>Ga0185299_10001008_pt1 | contig 63398 bp, 67 predicted proteins | sample PaiPotPPA55metaG_FD_128002 | JGI IMG/M metagenome (GOLD analysis project Ga0185299, IMG submission 128002) | Iron sulfur acid spring bacterial and archeal communities from Banff, Canada, to study Microbial Dark Matter (Phase II) - Paint Pots PPA... ... | reverse complement strand
AAAGAGGCTCTTGCCGGAACTGTTAAGACGTTTTTTGGGTCCGTGGAGTAGCGCTTACGGTCTGGATGCGGCGGTGTCTGCCGGCCTGGACGTGCCGGCTATGAAGAAGTTGTGATCGTAAAGATTGCGATACATCAACCCCGCGATTTCGGCAGCCTTCGGGCCAAACGTGGGCCGCCCGCCTTCGAGGAACACCACAACCACAATGCGTCCGCTGCTGGTATTCGCGTAGGATGCGAACCAGCCAAAGCGTGTGCCGGCGTGGGAGCAGGTGCCGGTCTTGCCGAGGATCTCTTCCTCGTTAAAATTGAGCCCTAGCCGGCGCGCCGTGCCGTATTGCACCGCTCCAGCCATACCCACGGAGATTTCTGGAATCAGCGGGGCAATATCCAGTTGCCGCTTGATGCGCGGCTGGAAATTCGCAATTTCCTCCGCCGTCGAGGGATGTTGCAGATAGTATAAAGTGCCGCCGTTGGCGATGGCCGAAACCATTGCGCCCAACTGCAACGGAGTCATCGAAATGCCCTCACCAAACGAACACATCTTGCCCACGCCGCCGAGCTTCTGCGGAATCACTTCCTCGGGATACGTGCCTAATTGCTCGCCTGGAATATCGTAGCCGGCCAATTCACCCAGCCCATACTGGTGCGCATAATAAGCGACTTTTTCGAATCCGAGTTGTCGTCCCAGCGCCTCAAAGTATGCATTGTTGGAATGGGCCAGAGCCTCGGTGAGATTCATCCGGCTGCGGCCCCCAAGCGATACTTCGGTCTCCTTCGAGATCACGCCCTCGCTCAGCGCGGCGAGTGCGACGGAAAGCTTGATGGTCGAGCAGGGTTGGGCGCCGCTCGACAGCGCCAGTTTCTGGTTCACCATGGCGAGCACGCGTCCGCTGGTTGGCTGAATGGCAACCACGGTGCCATTCATATTCCCTAAGGCGTCAATCGCCGCCTGGCGCACCACTGGGTCCTCGCCTTCGGTGACATCGCTGCCGGAGATCCCCTCTGCGAACGAACTCATGAAAAAGCGTTCATGGTAGGTGCGCCGGCGGTTGCTAGCCGAAACTCGGGCCAAGGTGCCGTGGCCGGTCGTGCTAACAGTATGGCTTACTGCGTGACCGTTCGTGGTGCGGGCGCGGGCCAAATGCCGCATGCGCCGCCTGGTCCGCTGGCTCTCGCTCAATTTTGTGGATTTGGACTTGCTGGTGTTAAGCGCGCGCGGGTTGACGTGCGCGGCCCATAATGCAGGTACGGCCAAAAGAGCTCCCACCAACACTGCTAGACGAAGATAGCTCGTTCCTGACTTAGACATCTTAACTCGGTCCCCTCTGATCTCCGGCTCCCCTGTAGTGCTGGTGCGTGCACGAAGACTGCCAGTCTGCCGGTCTTGACTGCAAGCTTCGGCAACTTCGCTGATACTACGGGAGTTAGCCTGTTTCAAGCAACAATAAACTTCCACTTGAGTGGAAATACAATTTCAATCTAACCCGTTATGGAACAAGTATTTAAACGGGAATTACTTTGGTACCAGAGTCGACAGTAACGATACCCCCGTGACTGAAAAGCTTCGGCCCTGTGTTGCAAAGGTTTTCCCTTTGCCCGGGAGCGCTCCGTCAAAGGCAGCTCTGCCGGACCATTCACTTCAATCACCTCTAGCTACATCACGTCGCCGCGCTTGCGCAGGAACGCCGGAACATCCAGATCCTCCTGCTCGAAGTTGGCGACCATAGCGCTGCGCATGGTTTCAAGCGAGATCGCGTCCGCGGAATGGCTGACTGGAACCGGCTCCGCCGCTCTGCTCTCTTCCATCGCCGGCTCGGGCGTTGGGTCAGAAAACGCCGTGGGCACCGGTCTCGCCGGGCCCAACGGTTCGGGAAAATCCATTGCGTCATCGTGCGAGGCGGCAAACGAACTGCGCATCTCTGTGTGCCGCGGCTGCACCCGGCTTATATCGCCGAAGCCAGTGGCGATCACCGTAATCTTCACCGCATCCTTCATCTTTTCATCCATCACCGCGCCGAAAATGATATTGGCGTCCTCGTGCGCCGCGCTCTGAATGATGGTGCATGCCTGCTGCACTTCGGCCAGCTTCAGCGAAGCCGATCCCGTGATGTTGATCAGGATGCCGCGCGCTCCGTCGATCGCACCGGCTTCGAGCAGAGGGGAGGCAATCGCCCGCTGCGCCGCTTCCGCAGTGCGATTCTGTCCGCTTGCGGTTGCCGTGCCCATGACTGCGTAGCCCATACGGGCCATGATGGTCTTCACATCGGCGAAGTCTCGGTTGATGATGCCGGGAATCGTAATGATGTCGGAAATTCCCTGCACGCCCTGCCGCAGAATGTCATCGGCAATGCGAAATGACTCGAAGAATCCCGCGTTCTCCGCGACTGCCAGCAGCTTCTCGTTGGGAATCACGATGGTGGTGTCTACCGATTCCATCAGCTCGGCGATTCCCTTCTCAGCCTGCGTCATGCGCCGCTTGCCTTCAAAGGAAAACGGCTTGGTAACGACGGCGACCGTGAGCGCGCCCATCTCGCTCGCCAGCGACGCAATGATCGGAGCCGCGCCTGTGCCGGTGCCGCCACCGAGGCCGGTAGTCACGAATACCATGTCGGCGCCCTCGAGCGCCTCGATGATTTTGTCGGAATCCTCGAGCGCCGCCTTGCGCCCAACTTCGGGATTTGCACCCGCGCCGAGTCCATTTGTGAGCTTCACCCCGAGTTGCAGCTTCACTGGCGCACGCGACAATCGCAGCGCCTGCAAATCCGTGTTGGCGACGATGAACTCGATGCCCTCAACCCCGGCATCGATCATGCGGTTCACCGCGTTGCCGCCGCCGCCGCCCACGCCGATCACTTTAATCTTTGCGTCATTGAGAGGTTCTTCGTTGAAGCTGATGCGAATCTTCGAATCTTTTGTCATTTGTCACCCCTGACTGATTTGGTTGCTCTAGTTCCCTTGGTTAAGTCTCGTCATTCCGAGCTGACGCGAGTCGGCGAGGAACCTGCTTATCTGCGTCCGCTCTTTACGCACTTCCCGACGTAGGCCCTTGCTTCCTTGATTTCCTCGCAATCCGCAACCCGCCCTTCCCAGCCGGCCGCTGCCGAATACCATCGCAGCGCTTCGGCAGAATCGGCGGGGACCTGAATCCCTCGCGCCTAGATTCCGCCCAACGCAAGCGTTGCGAGAAACTCTGCGTTTGACACGGATTTGTAGAGTCGCACCGCCTCACTCACTTCTGCGCTCCCTCATCCCACTAACATCGCCTTCAATCTTGATCCCCAGCGATCACTCTGAAACCCGCGCGCCACGCGCGCTCGCTGTCCGTACGCGACCATGCCGAGCACGGTCGCGTACTCCGGCTCGGCAAGCGTGGCTGGCATTTTCGCCAGCGGCGTGGGCCATGAGAGGCGCACCGGACGCCGCAGCACCGACTCCGCCACGTCAAAAATTCCCGGCAGGCGCGAGCCGCCGCCGCTCAAAACGATCCCCGCCCGACATGCATCAAACATGCCGCTCTGTCGCAGAGTCTCGCGCATCATTTCAAACAGCTCGCGCGCACGCGGTTCGAGGATCTCCGCCACAAGGCGCTGCGGCAGCAATCGCGAGGGCCGGTCGCCCACCGACGGCACCTCCACTTCGTTTCCCTCCGGAATCAAGGTCACGATCGCATTGCCGTATACCTTCTTAATTTTCTCCGCCTCGGCAAGCGGCGTACACATGCCGACAGATAAATCGCTGGTGAAGTGGTCTCCGCCCACCGGAATCACGCCCGTAAAAGCTACCGCTCCTTGCAGAAAAGCGACCAACTCGGTCGAACCCGCGCCCACGTCCGCCAGACAAACTCCCAAATCGCGCTCGTCAGCCCGCAGCACAGAATCGGCTGCCGCCAACGGCTCAAACACCGTGTCATCCACGTGAACGCCAGCACGATTTACTGCGGTAATTACGTTCTGGGCCGCACTCGCGGCCGCCGTCACCAGGTGTACGCGCACCTCCAGCCGTGCCGCCATCATTCCCAATGGATCATGCACGCCAGACTGATCGTCGAGAATGAATTCCTGCGGCAGAAGGTGCAGGACTTCGCGGTCCGCGGGGAGCGGTATCGCCCTCGCCCGCTCCACCGCCTGCTTGATCTCATCGCGTCCAATCTCCCGTGGACGCGCACCCAGGCTGATGCCGCCATGACTGTTCACGCCGCGCACGTGCGCTCCGCCGATGCCGACGATGGCGTGCTCCACCGCCGCCCCCGCGGCATCCTCGGCAGCTTCCACAGCTTTTTGAATCGCCGCGACCGCCTTGTCCAAATCGACGATCACACCCTTGCGCGACCCTCGCGACTCCGCCATGCCGTGGCTGCGATAGCGCAGGCCATTTTCGGTAACTTCCACGATGAGAGCGCATGTCTTCGCACTGCCCACATCAATTGCGGTTAAAAAGCTTCCCTGCTGGTTCGCCATTCTTAATCAGTTCCCCGAATCGACATATAAACTTTCCGCTACGCTATGAATGCGAACTCTCACTGCGGTGGAGCCTTCCCGGCTTGGTTCGTGATAATCGCCGGACTCGGTTTTTGACCGCCGCTGGCATTAGGAGATTGCCTCGGTACCTTGGACGCCTTAGCCTTCTCCGATGAAGGTGTCTTGGTCGCTCTTGCCGTTCCTCTGGCTGTCTTCGCCCCAACTTTCTTGCGTTTCGTCGGCGCCACCGCTTTCTTGGTTCCCACCGCTGGCGCCTTCAAGTCGGGTTTTTTCTGGGTTAGTTCGAATGCCGGCTTCGGCACCGCCCGCTCGTTCGGACCGATGCGGGTAAGCAACGCCGCAATCTTCACTCCCGCAGCGGCAGCTGCTTTTGCGGCAGCCGGGCTCAACGTCGTAGTCTTCGCCGTTCGCTCCATGTCCGGATTCACGATGATCTGATTGTCGTAGCGCAGATCAACAGACTCCAACTTCTGAAACTGCTGCCTCCACCCCTGCGCGTGTGTGACATAGATCTTGTAGCGGCGCAGATAGTCGGACGATCCCAAATGCACCAGCACATCGCCAGCGGGATCGTTTACCCGCACCTTTACGTCTTCCAGGTCGGACAAATCCACTTCGCTGAGATCCTGCGAATACCGGCCCCCGCCGGCGTTCAACTCCCGCACCATTTCGCTGTAAGCTTTCATCCGCGGGGCACGCGTCGACAGCGGCTCGCCCGGATTCATTCCCAGAATCACCGGGAAGGAATATTTGTGCTTCGGCGTCAACTCCATCAGCGTTCCGCCCGCGTCAATCAATGCCATCTTTGGCCCCACTCGGGCAAAAGCCACCGGCGTGCGCTCGTGAATCTCGACCTCCAGGCGGTTCGGAACGAAGCGCATCAGGCTGGCCGATTCCACCCACGGAATCTGCTCCAGTTGGGCCTTCTGCTGCGCCAGAGGAATGAAAAAAATGTTGCGGCCAATATCGGCGCCCATCACTTCCATGATTTGCGCCTTGGTCACGTTCTGCATGCCTCTGACCTCGATGCTATCGCTCGACTCCACGCCGAATCTCCACGAGTGCTCGCCATAGTGATACAGGGCCGCGGCGCCCATGCCAGCCATGCAGATCGCTAGCGCGGCCGCAACACTCCACAGCAAGCGGTTGGCAGTTTTTTTCGGAAGAGAGCCTCGGCGGGCGGAGACACGCTTTTGTCCACGCAGGAAGGGGGACTCCTGGTTAACTTCCAGGTCGACGAGGCGCGCGTCCATGTCCGAATCATGCTCGCTCAGACCATAGATCTCCTCGCGCGCGCTGCCGGCGCTCGATGGGTACAGCTCCTCCTGCAAGATGGTCGGGCCCGATTTCCGTGCCATCAGTTCAGGGTTAGTTGTCGCTAGGGAATCGCTGAGCCTTCAAACTATAACTTCATTTTGAAATGAGGGATAGAAGAAATGTTCGATTTTCGCACAGCGAGGAATCGGATTGGGCATCATCGGGGATTTCCAAAAGGGCATAGCGCTCGTCGCAGGAGACGGCGCACGCGAGAACGGCGCCTCGTCCGTCCCGGCCGCCCGAGACTCCGAGCGGAGGCGAAAGTTGGCCAGTGGCGGTCCACAGAATTCGCCCGCAAACAAAAGCGGACGCGGTTGGTTTTCCCGCGCCCGCCTCTTTTTACTAAGGAAGAATGTTAAACCGGTCCGGTACCCGTCGCATCGAGATGCATCCCCGGAACCAAAATTCTCACTCGCGGAACCCTCACGTGGACTCGTGGACACACGATTGGGTTGAACGACGCGGGGGTAACGCGTACCCGGGAAACCTGCGCCTCGATCCGCGCCCGCTCCGCTTCCAGTCGGGCCATGGCTGCTTCTTCACGTGCCGACGTCGCTTCGAACCTGGCCATTTCCGCTTGCGTTCGGGCGACTTTGCTCCGTACCCGCGAACTCTGTACACGCGCCAAAGCCGTTGCCACTCGGCAAGATGTCGTCTCACTCCGCGCAGCTACCATGCCGGTTTTCGCCAGGAACAGGTCAGCGCGCCCTGCGACCAACGCCAGTACCGGCCCGGTCCGCTCTGTTATTCGATCGATAACCCGGTCAACAGTCCGATGCGCCCAAGCCGCGCCGCCGTCATGATAAACCCCATTCATGCCTAACGCCACGACCCCGGCCGCCAACCATCCCCATGCCTGTGTATTTTTCATCGCCTTAACCCCTTATGCCAGATTGGACGAACCGCCTCCCAATCCGTTAGCAATGAAAGATTCGTGGTCCACTGCCGCTTTCATTCCAACCGCCTTCGCGATAGCAGTGCACTCTCCCACTGCGCCTCGAGGCGAGTAATTCAGCGGTCGTGATCGCGCATCTCCTGAGCCAGTTCCTTGAGTATTTCGCCGGCGCGGCGCACGTCGTCGGCCAGTCTCATCGCGTCCTTGACCACCTCTACGGTCGGAGCGAGAAGACTCAGGAGCGCTCCGCCGATCTACGGCATTCCCGTTGCGCTCTCAATTCCGCAAGCATCGCATTGGCTTCCGCCAGGCTGCTCCGCAAAGACGAGTGTGCCTTGCGGACCTCGTTGCGAAGTTCGCCGCAAGCTCGGCAACCAGCTGTTCCTCTTCCGCGGAGGCGCCTTCGCAGCGTATGCGCACCAACTCTGCCACGCCAACACCGGCTTTTTTTGCCTCTTTGAGAAGTCGGCCCCGAAACGCGGGCGTGGCCAGCACTTGCAGTCGCGCAGTTTTCAAGGCGCTCCTTCCAGTCTACTCATGAGCATACGACATGCTCATGTTCCATTTCATCACCTTGCTGTTCCGTGGCCGTCCATCGCTTTCAACCTCTCCAGGATCATCGGCCCTAACTGGGAAACGCTGCCTGCGCCGAGCGTTAGAATCATGTCCCCTTCCTGAGCCGTCGCCTCAGCCGAGTTCACTGCATCCACGAACGAACTCACATACTCGGCGCTTCGACCACCCTTCTCGCGAATCGTCCGCGCCAACGCTTCCCCGCTGATCCCTTCGATCGGCTTTTCGCTCGCCGCATAAATATCGAGAACGAAAAGGGAGTCCGCGTCGCCAAAGGCCGTGGAGAAGTCCTCGATCAGATCACGCGTACGTGTATAGCGGTGGGGCTGGAAGACCACATGAACCTTGCGAAACCCACACTGCCTTGCCGCTGCCAGCGTCGCCCTGATTTCCGTAGGGTGGTGTCCGTAGTCGTCAATCACGCTCACGCCCGCCGCGCGGCCGCGCAATTGAAAACGCCGGTCAACACCACGGAACTGGTCGAGGGCCGCGCGGATCGTCTCCACCTCAACGTCGAGTCCTACTCCGACCGCGATCGCCGCCGTCGCATTGAGAATGTTGTGGACTCCCGGTACGTGCAGCGTGAACTCACCCAGGTCTTTGTTGCGATAATTCACTCGAAAGCGGTTCAAAGGCTGGCCTCCGTCGTCCCGCATTCTGGCCCCAGTGGAATCCGCTTCCAACTTGATCAGAAAATCCGAGCCGCGTTTCGTGCCGTATGTCACGGTGCGCCGCTGGGCCTGCGGAAGCAACCGCCGCAGCATCGCATCGTCGTTACAAACCACGACCATGCCGTAGAACGGCACGCGGTCCATGAACTCGAGAAAAGTCTTCTTTACGTCCCGCATGTTGCGGTAGCAATCCATGTGCTCGCGGTCGATGTTGGTAACGACTGAAAGAATAGGCGAGAGCTTGAGAAATGACCGATCACTCTCATCCGCCTCGGCGACGAGATACTGCGATTTTCCCAGCCGCGCGTTCGACCCCATCGCATCCACGCGCCCGCCGACCACCACGGTTGGATCGAGCCCACCGCCCGCCAGCACGGCCGCCACCATTGAAGTTGTCGTCGTCTTGCCGTGCATCCCGGCAACGGCAATGCCATACTTCAGCCGCATCAACTCCGCCAGCATCTCCGCTCGCTGGATTACCGGCACATGCAGCTTGTGCGCTTCTACGACTTCTGGATTCTCGTCCTCGATCGCCGAACTCGCGACTACCACCTCGGCTCCGGCAACGTTCTGCGGGCGATGTCCTTCAAACACCGCGGCTCCGAGACCAGCCAGCCGCTGCGTAACCGCGGAACTCTTCAGATCCGATCCCGAAACCTTGAAGCCGAGATTCAGCAGCACCTCGGCAATCCCGCTCATGCCGATCCCGCCGATGCCTACGAAGTGAATCTGTTGAATCTTGGCAAACATTTATGGGACGGGCGCCCCTCTATACTCCATGCATCCACTTCCCCTGTCATCCTGAGCGAAGTAAGTGCTTCGCGAATGCGAAGCGCTTACGCAGTCGAAGGATCCCTTTTACGCTGGCGCAACGCGGACCAGTGAAGGAGTTCTCTCGGCTGCTATTCCTTTGTTAAACGAATTAGGGAGCGCTTACTCCCACTGCGACCTGTGCCTTGCCAACCACCAGCAGGCGGGATTCCCCTTCTGTGGAAAGATCGACCGGCTGCAGGTTCGCTGCAAAGTTCCGACGAAGTCATATTCAGTCTTGTTGCCCTTCAACGCCGAAGACAGAAACCGATCAACTTCAACTGATCCATACGCCGTTCCGCGCGCGATGCGAAACCGAAAAACCATCCAGTCAGCAGCATAAAGAACTCCCAGCAGGACAATGGTCATCACCAAGACCTGGCTCACTCGATGGGCCCAGTGCGCTGTCACGCGCCGCGCTCCGCAAGCGAGGAAGCTTCAAGGATGTTATCGAATACCATGCCTAGGCTTCGCTGATCCCTGCTACCCGCGCCGCCATCGCCGCAATATCCCGAGCCGCATTGGGATGGGCCAACCCGCGCGCCCTTCCGCCCATGTTTGCCAACCTGTGCCGGTCCCCCAGCAGCGCCGCAATCGTCTCCGCGAGCCAGACCCCCTCCAGCTTCGATTCTTCCACTAATACCGCGGCACCCTCGCGCGCGAGTGCTTCCGCATTCACTCGCTGATGATCGTCTGCCGCCCGCGGAAACGGCACAAAGATCGCAGGCTTCCCCGCCGCCGTGATTTCCGCCACCGTACTCGCGCCTGACCGGCACACGACCAAGTCCACCCGCGCAAACGCCCCCGGCATATCTTCGATGAACTTGAAAACCTCCGCCGACTCACCTAAAGACGCATACGCCGCCAGTGCGTCATTATAGTCACGCTCGCCGGTCTGATGGATGATGTGAATCCCCGGCGCCTGCCGTTGTAGCTCTGGGAGGCATCGGATCATCGCCTCATTAATGGCGTGCGCCCCCTGGCTTCCGCCGAAGACCAAGAGAGTCGGCGTTTCACTCTGTTTCGCCGGGATCGCAAAGAACGCCTGCCGCACCGGCACACCCGTCACTTCCGCGTGACGAAAATATTTCGCGGTCTCCTCAAAGTGCACCGCCGCGCCCGAGACAAACTTCGCCACCATCCGGTTCGCGAATCCTGGAACCACATTCGGTTCGAAAGCCAGCGTGGGAATATGCTTCACCACCGCCGCCAGCATGGCTGGGCCGGAGGCATATCCGCCGACGCCGATCACCACGTCGGGAGCAAACTTATTCAACATGCGGCCCGCGTCCCACACCGCCCTCGGAAGATCGAACGCCGTCTTCACGCGAGTCATCAGGCTCACATTCTTCAGCGCTCCCACCCGCACCAACTGCAACGGATACCCTGCCGCCGGCACCAGGCGGTTCTCGATGCCGCGCGCCGTTCCAATGAACAAGACCTCGGCTCCATAACCTTGCTTGAGTTCGTTGGCGATGGCCAGCGCCGGGATCACATGCCCGCCGGTTCCGCCGCCCGCCAGAATGGCCCGCATCCAGTGACTATAAACCAACGCGTTGGATCTTCGGACTCCGCCAGACAAAGCGATGCTCTCGGAAAATCCTTGGGATCGGTGGAGGTTTGGAGCTTGTGTGTTCTTACTTCTTCGAGAACTTCGCGGGCAGCGGATTGTCGGGACGCTCCGAATCCCAGGCAATTGAGATTACCCACCAGCGCTTGCCGTCGTTCAGCACTTGAATGCTGTTTATGCCGCGCTCGAACGGTTTCTCTCCACGAGCGTGACGCGACTCATAGCTACTGAATACTTGAGCCATGTTCCCGTAGGTCTCAGCGCGATTCACAATGGCATTTTCAAAAAAAGGTTGCTTCGAGAAGACTTCGCCGGCGTCGCGGATGAACTCATCCACGCTCCAGGAAATCACGAAGGTCATACCGTCCGGACCCTTGCCTGCCTGGGTGAAACGTGCCTGCGGAAGGACGATCGACCGGAACCGTTTCCAATCCCGATCCCCGGCTGGCCCGGAGATCACTTCATAGATGGCGCGCATGATGGCATCGAGCGACTTCACATCTTCCGGGTTCGGTGCGGGAACTTTCGCGGCTAGGTCGGTCGCGGAAAAGATCGGCGTTGGCGGCGGTAATTGCATCGGCTGGGAGGGCTCGGATTTCTGTCCAATCGCCAGGACGCTTACAAGTCCACCGAAGACCAGAATCAGCAAGAAACTCTTTGTGAAGCTTCTCATCATTCATTACTCCGCCATGTATTACTCCGCTTGCTTGGTAATATTCAGCAGCACGCCCACGCACGCCAGCGTCACCAACAGGGACGAGCCTCCGTAGGAGACCAGCGGCAGCGGAATCCCCTTGGTTGGCAGCATTCCCAGTACCACGCTGATGTTGATGAATGCCTGCAGTACCACCATGCTGGTAATTCCCACCGCCAAGTGTCGTCCGAAAATGTCTTCTGTACGCCAGGAAGCCCGCATCCCGCGCCACAGGAAAATCGCGAACAGCGTCACCACAAATAGCGCGCCTACCAACCCCAGCTCTTCCGCGGTTACGGCAAAAATAAAGTCAGTGTGCGGCTCGGGCAGATAAAACAACTTCTGCTTGCCCTCCATCAGGCCCGTGCCAGTCACACCACCGGTGCCCACCGCGATCAGCGATTGAATAATGTGGAACCCCGTCTTCTGCCGGTCGGCATAGGGATTCAGAAATGCCAGAATCCGGTCGCGCCGCCAGCTCACATGAAAAATCAGAAAGTAGAGAGGCAGCAGAGACGCGCCAAAGGCATATCCGAAATAACGAAGCCGCAGCCCCGCCACATACAAGATGCAAGCTGCAATCCCAGCGCACGCGATCGCGGTTCCCAAGTCTGGCTGCAGCACAATCAATCCCAGCAACAGCACCACGGGCGCCGCCGCCGGCAGCAGCGTATTGCGCCAGTCATCCATCGTTTTTGCGCGGCCTTCGAGAAAATAGGCGAGAAACAGAATCAGCACGGGCTTGGCCAGCTCCGAAGGTTGAAACGAAAATCCACCAGCGTGAATCCAGCGGTGCGTGTTATGCGAGCGATCGAGAAAGAACACGGAGATCAGCAGCAGCGTGGTGAGTCCCAGCAGCGAAAACACGAGCGCCGGATGTTTATAGCCCCGGTAATCGACTCGCATCGCGACTACCATTGCCACCAGGCCAGCCGCTCCACAGATCAACTGCTTCCACAAGAAAGCATAGGGCGAGCCAAACCTCTCCCGCGCCATCACAGCCGAAGCCGAAAACACCATCACCAGCCCAACAAACACCAGCAGCATGGTTACGGTAAACAGCCAGCGATCCACGCTCACGCGCTTTGCCATGGGAAATTCATTTCACCACGGGGGAGCGGAGACGCAGAGAAGGAATTATCGATTGTTGAACTTTGATTGTTGATTGTCTTGGTTCAGGCAGCGTTTCGCGCCCTGGAAAACAGTGCGAGGTGGTTATTGATGGAGCAGCGTCTCGAGATCTCGGCGGCCATCGAAAACATGAAAAATGATCACGTCTCGCACCTCGATGCGGTGGATAACGACGTACGGTCCGACTGACAGACTGCTTAGACCGGGACATCAAGACAACTTGAAACGAGCGCAAAACCGTCGTCTTCAACCCGCTTCACTAACGGGTCAGCGAGTTCTGCACTCACGCCTTGCTCTTCTCCGCCCCCACCGCCAACCCCCGCACGATCTCCTTAAACACCTGCCCGCGCTGCTCATAATTCTTGAACTGATCGAAGCTGGCGCACGCCGGAGCCAGCAACACCACGTCACCCGCTTCCGCCACGGCATTTGCCTTGCGGAGAGCGTTCTCCACAGTCTCGGCGTGGACCACTTCCACGCCCCCGCTTTTCGAAGAAACGATCTGCGATTCAATCTTCCCCGCGGCCGCGCCAATCGTGTATACGCGCTTCACCCGCTGCCGCAGCAAGTCGTTGAGCACCGTATAGTCGCTGCCCTTGTCCTTGCCGCCGAGAATCAGATGGATGTTCGCCGGGAACGACTCCAGCGCCTTGATAGTCGCATCCACATTCGTGGCCTTCGAATCGTTGTAATAATCTACGCCACGAATCGTCGCAACAAACTCCAGCCTGTGCTCGACTGCCTTGAAATCGCGCACTGCCTCGCGGATCTTCCCCGGAGTGCATCCCATCAGCGCACCCGCGCACACCGCCGCCAGCACGTTCTCCAGATTGTGCGCGCCCTTCAGTGGGAGCTCGGAAACATGCATGACTTCACTCTGTTGCGCCCCCTGGCGAAAACAAATGTTTCCCTCGCGCACCCAAGCCCCCTGCTTCACTTCCTTTTGCCGGCTAAACCAGAAAACCTGAGCCCTCGTTCGCGCCGCCATCGTTATGCACGTCGGATCATCCTGGTTGAGCACGGCAAAATCATCGTTCTGTTGATTCTCAAAAATGCGCGCCTTCGCATCGACATAAGTTTTAAGTGTTTGGTGCCGGTCCAAATGATCAGACGTGACATTCAACACCGCAGCAACCTTCGGACGGAACGTCTGGATAGTTTCCAATTGAAAACTCGAAACCTCTAGCACGATAATGCTCTCCGGCTTGGCCTGCCCCGCGAGCGAAATCGCCGGAGTGCCGATGTTGCCGCCGACCAGCGCGGGTAGTCCTCCCGCCGTCAAAATCTCGCCGACAAGGGTGGTCGTGGTTGTCTTCCCATTCGACCCGGTGATGGCCACAATCGGTCCCGGCAGAAACTGCGCCGCGAGTTCAATCTCGCCGATCACCGACTCGCCCAAAGTCCGGGCCTGCACCAACAGCGGCGTATCCACTGGCACTCCCGGGCTCACCACAATCAGATCCTGCTCTCGAAATGTGCGTTCACCATGACCGCCGGTCTCAACCGTAATCCCATGATCGAGCAGCGTGGGAATCTCATTCCTCAATTCATCTCCGCTCTTCGTATCGGAGACGGTAACGCGCGCTCCATGAGCCTTCAAGAAAAGTGCCGAAGCCAGCCCGGATTTTCCGAGTCCCACGACCAGCACGCGTTTGTTGTTGAGGTCCATCAAGCGCATTTCACCACCCTTCGGCTTCGCTCAGGGCACGCTCCGTGACAGAGACACGGAGAAACCCATGACAAAGAAAAATCCTCCAAGGACAGACACCAAATAACAACTCGGCGTTCCTGAAGGACAAAGCATATGATGCTGGGTTTTCTCCGTGTCTCTGGGACTATGTGGTGAATTAGTTTCTCATCTCAGTTTCAATGTCGTCAGCGCAAACAGTGCAAACACAAGCGACGCAATCCAGAAGCGCACGATAATCTTCGACTCCGACCATCCCATCAACTCAAAATGATGGTGGATCGGCGCCATCTTAAAAATGCGTTTCTTGCGCAGCTTATACGATCCCACCTGCAGGATTACCGACAGCGCCTCGATCACGAACACTCCCCCGATAAACGGCAACAACAGTTCCTGCTTGATAATCACCGCGACCGTGCCAATCGCGCCGCCCAGCGCCAGCGAGCCCACGTCGCCCATGAACACCTCCGCAGGATGCGCGTTGTACCACAAAAATCCGATCGATGATCCCACCATGGCGCCGCAGAAAATCGTCAACTCACCCACCTGCGGCATGCGCGGAATTTCCAGGTAGGTGGCGAACGTCGCGTGTCCGCTCACATATGTAAGGACGGTCAGTGCGCCCGCCGCAATCACCGTGCATCCGATGGCTAGGCCGTCCAATCCATCCGTAAGGTTCACCGCGTTGCTCGAGCCAACGATTACGAGCGCCACGAAGGCCATGAATGGCAGGAATGCGAGCGGCCAAAGGTGGGGAAAGCGCTCCAAGTTCTCCACCACCAAGTCCGGATGAAACTGTTTGATGAAGGGCACAATCAGCTTCGTCGAATACATCCCGTAGGTCTGCATCGCGATCAGCATCACTGCGATCACGATGCTGGTGGCGATCTGCAGCCCCAACTTTGCCCGCCCCGTCAACCCCAGATTACGGCGATGGGCTACTTTGGTGTAATCGTCGGTGAATCCGATGGCCGCAAACGCGCACGTGGCAAATACCGCGATCCAGACGAAGCGGTTGCTCAGGTCCGCCCACAGTAATGTAGGCACTACGACGGCGATCGCGATCAGCAGTCCGCCCATTGTCGGAGTGCCGGCTTTTTTCTGATGCGCCTTCGGACCTTCTTCTCGAATGTATTGCCCGATCTGAAACTCGCGCAGCCGTCCGATCACCAGGGGCCCGACGATGAGCGCGGTAAACAGCGCGGTAAGACTGGCAAACGCGGTGCGGAACGTAAGATAGCGGAAGATGCGGAACGGCGGGAAATAATGTTGCAGCTTCACAAACAACAGCCAGTAGAGCAATCAGCCTCCGTCCCTTGTTGAAGCAAGTTCGGTTAAAGCAAGTTCAGTACGGCAAGGCGGTTAAGCGGTTCGATGAAGCTCAATTCTTGCCGTTGCGTCGCGCCTGCCAGAGGTCCAGCGCCTTTTCCAGCTTCACACCGCGCGAAGCCTTCAGCAGGACGACATCGCCATCCTGGGTCTCGCGGGCCAGCCATTCGCCGGCCTCTTCCGGCGTGGTCATAAATTCCGCGTGCAAGCCCGCCTCCTGCGCGGCATCAACCGACGCCTGCGCCAGCCCGCGCACTCCCAGCAGCACATCAATTTTCTTCTGCGCGATATACTGCCCCGCCTCGCGATGCAACTGCGCGCCGGACGGACCCAATTCCAACATCTCGCCGGCTACCACAATTCTCCGTTTGGCGGCCATCCCTGCCAAAGCATCCACCATCGCCTGCAGCGCCTTCGGATTCGAATTGTAGCAATCGTTGATCACCGTGGTGTTACCCACCTGAAGAACCTGCCCGCGTTTATCAGCAGGAGCCATACTGCCAATGGCGCTTACAGCTTCCGAAGGCGTCAGCCCGCGCTCCAGGCCGACAGCCACTGCCGCCAGCGCATTGAGCACATTATGTTCTCCCACCAACCGTATAGCAGCGTGTTCGACGACGCCTCCAGTGCGCACATCGAACTCCGTGCCTTCCCAACCTTTTGGCTGGATTTTCAGGGCGCGCACGTCCGCAGTGGCCCGCGTACCATACGTCACGACTTTGCCTTTGAAGTCGCGGCCGAATTGCGACACATATTCATCGTCCGCATTCAAAATCGCCGTTCCGTTTGCTGGCAGCGATTCCACCAGCTCATATTTGGCGCGTGCAATTCCTGCCAGCGAATCGAAGAATTCGAGGTGGACGGCAGCCACATTCGTAACCACGGCAATCTCCGGCGTCGCAATCCTTGCCAGGGCCCGAATCTCACCAGCATGCGACATCCCCATTTCGACCACAGCCGTGTCATGTTCCGGTTCCAATTTCAACAGCATGAGGGGCAAGCCAAAGTGATTGTTGAAGTTCCCCTGGGATTTCAGCACCCGGAACCGCGTGCTCAAGACATGAGCGATGGCTTCTTTCGTGGTCGTCTTGCCCGCCGATCCCGTCACCGCAATCAGCGGTTTGCCCCAACGCTTCCGCACGGCCGTGGCCAAAGTCTGCAGCGCCGCCAACGTGTCTTCTACCGCCAGCAAACGGACCTTCTTTGGGTATCGCCTCAATTCATCGTTACGCACTATGGCGGCAATCGCGCCTTTTTCCAGAGCTTGCTGCACGAAGTCGTGCCCATCCAACCGCTCACCTTTCACCGCAAAGAAAAGCCCGCCCTGCCCCACAGTCCGCGAGTCGATCGAGTACTCCTGCGCCAGATCCTCGGGCGAGAATTCTCCGGATGCCGAAACAAACCGGGCAATATCGGCCAGCGTCAGCTTCATCCGGCAGCCCCGGCTTTAGCTGCGCCGCACTCAAAACCCAATGCACGCAGCGCTTGACGCGCCACTTCCAAATCGTCGAATGGAGCGGCGCCCTCTCGGGTTACCTGAACCTTCTCATGTCCCTTGCCCGCCAGCAGCACGATATCCCCCGGACGCGCCTCTCTGATGGCCACGGAAATCGCTTTTCGCCGGTCCGCTTCCACGCTGTATTTCACACCGGTCTTTTGAAGCCCCACGACCGCATCGTTAATAATCGCCAGCGGGTCCTCGCTCCGCGGATTATCCGAAGTAAGCACTACAAAATCGCTCCCCCGCCCCGCGGCTTCACCCATCAACGGACGCTTCTTCCTGTCGCGATCTCCTCCACATCCAAACACGGTCAAAACTCTTCCCGGCGCCTCGGAGACCAACTCCCGCGCTAACGACGTCAAGTTCCGTAACGCATCGTCGGTATGCGCGTAATCCACCACCACCGTGAAAGGCTGGCCGCAGTCGACCCGCTCAAACCTTCCGGGCACGCATGCCAATTGTCCGATTCCCGCCGCAATCGCCTGCTCTTTACAGCCGCGAGCATAGGCCGCTCCGGCCGCGGCCAAGATGTTGTACACATTCACGCGCCCGATTAGCGCTGAGAATACGGCGATTGTCCCGTCCGGCGTCACGAGATCAAAACGCGTTCCCCGCGTTGTGATCTCCGCTTTCTGGGCGTGCACATCGCCGCGCTCCCAACCGTATTTCAAGACGACGGAGCTGCGCTTCCGGCTGAACTCCGCCAGTTTCGCGCCAGACTCATCATCAATATTTGTTACCACGGCGCGCGGCGCATCCGTGCCGCAACCCTCAAACAGCACCCGCTTGGCCGCGAAATATTCCTCCATCGTTTTGTGATAATCGAGATGATCGCGCGTTAGGTTGGTAAATATCGCCACGTCAAAGGGCACGCCATACACGCGCTCCTGTGCCAGTGCGTGCGAGGAAACCTCCATCACTGCTTCCGTCGCACCGTTTCCCAAGGCCTCGCTAAGAATGCGGTTTAGATCGAGCGCCTCCGGGGTCGTATGGGGCGCGGCCAAAACCCTCCCGGCCACGTGATACTCAATCGTCCCAATCAACGCGCTCCTCCTGGCTGCAGCCGCCAAGATCGATTCCACCAGAAAGGCCGTCGTGCTTTTTCCATTGGTCCCGGTAATCCCAGTAATTGCGATCCGCTCCGCCGGCTTTTTATAGAAGTTCGCACTCACCCGTGCCAACGCCCGGCGTCCGTGGGGCACCAAAGCCCAACCCACATTCGGACGTGGCTTCTCGGCAGCAGAATCCGTCACGATTGCCACTGCTCCGGCCTGAATCGCCTGATCGATGAACCGGTTTCCGTCGCTGGACTCGCCACGCATGGCCACGAATACGCATCCCGGCTTTACCTGCCGCGAGTCGTATTCCACACTACTCACGCCCGGATCCCCGCTTTGCGCGAGGACTTCCGCTCCATCCAGAACCTGTTGGAAGTTCATTACGGGGAATTATATGGTACGGGGAAATGGCAATGCGCACACCTGGCACAACTCAGATCTTGCTGGTTACTAACGGAACGTTTCCTATGCCGCCGCCTCAGGGCTACATTGCTGGTATGTCTACCGGAACCGGCCAAGCCAAGTACCGCTGCGGACAGTGCGAAATGCCCGAGGCTCAATGCGAATGCGATGAATTCTGCTGCCTTTGCCAGTCACAACTCGACATTCGCATCTGCGAGGACGGCCTCATGTACTGCGAACCTTGCCGCAACGCCTGCGACCACAAGGCCTCAGACTAGCCAGTCTTCACAAGTCCGCCAAGCCCGGCGACGAACAACGTCGCCAAGACCCATCGGGCAATGGACTTGGTCCACAGCCAGCCGCGCGGTCATAGTGCTACACGTCTGGGGGGGGATTCATATCACAGTTAGGGGCCTCTCCGAATTTCTCGGGATGTGTTCGGAAACCCGCTGTCAAATCACCACCGCTTCCCTATACTCCCCAAACACGCGTCGCATCGCGTCCGAAATCTCTCCCACAGTTGCGTAAGTCTCCACCGCAGCAAGAATGCTCGGCATCACATTTTCGCCCGATCGCGCCGCGTCTTCTACTTTCTTCAACGCGTCTTTCCAAATGCCGGCGTTGCGCTTCGCCCGAAGCGCCCTAACCCGATCGATCTGCCTCGGTTCGAGCGCCGGATCGATCTTCTGGATCGGAATCGGTGTTTCCTCTTCCACCTCGAACCGATTCACTCCAACCACAATCGCATCCTGGCGATCCACGGCCTGCTGATATTCATAGGCCGCGTTCTGAATTTCCTGCTGTACGAATCCGCGCTCAATCGCCTTCAGCATTCCGCCCAGCACTTCAATCCTTCCCAGATACTCCGCCGCGCGCTTCTCAATCTCGTTGGTCAGCGACTCGACATAGTACGATCCTGCCAGCGGATCAACCGTCTGGGACGCGCCCGACTCATACGCAATCACCTGCTGCGTCCGCAAAGCAATACGCGCCGCCTGCTCTGTCGGCAGCGCCAGGGCTTCGTCATAAGAATTCGTGTGCAGCGACTGCGTCCCTCCCAGCACCGCCGCCAGCGCCTGAAGCGCGGTCCGCACAATGTTGTTTTCCGGTTGTTGCGCCGTCAGCGTCGATCCCGCCGTCTGGGTATGAAAGCGCAGCATCCACGACCGCGGATTCTTCGCCTTGAAATGTTCCCGCATAATCCGCGCCCACATCCGCCGCGCCGCGCGGAACTTCGCCACTTCTTCCAGAAAATTGTTGTGCGCATTAAAAAAGAAGGAAAGTCGCGGCGCGAATTGGTCCACCTCCAGCCCGGCCTTGATCGCAGCCTCAACGTAAGCCATGCCGTTCCCTAGGGTGAATGCCACTTCCTGCACTGCCGTCGACCCCGCCTCGCGCATGTGATAACCGGAGATCGAGATCGTGTTCCACTCCGGCACGTTCTCGTTGGCCCACGCAAACATGTCGGTAATCACCCGCATCGCCTGCTGCGGCGGATAGATATAGGTTCCGCGCGCGATGTATTCCTTGAGCACATCGTTCTGCACAGTGCCCGAAAGTTTCCCGATGTCCGCGCCTTGCCTTCGCGCAACAGCAACATACAAAGCCAGTAGAATCGACCCCGTCGCATTGATGGTCATCGATGTGGAAGTCTTGGTCAGATCGATGCCAGCGAACAACCGCTCCATGTCCTCGATGGAATCAATTGCAACTCCCACCTTGCCCACTTCCCCGGCAGCCAACGCGTGGTCCGAGTCGAGGCCGATCTGCGTGGGCAAATCAAACGCCACCGAGAGCCCCGTGGTTCCGTTCGCCAGCAAATACTGGTAGCGTTTATTCGATTCGTCGGCGTCGCCCATGCCTGCATATTGCCGCATGGTCCACAATCGACCGCGGTACATCGTGGCCTGCACACCACGGGTAAAGGGATACTCCCCCGGATATCCGATCTCACTCTCATAATCCCCGCCTTTCAGGTCTGCGCGAGAGTACAGCGGCTTCACTGAAATATGAGAGGGGTTCTCCGGGTCAGGAATCGTACTTTTCGTGCTGTTGCGGGCTTTTAGCTTCGTGTCTAAGCCAGTCATGTTTCCATTCCGGTCGTCATCTCGACAGAATCCCCGTCTCTGATCTCACTTAGTCTGGGAAGGGCGATTCTGGTAATCCTGGCTCGCGTCCCTCCGCCTGTCCTCTCGATTGTCGACGACGTCGAATTGATCGAATGGTACGACCAGATCGTGCGCCTGAAGAAGCCTATCCAACGGTGCGGAACTCAGTTCGCAAGCCTAGCGAACTCAACCCCCAAATCTTAGCAGGGAGCTTTCACCCTTTCTTCTTCACTCTCAAGAACGAACTCACCCCGAACCACGCGAATGTCACTGTGAAACAAATTGCAACCGCCACGCGCCCAAAGCCTGCGTGCCCGGTTTGATATTTTGCATATTCGTGCGCCAAAGCAACTGCGCCACTTGCTGCCATCACGAGGAAAACCACGCCCGTAACTTCTAGCCACAGCTGATGCAGCACGCGTCCGAAGGCCCCGGCCGTGGTTGAGATGGCGCCCGTCATTGCTCGTAAGGTCCGGCTGCGCTTGGCCTGTTGCGTCGCGACCCGCGCCACTACGCCTAACTTTCGTGCAGTAGAGACCTTATTCACCGCTCGATTTTAACAGTCTCTGGCGCTACAATGGCGCAAACCTGCGTCGCATCGAAACCGTTCAGCGGATGTGGGCATCTAATCATCGGGTTGAGTAACAGTGTCAGTCTCATGGAATCGATGATTTCTGATTTCGCGCAACTCAAGGCCGGGATGAAGTCCTCGTGGATGGCCGGTGATTTTGGCCGGATTGCGACTTTTACTGCCCAGGCTGCTGAACAGTTCGTCGAACGCATCGCCATCCCGCCCGGCTCCCTGGTTCTCGACGTGGCCTGTGGCACTGGCAACACGGCAATTCCCGCTGCGAGGGCAGGCGCCTGCGTCACCGGCCTCGATATTGCGCCTAATCTTCTCGCACAAGCCCGGCAACGGGCTGCCGCCGAGAATTTGGATATACGCTTCGAGGAGGGTGGCGCGGAAGATCTTCCTTTTCCTAGCCAGAATTTCGATTTCGTGCTCAGTATGTTCGGCGCAATGTTCGCTCCTTGTCCCGAGCGCGTAGCAGCTGAGTTGCTTCGAGTCTGCAAACCTGGGGGCGTGGTCGCTATGGCAAACTGGACCCCCACCGGCTTTGTCGGTAAGAGCTTTCAGATCACCTCGAGACTATTGCCGCCGCCTCCTGGTGTGCCCGCTCCGGTCCTCTGGGGAGATGAGTCGACTGTGCAACAGCGTTTGTCAGCGGGCGCCTCGAGCGTGAAACTCACTCGTCAAAAATTCTGGTTTCAATATCCCGACAGTCCCATGGAGACGGTGGAGTTTTTCCGCCAATATTCCGGTCCTACTCAAGTCGCTTTCTGCAGACTCGACCAGGCTGGCCAGGACACTCTGGCGGATCAACTGGGATCGCTGTGGACTGCACACAACACCGCAACCGACGGCAGCACTCGGGTTGAGACGGAGTATCTGGATGCGAGGGCGATTCGTGCGGAATAGGGTTATGATTGTGGTAATGGCATCGTCAGTATGGATGGCAAGGCGCGCTTAGAGCACGCCATTAAGGGGACTCCGTGGATCAGCAACTCAAACAACTCATGAAGGAACTCGGCGAAGCCATCAATGAATCTCTATCCGATTCCGAACAGATCGCCGAAGTCGTCTCCCGTATCAAAGAAGGCGGCTACGACATCTTCCTGGTCCTCGAAGCTACCATTGGCGTCAGCAAGCAGGGCGAAAAAACCTCCGACAAAACATCCCTGGTCACCACCCTGTCCACCAACCCCGAGTTCAAGATTAATGACCAGGATCTCAAATTCCTAAAGTCGCTTCGCATCAAGATAGAAGAAGAGAAAGAGAAATAGTCCGGCGCCGGGCTCTCTCGCCGATCCTTCAGTCCCCAGGGGGTTGATACAGTCGCGCCATCGGCGACGGTCTTGGGCTGCGCCAATGTGTATGGCAACTTTCTTAGCTGTGCTACCATCTACTGTTTTTCTAGGTCGCTCCAATGTCGATGAAAGACACTCTTGGGGTCCTTCTCGCTGGCGGCGCCGGGGAACGACTCTATCCCCTGACCCGTGATCGTGCCAAGCCCGCCGTCACCTTCGGCGGAATGTATCGCATCATCGACATCACTCTCTCCAACTGCCTCAACTCTGACCTGCGCCGCGTCTACATTCTCACGCAATACAAAGCGCTTTCGCTGAACCGCCACATCCGCGAAGGCTGGAACATCCTCGGCCGCGAAGTGGGCGAGTTCGTGGAAGTTTTGCCCCCCATGAAGCGTGTAAGTGACCAGTGGTATCAGGGCACCGCCGACGCGGTTTACCAAAACATTTATTCGATTGGCTCCGAACAGCCCAAGTACGTTCTCATCCTTTCGGGAGATCACATCTACAAAATGGATTACGGCAAGATGATGAAGCAGCACAGAGACTCCGCTGCCGACATCACGCTAGCCACCATCCAGATTGATCTCGCAGAAACCTCCCGCTTCGGCGTGGTCGATGTCGACAAGGATGGCCGCATCAACGGCTTCGAGGAAAAACCCACCAAGACCGAACTGCGCGCGCCCTGGAATCCTGAGAAGGTTGCCGGCTCGATGGGTGTCTACCTTTTCAATGCCGACGTTCTCATTCCGGTTCTGCTCAAGGACGCCGAAGACCAGAACTCTAGCCACGATTTCGGCAAAGACATTCTCCCCAAGATGGTAGACGACTACCGCGTGTTCGCCTACGACTTCATCGACGAAAACAAGAAAGAAGCGCTCTACTGGCGAGATGTAGGCACACTCGAAGCCTACTACGAAGCCAACATGGATGTGGTTGCGGTCTCGCCCATCTTCAACCTCTATGATCACGACTGGCCCATCCGCACTCACCAACGCCAGTATCCGCCCGCAAAGTTTGTCTTCGCCGAAAAAGATCGCATGGGAACCGCGCTCGATTCCATCGTCTCCAACGGCTGTATCGTCTCCGGCGGCACGGTCAGAACCTCGATTCTCTCACCCGACGTGCGCGTAAACTCCTATTCCGAAGTCGACTCCTCCATCCTGTTCTCGCATGTCGCCGTAGGACGCCATTGCCGCGTCCGCCGCTGCATCATCGACCGCAACGTCCATCTTCCAGAAGGCACCACCATCGGCTATGACACCGAAGCCGACCGCTCCCGCTACTTCGTCACCGATAGCGGCATCACCGTCGTTACGCGCGACTACTCGCTCTTCGAGAATCCAGTGACGGTCGATTACTTCACCAGCGAGTAACCCCCCTTTTCGTTTTGCCGAGCGACTGAAAACGTGACTATCACGGCCTTTGGCCGGTTCTATCTCTGGCTCACCCAGGAATCACCGGACCAAACACCAAGCGCCATTTCCCAGTTGAAGCCGCATTTTCGCTTTGTCATAATGCGCTCCACGATCTCTGTATTTTGGGCCGCCGTGGTCAGCCTCCGTGTCTGCCCAGGCCGCTTACGACGAATTGTGACGTTCCACCGCAGACCGCAGTAACACTCGTCGCGGAAGGCTGTTGCGGCAATCATAATTTGCTCTCCAGCGCGGAACTTTGTTTTAGACCCCGGGTTTAGCCGTCGTGACTGTACTGGGCCAACCGCAATGAAAGCCACGTTGCGCGTGCAGCCCAGGCTTTCGCGGCGCAGTTCTCTATCTCCAGTTTCAGAGGCACCACGGCACAAACCCTATAACTGTCCCCAGGAGGGATCTCATGAAGCGCAGTCGAGTCAGCACACCGGTACCGATTCTCGCGGGCCTGTTGCCCAGCCTGTTGTTCGCGGCGCTGTTCGCGGCGTCGTTCGCGACCTTTGCGTTTTCGCTCGATAGTGAAACTGCTCCGGCCTCCCAGGCCGGACGTGGATTCGCCGCTCCCTATGATGCTGCCCACGAAATTACGCTCACCGGCAATGTGCAAGAGGTGGTCACCAAGCACGTTGCCGGCAGCCCCGCCGGAATGCATCTGTTGATCGATGGGCCGCAGGGCACCGTGGACGCACATCTCGGGCCTTATCTCGCCAGAGACACACAAGAGGCCTTGCACACCGGCACTCCGGTTCAGATCATCGGCGCCATGGAAAGCCTGCACGGAAAGCAGATTCTGCTGGCCCGTCAGCTGATTTTCGGCGGCCGCATCGTCACCATCCGAAGTCCGCACGGATTCCTGGTTCGAGCGCACGCGACGAGGCGGGTTGTTTCCTCCGACAGCGAAAAGAGTGATAGGGCTGCGTCGAACGGAGGCTCGCGATGAAATCTCGCCCAACCTTTGTTTTCCAATCCGTTCTGCTATTCATCGCTCTTAGTTTAGTTGCCATGCTCGCCGCCTGCGGCGGCGGTGGTCACAGCACTCCGATCACCACTCCCCCTACGGTATCAATCAGCGCGACGAGCGGAACACCGCAGAGCGCGGTGGTAGGCGCTGCATTTGCCGCGCCTCTGGTAGCGACTGTAACGACGGGCGGAACGCCGACGAGCGGAGTGACGGTGACCTTCGCGCCTCCGACATCGGGAGCGCGCGGAACCTTCGCAGGCGGGGTGAATACGGCAACCACCAACTCCGGCGGTGTAGCCACGTCGGCAGTGTTCACCGCGAATTCGACTGCGGGCGCTTATGTGGTGACAGCCTCCGTTTCCGGGGCTTCAACGCCAGCCAGTTTCAGCCTCACGAATACAGCGACTCCGGTCGAATCAATCGCCGCGACGAGCGGAACGCCGCAGAGCGCGATGGCAGGCGCGGCATTCGCGGCGGCACTGGTGGCAACGGTTACGACGGGCGGAACGCCGAACAGCGGAGTAACCGTGACGTTCGCTGCTCCGGCGACAACGACGGGGGCCAGCGGCACATTCGCAACTACACCGCCGTCGGCGACGGCAACTGTGACGACTGACGCGAACGGCGTAGCCACTGCGCCGACGTTTACAGCGAATCCGACTCCCGGCCTCTATACAGTGACGGCCTCAGCTTCGGGAGTGTCAACGCCAGCCGGCTTTACCTTAAACAACACGTTCGCCAACACGCTGGCGGACGGCACCTACATTTTTTCGCTGGCCGGAGAAACCACGACCGCAAACGGGACCAGTTCCTACATCCTTTCTGGCGCGTTTGCCGTGAACGGTGGAGCGATCACCAGCGGTGAGCAGGATTACGTTGATGGTTTCATCTATGCACCTCAGGACTCGGTTACCAGCGGCACTATCACCGCCGCAGCCGACGGGAATCTGCAAATCGCTCTTACAACCAATGACGTTAATGTGGGCGTGAACGGTGTAGAAACGATTAACGCGACGCTGTTTTCAACGTCCAGGGCTCGGATCATCGCCTTCGACACTAACGCTACATCGAGCGGAAGGGTGGATCTGCAAGATCCTACCGCCGCAACCACCACTCCGTCAGCCGGGTATGCATTCTTCACTGGCGGCCTCGACGTGAACGGCAATCCCGTGGCTATCGGAGGGGTCATTAACATCGACAACAGCCCCTCACCTGGAGACATATCAGGATCGAACAGTATTTTCGATGCCAATGATGACGGCTCCGGTACTACGTTCCAGGGCGAGACTCTTACTGCGAGCACGGTCTCCGTCCCTGACCCCTTCGGTCGGATCCTGTTCACGTTAAACGCGACTGATACCACAGACTTCCCGCAGATCAACTTGGCGGGCTACATTGTCGATGCAACCCACATCAGGTTGGTTGAAGAGGAGCCCAACACCAGCACGTTCGATGGCACCATGGGTGGCGTTGCCATCGGCCAGGGGACGAATACCGGGGCTTTCACTTCCATCTCTGGCAACAGCTACGTAATTGGCTTGGGAGGCTTCGAATCGTCGTTTAATATCCTCCAAACAGCTGGCGTTGTTACCGCGAACTCCGGCGTCGTAACCGGTGCCGTTAACTACAACGACCTCAGCGGGATGGTGCCCATGACTCCCTCAACTATCACCGGGGGCACCTCGGCCGTGGATCCTACCGGACGAGTGACATTGTCCGGCGTGACCGACGGAATCGCCACTTTTAACATCCAGCTGTATTTGACGAGGAGCGGACCGGAGGCCGAAGTAACAGCCATCACGATGGACAGCGGGGACATTCAGGCTGGCCTTGGCTTTCAGCAGACCGGCGGTCCGTTCAGCGCTAGGTCCTTCCTTGGAACCTATGCGATGGGCGCCACTGGCGACAGTCCAGCCACCAATGAACCTGAACTCGACGCCGTCGGTCCGGTTACAGCTGACGGAGTCTCGGCGCTATCGGGGATTGTGGATCTGAATAACTTTTCTGTTTCGGAAACTGCGGCCCTCCCGGTGTCTGGCACTTTCACTGCCAGTGCAAATGGCGCCTTTACCGGCACCATCACAGGGCTCGACGTTACGACCGCAAGCAACGCGGATCTATTCAGCTACTACTTGATCGACACGACAAAACTCTTCGCGATCGAAACGGATACCAACCAGATAACTCTTGGGTTCTTCACGCTGGATCAGTAGTCTCAGCCTGAGAGGTTTGGTTATTTCAGTGGCGCACTCCGGTGCGCCACTCTTTTCTAGTTGGCGGATCCGTTGTTGGCGTAGTAGCCGCGGCGGGCATAGACGTGCAGCTTGTGGCCGGATTTCTGAGCCTCGACAGCGATTGAACGGTAATGGCCATTCGCCTCAAAGTGAGCGGGCTTGTAAGAAATCAGGTATCGACTACGTATGACCTGTTGAAGATCCCCGAGACGCCGGTTTAAATCACCCAGGGAGCTCGGCAAAAAGGACGCTCCCCCCGTGCGCGAGGCGAGCGCTTTCATGGCCCGGTCGGCTACGTCAACGCTGTCGGGTTCCCCGGCAAATTCCCGTGTACTCACCGTGTAGACAATCACCTCATTGCGCTCGGCACTCTCAATGGCCTGCTTCAGAGTCGCAGTGCTGCAATTGTCGTCTCCATCGCTGATCACCACCAGAATCCTGGCTATAGGCTGTGGTTCCGGGCGGTTCGCGAGCTTGTCCGCTGCAAACTTGACGGCGTCCCAAAGGGCGGTTCCGCCAGCTGGAGCCAATTGATTGATGGCATTCGAAATGGCCCCTTCGTCCCTCGTAAAATCCTGGACCATCAGGACCGCACTGGAGAAACCCACTACGAAGGCCAGATCATGCTTGTCGGTAACAGTCTTTCGCAGAAACGACGCGGCAGCCTTTTGTTCGAAGGCAAATTCCCTGGTGATGGAGGAACTCGTATCGATCATCAGCCCCAATCGCAAAGGCAATTGCGATTCGTTGCGAAACCCAACCACTGCCGCCGGTGGCTGTCCGTCGTCACGGATGACGACGTTCTCCTGGCTAAGGTCGCTGACCGATTTGCCGTGATCGGTAGCCGCGAAAAATACCGCAACCTCGTTGACGCTGCTGCGCAGTATCAAACTGTACGGGTCGAGGCCGCGGGGCTGCCGCGAAGGAGAAGGCGCGATCCCCGCCAGCGTTTGGCGTGACAGCCCGGCGGGGCTCTCCACTCCGCATGTCTCACATCCCAATTCTGGTTCTGACTCCACTTCCGCCAGCTGCCTCTGCTGCTCAAACCGTTGTATGATCCCTCGGGCGCGAGCTTCTGGCGGGACCCTCGGATTCGTGGGCACAGTGGAATAAGAGATGGTTACGCCTTCCGCTGGATGATCTTGCCGTTCTTTAATCTTGTCGATCATCTGCCGCGCCGTCCCTGCTAGCGAAGACTTCGGATCTTCTTCCAGGAAAGTCTGCAGTTCGTTTTGCACTTCCTGCAAGTTACTCTGCCCTTGCCATGCCGCGGCAGCCAGGTAATGCACAATCGCGACGCCATCGTGCTTGCGCCCATGCACCTCATGCGCCATCGCGATCACCCCACTGTAATCATGGTTCAGGAGCTGCGCATACATCAGCGCCGCAAGCAAGTGCAGATCAAGAGGGGCGAGCGCCGACGCTTTTTGGATTGATTCCTGCGCGGCCGAAAACTTCTTGAGTGCCAGTTGGGCTCGGCTAAGGTTCAGATAGGAATAGGGGAGGTGATTGTCCAGTGAGACGGCTTGAGCGAATTCTTCTTCCGCTTGTTCATTCTTGCCCACGTCCAGATACACCGAGCCCAGCGTATTGCGCGCCGCCACGAAACTTGGATAAATTGCGACGGACTTTGCCAGACTGTCCAATGCACGGTCAAAGCTTTTTTGCGCCAGAAAGCCCACTCCCTTTGCGTACTCGCGAAGCGCCGCCTTGGGAGCCTTCAGGTCCAGCTTTGACACAGAGTCAGAAAAGCTTTCCACTTTCTTCCGCTGGCCTTCCGCATCGTCGATCATCCACAAAAATAGCCGATCTTGATCGAACGGGTTCATGGCCGGTTGCCCCCCATTGGGCACCATCAAAGCGCCACCTGCCGAAATCGGTGACTGAGCCCCGGCGCAGGATGCCAACAACAAGATCAGATACGTGGATTGTTTCGCCCAGGAGGCCATATGGCCGCACACTTACCCAGAGGTCGCAGCAATTGCTTGACTAGAGATGCCGTCTCCAGCCAATGGATTATATCTCAGCATGGTTTATCGGGAGCAGCGGAATATGCGCGCTGGGCGGAGCAATTGCACGGTTTTCGCCTCGCCAACTCTGACCTCACTGTGCTAATCCGGGGGACGTGCCAGCGCTCAATTTATGATGGCTGCTACAATTCCCTGTTTCTCATACCCGACACAGTCGAGAACTTTGGCCAGAACATCCGCGTAGTGTCCTGTGGAGGGCATGGGTGGCCGTCTCGCCACTCCAAATCCTGCCGTCAACAGGTACAAAATTAAGGCACAAAGAATCTAGCTTTCCGGGGAGCTCAGGTTTGGAAGACGTCCAGGTAGTTGCGATGCTGGTCCGCCGCTGTGTAGCCGGCGACGCCGCTGCCTGGGAAGAAATCGTGCAGACCTACAACCGGCGTATCTACAACATCTGCTATCGCTTCGCCGGGTCCACGAACGACGCCGAAGACCTGACCCAGGAAGTGTTCATCAAGATGTACCGCACACTTTCGAGCTATGACCTCACGAAGGGAGCGTTTGTCACCTGGGTAACCACAATCACCCGCAATTTGTTGGTTGATCACTTCCGCAAAACCAAGCAGGATCGCATCACCGATTCGCTCGACGCCACCTCATCGCCACACGAGGACGCCCAACCGCTCAGTGAGCAAATTCAGGACCAATCTGCGCCTCCCGACGCCCGCGTACGCAGCCGGGAAGTAGGAGAAACCGTTCACGCCGCCCTCGCCAAGCTGTCGCCTGAGCTCCGTGAGGCGGTGATTCTAAGGGATTTGCAGGATTTTGACTATCGCGAAATCGCAACCGTTTTGAAGGTACCGGAGGGAACTGTGAAATCTCGAATAAATAGAGGCCGTGCGGAACTTGCAAGGCTGCTACAACGTACCTATAGGCAGGTGATGTGATGCCAGATCGCACCAGTAACGGAATGCAGTGTCACGAGTTTGATGGCCTGCTCAGCGACGCGCTCGATGGCGTTCTGACTGGTTTGCAACTCGATGCCTTCCAGGCCCATGCCCGGACTTGTTCCGCGTGCGGGCCGCTGTTCGCCGAAGTTCAGGCGGGCCGCAACTGGCTGAAGGATCTCACGGAGGTGGAGCCTCCAGTCAGCCTGGTCAACCGGATTCTGGCATCCACGACGGGGGTTAACACCCAACGCCTGCGGGTGAATGTGTCCCTGCCGCAGCCAGGTGTCTCCTGGCTGGAGCGTGCACAAGCATGGGCTTCGGGGGCAATGCAGCCCATCTGGGGCACGGTCCGGCAGCCGAGGTTCGCCATGTCATTTGGCATGGCCTTCTTCTCGCTGTCAGTCGCCCTTAGCGTACTCGGCATAAAGCCCGCCGACTTGCGCCAGGTGAGCTTGCGGCCCGCGGCCATCCGGCACACTTATTACAATACGCAAGCCCGCGTAGTCCGGTATTACGAGAACATCCGGTTCGTCTACGAGGTAGAATCGCGGGTGCGCGAACTCAAACGTAACGTCACGCCCGCCGAGCCTAGCTCGAACGAGTCGGCGCCGCAGAAGAAAGAGCGCAAGATCGACACAACGCAACAGCCCGAGCAGAAGCAGGAGCGCAATTACAGCCAGACCGAAAATCATCTGATTCTGGCCAGCGCTCCCCTGGGTCCATCTGTAAACGAGCAGTCTGTAGACGATCCGTCTATAAACGATCAGTCTACAAACGATCCGTCTGTAGTGTCGGTGACCACATACAGGAGGTTCGTATGAACTGCGCCGCGCACCCCGATATCGCCGCAGTCGCATTCTGCCGCACTTGCGGCAAGCCGCTTTGCGGCACCTGCACCCGCGACGTCCGCGGGGTGGTCTACTGTGAGCCTTGTCTCGCCGCCCGTCTGGAAGGGACAGCTCCCGCAGCCGGATTCGTGCCCCCGCAAACCCCCTATCAGCCAACTGCAGGTTCGGGCGCGGGAATGCCAGGGGCGGGAATGAAGGTTCCGCCTTCTTCTGGCTCCGGCCCCAATCCTGCTGTCGCCGGCATTCTCGCTGGATTCTTTCCCTTCGGTGTCGGCGCCGTCTACTGCTCCCAATATGCCAAAGGACTGGCTCATCTGCTCATCTTCGCAATGCTGATCTTCGCCTCAGATCATGCGGGACGATGGGACTTTGTCTTCGGCATCGGCATTGCGTTTTTCTACGTCTACCAGATCATCGATGCGGTTCGCACGGCCCACGCCCTCCAGGCTGGACAACCCGCGCCCGATCCCTACGGCCTGGCGCAAACCTTCAGTATGGGGGACCGAAGCGAGTACAAGAGCGTTCCCGCTGTCGCAATCATCCTGATCGGACTGGGCGTGCTCTTCCTGCTGCACACGATGAACATCTTCGAGTTTGGGCTGGACCGCTTCTGGCCTCTCCTCCTGATTTTCTTCGGAGGATGGATGTTTGCCAGGCAATGGGGATTAATCGCAGGCCGCCGCATCGGCTGCGCCTGCGACCGTTGCCGCATGCGTAAGATCATCGGCCCCTCCGTACTGATTACGATTGGGTTGCTGTTCCTGCTCCAAAACCTTGGTGTGGTCGACTTCGACCGAACCTGGCCCGCGATCCTGCTGGTGATTGGAATCGTGAAACTGTTGCAGAGCAATGCCTCTTCGGCTGGACACGTCGGTCTATTCCCGGCGCCTCCGCCCGCAGTTGCTTCGCCATCGACGCCTCCGCCGCCGGCTTCTGATCCGGGAACTCCGGGCTCTTCCGGGGAGGTGCGCCATGTCTAACCCCGTTCAAACTCCCATTCAGCCGACTCTTCCGCCGCGCCGTCAGCGCCGTTCCATTGCCGGACCGTTTGTGTTGATTGTTCTCGGCATCGTCTTCTTGCTCGGCAATCTGCACATGTTGTCATGGGCGCGGATGGGATCTCTGTTCGCCCACTATTGGCCCGCTCTGTTGATCCTGTGGGGAGTCATCAAGTTGATCGAGCATCAACAGGCGCTGCGCGACGGTTTTGCTCCGCGCGGCATTAGCGCGGGGGGAGTTTGCCTGATTATCTTTATTGTCTTTTGCGGGCTTATCGCCACTCACGTCGAGCCCCTCCATTGGGGCGAGATTCGCGACAACCTGAACATCGACGACAGCGACCTGGATAACATTTTCGGCGAGACGTTTAACTTCGACGACCACCTCGAGCAGGATGTACCACCCGCGGTTACCAGTTTGCGCGTCAACGATGAGCATGGCGCAGTCCGGGTCAGCGCCGCCGATGACAATAAGATCACAGTCATCGTGCACAAACGCGTTGGCGCGGAGAGCCAGAGTGACGGCGACAAATACAACAAACAGACTAAGCCCGCAATCACCCTCGCCGGCAATGTGATGATCCTCGATGCCAGGACTCAAGCTGCCGGTGACCACGGCGTGCAAACCGATCTCGATATCTCAATTCCGCGCAAGATGGAGTTGCACATTACTTCGCGCCGCGGCGACGTTTCGGTCACCGGCCGCGATGGAGAGGTGGAGATCAACAACCAGCACGGCGACGTTTCCGTGGAAGACGTTACCGGAAACACCAGGCTGAATCTCGAAAAGAGTTCCGCCAAAGTCGAGCAGATTACCGGTGACCTCCAGATCGACGGCCGTCTGAACGAAGTGTCCGTTACCGACGTCAAAGGTGCTGCTCAACTCGACGGCGAATTTGGGGAAAGCGTGAAACTGGCACGCATCAGCAAGAGCGTGGCCTTCAAGTCCTCCCGCACGGACTTGGAGTTCTCCCGCCTCGATGGCGAGCTCGACCTCGACTCCGACGATCTCCATGCCGAGCAGATCACCGGTCCCGTGCACCTGAGCACGCGCTCCAAACAGATTCACTTGGAAGATGTTTCCGGCGATGTCCGGGTGCAGGATGAAAACGGGGGCGTCGAAATCTCCATGCGCTCGCTGGGCAACGTACAGATCGACGACCGTAACGGCGACATCCACCTAGGTGTTCCCGACAAAGCCGGATTCCACCTCGAAGCACGCACGCGCGACGGCGAAATTCAATCCGACTTCCCCGAGTTGAAGATCGACAGCAACGACCACGAAGCCAAAGCCAGCGGCACCGTGGGCACGGGCGCCTCTCACATCGTGATCAACAACGAGCATGATGGCATCGAGGTTCGCAAGACCGCCCCGCAACCTCCGCGCCCACCCGCTGCGGCTGCAGCCCCCACGAAACCTGGCCGAACCCTGCCCCCACCCAAACCGAAAGTTGAACCCACGGAAAACTAACCTCCTGTCATCCTGAGCGAAGCAAATGCTTCGCGAATGCGAAGCACTTGCGTAGTCGAAGGACCCCTTACCCGCCTGCGTCACCCACAGCACCACCGGGCGTTTCCATCGAGCCTTATCGCACAAGCCCACAAATGCAGCCCTGAAAAGTCCGGCTCCCCCTCCCGTGCACTCCACCTCTTTGCCTTCCCCATCCCCATCTGCGAAACTGATTCCTATCCACTGAGTACCGAGAACTGCAGCCATGGGCCGCATCCACGTACTGCCCGAGCACGTTGCCAATAAGATCGCCGCCGGCGAGGTCGTGGAGCGTCCGGCCTCGGTTGTGAAGGAGTTACTCGAGAATGCGCTGGACGCAGGCGCAACTCGCATCAAGATCGCAGTCGAAGCGGGCGGGAAAAAACTCATTCAGATTACCGACAACGGATGCGGCATGGTGCGCGACGACGCTATGCTGGCCTTCGAGCGCCACGCGACCTCAAAACTCAAGGATGCGGAAGATTTGCTCAGCGTGGCGACCCTCGGATTTCGCGGCGAAGCTCTGCCCTCGATCGCATCGGTATCGCGGCTGCGCCTTGAGACTTGCGCAGCGTCTGAGTCCACGGCGGGAACCGTTGTTGAGATCAACGGCGGCCGGATGGCGCGCGTCGATGAGGCCGGCCTGCCCGAGGGGACGTCGATCACGGTACGCGACCTGTTCTTCAACACTCCGGCTCGAAAAAAGTTTTTAAAAGCTGAGTCGACCGAGCTTTCCCACATCGCTTCTCTGGTCACACACTACGCGCTGGCGCATCCCGGGAAGCACTTCGAACTTCATACCGCGACGAATGCCGTGTTGGTCGCGCCGCCTGTGGCGGGATACTCTGAACGCGTGTATCAGGTGTTCGGTAAGGAAACTCTCGACCAGCTCATTGCCGTGGCTGCCGAACAGGTGTTAGAAAGGGTGGGCTTGCCGCAGCCTCCACCCTGGCGCCGCAAAGAAATTAATAGCAATGACGAAGAGGAAACTGAATCCACCGATCCCGGCGTTATGCGCCTGCACGGCTTCGTTTCGAAGCCCGAGATCCAGAAGCTGAATCGCAATTCGATCTATATATTTGTCAACGGACGTCTGATTCGCGACCGCCTGGTCCAGCATGGCTTGACAGAAGCCTATCGCAACATCATTCCGCCAACGGTATACCCGGTAGTGCTCCTGTTTCTGGAACTGCCTCCGGGCGAAGTAGACGTCAACGTTCATCCCTCGAAGACAGAAGTCCGCTTTCGACAATCCAGTGTCATGCACGATTTTGTGCGTGACACCGTGCGCGCGGCCTTGATGAAAGCTCGTCCCGCGCCGCAGTTCACTGCTGAAATCCACGCCCACGCCACCGCTAGCTCTGGCCTGACACCAGGCGCCCGAGAGTGGGAGACACCCTCCGATCTTGCCACCGCGTCAGGAGCCGCAGGGCGCGCTGTTTATGAGCCCGGCACCGGATTTGCGCTGCAGGCTCCGTCAGCCCCGCCAGTCTCTGCGCGCTTCCAGTTCGAAGGCGGAATCGCCGTCGAGGCCAATGCTGCTATTGCTATCGCGCGAGGACTTGAAAGGCGCTTCGCCCAGACGATTCCCGAGACGATTCCAGACAACGGCTGCGCTCCCGCGATCGATATTCCAGAAAATGCATCCGAAGATTCAACGCTGGCCGCGCTCTCCACCCTTCGCCCCCTTGGCCAAATCCGGAATTCATTCATCCTGGCTGTGAATGAAGACGGATTATGGATCGTCGACCAGCACGTCGCTCACGAGCGCATTTTGTTCGAACAAATCTTAAAGCAGCGCGCCGCACAGAAAGTGGAGAGTCAGCGCCTACTGATGCCGATCGTCCTCGAACTCTCTCCCGCGCAGCAAGCCGTCTTCGCCGAGATTACCGACGAACTCCAGCACAACGGCTTCGAAGCCGAGCCTTTCGGTGCGCGCAGCGTCGCCGTGAAAGTTGCCCCTGCCGGCGTAGACGCAGCAGCAGCCGAGCTCATGCTCCACGAACTACTCGACCAGATTTCGCGCGAAGAGCAATCTTTGAACCTGGAAAAAATTCGCAGCCGCATCGCAGCCTCCATCGCCTGCCATGCCGCTATCAAAGTCAATATGCCGCTCGATCAAAATAAAATGGATTGGCTGCTCGCCGAACTCGCGAAAACTGACCACCCCATGTCGTGCCCTCACGGCAGGCCGGTGGTCCTGCGGTATTCTGTAAGGGATATTCAAAAAGCGTTTAAGAGAATCTAGCTGATGCTTGGCCGAAAGCCGACGCTATGACCGAGCAGGACCTGCAACAACTCCGTCGCGAGAAATGGCGCCTCGATGGCAAACCCATCCGGACCATTGAGGAGGCGCGCGCCTTTGTTGAGGCTGTAGGATTCTGCCTTATGTATCCCGTCCGCCCCACCATGCCCGTGCCCACTTTCATCGGGGCATTCGTCGGCTCGGACGATCGCCTCCCCACCTGGCAGCATGCCTATTCCGACCCCCGGGCGCTGGCGGCTACAGAACTCATGGTTCGTCTTCTCCGCGAGCGCTCCGCCTATGAAGCAAATGTCTTCGATGAGAACAATGCGTTTCTCGTCGCCGCTTCCGGATTTCCCTTTTTCTATGCGCTCGTGGGCGAACGCAATCCCAAACTCGCCCCCCGGCAGGGACCGCGTTCTCCTTACTCGCCGCTCGCTTGCGATGCCTTTGAGCTGATCGAGCGTGACGGTCCCATCTCGAAGCAGAAGCTGCAGGAAGCTCTTGGCGGCTCCGTCTCGTTGCCCGCGCTCGACAAGGCGCTGGGTGAGCTGCTCGCGAAGCTGCGCATCACACGCGTCGATTACAAGGTAAGCGAAGGCTCGTTCTGGGATGTGCTTTACCGCTGGTCGCCCGATGCCGTCCGCGAAGGCGTAGGAGTTTCCGTTCAGCAGGCCGTGTCGGCGCTGCTCTCGAAATACCTGGACTGCGTAATTGCCGCCGAGCAAGCCGAGCTCGAAGCTTTCTTCGGAAATTTCGTGGCGCGCTCGCGCGTGAAGGAAGCCGTCAATGCCCTGCTGGCGGCCCGCGAGTTGAGCTTCGTTCACGTTGGCGGACGATCGATGTTGCACATCACTCCGGCGAAAGAACCGTCGCTCACCTCCGCGAGGTCGCATCGGCAGGGAGGACACCAATGATCCCGCACACGACCGACCGGACGTTCGAGGCCCTTCAGGCCATCTTTTGGGCAGGCCTTACCTGTGGCGTCCTTGACATCTCAGCGGCCTTCATCACCTGGGCAATCAAGGGCGTAAAGCCATTCATCATTCTGCAGGGCATCGCCTCCGGCCTGCTCGGACCAAAATCGTTCCAGGGCGGCTGGCTGACAGCCTTTGTAGGTGCCTCATGCCATTTCTTCATCGCGTTTTCCGCAGCCACAGTCTTTTATGCAGCCAGCCGTAAGCTCCCATTTATGATTCAGCGCTCGATTCTCGCCGGAGCGCTGTACGGTATCGCGGTCTACATCGTGATGTATTGGATCGTGAAGCCGCTCTCACTGGTGCGACCGCGGCCCTTCTCGTTAGGGGAAACCATCGTCGCAATCATCACCCACATCATCTGCATTGGATTGCCCATCTCTTTTATCGTGCGCGCCTACTGCCGGTAACCAGCCACCGGCGGGCTAGCAGACCGTCGCGTTCAGCCGAGTCTCCCGGTTCTCCGTGTACAATCGTCTACTTGAAAAAATGACCGACCACTCTGACCCTCCCCACTCTAAGCGCAAACTGATCATCGCCATCGACGGCCCCGCGGGCGCCGGGAAGAGCACCATCTCTTCCCGGCTCGCACGGAAACTCGGCTACGTGAACCTGGAAAGCGGCGCTATGTATCGTGCCTTGGCGCTGAAAGCCATCGACAAAGACGCATCTTTCGACGACGAAGCCGCCCTGGTAAAGCTGGCGCAGGAATCGCGCATCCGCCTCGAACCCACGGTCGGCGGAAACCGCACAATGCTCGATGGCCAGGACATCTCCTCGCGCATCCGCGAGCGCGACGTCACCGAAGCGGCCTCGCGCGTATCGGTGCATCCCGGAGTGCGCGCGTGGATGGTAGCGCGTCAGCGGGAAATGGGAACGGACGGCGGCGTGGTAATGGAGGGGCGCGACATCGGCACGAAAGTTTTCCCGGACGCTGATCTGAAAATATTTCTCGATGCCGATCCGGTGGTGCGCGAGCAGAGACGTATGGAGCAGCAGAAGATCAAGGGCGAGGTCGCCGCCAACCTTGCGGCCGATCTGCGCGAACGCGACCACCGCGATCGCACGCGGGCCGCATCTCCGCTTGTGGCTGCAGAGGATGCGGTAGTCATCGACTCGACGAAGTTGAGTGAAGATGAAGTGCTGGCGCAAGTGGAAGAGTTGGCGAGGGGCAAGCTGGACGCTTCGGATTCTTCCAACTTGCCGTGATGGTTTCGCATCGTTTATGTCGACATCCTGTGTTCTCTTGCGTCGCGTGAGGGGCTAGGATGCTTCGGCTGCGGTTGAGCTTCGCTTCACGAATCCCAATCCTCGCTCAGCATGACAATGTCGTAGTGTGATCGTTGACGGGTAGGCCACCCGCGGGGAGCAGGTTCCTCCTGTCTCGCTGCGCTCGCGCGTCGGAATGACAAGGTTTGGCTTGCGAAGGATCAATCCTGCTCCTGCTTCCTGTCCTACTGCTTCTCATTTGCTTTTCGAACTGCAATCCCTAACTCGCGCAACTGCGCATCGCTTACTGGGGTCGGAGCGTCCACCATTAAGTCCACTGCCCGCGCCGTCTTTGGGAACGGAATCACCTCGCGCAGACTTTCCGCGCCTGCCAGAATCATTACGATGCGGTCGAGGCCCAGGGCGATCCCGCCATGCGGAGGCGTGCCATACTCGAGTGCTTCCAAAAAAAATCCGAAGCGTGCCCGTGCTTCTTCTTCGGTCATGCCCAGGGCGCGAAAGATTCGGCTCTGCACATCCTCGCGGTGAATTCGAATCGATCCCGACCCCAACTCCGTCCCGTTCAGCACGACGTCATAAGCCAGCGCCCGCACCGCACTCAGGGGCGACAGCGGATCGTTCAACGACTCCACTCCGATCTCGAGGTTCGACATATCTTCTTCATGCGGGGAGGTAAAGGGATGGTGCGCCGCGTTCCATCGTCTGTCGCCCTCGTCCCACTCGAACATCGGAAAGTTCGTCACCCACAAAAAGCGGAAATCATGCGCAGCGTCGCCAATCTTTTTGAAAATTCCATGCCGCTCAGCATACTTTTGCGCCAACGCCAGCCGCAACAAACCTGCCGAAGCGCAAATCGCCAACTCTTGCGGCGTAACTTTCCGATGCTCAGCCACGGGCGACAGCGGCCCACCGTTAGTCGATGTCGATCCTGATTGTGCCGACCCCGCCACAATCACAATCAGATCGCCGTCTTCCATGCCAGTCTTCTTCGCGATCGCCGCAGCCGCCGCAGGAAACCGGTTGCCGATGCGTTTGAAATCTTCAAACAGTCTCGCTCCGCCTTTGGAGTGGAACATCGGCTTGATGTCATCGCGCTCTTTACGGGAAAGCTCTCCCACCTTCGGCGTGCGGATCGCAATCACCGGCAGATTCGCATTGATCGCCAGCTCCTGCAGACTCTCCGCCTTAAAGCATTCCCGCACATCGGTGAACCCGGGCAACCGCATGTCCGGCTTGTCGATTCCATACAACCGGATCGCTTCGTCATAATCCATGCGTTGAAACGGCGCCTTAATTGCGAATCCCGCCGCGGCAAACGCCGCCGTCAGAAATCCCTCGACCACTTCCCAGACTCGCTCCGGCTGTGGATAGGACATCTCCAAGTCGATCTGGGTAAACTCCGGCTGGCGGTCGGCGCGCAAATCCTCATCGCGGAAGCACCGCACGATCTGAAAATATTTATCGAAGCCGGAGATCATCAGGATCTGCTTGAACAACTGCGGCGACTGCGGCAGCGCATAAAACGTCCCCGGCTGAACGCGGCTTGGCACCAGGTAATCTCGCGCGCCCTCCGGTGTGGACCGTGTCATGAACGGCGTCTCAATCTCAAAAAATCCCTGATCCGACAGATAATCCCGGATTGCCTTCGCCACTTTGTGCCGCATCTCGATGTTGAACTGCATCACGTCGCGCCGCAGATCGATGTAGCGATACTTCAGCCGCGTCTCTTCATTGGTGAGCGCCGTGTCGGAAGGCAGGAACGGCGGCAGCTTCGACTCGTTCAGAATGCGCAACTCCTCGGCCACCAGTTCCACTTCGCCGGTAAGCATATTCGCATTGACGGTATTGGCATCGCGCAGCTTCACTGTGCCGGTAACGGCGATCACATACTCGTTGCGCAGAGCCCCTGCTTTTTCGTGGATCGCCGCGTCGCGTTCGGCGTTGATAACGACCTGGGTGATGCCGCTGCGGTCGCGCAGATCGATAAACAGCAAATCTCCGTGGTCGCGCCGCCGGTTCACCCACCCCATCAGCACGGCCTTCTTACCGGCGTCCGACGCGCGCAACGCGCCGCACATATGAGTCCGTCGTAGATCCCCTAAAAAGTCGAGCAAGATGTGTCCTTACGATTCGAACTGGATTGAAAGCAGAATCCATGATTATAAATGGCGACGTTAAGCAGCAGTGAGTGCCAGGCACGAACGCTTCCTGGGGAGCGTTCTCAGGCTTTCTCGCCGGTTTCGGCTGGGTTGCGCTGGGAATCGCCACGATCGCTCTGTTTGAACGACGCTGCTGGAGATACATCCTGATCAATGGCGGTTATATGACAGTCTCGTTCACCCTAATGGGATTGATTATCGGCGCGTGACGCTAGGGGAACGTCTTTGTGAAGAGACCGTCCGATTTTCTCCGCGGCCTTCGCGGTATTTCTTCGCGACCTTTGCGTTTCAACCCTTCACGAAGCCGGCACAATGAAATACTTATTCAAACCGGCTACTTTCCCTTGGTCGCCTTCCCGTCCATCACCGTCGACCACTTAGTTCCATCCTGCGACATGTCAAATGTGAAGTTGTAGGAGGTCGCAGAGGTCATCTTCATCGTGAAACGGCCCTTCATCGTGGTGCCATTCATCTTCTCGTCGCTGGTCCAGGACCAGGTGTCGCCATCGAGCATGCCCCGGGAGTCGTCGAACTCGCCGTAGCTGTTGAATTCGCGGTAGGTGTAGGCCTTGTCGTCCGCAGAATATCCCATCACGGACAATCCCATTCCGTTACCCATCGAACTCTTAAAGTCCGAGTGGCAGACCAGATAGAAGCCACCCTCCATCCACTCGCACCTTTCATTCTCCGTCATCGACCCGCCTGGACCCATCGCTCCGGGCTTCATATTCCCGTCGAGAGTCCACGTACCCGCGAATACGTCGAGCTTTTTGAGTTCCGGTGCTGGCTTCTGAGGCTCCGTCTGCGCCATCGCGCTCAACACGCCCGCCAGCGTAACGGCAAGAATCATCCCCGCTCGTTTCATAACCCGCCTCCCCAACACATTTTCGCGCTCGTTTCCGCCCGTCGATCGTCTACCAATGATGAATCCCCAAATCCCGGCACGCGGATTCTAGCCGCACTCCCCAAGCGAGTCAACGCCCCGGATCTTTAGCCGCCCATCGGCAATCCACAACCCCAGGCGGAAATTGGCGCTCCCTACCAGTCTCCCCAATGCGCCGCCGTAGCCTGATGAAACTTCAGTTTCCAGACGTCTCCTTGCCTCACCCACACCGAACTAAAATGCTGGTATCGGGGCGGAGGTCCCTGATCCTCCTCGGGCGCTTCTCGCACGATCGCATCGTAAGTAACGATTGCCGTCGTCACGACTGCCGCGGCTTTCGCCACCGTCATTACCTTGATGTCATAAGGCGTCAACTCGAGCAGGCCGGAATCGCCTAACTCATCTACCGCTTCTTGTCGCTCCAGCAACTTTCCATCCACGCCCACGAGTGCGAAGTTCTCGCTGACCGTTCGCTTGAAAAATACGCCGTCATCTTTCTTCTTCGCCTCGATCAGGCTGTTCTCGTTGGCAATCAAGGTCTGCTCCAGAGGACTGAGAACCTTGGCAGGAGCGGGTGTTTGCGCACCTCCTGGAATGCCGCATGCCAACAAGAGGACTGCGCAAATCACCAACTCTGATTTCATCTTTTTCATCCCTGAATTCTCCGCGCCAACTCTCCGCGCGGCACCGAAACTTGCTCGCCCGTTGCCAGATTCTTCAGCGAAAACGCGTCCGCCTTCACTTCATTCTCCCCGACAATCAAAATGTACTTCGCTCCCGCCCTGGTCGCCGCCTCGAACGACTTTTTCAGCCGGAAGCTTTCATCTCCCAAATCCACCACCAGATCGTGCCGCCGCAGGTCCCGCGCGAGCCGCGCCGCTTCGCCGTTCATCCCCATGCCCAGCGCTGCCACATACACATCCGGTTTGTTCACCACACCCTCAGCCGATTCCTGCAGCGACATGACCAGCCGGTCTTCCCCGATCGCAAATCCAATCCCCGGCGCCGCCGGTCCGCCCAGCGCTTCGGAAAGTCCATCATAACGTCCGCCGCCCAGAATTGCGTTCTGAGCTCCCAGCGCTCCATGCGTAAACTCAAACGCGGTGCGCGTGTAGTAGTCAAGCCCGCGGACCAGGCGGTCATTCAGTGAGAATGGGACCCCCACTTTAGTCAGGATTTCCTGCACTTCCTCAAAATGTTTCCGGCATCCCTCATCCAGAAATTGGCTGATGCGTGGCAGCTTTTCGATGATCGGCTGATCCGCGGGCACTTTGCAATCAAACACGCGGAGTGGATTGGTCACGGCGCGGCGCTGGCAATCCACGCACATCTCTCCAACAACAGGCGCCAAAGCCTTGCGCAGCGCCTCATTGAACGCCGCCCGATCGTGCGGACACCCCACCGAATTTAGTTCGAGATTCCAACCCGCGATTCCCAGGCGATCCAGCAGTGTCGCGAGCATTTCCAAAATTTCCGCGTCGCGCGCCGGAGACTCGCTCCCCGCCGAAACCGGTCCGATAATTTCGGCGTCGATTTGATAAAACTGCCGGTATCGCCCCTTTTGCGGGCGCTCGCGCCGGAACATCGGGCCGATGCAGTAGAGCTTGTTCAGTCCGCGATCGCCGAGTTTGTGCTCGATGTAGGCGCGGACAATCCCAGCAGTCGCTTCGGGACGCAGTGTCAGAGACTGCCCCTTATCGCTCTCCCCCCGCCCACGATCCTCCCATGTGTACATCTCCTTCGCGACAATATCCGTCTCTTCGCCCACCCCCCGCGCAAACAGTTCAGTCGACTCGAAGATCGGCGTACGAATCTCCAGGAAGTTGTAGGCGCGAAATGCGTCCCGCACCGCAGACTCCACAAAGTTCCACAGTGCCGTCTCCGGCGGCAACAGGTCTCGCGTTCCTCGGACAGCTTTAATCATCTCTTCATCCCGTCTGTCATTTTGAGCGCAGCATCAGCTTCGCGAATGCGAAGCTAATGCGAAGTCGAAGGACCCACCCCTAGCAGCTCAACCGACCCGCGGCCCGTCGGGGAGTTCTCTCCACACTCTTTGCATTCCTTCGAAAGCAGAAGAATGAACGCTTTGCCCGGTCCAAAACAGCGATAACGTGATAGCGGTCCTCCGACTGCGAAAACCGATTCGCAATGCATCGGTTTCCTTCGCTCAGGATGACAGGCCTGTACTCAGCCATCTTTCCCGCAGATACTCTTCCGTGTATCCCAAATAATTGCGCGCGTACCGCATGATTGTTTCCTGATCCTTCTCATCCAGCTTCCGCCGGAACTTCCCCGGAGACCCCATCCATAACGATCCGGGTTCAACCACCGTGCCCTCCGGAATCAGCGTCCCCGCCGCGATAATCGAGCCTGCACCGATCTTCGCGCCATTTAGAATAATCGACCCCATCCCGATCAAACACCGGTCCTCAATCGCGCACCCATGCAGCGTCACCGAATGTCCCACCGTGACGTATTCGCCGAGCACCACGTTGTACTGCTCCTTCATCCCGTGCAACACACTGCAATCCTGCACATTCGAATGCGCCCCAACGCGAATCGAGTGCACATCCCCGCGCAGCACCGCATTCATCCACACCGACGCGTGCTCGCCCAGCACCACGTCGCCGATAAGCTCTGCCGACTCGTCTACGTAACAACTCGCCGGAATCACCGGCCGCACGCCCTTAAACGATCGAATCATAAAGGACTGTGTCGCCTTTCAGAACCTCTGAACATAGCACGCCCCCGCGCCCCTCCGTAAAGCCCTATTCCCACTCCAGCACGCTTTCCCAAAAGAACCTCGCCTGGCACGTCGCCCTCACCCTTCTCAGGCTACAAAAGAACCTGGTTTCCCAACCCCCGCTCGCTTCCGGTAAAGCACGGGATTCGACCCTTCGAGCCTCATCTCAAAAACACAGCTGGGACTCCTAATGCCGCGCGCCTCGTTTCAGATTGCTCTCGCTTTCTCTTATTGCTATTCCCGCTCGGTTTTCGCACAGGACGACGCCGCCGGGGCCATTCACGGCACGGTCCTCGACCCTGCCAGTAGCCGTATCGCCCAGGCTTGGGGGCGCGGGAATTCGCCAGCTCACTCTCGGCAGCACTTTACGGCTCCGATCCCTTGGGACGTTCATACTTTGGCAGCTCGCTAAAGAAGGCTTCGAGCGCCTACTCTGGGCCGAGGCATGCAATTTTCTTCACCCTCCTACTTGACTTACGGTCAAATACTTGTAATAACTATTCGGTCCTACAGGACGGGTTTGGGGGTGTGTCGGTTTGGCGGAAATTCGGCTGCAAGAAGGTGAGTCCCTCGAGAACGCCCTGCGCCGCTTTAAGCGTAAGGTGCAACAGGAAGACATTATCAAGGAGGTTAAGCGCCACTCCTTTTACCTGAAGCCCGGTGAGAAAAAACGAGTAAAGGCCGCGCTTGCTCGCAAGCGCGCTCGTAAGAAAGTTCGCAAAGAACAAGATTGACGGCAGTTGCAGGAATTACGTTTCGAGATTGCAGTTAGGAGCAAGACCCAAGCAGTAAAGGGTCGCCTGTTTTCCGAGGCGGCCCTGCTCCATCTGGCCCCCACTAGGTAGAGCTGCGGCAGGGATTATTCAATACTCATCATTCATTCGGCGTTCAAAAAAGCTGTATCCACGCCCCGTCCAGGAGCGTGGCGGGCCGAGTCCAGGGGCAGTTTGAGGGGGGATTTACACAACCTGTGTTCGCTCTGTGCCACCGCTTTCCGCGCGTTGTGGCCAGCGCAACACCGGCACGAGGGAGCCACTCTCAATGGAATTTCAGGACAAGGTACTCAAGTGCATCGACTGCGGTGGGGATTTTACCTTCACCGCCGGGGAACAATTGTTTTTCCACGACAAGCAATTTCGAAACGAGCCTAAGCGTTGTAAAGCCTGCAAGTCCAAGCGCGTGGCCGTCCTTACCGCAGCTCCGTCTTCGCGCGAAGGCGCCCACTATTCCCGCATCGAAACTCGGGCAACCTGCTGCCAGTGCGGCAAGGAGACCACCGTCCCCTTCCGTCCAACTCAGGGTCGTCCCATCTTCTGCCGCGAATGCTTCACGCAGAAGAAGACCGCGGCCTCCGCGTGAACGCACTGACCGGCCCGATACCGGCTCTCAACATGCCCTGGAGTTGAGGTCTATCCCGGGCAGTTTGAGAGAGGTGCCGTCGGGCCAATATTCATGTGCCTGGGGTCTTTTTCGGTGAAGATGGCGCAACTGCCGGCGTCGGACCTTCTACCGCGGCAGCGATGCGAGTTCCATTCACAGGAGACTTTCACCATGGCTTCACTCACCGACCCGGCGGTCAGGCGGTTGCTCGATGACCGGCGTGTGGCTTCATTTGCCACCCAGAACCCGGATGGCTCCATCCACACGGTTGCGGTGTGGTACTGGTTCGATGGCGCGCACATCTTTGTGGCTACGTCCTCGCGCAGTCGCAAAGCGCGAAATCTGCAATCGATCCCAAGGGCTTCGTTAATGATCGATTCTCGCGACCCTGCAGCATCGTACGGCGCCAACATCGCGGGTGCGGCGGAGATCCTAACCGGCGATGCTTCGCGAAAGCGGAATGCTGAAATTCATCGCAAATATCTTAGTGAAGCCGCCATTGCCGACTCCAGGGTGGGCCGAATCTTCGCGGCATGGGATGACGTCACGATCCAGATCACACCTGCTTCCGTGATCGCCTGGGACATGCGCGAAGCCGATCGGCAATTCTTCGGCGGAGCACTCGAGGGCAACCCAAAATACCTGCTGGCGTTGGAGCCTTAAAAACAGGACTCGCCAGTGAAATCGCTTCCGCCGCCGGCAGCGCCCGCCAGAAATAAGCGGACGCAAGTATTGGGACCCACTCATCTTTCACTTGCGCTACGATAGTCCCGTGCCCACTTACCACGTCGAAAACTTCGGTTGCCGAGCCACCCAGGCTGACGGCGCTGCCCTCGAACGCCAGTTCGAAATCCGCGGCCTCGCCCACGCTGCCCCCGACGAAGCCGAACTGGTCGTATTGAATACCTGTACCGTCACGAACTCTGCCGATCAGGATGCCCGTGCTGCCATCCGCCGCGTGCGCCGCCAGAACCCGCTGGCAAAAATTATCGTCACCGGATGCTACGCGCAACGGGCTCCCGAAGAAATTGCGGCGCTGCCCGGCGTAACCGTCGTGATCGGCAACTCGCACAAACATCAACTCGCCGAGATCGCCCTGCCGATCCTTACGCAGGTCGATGGGAACCGGCCGGGCCAGAGTGTCCGCGACCGGGAAGGGCACGACTTGAGTGGTGCAGCTGGGGTCGGGTTTGAGACGCCGCGCTTTAGCCCTGCGAAAAACGTCGGCTTATTGGAAAGGCCTTTAGCGCTTGAGGGATCCTCCACATTTGTCCCGATCGCGACTCTGACAAGCGCCGCATACCGAGGACCGGATGCCGAAAGCCGGATACCGCAGCCCGAAGCTCGCGTCTTTGTGTCCGACATCTTCGCTCACACCGAACTTCTCGCCGCCCCTATCTTCGAAGGGATGGGCGGGGTTACCCAAAATGCCCGCACTCGCCCCAATCTCAAGGTTCAGGACGGATGCGACAATCGCTGCTCCTTCTGCGTGATCCCGAGTGTCCGCGGTCACAGCAAGTCATTGCCGTTGGCGCAAATCCTTCGCGAAGTACACGCGCTGGTAGCCGCAGGCTACCGCGAAGTCGTAATCAGCGGCATCAATCTCGGACGCTGGGGATACGATCTCGAAACCGGCTTCCAGCATCTGGGCACCGGAAACCGGACGCCGAATTTCGCGTTCGTCATCCGAACCATCCTCGCTGAAACGCCACTCGAAAAAGTCCGTATCTCCTCCGTCGAACCCATGGATTGGACCGACGACCTCATAGCCCTCGTCGCCTCCTCGCCCCGCATTGCAAGACATGCGCACCTCCCGCTGCAATCCGGCAGTGACGACGTGCTTCGCCGGATGCACCGCAAATATCGTCCATGGCATTATCGCGAGAAGATCGAAAAGATTCACGCCGCCATGCCTACCGCCGCAATCGGCGCCGACGTCATGGCCGGATTCCCCGGAGAAACTGACGCTGAATTCGAAGCCACCCGCCGCTTCGTCGAAGAGCTGCCCTTCACCTACCTGCACGTTTTCACTTATTCCGCTCGCCCCGGCACGCGGGCGGCCGCCATGCCCAAGCAAGTCCCCATCCAAGTCGCCCGCGAGCGCAACCGAGTATTGCGCGACCTCGTCGCCCAGAAAACGCTCACTTTCATGCACTCGTTCGTAGGCAAATCCCTGGAAGCCATCACGCTCGGCTCGGTCAACGATCGATTGTCTCAAGCGGACTTTCCCTACACGGAAGCCCTCACCGACAATTATCAGAAGCTGTATCTGAAGGGACGCCACGCTTCCAACCGCTGGATCACCGCGGATATCGAGCGAGTGGAAAATGGTGCGCTCGTAGGAAACTCAAAACCCCGTTAACTCGTTTTTACCTTCAGATCTGCTCCGGCTCATCGGGATCGGGCTCGCGCACCGGCGCGTCCGGATTCTCCATCGGGCTGGGCGGTTCTTTAATCGGTGGCGGCATCGGTTCCGCAGGAGTGCGGAGACGGTAGCGAGTCGACACGCGCGTTTCAGATCGGAGCGAGACTGATACTGGCATGGCACTCTGATGCAAGAACATTCCGAATGGTAGCCGGCGGCTCTCAATGCTTCATCCTTCCGGCCTCAGAACGGAAATCGTATCGACAGGATGGGAATGTGGTTGGTGGGATGGAATGATGTTGCGGCAATTTCGAATCCGCCGCCGGCGGTGAAGGCGAGGCGACGCCAGAGGCGAAATCTACCGACCACAAAGCCTGGCCGGGGTGGCTGGTGGGGACGATATTGTTGTGCAAAGGACAGCGCTGAAGAAAGGCAAAAGAATGAGGGCACACAAAACAGACCAATTCTAGGCATTAAGCCTCCAAACGAATTCACGCGCATCAAGAAAACTTGCAAGTGCATTGTATATACGATTTTAATGTACGATACGATGCTGTTTAATGCTGTTCATGATTCACTTGAGAGTTATACTGAGCGGCAGGGGATCTGGTGCAGGGGGATTTGTTGACCATCACGGCTGCTGACTGTAGGATTTCGTTCCAATGCAGCGGAAGGGCAAATCGCGGAAAGAAAACCAGCGGCAAAACCAAAACAGTGAAGAACTGCTGAAGCTCCCCGACGCGGCCTTAGAGTTGGGAATCAGCTTCCCTACCATCAAGCAATGGATCTACAGGAAGAAAATCCGCAGCAGCCCAACCGCCGGAGGACACCACCGGATTCCACGGAGCGAGGTGGATCGACTCCTGTTCAGGACACGAGGCAGTACAAGGGACGAGCGAACCCACGTAATTCGCCGTGTCAGTGGCCGCAACCAGTTAGTAGGGCGAATCGATGCGGTTCGCATTAGCGGTCTGATGGCGGAAGTGGCAATTTCGATCGGCGGGCAGCAAATCACTTCGATTATCACGGCACGCTCCGCACGCGAGATGCAGCTTAAACCGGGACAGACTGCCGCGGCACTCATAAAGGCCACGGAAGTGATGATTCTGCGGATTTGATATGAAACAACGCCTCCTTTTTTTTCTCTTGGTCACGCTCACGCTGGACGCCGCGTTGGTTCAGGGTCAGCAAATCGCGATCCAAACCGATGCTGGAAAGCAGATCGTACTAACCAGAGCAGACATCGAAGCCCTGCCGCACACGAACGTCACGACCGGCGCTCCGGATACTCCGGTCACGTTTGCAGGTGTCTCGCTTAAAGCTGTGCTGGAAAAATCGGGAGTCAGCTTCGGAGAATCTCTCAGAGGAAAACGGCTCGCCTCTTGCTTGTTGGTGGAAGCTGCCGACGGGTATCGAGTCGTGTTTGCAATGCCTGAAATAGATTCGGCTTTCACTGACAAACAAATCGTGCTGGCTTTTTTGAAAAACGGGAAATCATTGGATGAGAAAGAAGGACCCTATCGCATCGTTGTCCCCGATGAGAAAAGGATGGCCCGCTGGATAAGACAGGTCACAACGTTGAAGATCGTCGACGTGCAGTAAGGCGGCCAGTCCTTCTGGAAAGCGCGGACTTAAGCATGACGATTTCCAACGCAAGAAATGCCTTACGATTGGAAACGCAACAGAGTTGCTGAAGGGGAGACTACGAAGGTACTGCAGCAAAGCTAGAGCGAGCAAGAAAAATCTCGCCGAAGATTTCTCGCTTTGAACGCCGACCGGCGGCCGTTCTACATCCACATCTTAGTCTCCGAAGCCGATGCCGATGGCGCGTGCGGCGCGTACCAGCTCGCCTTTCGGGTCGACGGATTTCAGATGACCGATGGCATGCGCCATGTCGACCGACACAATGGATTCGCCGCGCAGGGCCACCATCATGCCGAAACCTCCGTCGTCGATCAGGTCGACTGCAGCCACGCCGAAGCGCGTGGCGAGAATGCGATCAAAGGGCGTGGGCGTGCCCCCGCGCTGAATGTGTCCGAGCACGCTGATGCGCACTTCCTTGTTTGCGCCGACGCCGATGGCGTTGCCAATCAGGTTGCCGACAGGGCTGGCACGGCGGTTCTCCTTCAGCTCCGTCGGCAGCTTCACGCCCTCAGCGACCACCACGATGGTGAAGTACTTGCCGGTTTTTTCGCGCTCGGCGATGTAACGGCAGACGTTTGCGATCGTGAAAGGGATCTCCGGGATGAGGATGACGTGAGCACCGCCAGCGACTCCGCCTTCGAGCGCAATCCAGCCGCAATCACGGCCCATCACCTCAACCACCATCACGCGATGGTGCGACTCGGCGGTGGTGTGAATCTTGTCGAGTGCGTCGGTAACGGTGTGCAGTGCGGTATCGAATCCAAAAGTGACCTCGGTGGCAGAGAGATCGTTGTCAATCGTCTTGGGGACGCCGACGATCTTCATTCCCTTCCGAAAAAGCTCGTAACCGATTTTCTGCGAACCATCGCCGCCGATGGTGATGATGGCATCAATACCGAGCTTCGCGGCGTTGGCAACGATCTGGCCGGAAATGTCGAGGGAAACTTCCTTGCCATTCTCGACACTCTTGTAGTGAAAAGGATCGCCGCGATTGGTGGTGCCGAGGATGGTGCCGCCGCGCGGCAAAATACCGCTGACTTCCTTGAGCGTGAGTTCGAATGATTTCTCCGGACAGATAAGCCCATCGAAGCCGTCGGGGATGCCGATGACTTTCCAACCATACTTGATGATGGCAGCCTTGGTGGCGGCTCGAATCACTGCGTTGAGGCCGGGAGCGTCTCCGCCGCCCGTGCCGATACCGATACAGCGAATGTTGGACATAGCGAAGGTTGTCGTTGGTCGCCGATCGTTGGCGAAGATTTACGCAAAACGACGGGACGCTCTTATGATGATACTGAGACTGGGGAACAGCGCAACTTACCAGTGGGCGTGGGTAGGCCGAGATGGGTCACAGAACTAAATTGAGTTGAGATGCATCGGCGAAAGCGCGGAAATCCGGGTCTCGCGTAAGAAGAGGAATGTTTCCGTCGAGGCAGGTCTGGGCGATCAGCGCGTCCCCAAGGCGGGCTTTGCGGCGCTTCGACAATACCGCCGCCCGCAACAGGCCCGCACGCTGCCAGTAGCCGGATTGGAGGTCGATCATAGGAACCTGCGCGAGCGTTTCTGCGACTGGAGACGAAAGGGCCGGATCACTCAACAATTCAGTCAAGACTGCCGGGATCATCAGTAGCTGGCGATCTTTCAGCGCCCGCTCCAGTAGTTGCGTATCCCGGCCGGGAATCACTTGGAAAAACGCGATCCATGTGCTGGTGTCAGCTGCGATCATGATTGCTAAGTAGACTTGCTTGCTGAGCGGGTGATTAACGGTCTTCTTTCAATTCCTCGAAAGTGCGACTGAAGCTCACCTTGCCGCGCATTTGCAGCAAGCGATCATAGACTTCCGACGCTGCCAGCAACTGCAGCCCAGTTCGGACGGTCTGGGTAATGCCCGCTCCGCTGGCTTGCTGCGCCTTTTCGAGGAGAGTTTTGGGAATTTCCACCGTGATCTTGCGCGTTTCCATGACAACTTATTCTACCATATTGAATACCAGTGTTGGGTATGGTGTTTCTTGAACAGCTCAAATGAGCTGGCTTAAGCTAGCTCAAATGAAGACGGGTGATTCAAATCTCCGAGAAGTCGGCGCTTTTGAAGCCAAGAACACGCTTGGCACTCTACTTGACCGCGTGGAGCGTGGCGAGGAGATCGTGATGACTCGGCACGGCAAGCCGGTTGCGCGGCTTGTGCCGAACGCGGGAGGAATCGACAGAAGCCGGGCTCGCGCCGCTTTTGAAAGGATTCGCGAGCGCGCACGACTCCTGCACGAACAGAACAAAGACAAGGGACCTCTGGACTGGCCGACATTGAAGAAGTGATGAAGGCCGGCCGTGAGTCTGATGCTTGACAGTTCGATCACGGCAGCGTGGCTCTATCGCGAAGAAGCGACCAAATCTGTTGACGAGATTTTTGAGAACCTGATCGAAGCCAGCGCCTGGGTTCCGGCACTCTGGCATCTAGAGGTCGCAAATGTTCTGCAAATAGGGATGCGGCGCCAGCGACACGGGGCAGATTTTCGCGACCGAGTCCTTTCCGATTTGTCCGAGTTTCCTATTGGTGTGGATCCGGAAACGGACCGGCAGGCTTGGGGTACTACTGTGCGACTGGCCGAACGCCACGGGTTGACGGTGTATGACGCGGCCTATCTGGAGCCCGCATTGCGCCGGGGGCTGCTGCTGGCCACGCTGGATCGGGAGCTGCGGCTGCAGGTAATGGAATTGAGGCGCTTGGGATGTTAGCGGCTAAGCTTCGCCACTCTCGCAAAAGACGCGAGAATTGGGGCCACCTGCCGTTGGCGCGGGCAAATCATGAGTGGCGAGGTTTTTTCGTTCAACGCTTAAGGGGTCACAGTGACGGTCACCGTATTCGAAGTAATCGTGTTATTGCCGCTGACGTAGGTTGCGACGATCGTCGTTTGGCCCGACGAAGTAGAAGATTGCGGGCACATCGGGTCCTGGCCGTTTTGAACCGCTACAACGCTTGAGCCGGCGGTCCAGGTTACGCTCGCAGTCACGTCGGGAGTTTGTCCTCCTGCGATTGCCTTGGCGGTTAGGCAGTTCGTTGCCGTTGAGCTCACGGGCAGCGTGATGGATTCCGGACTGACAACAACGCTCGTGACGTTCGTCAACGTCACGGTTGCCGTGGCCGTAGCGGAGGCGGTGCCAGATGACGCCGTTATGGTAGAAGTTCCAGCCGAAACCCCCGTCAGCAGACCGCCAGCGGTAATCGTCGCCACGCTGGGCGTGGCACTGGACCAACACACAGTCGTTCCGGTGCAACTGGTACCCCCCGTCAAGGTGATTGCATTTCCGGTACTGTCGGTGCCGGCCGCATTCAATTGGGTATTCTGTCCCACGCTCACAGTCGGGGCGGAGGGATCAATTGCAATGCTGGAGACAGTTGGGTTCACGAAAAATCCCTTGCATCCCACGCCCAAGCCAAATATGGCGAGCGCGGTGAAGGCGCCGATCAGGCTGAACTTGTTTTTCACAGATGACATGATTACCCCAGCATAAGCATACGATTTTCGCGCCGCCACGGATGTAAAAAATTGTAGCAGAGAAGGTTTCGCGCCGCGCTGGTCCTTGCACTTTCGTGCACAGTTCGGGAACCAGCGAGGCTAATGCCGCACTTGGGTAAGAACGCGTGAAGGCGGGAGCGCTTGCAGGGGAAAAATGGCCAGTGCCGGAAATCAGCACTGGCCGTGAGTCAAATCGCGTCTCGGTTCATCATCCCTTATGCTCTTCCTTGGGAGGAGCTTCCTTCTTCGGAGGCGGAGCTGGCTTTGCGGGTTTCGGCGCTGCTGCCGGCTTGGCACTTGGCTTAGGCGCGCTTTCCTTAGGTGCACTCGGCTTGGGCGTGCTTTCGTGCTTTGCCGCTGGGGCAGGTTTCGGTGCTGCCGGTTTGGCAGAAGCCTTCGGTGCGCTCTCCCTAGGCGCGCTTTCTTTAGGCGTGGCTTCAGGCTTCGGCGCGGGCGGCTTAGGGCTGGTCTTCGGTGCGCTCTCGGCTCTCGTTTTGCTCGCAGAACGGTTTTCAGCTCGCGGCGCGCTTTCCTTAGGTTCGCTCGCATGTGAAGGTGCAGGAGCGGCCTTTGCCGCGTGATTCGCGTTCGGATGAGCTTCATTCGGGCGAGCTGTATTCTCTCGCGCATTGTTCTCCGGGCGACTCGCATTCTCCGGTTTGGCGTTGTTCTTTGGCGCTGGACGGTTGGCCGTTTTGGCAGCATTGGCGGGCGCCGCGCGATTCTCAGCAGGACGATTTTCCGCAGGCGGGTTTCCGGCCGGACGGTTCTCCGCACCGCGATTCGCCGCAGGCGTCGAGGCTCGAGCTTCCTTGGGCGACATGGCCGGAGGGTGATACGCAGCTCCAGCGGCTTTGGCAGCTACCACGCCGCGTCCGCTGAACTCACCCGGCTTGGCCGTGGCGGCTACTGCGGGACGTCCGTGATTGGTGGAAGCAAATAACGCGCGGTTATGGCTTGCAGCCTCTTGCTGTTGAACCTGTGCCGCAGCCGGAGGAGTATGGGTCTCATGCGCATAGGTTTCTTCCTGCGCGGTTGGACGGGCCGGAACCCCGCCCTGGCCGCCGTTAAACGCGACGTGCGATTCGTTGTTCACAATGACCGTTCGGTTCACGTAAACATTTGTGATGTGGACAGTGTCCACATGCATGACAGCGGTGTTGTAGAAAAAAGATCCGCCGCGCCACTCGCCGCCGCCAAAGCCCACGCCGCCATATCCAAAGCCGTAGTTAATGCCGCCGTAAAAACCGACATGCGGCCCCCAGTACCCGCCGTTCCATGCGTACACGCCATCATTCCAACCCCAGTAGCCCGGAGTCCACAGCAAGCCCGGCTGTGGGGCCTCGACCCAGGTTCCGGGAACCCAGTAATAGCCCTCATCGTCATCCCAGGCCCAGTAGCCGGGAGTCCACATATAGCCGGGACTTGGACAGATGGGTTGCTCGTAAACCGGCAGGGCGGGAGGGTCAATGCGCACGGAAATGCCGACCCCGATACCGATTTGGGCCGTGGACGGAGGCGATAGGACCAGCGAAATACCTGACAGAACAAGTACGAAGGTTAGCAGCCGAACCGTAGGGGGGAGTCTCATTGTGTTTTTCCTCGTGCCCGCTGGGCTTGCCTGAAGCAGGCAGCTCCAGTCGGGCGAACTAGCTCAAAGAACTTCTGATGGAAGCGCTTCCGCCATCAGTAGTCGTTGGCCTGACGTCATTTTCTATTAAACTAAGCACCGCAAATTGGAGTATTTTGGCCGGCAGGAAGTTGTTCGGATTGTAAAGTTTTATTGCGAACTGCTTCCACAGACATCTTAAAGCCGCATAACCCCAATCGTCTATCAGCCTTCGGCAGCGGATCTATCCCCGTGCCCCAGGTACAGGCAACGAAAAAGATGTTGCTGGCCGGGAGGCTTCGTGGAATGTGAGAGTTAGGACGCTTCTAGCGGCAGGTTCGTTTCACCGAGCGGGGAACAGTGCCCCTGCTAGTTCGTCCTCTTGCGGACGATGCGTTCATCAATGGGCTTGCGGCCGGCGAATCCCTCTTCGATGCTGTGCCAGTGAGTGATAGATGGTTCTCCCATCTTCCAGCACAGCAACACTACACGGCCTTCGACATCGCAGGGGAAATCCAGAAGGCCAATATCGATATCTTTTACCTGGACGCCGATCGAATCGATTTCGGCAAGGGCATCTTTCGCGCGCTGCTCGGCCTTGGCACGCTCGGCCTTGCGGCGGGCAGTGGCAACGACGTCGACGTGGGTGCCTCCGTTGAGGAAAATACGGTGGGTAAGCGCCTGCATTTCAGCTTCGACTTCTTCCATCACCTTCTTACCGTGAATGGCAGTGCGCAGCAGAGACTCCAGCACGGGCAGCAGCGACTGCGCTTCTTCGAGATTGAAGGTCCGATCTGACATTGGAATATCTCTATTCTACCGCATATGGTGGACTGGCCGTTAGTGTCTGTCGGCCTTGCTACTTCGGCATCGGCTTAATCATTTCGATATCGAGGGTGAGATTGATCTCGTCTCCAACCACGTTGGGAGCGCCGGCTACGCCGAAATCCAAGCGATTGATCTTCGTGGTTGCCGAGGCGCCCATGCGCTGGTTGCCCCAGGGATCTTTCATGGGGGCAGTGGGACCGTCCACGTCGAGGACAACCTCTTTGGTGACGCCGTGAATTGTGAGATCCCCGGTTACCTTCAATTTGCCAGCTCCGGCGGCTTCGATTCTCTTCGATTGGAAAGCGATGATGGGAAATTTCTTCACGTCGAGGAAGTTCGGGCTACGCAGATCGTTGTCGCGCATCTCGACGCGGGTGTCTACAGAGGCCGCATCGATAGCGGCCTGGATCGAAGCTTTGCCGGGATTTGCGGGGTCGTATTGCACGCTACCGCTCACCTTAGTGAATGCGCCGCGAACGGTCGATACTCCGAGATGGCGCACCGAAAACTGCGCCGAAGAGTGCTGCGGATCAAGCTGCCACGTGTCCTGGGTTGTGGCGGAGAGAGTCAGAGTAACGAGCAGGGCAATCGCGAACACTAGAGCGGATAACGCGCGGGACATGAGTTGGGGGTCTCCTGACCTGGATTCGGATGGAGCCGTTACAGTTTAACAAACTGTGCAGTTACGGCCGCGAAGCCGAGCCTCGCTCGGCGGACAGCCGGGGCGGCTGTCCCTACACTAGCGGGTCAGTGTGTTCTGCCGTTTGAGGGATCGGGCGATGTGGCCGAGTTCACATCTACGTGGACTTGCTGCGCGGGCGAAATTCCCGGGGGATAGCAGTTGCCGTCGCGATTGTAGCCGGTGCAGTGTGCTGCCACGTCTTTGTCCTGCGGCGATTGCGCGAATTGCCAGACTTCGGCAAAGCTAACGCCGCTCTGGGCTGGGCTGGGCGGGTGATTGGGCGGTTTGACGGGAAACGCGCAGCCGGGTGCGGGCGGGCAGACGTCGTTGATCGCCCAGTAGACAATCCGGCGCCTTCCAGCGCTGTGGCGAATATCTTCCGCGGTCACGACATTGTTATCGTCTTTCGCCGGAATGCCGGAGCAGTAGATCCCGGCGCGGAACCCGGCGGCGGTGACGCCGTCGACCCACGCATAGATGTAGGCCTTTTGCTCGGGCAGCATGCGTCCGCCTTGTTCCTGGTCGAGGAAGATTACTGTCTGCGAGGGAAAGCCTTCGCGATGGCCTGCAGCGGCGGCCGCTTGCGCATCGGAGTTGCCGAGCTTCGTCGCGTTGGCGACGGATTTCAGCTCGGCGTAGAGGCGCCCGTTAAAGAGCACGAGGAAACCGAAGCCGGCGGACTCGACGGCCACGCGGTGGCCAGTCCAGGTGTTGGTTTTCTCCCCCGGAGGATGGTTGAGCCAGTAGCCGGTGTAGGAGAAAGTTTGATGCAGAGCCTCCAGGTTGGAGTCGCCGGGGTAGTCGTTGCGGTCGAAACCGAGGTAGGTGGGCCTATCCACATTTAGCGATTGCCCAGCCGCAACTCCGATCGCCACCACCAGGGCACTCACCGTCAGTGCAATTCGCTCCACGGAGCCTATGTTAACTGAGGCCCACCGAATTCGGCTGCTGGAACTCTGGATATACCTAGAACGCTTATTATGTATTCGTGCGCGGCGAACCAATCACAATTTTCAGCGCACAGCGAAAGGGGCCGAGAGAGTTCGGCCCTTTGGTGGGTTTGCTTGTTTTCGCGCCATTGATGGCGATCGCTGCTCTGGTGGCTCTCCCCGCTCTTCCGGTCGTGGCCTGGTGGGAAAGGCGCAAAACGCGGCTTCTGACAGATGCCCTGACGACAAAGGATCGAGTGATGCAGTGGCCGGAATTCGTTCAGGCGCTTCAGGAGAACAGCGGCACTCTAATGGTTGAAGGCGATCCGCGGAAGGGGCCGGATTTTTGAGGGATGGAAGCTTGGCGCGCTTTTCTGTACGACTGCCACACGACGCCGCAGTCCCTGGTCCGGCGCGGCCGGTTACAAGGGATTTTGAACTCACTGCGATCCCGGCTCGACGTTCCACACCTCGTCGCGCCGGGTCCAGAAATATAAGGCGAATGCGCCCGCGGTCAGCACCAATCCGAATCCGAATTCAGTGGTGACGTATAGCACACGGCCGGCCGGCGCAGTCATGCGATCGAAAATCGCCTGGATGAAAAGATTGTGACTGGCGTGCAGAATCGCAGCCGTCCACAGGCTGCCGGACTTAAGCCGCAACCAGCCCAGGATGTAGCTATCGGCAATCACCATGAGTGTGAAGCAAGTCAACGCGAACACCGGTCGCGTACCCGCGTTGTAGTCCGCAAACAACAGTCCCGGGTAGTGCCACACTGCCCAGATACATCCACTAAGCAGGCACCCCCAGGTGAAGCCGGCCTGCTCGACCAAGCGGGGAAGAAGAAATCCGCGCCATCCAATCTCTTCTCCAAGGGCACGGGCGGTACTACTGATTACGCCCAACGTTGCATAGCATGGTATAGCCAGACCAAGCGCCGTCGCTCGCGGAGAATCGGGAAATCCGAAAGCCGCTCCCAACGGAGCCGCAAATGCCGAGAAAGCGAACGACCCGCGAATCGCCGTCCACGCGGCAATGTAAACCGGAAACGCGTAAAGGATGGGAATGACATAAGCCAATGCCTGATACCGTGTCGGACGCCAATTCCAGCCCAATGTCGCCAGGTCAATTCTGAACAGAGCACACGTGGCGAGCGCAGCAAATGCAGGACACCACATCACCAGCGACACCACCATCCCATTTCCGGCTCCAATGTGGCCGGTGTGGATCATGAGGTAATACGGAAGGCTGGAGAATGTAAATACCAGCAGCAAGAACGAGAGGATTTGTTTTGCCAGCGGTCGCATGTCGGTCGCATCTTACCACTGCGTTGGCGTCGAGCGGTTCAGGTCACACTATCCCCCGATGTGCACCATGGTCCTTGATGCCGGCACGAAGTCCGGCTCACCGATGTGGTGGCGTTCTTCCTTCTTCTGGACCACGCCCTGAATAAATTCGGCTAGCTCTTCATCGCTGGCCCCGCGGCGCATCTGGGCGTGGAGGTCATGATCCCACGCCGAAAACAAGCAGGTGCGGATTTTGCCGTCGCTGGTGATGCGGATGCGGCTGCAATGTCCGCAGAAAGGATGCGACACGGGGGCGATGATCCCGATTTCGCCGACGCCGTCGTCGAAGCGGTAACGGCGCGCGGTCTCCGAGCGCGCGTGCGGGATTTCGACCAGCGGCCGGTACTCCGCCATGCGGGCGAGAACCTCGTCAAGAGTGACAACCGTCGCAGGCGCCCACGTGCGCTCTTCTTCCAGCGGCATGAATTCAATGAAGCGCACAGTCACACCTTCTTCGCGGGCGAACATACCGAACGGAATGATTTGATCTTCGTTGAGCCCGCGCATCAATACGCAGTTTACTTTCAGCGGCCAGAGGCCGGCGCGGCGCGCGGCGCGAATACCGGCGAGAACGTGGTCATATCCGTTGGGCACGCGGGTGATGCCGGTGAAGCGGTCGGGATCCACAGCGTCCATGGAAACGGTTACGCGAGTCAATCCGGCGGCTTTCAGCGGTTGTGCCAGATCGGCGAGCAGGTGGCCGTTGGTTGTGAGCGCTATGTCGAGCGCGTCGGAATCGAAATTTGATCCTGGGTTTTGTTTTGAAAGGGAGCGGCTTTCAGCCGCTCCGTTAGAGCTGGGAATGGATGCGGGCTTCAGCCCCTGAGGGCCGAGTTTCGATAACGCGTGCACGAAATCGACCACACCTTTGCGCAACAGCGGCTCGCCTCCCGTAATCCGAATTTTTGTAATGCCCATTCCGACCAGCACGCGCGCCATTCGGAGATAGTCGGCGAATGGCAGGTCGCCGTAAAGCGCGCCCTCATTGCCGGTACGGCAATACACACACTTATAGTTGCACCGGTCGGTGATGGAGATCCGCAGATCGGTGATGGTGCGTCTGAATTTGTCGGTAATAGACATAGTCATGAATCGTTAGTCGTTGACCTCACCGTAGGGGCGGTCGCCTGGCGAACAAAGAATGCGAAGAAACTGTATTTTCTCCCCGACACCTCGCGCATGTTCGGAGACTCTTGTAATTATAAAGCGGGCGTGACCCTAGTAGGATCTCAAGGATTCGCGTCGCCCAGCGCCTTCGCAATCGCCGTCTCCGCTAGTGGTGCCATGATCCTGTATCCCGCAGCATTAGGATGCAACCCGTCATCCGCAAGTTCTCTCTTCAGGTGGCCCCTTTCATCGGCCATGGCGCTGAAGTAGTCGAGATAGATACAACCGTTGGATCCGCCGCCAAATGACGAGAGCGCAGACGCACAGTAGTTCTTCAACCAGCGGTTCAGGGCGAGGATTTTTTCCGGCGGGCGCTGGGTGAACATGTCTCCTGCCTGCTCGGTGTACTCGTGCACGGGTAGGACCGACGAGTAGATGAGCCTGATATCGTGTGCGCGCGCCAGCTCGGCGATGGACGCGTAGTTACCTTCGATATCTTCAAGGCGCATGGGGCCAGTGTTCCCTGCGATGTCGTTCGTGCCAGCGAGGACAATCATTACTTTCGGATGAAGCTCGATTACGTCCTGCCGCAAACGGATAAGCATTTGCGGCGTGGTCTGCCCGCTGATGCCGCGGTTGATGTAGGGCTTGCCGGGAAAGTATTCGTCGAGCTTCCAAAAGTCGGTGATGGAATCTCCGAAAAAGACAACTCGGTTCATGGCGGGCGCGGCAGATTTGAGCATCGAGTTGGCGTCGCGATAGCGGGCAAGTTCTCCGAAGTCGTCCATTAACATCTGCGTGCGCGACGCGCGCCACTGCCGCAGACGATCAGCGCCCGTCGGTTTGACTGGCGTCGGTGCCGGTTGCGCGGACTGCTGCGCCATTCGTTGAGCGGGCGCGAAGAGGGCAAAGAGAGCGATTGATAAGATCGACAGGACTCGCCCAAAGGATCTCAATGTTTGTGTTCACCTCAGAAAACAGAATACGCTACTGAGGGGCTTGGCCAATATTGCGAAACAGGGCCGCGACGTCCGCGGGAAGGGTTTCGTCGAGCTTGCGAGCCAGCCACTCCTGTAGGTCAGACTCTTGCGACGAGGGGAGGAATAGAAACTGCAGCCCAACTAGCTCTCCTTTGCCAGACCAACAGACTCTTGTGTCTGCGGATAACTGGTTAGTGCGATCCGGCAGGTTAAAGCGGACGCGGAGGGGCAAGTCTGGATCCAATGCCGTGGGACAGGTTATCGCAATTCCGCCCTCGCTTATGTTCACTGTTTCACACAACAGCTCTTCAATCCCCTGCGCGCCAAGGTACACGGGAACTGCGACGAGGCATCGGAAATATCGCCTCCGCTCCCGTACAACCAATCCGTACGCAGCCCGGAATATCTGATTGACCGAGGCGACGGTCAGGGGTCTTTGCAGCACGAAGGTCGAATCCGGCCTGGCGCGAGTTCCCTGCGCTGGCTCCTCCGACGTAACAGCAAAGGTAACAGCGGTCCGATTTGCCGGCGAGAAACGGAGATGCCCCATTACGAGCCGTGCCTCCTCTCCCAGTCGCAGGTCCACGATTACAGCCTCGAATTTTCGCCGGTCCAGGAGGCTAATCGCGGTAACCGCTTCGTCACAAATCTCAGCGTGAATGGCCAGCGGCCGCAGCGATTCGACGAGCAACCTTCGGGTTTCTGCTTCTTTGCATAGAACTAACGCGTTCCCGGCGGCCCCCGACGCGGTGAGGTGCGTCATTTATCGCTCGCTTTCTCCCTCCGACGGAGCGGAAAATCGCGAGGACTTGTCCGCGTACGGTCAATAAGGACTATCAACAACGCTCCAATTGCGGAGCCAAATAAGGCAAGTCCTGCGAGCAGTATGTAATTCACGCCAAGAACTCCTTGCCGGGCAATCGGGGCGGGTTCGCCACCGCCTTGAGGAGACCAATGTTCAATCGACACCGGCTTATTAGTCAATCAGTATCATAAACTCAGAACAATCCGAGTTAAATATAACTTACATGTTACTAAGTTATTAACTTAGTAACATGGTTTAATTGATGTATCCGCGACGCAAGCGAGAACCTGCGTGCCGGCGAGAGTTGCCCGAAACGTCGGCGCTTCTGGGCATCGCGGCCGAATCCTACTCGGGTGGGCGCGCTGCCGGGAGTCGCCATATGGAGGGTAAGGACTTACGTGCTGGACCAGTGCCGAAACGTCGGCAGTTGCCGAAATATCGGCACCGCGGCAAGGGACGCGTCCGGAGCTGGGGGTCTCGCGACCTTCGGCTGTTGTTTACTCCTGACCCGGAAGTACCCGGAAGTACTTTGGAACTATCGCATCCGCAGTAAGAGGGGTATCCTCTTGACCATGCGTTAAATCCCTTAAGGGAGAGAGCATGGCTGATCTAGATGCGGTTCTAGAGCAGTTGATACAAGAACGCAGGCGTGCGGAGAGTGAGCTCAAGCAGCTGGAAAAAGTGATCTCGACGCTGAGCCGAATGAGGAGGAGAAATTCACGGGCAGGCCCGGGGACTGAGACAAAACGCAAGCTGTCGCCGGCAGCCCGAGAGCGCATCGCGGCGGCGCAAAGAGCGCGCTGGGCGAAGGTGCGCGCGCAGTCTAAGAAACCGTCATGATCAGAGGTCATGATCAGAGTATGACGAATACTTGAAAGAGGTGCAGCGAACGCCCGTGTCTAGCAAACGGAGCGGTTACCTCCGACCGCACTGGCGGAACAATTTAGAGAGCCTCGCAAATGTCTCTCGGCGGAAGGCGGCCGGTGCAGTAAGCGGTGGGGAGGGCCAATTCCCGCCAACTGCACCGGCCGCCGCGGCCACTCAGGCCGATACGCTGAGGGCTGTGCCGGAAGGCGAGCTGCTGGTAGAAGTGCTGGTGGTGGAACTTGTGGGAGCGCTGGTTGAAGTTGAAGAGGCCGCGCCCAGGAAGTTCAGAACAATCTGCTCGTTGCTGTTGGTATTGAGGTTGAACTTAATCTGCTGCGGGGTCGAACCCTGGCTGTCGGCACTGATAGAGACTTGTTCCTCTCCGTCGCTGGTTGGAGTGCCGAAGTTGACGGTGACCTGCTCCGGGGTAGCGCTGTTGCCTCCGCTGCCCAGGTTCAAGATGATCGTGGGACCGGTGCTGGGATCCGTACTGGCCGGATTCGCCGGCTGCGGGTCGGTAGTGCCGCCACTATTGAGGTTGAGGATGATCGCGGGGCCGGTGCTGGGATCCGTACTGAGCGGTTCAACCGGCGGTGGGGTGCTTTTGAAGGTGCTTTGAAGCGCGCTGAACGCTTGTTGCGCGCCCGCCAGATCTCCGGCTTGCAGCGCCTGCCCGACGGCGGTGAAATCCTGTTCGCGCTGGCTAAGGAAAAACGGATTTCCACTGCTGAACGGCCCAGTTTGTCCTAGCGACACAATATTGTTGTAGGCAGTCTGCGCGCTGGCCAGGTTGCCCGAGGAGAGCGCCTGCCCGAGTTGCTGCTGATCGCTCCCCCGCGTTTGATAATACTGATTCAGTTGTTGATACAACGAGCTTGTGGAAACGGCTGATGTGGACATGAGTCTCTCCTCAGAAAGCGGTGATCTGACAAGCAACGCTGCTTAGCTCTCGCCATCCAATGGCCACATCGGCCCTTGCAGAACAAACTTTAGAGAGGTTCTGGACTGACTACTTTCCTTAAATGTGGGTTTCACAAAATCATTGTTACGAATGGGCAGTGCTGAGGCTCTCTCAGGTCTTGTGAGTGTTGTGCTGCTTTGCCTTGAGATTAATCTGGATTTATTTCGATTTGCCGCGGAGGCAGGGCTAGCATTTCCGGATGCTGCGAATCTCGCCAGAGTACGTTAAAACACTCGCCTTCGCTTTGCGGTCGCCAACTGCTTCCGTCCTGATACTTTATCAGGGTCGGGAAGAACGCCCATCCCATGACTGTCTGCGCACTAGCGGCAGGAACGCCTGGCTTTTCAAGGTTTTGCTCTTGTCCGGGCAGAATGCCCTGAGTGGATGACCATGGGGAGTTATATGGCCGCCTCAAATCCTGAGGCGTGGTGAATAACTCGGACGTGATGGTCAGCCCGCTGATAGTTTTGCCGCTGAGATTCTTCACCGTCAAAGTGAACTTCTCCGGGCGCTTCCAGAAGTCTCCTCCGGTAAAGGCAATCGGGCAAGAACGCGTTGGAGTGGCTGCGATGGTGTAAACCGCCATCATTCCCGCCTCCATGTGATCTTCGACATGGCAATGAAACATCCATGTGCCGGGATTGTCGGCTACCATATCAACGGTTCTCATGCTGCCAGGAAGAAGCTCAATTAGATCCGTATTTCGGCCTTGGTTAGTGACGGTCTCACCATGCCAGTGCGGACTGTGCAGGTCGATCTCATTTCCCATCCCCAGCAAATACCAGCGCACTTTCTCGCCCTGCTTCATCGTCAAGCCGGGAAGATTGCCGAAGATAAAACCATTGATGGCATAGAACAGACCGGCGGGCTTTCCTGCCATCTGATCGAAAATCATGAACGAGGCGACAAATTCGCGCTCCACATCTTTTGGAGATCCGTCGGGATTCGCTTTCCCTTTCGCCGTTACGACAATCGGTCCCAGTAATCCAGCGTTAATTTCGGCCGGCTCGTGAGCGTGATACCACCACACAATCGAACTGGGTTGCCCCGGTCCCGGGCCGCTGGGCTCGGTTGCAAACCAGTGATACGTGTACCTGGCTCCTGCCACAACCCGATCGCCTTTGCCAAACGGGATGTAAAAGGAGCCCTCGCTGTTTTTGTCATAGCG
>Ga0185299_10001007_pt1 | contig 63406 bp, 58 predicted proteins | sample PaiPotPPA55metaG_FD_128002 | JGI IMG/M metagenome (GOLD analysis project Ga0185299, IMG submission 128002) | Iron sulfur acid spring bacterial and archeal communities from Banff, Canada, to study Microbial Dark Matter (Phase II) - Paint Pots PPA... ... | reverse complement strand
CGATGAAAATAGGCCGGCGGCTGTCCCGCGGCCGCGGGATCGGTTACGTATCGATTCAGATATGCGCCCTCCTCGCGCCTTGCCGGCGGCCCATTTTGATCGCAACGAAAGCCATGTTATTTATGGGACTGGACACTCATGAACGGTGGATATCTCTGCCGGCATAAAATTGATTTAATCTGTGAGCGGCCGAAACCGCACTGGTCGCCGCCAAATGCGGCCACCCCTACGATTCCGTTGTCGTCCGCAACCCGTAGCGCGTTCGGCCGGGACTCGAAATCGATCGGGATTTAGCCGACCTGATGCGGCTGCAGGTCAGACGGATTCAAAAGCGAAGTCGCTCGCGAAACAACTTGGCGGGGCGACGGGCAATTTCGACCTCGTGACCTCCGTTTAATTTTACTTTCAGGCCATTGTTGAACCAGGGTACAACGCTTTCGATACAATTTAGGTTAAGGATCTGGGATCGGTTAGCCCTAAAGAAAAGTTTACTCGGCAACCTCTTTTCCAAGGCCGCCAAACTGCGCAAGACCAGCGCACTTTCATTTTCGAAGTAGATCCGCGTGTAATTGTCCTCTAGCTGCAAGTGGCGAATTTGACGCACCTGAATTACCCAACAGCGGTTGTTGTCCTTTAAAAAGATCTGGTCGTCTTCGTGCAGGATCTCATTTCCTACCTCCCAGCCATCGGGGCCTGTGGTTTGGCGAGCCCGAGCTAAAGCATCATGCAAGCGCCGAGGTGAGATGGGTTTCAACAAATAGTCGCAAGCATTGACCTCGAAAGCGCGAACTGCAAATTCATCAAAAGCCGTCGTGAAGATGATAGTAGGCCACGGCGTAGGCAAAGCCCGCAGTAGGTCGAATCCGTTTTGCTCCGGCATTTGAATATCAAGAAATAGCAGATCCGGAGATTCTTGTTCGATGATGGCTTGGGCTTCGGCGGCCGTGGCCGCTTCGGCGATGATTTCAACGTCAGAATGAGTTTTCAGGAGCCGTCTCATTTCAAGACGGGCGCCTCCTTCGTCATCAACTATGAGAGCTTTCACCGGTTGTTACCTTCCGTGGAATTATGATTTCAGCAGTAACTTCACCGGGACGACTACTAAAGAGTCGAAGAGTGGCTGTCGTCCCGAATATTAAATGGAGCCTTTCCTGGAGGTTCGTCAGTCCGATACCAGTCGAGTTAGTACGGTTAGACAATGAACCAGGACTTTGAACGCTTAATAGGAGTATGTCGGCGTGCAGCTGAGCCAAGCAGACTATGACCCCTCCCTTGGCATTAGAATCGATGCCATACTTCACTGCGTTCTCAACTAAGGTCTGTAAGGCGAACGGGGGGACATATTCATCCAAGGCACGAGGATCCACCTGCATCTTCGTCTGCAAACGGTCGGGATGGCGAAGCTTCTGCAGAGAGAGGAATGCTTCCACGGTTTCTAGTTCTTTGCGCAAGGTAACTAACTGCTTATCTGAATTTTGCAGCGATAACCGGAATAGATCGGCCAGCTGAGTGATGGCCTCTCTGGGACGCACATCATTCTCGTCGATCAGTGATCGGATCGCATTCAAACTGTTGAATAAGAAGTGTGGATTAATCTGATGTCGGAGTGCCCGCAGCTCTGACTCTTTAACAGCTGTATCGAGACGAAGCCGATCAACCTGCATCTCTTGAACCCGCTTCTGGAATTGGTAGCTAAGGTAAGCCGCGGACCAGCCTGACAGCAGCGCCGCACTGGCCGAGGCACTTGCTAACCATTGCGCGATTTGGCCCAGGGCGCGCAGACTTCCAAAGGTTAAGGGCGTAACGGCAAAAGGCGCCAATAGCGTTGCTTCCGCCGCACCAAATAGGCAACAAAGGATGATTACCCTCGGAAGAAGCTTTCCCCAAGGCAGGGACTCCCATCGGAGACGATGAATGAGAGCGCGCAGGATATGGCTGATGAAAAATCCACCGAAACAGAGCCCCCCGGTATATCTTACATTGGTCAACTCGATCTGTGGCGCCGGGTCTGCCAGAATACCGATCGAGAACACAATCCAGATGCCGATCCAGCCGAGCGCGTGATGCATCCAGTACCTGGCAGGACCAATCAAAAGGTTGCCCCGCATCCCGGCCTGGCCGTCCGCCCGGGCTTGGCCGTTCGCCCCGGCTTGGCCGTCCGCCGTTGATGGAAGCGATATCGATGGATTCAATGCGGATAACCATTCGCTCGAGATTGGTTCTCAGCAACCCAGTCAGTGGAATCTGGCGTGTAATGAGAATGCGTCGCAATTAGTAGTGTCCTGGTCTTAATGCATCTAATCTTCTCGATTACAATCGACTACCGTCTTGCACATCGTAGCTGAGGCTAACCCTTAAGAGCTAGTTCCAGGTTCTGCTTTGGGATAGCGGAGCCGTTATCGCGTTGATCGGGGCCGATAGTCTGACCGCTGTTAGCTGAGGCAATCGCGCCACGATTTTAACCGCCGCCCCAAGTTCGACCACCGCTCAGCCAAGGCTGAATTGAGGCAAACGCTGACGAGGATGAGCTTAGAGAAACAGTAAATTAAGGAAATTAGCTACGGAGGTTTATTACTATGGATGGATTACTTCTACGAAAATGTATCGTTGAATTCATTGGAACATTTTTTCTGATGTTCGTGATCGGCTGCGTTTCTTCACAAGCGCATGTGGCCCTCGGCCCGTTAGCCATCGGTGCAACTCTGATGGTCATGATTTTTGCTGGCGGGCACGTCAGTGGCGCGCATTACAACCCGGCGGTGACACTCGGTGTCTGGATCCGCGGAATGTGTAATGCCGTTGAGGCAGCTTTCTATGTGGTCGCTCAGGTGATAGGCGCTGTGGCGGCAGCGATAGTGGTACCGATGCTCTTCGGCCATACGGTTACGGCAGGTACAACGGCTTCTACCGTGCAGGTCATACTGGCTGAATTTCTTGGTACGTTCGCCCTGGTGTATACTGTCCTGAATGTGGCGACGGCTCCAGCCACTGCCGGGAATTCCTTTTATGGGCTTGCCATTGGTTTCACGGTGTTCGTGCAAGCAGTGGCCGTCGGCTCAGTCTCTGGAGGCGCTTTTAATCCGGCCGTCGCGGTCGGTGCTTCGGTTCTGGGTGCGCTGAAAACGCAAAGTCTCGTGATCTACTGGCTCAGCGAGTTGCTGGCGGCAGCGGCCGCAGCCGGTATTTTCCGTCTTGTCGTCCTGCAGGATCGAGTGACCAAACCGGAAGAAGCTCGGAATCGAGCTGTCGAAGCGATTTGATTAACAAATATTACTGACCTGGGATGCAAATGGACAGAAATGAAAAACTCGCTCCGGGACTAACCACTAACTCGGGTGCACCGGTCGACGATAATCAAAACAGTATTACCGCCGGGCCACGCGGTCCTGTACTCTTGCAAGATTATTGGTTGTTGGAGAAGTTGGCGAATTTCAACCGGGAACGCATTCCCGAGCGAGTTGTGCACGCCAAAGGATCGGCAGCTCGCGGAACGTTGACCATCACCAATGACATTAGCAGGTATTCAAAAGCGGCCGTCTTTAACCGAGTTGGTAAGCAGGTCCCCGCATTGCTACGGTTTTCCACCGTAGCAGGTGAGCGGGGCGCAGCCGACGCGGAACGAGACGTTCGCGGATTCGCTCTGAAGTTCTATACTGAAGAAGGGAATTGGGACTTAGTCGGAAACAATACGCCGATATTTTTCGTGCGTGATCCGCTAAAGTTTCCCGATTTTATTCACACTCAGAAGAGGGATCCCCAAACCAACCTGCGGAATAACGCCGCCGCCTGGGACTTTTGGAGTCTGTCGCCCGAATCGCTTCATCAGGTAACCATCCTAATGAGCGACCGCGGTCTACCCAGAAATTACCGGCAGATGAATGGGTATGGTTCGCATACTTATAGTTTTATTAATGCCAAGGGCGAACGGTTTTGGGTGAAATTCCATTTCAAATCACTGCAGGGTCATTCCTTTTATGCCGATGACGAGGCAGCGGGGGTGGTGGGAGACGATCGGGAATCTGCTCAGCGAGATCTCTTTGAAAATATTCAACGTGGCAACTATCCTCGCTGGCGTTTTTGCGTCCAGGTTATGCCCGAAGCCGACGCAGCGACCTACCGTTGGAATCCTTTCGATTTGACCAAGGTTTGGCCTCACGCCGATTATCCCTTGATCGAAGTGGGTATTCTGGAACTAAATAAGAATCCGGAAAATTACTTTGCTGAAGTCGAGCAAGCGGCATTCTCGCCGGCTAACGTTGTTCCCGGGATTGGTCATTCTCCGGACAAGATGTTGCAGGCCCGGATCTTCTCCTATGCGGATGCTCATCGTTATCGGCTGGGAGTGAATCACGATCTGGTCCCAGTTAATCGGCCGCGTTGCCCGGTTATGAATTACCATCGCGACGGCCTTATGCGCATAGATGGGAATGGAGGCGGAAGCGTTAATTACGAGCCAAACAGTTTCAATGGACCAGTTCAACGCCAGGCATTCGCCGAACCGCCGCTGGCATTGTCGGGCGAGGCCGCCCGGTATAATCACCGAGATGGCAACGATGATTATACCCAGGCCGGCAACCTATTCAGACTAATGATGGTGGCTCAGCGGGAACGGTTGTTCGGAAATATCGCTCGACACATGAAGGCAGGGAACACGCCAGAAGCGATTCAGTTGCGTCAGATCTGCCACTTCTTCCGAGCGGATCCTGCCTATGGACAGGGAGTTGCCAAAGCGCTTGGTATTGAGCTGCGTGAAAATTTGCTTCACGAGATAATGCCGATGTCAGCAGCCGCTATCGCTGCGCGGTAAAGCGGCGTAGAAAAGAAACTGTCTCTAACGCTGGAGCCGCTGTGTAGTTAGCAGGTCTATCCGCTGGCTGCACACGGCTCCCTAATTTTTAGGATAACCGAGCGATCCTCGCTCACCCTGGAAGCGCGGTCACCGTTATCGGCTGTCAAACTTTGTCTGGATCAAGGGTAATTTTGCCAGAAGGAATGATTTGATCCGGGCGGCGTTGTCCGGATTTTCCAAAGCGAATCGATATTTGGCGATACGCTTCATCAGGATGGGCCTTGAGGAAATGAGCCAGACCTTCGTCCAGTGAGGCCCAGTTGACCCTCTGACCGATGAAACGAGAGAGGTGATGCAAAACAATGTTGCGGTGGCGGCAATAGTTGTTAAGCGGAACCAGCTTATGGCCGAGCTCAAGTTTAGTGGCATAAGCCAATTGTCCGCTCCAAATGGCAGGAAGGCCGCGCATCAAGGCAAGATCGACCGTGGCTTCCCACACCCGGAAATAAAGCATCCACTCCTTCGGGCGACGGTAATCCAAGCCAATGTAGCGATTGACCAGGCGCTTTCCCATGTCGAAACAAAGATGGAATGCGACCATCTCGCCGGTTGCTTTTTCCCGCAGGATGACGAACTGCGTGGCCTCCTTGGTAGCGATCGATTCAAAGAATTTTCGATTCAGCCGTTCAAACTTAGTCGTCGACTTCTGGTAGGTTTGCCAGAATAAGTCAAAGATCTCGTCCAGAGTCTTCGCATCCGGGCTCTGCACGACTTCGATGGTGAGTGTCACCTGCTCGCGGCTGCGTCTTAGTTTCCTTTGTAGGTTACGCCGGTTCGCTCCTTTCATGGCCGCGAAATAGTCTTCTTTGCTGGTAGACGGCAGTTCGGCGAGGGTGCCAGGGAAGCTGACCACGCGAAAAAGCCTTCGCTCCTGGGAGAGCCAGTCTAAATCGTCGGAAAAACTTTCCGGAAAGTCTTTCCAGACAATGAGAGCAGCCCCGATCTCTTTGGCCTTATCTTCCAGCGCTAGTTGGAGTGAAAGCAGAGCCTCACGCCGATTAACGTGGGAAAGAAAGCCGATGGTGCTTTCATCGATACACGGAGAACCGACAAAAAGGATTCGTTGGCTTAACATCGACGGCACCATCTTCCCAACCAGGCGCAAGAGCCGAAGAAGTACTGGGGGCGCCACCTGGGCGATCGGCACGTCCATGAAGAAAGCCGGTGCGATTCCTACCGGACCACTCGGGTCCGTTATCAAGGCATACAGAAAGGTGAACTGGTCCTGGATATCGGATTGCTCCATGGTTTCGTACCACCAACGGCCTTCGGTAGGAGGCAGAAAACAGGCCTCCCAAAGGTCGTCTTGAATCTGTGAGGCCGTGTCGCAAAACTGAACCCGATAGCAGTGCAAGCTCATTGGGATGTGGCAAGGCTAAGAAGCGGCCATATGTTTTCTCTCTAAATCAACGGCAGATCGTTTTGCAAGAAGTGATTCGGGATCAGCCTTCGAAATAGCTTTCCCGGTCTGGAGCCGCACCAGATTTGGGCTGGGCTCTGCGATCGGGGTGTCGGCGACGGGGCCGAAGGGACGTGCGGTAGACTCCATCACTCTGGTTGGCTTCGATTTTGCGGACAGGTATCAACGGAGGTTTTTGTCCCGAAGGGACTACAGGACTCAGCCCGGGGTTTTAACCCCGGCGAACGCGCAAGAAACGACCCACCCTGAAGGGGCAGACAGTTTTGATCAACGGCTCGTTTGATTAGCGTCTTACGTACCTGAGGCATCGCCTCTACTGCCCCTTCGGGGCAGCGCATTTTTTTATAGGCACCTGGGGTTAAGACCCCAGGCTGAGTCCTAGAGTCCCTTCGGGACAATACACTCACGGCTGTCCAAGAAATAGAAACCAGATCACTCCGCTCGGCCGGATTCGAGGACGAGGACGACGACGAGGACGAGAACGAGGATGCGAACGAGATCAGTTACTTGGCTATCGAATAGAGGTCAGCGGCGATGCCGGGGTCGGTAGGGACCGAATGCTGGGCTGCTTGCAGAGAGACCGGTAGCCGGATAGCGGCGAGAATCAGTAGCCCCTGGAGGGTGCAGAGCAGGGCAAAGCTGAGGGTAAACGCGCCGGCTAAGTCCGCTGGCACGTGAACGGCGGCTAGGCGCCAGCCCAGAAACGTTGCACAGAGCGTAGTTAAAGTGGGGCCGCCCAGACGTTGGACGATGTTCAATGAGGTTGTAGCCATCGTCAGTTCCTGACGGTGGACTGACGCGTACGCCGCAGAAATCGACGGCACACCGACCGCACTCATGCCGACCCCTCGTATGAACAGCGCACCTGCGAGAAGCGGCAGATTGAGAGGATGTGAAGTCAAATAGAGAAAAGGTAACGTGCCCAGAAACGCAATGGATGCGCCCCCAGCGGAGGTTCCTCTGATCCCGAAACGCTGAGTCAACTTGCCCAGCCACGGATACGTGCACATCATCCCAAGACCTAACGGAGTCATGAGCCAGCCGGTAGCGCTCGGTGATTGGCCCATAGCCCGAATGAGGTACACAGGTATCAGCATTTGACTCGCGAACGTTAAGCCGTTCGTCGTAAATTGGGTTATAGCGGATGCAGAAAAAATTCTGCTTCTGAAAAGCTGCAGGTCAATCAGCGCTCGTTCCCGATCTTTGGACGCCTTCCAAACAAAAGCGGCCATCAGCATAACCGACAGCAGGAACGTTACCATACCCGCTTTCTCTCCCAGATGGTCCGAACCATACAGAAACAGCACCAGGGACGGCGAGAGCAGGAGAAAGCCGATCAGATCGAGTTTCCTGGTCGATCCCCTGGCGTTGTCATCACGGGGAAGAAACAGAAAAGCGAGTAGTATCGCCAGGATACCGATTGGCAGGTTGATAAGGAAAAGCCAATGCCAGGTCGCATGTTGGAGAATCGCTCCTGCCAACACCGGTCCGAGGATAGGCCCCAGCAGAATCGGTACGGCCGCGTAACCGATAATCCGAACAAAGTGTTTGCCGGCGACGCGAGCTAGCATCAGTTGCGTCATCGGCGCCATGAGGCCGCCGGTCATTCCCTGGAGAACGCGAAACCCAATCAACGAAGCTGCTGACCAACTGAACGCGCACAGTACTGAGGTCAACGTAAATCCGGCGAAACAGGCAAGGTAAAGCCGCTTCGCCCCGACCCGTTCGACGAGCCAGGCGTTGAGCGGCAACATCAGCGCCAACGCGAGAAGATATCCGCTGGTGACCCATTGGATAGTCGGTAGCGTGGTATGCAAATCCTGGGCGAGGCTGGCTAGAGAAACGTTGACGATGGTGGCGTCAAGTTGAGCCAGCAAGGAGCCTAAGATCGCAACCAAGACGATCTTCCATACCTGGGGATCGAGCCGGTCCTTATCTTCCGTGTGCTCAGGCAAGGGCTGTCAAGACCTCCTCGGAAGTACGCACGCGCGCCAGACGCGGAAAGATTTTCTCAAACGCGTAGCGATGTTCGTCAGCATCCTGCCCGGAACACACATCTTCGACTACGATAAAACCGAAGCCGAGCCCTGTCCCTTGACGGAGCGTCGATTCGACGCCGGCATTGGTCGACACTCCGGATAGCAGGACCGTATCGATACCGTGACTCCGGAGTTCCTGCTCAAGGGGCGTGCCGGCGAACGCTCCCCAGTGATGCTTGGTAACCAGCAAATCTCCGTCCTGGAACCCGGCCGACGGAATGAGTTCTGATAGCTCATCTGGGAGCGGTTTGCCGGCCAAGGGCCAAGGCTGATCGACCGGAATCTGCAGAAAGCGTTGGAGATCTACTCGCACCCAGACCACGAGGCCGCCGCGGGAGCGCAAGGCCACGGCCAACTGCCGATTTTTGTCTACTACTTGCGCTAGCGGGTGGGGAGCCGGGCTGAACCCCAGAAGAGCGTTCTGGAGATCGATGGCTACGAGAGCGGTAGTCGGCGGATGGAGAGAAAGGTTAGACATAATAGAAACTGGAGTAAAAAACTGGATTGAAATCGAGGGCAGCCTCGAATTATATTCACGAATATGAGGGAATCCTCGAGTTCGTCAAGTTCAGTTCGCGCTGCTCCTCAACAGGAGCGGTCTGCCCGCCGCCTAGCCGGCTTTCTACAAGCTGCCGCTGAGCTATTCTCGGAAATCGGTTTTGCGGCTACCACCATGCAGGCTATCGCCGACCGGAGCGAGTCGTCGATCGGCGCCCTCTATAATTATTTTCCGGATAAGCAGTCGGTTGCCGCCACGCTCCTGAGCGGGTACGCCGAAGAGCTCCAGTGGCGTCTGCAATCGTTAATGGAGCAGTCCGAGAAGCTTTCTACCGCTCGATTTGCCGGCGCGTTTATCGATTGCATCATTCAATTTGCGCAAGAGCGACCCGCCTATCTGGATCTGCATAACGCGCCGATCCGTCTTCGCCGCGATCCCGCCGCCCGCAAAGCGCTACGCTCGATTGTCGCTAATGCCTTTCGGGCGAAGAATCCGGCGTTGTCATCCGAACGTGCGCTATTAGCCGCGAACGTGGCGGTTCAGATCGTCAAAGGCATGATCAATCTTTATCTGGAGTCGGAAACGAAAACGAAAGCTCTGGTCGTGGCGGAGTTTCGCAGGGTGCTGACCTCTTATTTGGGAGAGGTTTTAGCGGAGCGCGAGTGAGATAGGTAGGTCCTCCAGAGCGAAGGTGGAGCATAGCGATGGAGCCGCGACAGATTGGCGTTTAGGTAGAGCGTCGGATTTTACCCGCCGCGGCGGGTTATACATAATAGCCCAGGCCTTTAGGCCTGGGTTGGCCAACCAATGAAAATCGCCCTGTAAGGGCGACCGAAACCATTTCGTCCATGATTTCGCATCGCGCATCTAGATGGACGACCCAAACGCAATCTGACGCCCCTTCAGGGCGTATTCTGCGTTTAAACGGTTCCCAGGCCTAAAGGCCTGGGCTATCATGTATAACCCGCCGCGGCGGGTAAAAATCCGACCAACCGGATTCCTACCCTGCGAAACGAAAGCCGATGGCGAACGACCGCCATCGGCTTCTATGTTTACCCCCATCGATCTGCAATTTATTGGTGGGCGGCCTCTGGCTCGTGTGAACCAAACTCTGTTCTGCCACCTCCAACTCGCAGCGAAGACTTAGCTCCCGGGAGCCGGCACAATCTGTATTATATTTTGTGGTTCCGACCGGTTGAGCCAATAGATATGCATGCTGGCCGGGTTGGTTGAGCTGTGCGTGTATTGAATGGTAATCGGAACGACCTGGTTAGGAGCTAGCTTGTAGGAGGCCGTGACGGTTGAGAGTCCCGGCGTCGGTTTATTAATGACTTCGGTGGAGCCGATCCAGAAGTGGGCGACATCGTCGGAAGTTAGGAAGAACTGGACGGAGTCTGCCTGTTCCTTGAAACCATGTTGACCAGATGGGACGTTCTGGATGAACCCGGTCCAGCTAATGCCGTAACCGGTTGAGACCACACCGGCGGAAGCATCGGGCGAGTTTGTGCCCTGGTACGTGTTCAGATCGAAGTCGACGGCTGGGGTGATCGATGTCTTCACCGGCGTTCCCGAGAACGTGGTATTATTATAGTAGCCTACATTCAGTACCGGTAGACTGTTGTAACCGTTGCCCGTGAGTGCTTGGACCTCACTGGTCTGCCACGGGTGTCCATCCGGATAGATCGTTCCTTGGAACGGAGTGGCCGGTTCGGCAATGGCCGGTCTGGAAACGATCTGTCCCCAATGGAACCGGGTATTAGTATCTCCAATCATTAATTCCCAGACCAAAAAGCCGGTCTTACCACCATAGTTGCTGACGACGCCGGCCATGGTCATGGGAAAAGCCGTGCCCCAGGCATCGTTAAATCCTCTTTCCAAGGTTTCCGAGTTTAGGGCATTCACATCGCTGCCATTGATCGGTCCGCCATAGCCATTGTAAGGATGGAACGCATAAAAATCGGAGAAATAGGTGCCTTCGTCTTCTTGGACCTGCGGGGAACTGATCGGTTGGGTTGCGCCCACAGCCAGGATGGCCATGCGTCCATCGTTCATTAGTTGTGCCCGTCTTTCCTGCATCGAACCATCGCCGCTGCAGCCGGGCTCATTCATGATTTCCCAATAGAGTATCCGCGGATCGTTTCGGTGAACGAAAGCGAAGTCAGCAATATAATTTTGCAGACTCGTCTTATAGGTTGTGCTGTCGGAACTCGAGATGGGGTTGAAATAATTCTGTTCCACCGGATGGCCAGGGGATTCTACCCACTGACTATTGTGTACACCCCAGACCGGCGGGGGCTGTGGACCCGGAGCCGGGTCGTAGTTCCAGCAGTCATCGTAGAAGATGGGCGCGACTTTCAACCCGTGGTTCGTGGCGATTTCGAGCAAATTCTCAAATTTGCTCTGAAGCCCGACCCGATCTGCCAGCCAACTGAAATAGTGGAGGTACACGGTGATCGTGTTCATGCCGTAGGCTTCGGCGTAGCGCAATTCGCGGTCCACCTCCTCGGGATTGTAGTTGTTCCAGAAATCGATGGCGTTATCTGCGCTGTAAGGGTTGTAGACAGCACCGACAATTTTCGAGAAATCGTACACTGGGGAGATCACCTTCGGATAGGTATTGATGGTGATATTGCTAACGCTCATGCTGGGGCCGAAACGGCGCACGCCGAAAGAACCGGCCAGGAAGGCGGGCTTCAAATTGTTGGTGGCATCGTTGACGCTAATGACCTGGACGTTGTCGAGGTCAACCAGGAGCGCATTACCCTTGGTAGTAACTTTCAAGTGATGGGTGCTTCCTGGAGTGACGTTAGCGACCGGATACGCGATAAAATTCGTCCAGCTGTTGTCTTCGCGTCCGACGACGAGTTGATTTCCGCTCACATCCAACCCGATGTAGTAACCAGTTAGAGAATCGAAGCCGTTGTTCGACGGGTTGGTCACATGCACGATAAACCCGGCATTGCCGTTATCACCCGAGGCAGACGAACCGACCGTCACATCCGCTTCATAAGAGGCGGTATCAAACGTAGTAGCCAATGCGACCGCTTTGTCGCCGAGCCCAGTGCTGGGGTTTGCCTGCGGGGGAATCAGGATCGTGAACGGGGTAGAGCCCTGTTGCCAACCTTGGGTGGTACCGGAGGATACAAAAGGAGTGAAGTCGCTGAACTGAAGTTTGATGGTGCTGATAGGCGCCGGCGACGCCGGAGGCGTATACTGGGGGAGCCCGGCGGTGGAATCCGAGATGATCAGTCTAGGCGGTGGGGCTTTAAGACCGAGAGCGACCGCCCACGGAGGAACACCTGGTGGGGTGGTACCGCCAAATAAGGCGGGAGTAACCGTCGCGCTTCCAATCGCCAAAGCGAGCAGGAAGCGGCGGGATCTGATAACAGTTGGCGTTTTCATGAGGAGGGAACCTGAGAAAAGGAAAACTCCCAGCGACGATGCAGTGGAGTTGATTCATTCTCTGGGGGAGGGAAAGTCCAGAGAAGGAGAAAACCGGTTCGCCCCTTCCATGGACCGGGTTAAATTATGAACGCTCATCGTGAACGTTCACAACTCAATTAGCCATTTTTGCCCTGTCCGCAAATTGAATTTTGTGGAGGCTATCCGTTGACGTGTTAAATGCGCGGCGCCCCATCTGCCATTTCATGGCAGATGCTCAACGCGCATTTAACACGCCGATACGACGCGACGAATCTTCGCTTTCGCTTCTCAGGGTGTACTCGACCCTTAACCATCTCCTCCGGGGGCGAGATCTTCCTGAAGAAATTCGATAATTGCGTTAACTGCTTGCCAACGATTTTTCTCGAGGATGACCATGTGGGTGCCCTGACCGATCTCGATCCAGCGCCGATAGGGCGCCGCTATTAGCCTGTTGAATAAATCTCGAACCGTATCGAACGTGACATCGACATCCCATTCCGCATGAACTAGCAGCACCGGTACCCGAATTTCCGCTGGGTCGTAGTAAGGCCGGTTACTAGCCCAGTATTCACGAATATCTTGTACCGCACCTGAGGGCGCTCGAAGGATTTTCGGATCAGCTCCGTGGGGACCAATCGCCAGAGTGGTTTCGGCCCAAACCTCGAACCATCCAGGCGGGATCAATGCCTCCCGCTGATTTTCGGGAGCGGCAGCTCGCCAAATGTCTTGGTATTTCCATAAATCCACTTCCCGATACGGAGGAAGCTGGCCACCCCCATCGATACGTCCCGCCGACTGGCGGAGCCAAAGGGGAGCGATCAGCGCTAGACGTTTGATCTTGGCATTGTTTTTCGCAGCGTAGGCGCCGGCAACCGATCCGCCCCACGACATCGCCACCAGATTGAGCCGAGCAAGTCTCCGATGCTTTAAAATGTGATCAATGGCCGCACCAAGATCGCGGATCGCCGTTTCTATTCGGACAGGATAAGTGCTCGGGTCGGTTGGGTCTGCGGTTTCCGGTGGCCAGGTGGAACCACCGTATCCTCGGACATCAATGCCATAAACATCGAAACCGCTCAGGGCCAGTTGGTCCATGAAAGATGCGCCTCCGACCGGGGCATCGAAAAGGCTTCCCGAAGCAAACGTAGCGCCATGCATCAAGAGTAATGTTTGCTCCGCTGAAAACGTCTCCACCAGAGCTAATCGTTTCCGCCGCAAATGTAAGATAATGTTGGCGGTGTCGCTGGGAATGAAGAAATCTTCGGCGGCGATCGCCGCAGCGGTTTTTTCGCTAAGGATTTGCATACTGAGTTTTCTCAATCGTTGCGATCAAATGAACTCCCAATGAAACCCACCGGTTCTCCGGCGGATATAGCCGGCGGAAGTTTCCGCGAAATGAGAACTGAAGCAGGTTACTTGGTTTTCAGCCGCATAAGACAAGATCCATTCGCGCGAGGCTCGACCCGCTTCCGGAAATTCGCAGTAGACCGTACGGAAATCCGGACGGTACACCTGTAGCGGGTGGTGCATGACATCACCCAGAAACAGGGCTTCCTGTGCGCCGGAACGAAGCCGGATAGAAGCATGGTCGACGCTATGCCCGGGCGTCGCTAAGAATGAGATTCCGTTGATTGGTTCCGCACCACCGATATCAATGGGCTCGGCTAGTCCGGAGTCGATGATTGGGAGTACGCTCTCGTTGTACACGCCCGCTAAGGGCAGCCGTGCCGGTTTGCCCAGGGCCGGTGGCGGTAAATCGGGCGCCGGCTCATGATCGCATAGACTGGCGTTGTACCGTTGTTCGATACGGGAGAAAATATACTTTGCGTTTGGGAAGGTCGGTACCCAGCGCCCATCGACGGAACTAGTATTCCACCCGACATGATCGGCGTGGAGGTGAGTTATGAGCACAAAATCGACTTCCTCAGGCCGGACGCCGGCGGCCAGCAGCCGATCGAGGTACGGTAAATTCAGATGATGGAATAGAGGCGCGGCCGGTAGATTTTTGCCGTTGCCGGCGCCGGTGTCGATGAGGATGGTGTATCCGGAGAAACGGACTAACCAAGTATGAATATTCTCCATGAACCTACCCGATTCACGGTCATGTGAGCCGTCGGTAAGAAAATGGTTGTATTCATCCAGGGCTCCGGCCTCTAGCTCCGGATAAAGATTATACGGGTCAACGTTCGGCAGCGGCATTTCGTCAATCCGGGTGACGGTGGCGGTGCCGACCTTGTAGGTCTGGTTGAGATGCTGCATGCTTAGAAAAATTTAGTAAGAATTGAATTGCCGTATGCTAGAACCCAGTCGCGGCCTTCACCAATCAACCCCACTGATACAACCCATCGATCATTTCGATCTGCGCTCGTTCGATTTGAACCTGCTCATCGCGTTTGATGCCTTGATGGAAGAGCGCAGCGTGACGCGGGCGGCAGCGCGGCTCCGGGTGAGACAGCCCGCGATGAGTCACAGTCTGTCGGTTTTACGAATGCTCTTGCAGGACGAGCTTTTCGTCCGGGATGGAGCGATCATGCGGCCGACAGCTCGAGCGCTGAACATTGCGCCGGCCGTTCGCTCGACTTTGCGGCAGATGGAGGAGATCTTGCGTTGGAAAGAGCCGTTTGATCCTGGTCGCCTGGATCGGACTTTTCGTTTGGGTTTTTCCAGTGACGTAGAATTGTTGGTAATGCCGGAGCTAACCGCTCGCCTGCGGAGCATCGCACCAGGTGTTCGCTTATTGGGACGCCAGGCAGAACGAGCCGAGGTTCACCGGTTGTTGGACGAAGGCGAACTGGATGTTGCTGTTGGCTGTTTTGAACCCGGAGCTACGCGTTACCGCGGCCGCTATTTGTTCGAGCAGACGCTTTCGTGCTGTTTTAATCCGCAGTTATTGGACTTATCCGCACCGATTGATTTAGAGGCCTACATTGGTCTAGGTCATGCGTTAGTGACGCTCAGGGACGACCTCCGCGGGTGTTTAGCGGATGCGCTTTTGCGGAGTAATGCTGAATTGAACGTCGTCGTAGCATCATCGAACTTCCTAGCGATACTGGCGGTGGCATCGCAGGCTCCGGTGTTAGCGACCTTGCCCTCGAGAATGGCAGAACGATATGCGCCGCGCTTCGGGCTAACGGTTAGTCCGGTCCCGTTGAAGATGGAAGTTGCTCCGGTGGCGATGGTTTGGTCCGCGCAAGCGGATCGCGAACCCGGAGCTTTATGGTTGCGCACACAGATCCAGCAAATTCTCGCCGGTCACATGAAACGCGCGGATAAACCTCTGAACGGTGATTATTCAACTAACCGAAAAAGAAAGGTTAGAACCACGCGTTCGACCCGGCCGCGAAGCGCGTCGAAACCTTAGTCCTGGACAGTCCAAACCCGGGCTGGATTAAATAGAGAGCGAAAAACATGAACAAAATTCGATTAGGTATAGTTGGGGCTGGAACCATTGCGCTTCGGGTGCTCCGGCATCTCGTGCAACCGGACGTCACCGAGCGAATATTGTTAACGGCAATTTGTGATCCGTTCGCGGATAGGGCTCGAGCAGCCGCCGAGAAATTCGGGATTGCCCGTTGGTTCAATAGTTACCAAGAGCTCCTGGCGTGTGACGAAGTGGACGCGGTAACGATCGCTTCGCCAATTAATTTCCATTTCGAACAAGTCCGCCACGCGCTTTTGGCGTCGAAGCATGTTCATTGCAACAAGACCATGGCCACCTCGCTTAGTGAGGCTAAAGAGCTCACGCAGTTGGCCCGCGAACGCAATCTCAGACTAGTACCGTCCCCGGGAGAGATGCTTCGACCGCACAATCAGTACATCAAAGAAGTGATTAGTCGTGGCGACATCGGAACAATTTGCTGGGCGGTCTGCGGCGCCGCTTTTGGAACCTATCATGAAGATGAGAAGGAAAGACAAGGTAGTGATCCTCTCTCGAACATCGATCCGTCCTGGTATTTTCGGAAACCGGGAGGTGGTCCGATCTATGACATGACGGTTTATTCGTTAACCGCTTTGACGGGGATCCTCGGCTCGGTTTTACGAGTGACAGCGCTTTCAGGGACACGGATAAAGGAACGCGAGTTCCGCGGTCAAATGGTTCAATGCGACGCGGACGACAACACGGTCATGCTATTGGACTTTGGAGAAAATCTTTTTGCTTTTGGGTATGGTACTGCCACTGGGCGCATCACCCAGGGATTTCACGGGAATTATTTCGGGACCGGCGGTTCGATCATTGGGCTGACGATCAATGGCGAACCTCTTGAGTACCCCGGCGCAGACATTGCCCGTCAAGCCGTCGATCAGAATCAGAATCTGGGGAACCAATGGCTGCTGCCGCATATCAACGAACTACACCGTGATCTTCCTGAGCAGCATGTCTTTGAAGACGTCATGCAGTTAGTTGACGGGGTTACGGAAGAAAAGCCATCCCCGGTAACGCCGGAACACGCGACACATGTGATCGATATTATCGAGTCGGCGTACCGGGCCAGCTCAACCGGGCAAACCCAGATGCTCAGCACCAAGGTGGAGTAGGGGGCCTCTAACCATGAAATGGTTTAACAGAATAGCCCAGGGCTCTAGCCCTGGGGGACGGCATCAATCAAACCGCCCTGAAAGTGGCGGCCGAGGAGTTCGTACTTAGAGCACAGCGTAGATTCCACCAGCGGCGTCACATCGGGTGCCACTTTCAGGGCACGGCTCTTTTGCGACCCAACCCAGGGCTAAAGCCCTGGGCTATTCTGTTAGACCATTTCATGGTCGGAAGGCCCTTGGCAGACGCCAATTACCGTTTTCAGAAACCACCAACCACCAACCACCAACCACCAACCACCAATCACCAATCACCTCTCACCTCTCACCTCTCACCTCTCACCTCTCACTTCCCCCCGCCGCGCAGCGGTTTCTCTTCCATTAAGACAAGAAACAGATCGGCGATCACTAATCCGACTCCGGCGGTTAGAAAGATCGCCCCGAAGGCAGCACCTGCCTGCGGTCCAAGATCGTTAAACCCTTTTGTGGCCTCGGCCTTTTGAGCAAATCCGTAACCGAGAAAAACGGCACCAAGGATGGAGACACCCATGGCGCCACCGAGCGAGCGAAGAAAGGTCACTGCACCGGTCGCCACACCGAGATGTGCCGGATCCACCGCATTTTGTACACAAATAATCGCCAAGGGAAACGAAGTCCCAATACCGACGCCGCAGATCATCAAAACTGCTTCTAACCAAAGGTAAGACAAAACGTTGGCCCAAGCCGCGAGCGCGAAGAGACTAAGAGTAGCGGTGGTTACTCCGATCAATGCCACGCGTTTATAATGCTTCAATCGGGTTGTCATCCAGCCGGAGAACGCAGCGCCACAAACCATACTGGCCATCAACGGCACCAAGCTCAGACCGGCGCTGCTCGGGTCCAGATGCCGGACTCCTTGTAAATAAAGCGGGATATAAACACCGAGGCCCAGGTTCACCGCCATCGAGAAAAAGTTGGATGTGGCAGCGGTCGCTACTACGGGGTTTTTCAATACCTCAATGGGAAGAATGGGCTCAGCACAATGACGAATGCGAAGACCAAACCAGACCCAGAATGCTACGGATACGGCGGTTAGCCCAAGAATTTGCGGGGACATCCAGGCATACCGCGAACCGCCCCAGGTCAACACCAGCATCAGCGAAGTCGTGGCCAGGATCACCAGACTCGCACCCAGTAAATCCAACCGATGCTGGTTACGGACAGGAGAGAGCTTCTTCAGTGGATTGTTCAAGACCGCAAGGGCGAGCCCGGCTAGCGGCAGATTAATCCAGAAGATCATCGACCAGTGCAACTTGTGCGCTAGAAAACCACCCACAATCGGTCCCGCTAAGCTTGCGATCCCCCACATACCCGAAATGTATCCCTGGTATTGGCCGCGTTCGCGGGGAGCGACTACATCGCCGATGACGGTCATAGCTAACGCGCCCAAACCGCCGCCGCCGATCCCTTGGATGGCTCGACCAATGATGAGCATTAACATCGATGGCGCCGAAGCCGAGATGATCGATCCCGCAACGAAGATAGCGATTGCTCCGATAATGACTGGACGCCGCCCTTTGATATCCGCGAGCTTGCCGTACAACGGTGTTACCGCCGTCGCGGTGAGGAGATAAGCGGTGACAATCCAAGAAAGATATTCGGCGTTTCCTAGTGAAGACCCGATGGTCGGCAACGCCGGCGACACGATCGTCTGATCCAGCGCTGCCAGAAACATCGCCAGTAAGACGCCGACAATGATGTCTCTCCGCGCCGCCGAATCAAGGGTTCGGTCTGCAGTCGTCCGGGTGAGCTGGGGCGGCATTTGGCGCTTCATCGTTCGCAGCCGGCGCCATCTAAGTAAACGGTTGGCAGTTCGTGGCTTTGCTGAGTCGCTGTCGTTTTCATTCCATCCTGGCAGAGGTTATCGTTCTGGTCCTTGAAAGCGGAAACAATAGCCGCAAAAAGGCCAGCCGTCTTCCGGCAACCGCCGGACTATGGCGGGCAAGCTGCAAGAGACGCAAAAAAATGTCACGCAACATCACGATACGTTTTACCCGGCATCCGAGCATGCGCGTCGAACCTAAGCGATCGATGGGTATACAGGGCCATTTCCTTAGGTTGACGCGCGCGATTCACAGGCGGAGTTATTTATTTTGGTCGAGAGAACATTTGGTGCCGTCGAATAAATCGTTGTATCTACAAAGAAATCCGGCAGTAAAAATATGGCGAACTTTTCGGATTCACATTCCTGGATGTTTCACGGTTTTCCGGAGCTCGATCCGGATGCGATTCTCCGCCAACGGCGGCCGGGCGAGAAGGTGTTGGCTACCGAAGAAGAGCGGCAACGTGCATGGTGGCTTTGGCGGCGGCGTCCGCGTGAGATGAATGTCTTTGTTTACGGCTCACTGCTGGGAATTGGAGCGATGGCGCACACGCCCTTTTTGATTCTCGGCTCGTTGCAACTGTTCTGCGTATTTCATGCTGGTTACATACTTTTTGTTCTCTGGGTAGTAGGGATGTTCTTCGCCAAGGAGGCGCGATATCGCCGCTGGAAAAAAGATTATCTGCGCGCGATCGCTCGCCTGGCGCGGTAGGGCGAAAACCCGACTTCGTCCCGCACCCGCGGGATCGCGGCCAGCTGGTTTGTCATGGATCAAAACATAGACTAGGGCCGCGCCAAAGCGTAGCGGCGGCGGGACTCCGCGCGCCCAGGAACCGTTCACTCCTTGAGATTACTCCGCGCCGGTTTTGAGCCGTTCCGTGCGTGCGCCAACCTCACCAGGTTACATAGTCGCGCAAAATCGTTGGCATATCGGACTTAGCAATTCGGGCAATGATTCCGGCAACTCGATGGTCGTAGATGTTGGCCGGGTTTATCTAAGCACCGAAACCGGTCTCTTTATTTGGACCACCGGATCGATTGCCCAGCAACTGTCGTCGGCAGATCCTCTTAACCCATTCTCACTGGCACTTACTCATGGCAGGATTCAAGTGAGCGGTCAGAGCGGCTCAATCTATGAGCTTGATGGTAACCGCTTGAACAGGATCGCTGATTCTCCTCCTGAAAAAAGCGGCGTCGTTCGCGCAATCGTCGACTGTCCGATCGGGGAAGGAATTGTGGTCAGCACGTCAGGCATGTTTCAGAGGAGCGGTGGCAGACTTTTACCATGGAAAACGGATATAGATGCGCTACTAGATCGTCGCGAGATTTTTACTGCCAAATGGATTCTCGGCAAGTATCTGGCTGTTTTACTGCGAAATAGCGGGGTTTACCTGCTCGATAAGGAAGGCCGTCTGGTGGAAAGTTTCACCGTTAACAGTGGTTTAGCTGACGCTGGGTTTGAGGCGGCCGGTGAAGACAGAGACGGAGGCCTGTGGGTTTGCACGGATACAGAGATCACGCGAATCCAATCCGGAATCGGTTACACCGAATTCGATCACGACTTGGGGTTGCCTAAAGGCTTCGTTACCGGCGTGGCGAGATTTCATGGAAAAATCTACGCAACCACCCAACATGGTGTGTCTGTGCTAACAGCAGCCGACGAAAAGGCCGACCCAGCGCAGTTTATTGGATTCGGACAGCAAACTGGACGTGTTTACGGACTGACGGTCAGCGGCTCGACGGCTTTCGCATCGGCTGCCTCCGGCACGTATGTTTTGAATACTACCACCTCCGGCCTCGAACGAATCGGATCCGGCGGTGTGACGATCTATCGTTCGAGCAGTGATCCGATGAGGGTCTTTATTGCCGCCTTGGTTATGCCCAAATCCTCGGCCGGAGCTTAGATCTCAGGGATGACGCCAGAGAGCGATTGAAGACAATCCTTTCAAGTGGCGAACAACTGCTTGAGATGATCGACGAAATGCTGGACCTCGCCAGAGTTGAGTCCGGAAAGGTTTCGGTCAGTCTTCGATCTTTAGAGCTGCCTAAGTTTATCGCAGGAATCGTTGACGAATTTAAACTGCGAGCCGCTAGAGGAAACTTGCGTTTCATTCACGAAATCGAAGGCAGTCTGCCCCCACGGATCGAAACGGACCCGCTTCGTTTACGACAGGTGCTTTATAATTTGCTGGGAAATGCCATGAAATTCACTGCTCACGGAGAAGTGGCGTTTCGGATTTCAGTGAAACCAAAGCAGCTTCGTTTTGAAGTAAAGGATACCGGCAAAGGAATTCCGAAATCGGATTTGCCTTTGCTCTTCAAACCGTTCTACCAGGCAACTAACAACCATACTATCGGCCAGGGCGTGGGATTAGGCTTGCACATCAGTAAGCAGATCGTCGAATTGCTTGGCGGCCAAATCACCATCGAAAGTGAGGTGGGCCAAGGCAGTACCTTCAGTTTCGGAATTCCGTGGCGAAACGCAGATCTAGTTAATCCCGAATTACCTTCGCCTCAGATTATCGGCTATGAAGGGCCGCGCCGGAGAATTTTGGTGGTGGACGATGAACCGCTCAATCGTTCAATGCTGAAAGACCTACTTACGACAGTTGGATTTGATGCAGCCGAGGCGGATTCACCCGAGACGGCGTTACGTCTGCTGGAGGATCATTTCGATGCGGTGATCTCGGATATACGGATGCCAGGATATGATGGACACGCCTTTTGCCGCCGCCTGAGATCGTCCCACGCGACCAAGAACCTTACTATCATTGCTTCCTCTGCCAGTGTGTTTGCTGACGACCAGCGTCGTGCCCTCGATTCTGGGTTTAGTGATTTCCTACCGAAACCAGTGATAGAAAAAGAATTGTTCGAGATCGTAGGGCGACATTTGAGCTTAAAGTGGGTTGACGCCGCCGGGAACAAATCTGTGGATAGGACGATTTGTCCGTGATGGCACCTCGCCCCGCCGCGTGCGGTTCAAGTGTTTGCGGCAGCTGAACCTAGGGTTCCTCCTCGATGGCAACTTTTCGCGCCATGCTTCTCTGAAATCCCCATACTGATTGAAACTACCATACTCAAAGAGCCATGGCAGCTCTACCAGAATAATATAGCAGAGGTTCAAAGATCTGAACGACTCTGGCGGGATAACCAAAGAGAATTCCCGAGTGCTCCTTTCGTACTAGAGCTAAGACGGGGCACCCCAGATCGCGATAGCACACATGGCCACACTTCTTGCCAAGAACGCCGAAATCTTGGTCACCATGGACGGCCAACGCCGGGAATTGATGAACGCTGGAGTTTACGTCGAAGTTATCGAAACCCACAACCGCTGCGCCTCTGAAATGGCCAATGCCTGAGAGAGTTAGACGCCTTTATATATGGACCTAAACACCATCACCGAAGTCCTGCGGCCCGCCGATGCGGACGCCGTGAAAAAATGGGAAAACGGGTACGCCTGGCTGGCGGGAGGGACCTGGTTATTCTCGGAGGCGCAAGTTGCCACCCACACGCTCATCGACCTGGAATCATTGAATTGGCCCTCCCTGACCCCCTCGCCGGAAGGACTGGAGATCGCCGCGACTTGCCGGGTGGTAGAACTCGATCACTTCAAGGCGCCGCCCGATTGGAAGGCAGCGTCGCTTTTCCCGCAATGCTGCCGGGCGTTTCTTGCTTCTTTCAAAATCTGGAACGAAGCGACCGTCGGCGGAAACATCGTCATGTCTCTGCCGGCCGGACCGATGATTTCCCTTACGGCAGCGCTGGAAGGTATCTGCACGCTCTGGCCGCGCAATGGGGCGCCCCACAAAATCCCGGTCGTAGACTTTGTTACCGGGGATCACGCAAATATGCTCGGTCCCGGCGAATTACTGCGTTCGATTTTTCTGCCCGCCTCGGCGCTGAAGAAAAGCTATGCATTCCGCCGCTTCACGCTGACTCATTTAGGACGCTCGGAGGTTTTGCTGATCGGTACCCTCTGCCCGGAACGCGGAGAATTCCTTTTGACCGTCACGGCCTCCACACTGCGACCTGTCCAACTGCGCTTTACGAACGTGCCGTCTGCCGAAACGTTGGAGAACGCCCTGGACGACGCGGCGCCTTTTGACCTCTACCTCGACGACGCCCATGGCTCGCCCCGTCATCGCCAACATCTAACCTACTATTTTGCCGAGCAGATTCGGCAGCAACTTTCTAACTGAAGCGTTTTTTATGAGGTACAAAATCAACGGGAAACTCTTCGACGCCGAACCCCGGCCTGGCCAGTGTTTGAGAACTTTTGTCCGCGGCCTTGGTTGGTTCGGAGTCAAGAAAGGCTGCGATGCCGGCGATTGCGGCGCCTGCACTGTCTGGCTCGACGGGAAACCGGTGCATAGCTGCCTGCTTCCGGCTTTCCGTGCCGCAAATCGCGAGGTAACGACCATTGAAGGCCTCTCTTGCAATGGCGATTTGCATCCAATACAACAGGCGTTTCTTGATGCGCAGGGCTTCCAATGCGGCTTTTGCAGCGCCGGCATGATCATGACGTCCGCCAGCCTCTCTGAAGAGCAGAAACAAGACCTTCCATTTCACTTGAAGGGCAACCTTTGCCGCTGCACCGGGTACCGCAGCATCGACGATGCTCTTCATGGCAAAAAAAACACAGAAGAGGATGTCGCCGGGAAAGCTTGCGGGGCGGGTCTCGGAAATCCGTTCGGCCTCAGCATCGTCACGGGCAAGGCTCGTTATACGATGGATTTGGCAGTGGATAACTTGCTGCACCTAAAGGTCCTGCGCTCACCACATGCCCACGCGCGCATCCGCAGCATTGACACCAAGACGGCGCGAGCCGTCCCGGGGGTTGTCCAGGTTTTTACTTGGGAAGATGTCCCCCGTCGCCTTTTCAGTACGGCAATTCATGAGGATCACCTGGTCGATCCTGACGATACTTATGTTCTCGACAACGTCGTTCGCTTCGTGGGCCAGCGGGTCGTTGCAGTCGTTGCCGAGAGCGAAGCCGCGGCAGAAGCCGCCTGTCGCGAAGTGCGGGTGGATTACGAAGTTCTCCCCGCGGTTTTCGACCCGGAGCAGGCGATGGAGCCGAATGCCCCGATCCTTCACCATAAAGGGGGCCAGGCGAACGGTAATATCTTTTGTGAGATCCATGGCGAAGTCGGCAGCGTTAAGGATGGGTTCGCGGAAGCCGACGCTGTTCACGAGATGACCTACTCGACTTCCCGGGTCCAGCATGTCCATCTGGAAACGCACGGTTCGATCGCATGGAAGGGCGACGACGGCCGGATTCATGTCCGCACCAGCTCGCAGGGGCCGTTCATCGTGCGCCAGAAGCTCTGCCATATTTTTGGCCTCAACGTGGGTAACGTCCACGTTTTCACCGAGCGGGTGGGCGGTGGCTTCGGCGGCAAACAGGAGATGGTAACCGAAGATCTCTGTGTCCTGGCGCTCCTTAAGATCGGCCGGCCGGTCAAATGGGAGTTCACGCGCGAGGAACAGTTCATCGGCGCAACCACGCGCCATCAGATGACGACTCATGTGAAGTTAGGCGCAAAAACCGACGGGACACTAACGGCGATTCAGGTGAGGGTAGTTTCTAACACCGGCGCCTACGGCGGCCATGGAAGCGAGACGCTCGGGGCTGCTCTCGGAAGCCCGCTCTCGTCCTATCGCTGCGAGAACAAAAAGGCGGACGGTTTCGCGGTGTACACCAACGTTCTTCCCGGGGGCGGGTTTCGCGGCTATGGCGCTTCGCAAACCACTTTCGCGATCGAATGCGCGATCGACGAGCTAGGCGAACTGCTCGGCATGGACCCGTTCGCGATTCGTCGTAAGAACATGATCCAGCCCACCGATTGGATTGAGTCGGTATGGAAAGATCCGAGTGACGTCGGTTTTGGCAGCTACGGCCTCGATCAATGTCTCGACCTGGTCGAGGCGGCCCTGGCCTCAGGTCGGGGTGATGCCAAACCCGATGGAGACGAGTGGGCCGAGGGCACCGGCGTCGCGCTAGCCATGCTCGATTGCGGCCCGCCCACCGAGCACCGTTCTGGCGCCGTCATGGTCCTTCTCCCCGATGGACGCTATCATCTTGCGGTGGGCACGACCGAGATGGGCAATGGGTGCGTGACCTCGCATCGTCAGATGGCCGCCGAGGTGCTTGGTTCGCGCGCGGATAACATCGATATCATTAACGCGGATACCGATCTGACGCCGTATGACACCGGAACCTTCGCCAGTACTGGAACGGTCGTCGCAGGCAAAGCGGTGGCGCTGACCGCCGAAGCCCTCAGGGACAATATTCTCGAATATGCCGGGCAACATACCGGGACTGAGCCTTCGACGTGGCGGATCGAAGACTGCTTTGTGGTATCCGGCGCCAATCGGATTTCCCTAGTCGATCTGCACGCCGCCGGTGTCCGGGACGGCCATCGCTTCGAAGCGAAACGAAAGGCTTACCTGTCGCCGCGGACCACCGCATTCAACGTTCACGGGATTCGCCTCGCCGTCCATACAGTTACCGGCGAAACCCGAATCCTCCATAGCGTGCACGCCGCCGATATCGGCAGGTTGATTAACCCGGTGCAGTGCCGCGGCCAGCTCGACGGCGCGATCGCCATGGGAATCGGTTGGGCGCTAACGGAAAACATGGTTCACAACGTAGAAGGCCGGATTGTGAACCCGGCTTTGCGTAATTATCGGATACCGGCCTTCGCCGATCTCCCGCGCAACGAGTTATTCTTTGCTGATACCTACGACAAGATCGGACCGTTGGGAGCGAAATCGCAGGGCGAGTGTGCGATCAATCCTGTGGCTCCGGCGATCGCGAACGCGATTAAAAACGCGACCGGAGCGCGCTGCACCAGTCTGCCATTCACTGCGGCCCGCATCTTTTCACAGCTGATCAACGGGGAGCCACCAGTCAAAAGAATACAAATCGCCCAGGAACCCGTGCTAGTGGGATCTAAATGAGCGCGCCTGCGGTTCTCATTGCCAGCGCTAAACTTCGTCGCGGCGAAGACCGAGCCTTCTCCGCCTGGCAAGCGCGCCACAATGCCGCTATTGGCAAATTTCCCGGCTTCATCAGCAGCGACGTGATGCCGCCCTCCCAGCCGGAGAGCAACGAATGGACGATCGTCCTGAATTTCCGTTCTCAGGATGAACTTGCTGCCTGGCAACGCTCCAGCGAAAGAGCCGAACTTGTGGGCGACGCCATTCCCTTGCTCGAGGGTGGTAGCCTCGGTGAAGTGGCGCGACTGGACCGTCCCGGAGAGCCACCCGGTCAAAATGTCACCGAAGTGATTTTCTCGAAGATCAAACCCGGGATGGACGACACTTATCGAGAATGGGCGGTGAGAATTCAGGCAGCGCAGGCAAAATACTCCGGCTATGGCGGAATGTACCTTCAGCCCCCCGCTGAAAAAGACGGTCCCTGGACCACGATCATCCGATTCGACACTGCCGAGCATCTTGAAGCCTGGATGGAGGCCCCGGAACGTAAGGAGTTACTGGCGGAAGCCAAGGCCTTCATCGACCAAGAGCAGCTCATGCGCCTGGCCACATCGTTCCCCGGCTGGGTGCCAATCAATCCGGTAACCGGCAAAGGGCCGCCAAACTGGAAGACCGCGCTTCTGGTTGTTCTGGGACTGTTTCCGATTGTGATGCTCGAGATGCGTTTCCTGAGCCCGATTCTTGCCGCGTTGGGTCTGCACGCCTCATTGGCCACCTTAATCGGAAACATCATTAGCGTGGCCGGAACGACTTTCTTGACGATGCCCCTTTGTATCCGCTGGTTCGGCTGGTGGCTTTTCACAGAAGAAAAGACGCCGTCCTGGATTACACCAGTCGGCCTCGGATTCGTGGCCGCCCTCTTTGCTGTCGAGGTCGGCGCGCTTTGGTATCTGCTCCCCTGGTGAGAGTCAATGACCTTCGATCGCGCAACCCGGCACGACCGTTCTTTCGCGTTTGGCGTTTGGCGTTCGGCGTTTGGCGTTCGGCGGGAGCGGATAATTGTTAGAGCCGGTGGTCGTTTTTGCGCGTGCTTTGCTGGTTGCTTTGCCGCCGTGCTCCTGTGCACGGGCTCCTTTCTGCCGTGTGCTCGCGGCGCCGAGGCGCCAACCGAACCAGCGGTCTCGGTTTCCGACCAACTGGCCGGCAAACCTCCCGATTCGATTACTGGCAACCCGGCCGCCGAGAACCAACTTCCCGGTACCGGTCTGGCGGGGCGCTTGCTCCAGTTGCCGGAGGACACCGGACTGCGCCTGGGCGGTCTCTGGTTAGTGGATACTAACGGGCTCCTCTCGGGCGGTGCTCAGCCCGGGAAATGGAGCTGGAATAGTGCGCTCATCATTGGTGTGAACTTGGACGCCCAAAAGCTCTTAAACTGGCAAGGCGCCTCCTTCGGCATTCAGTTTCTTCAGTTCGACGGGCAGAACACCAACGGCCAGGCCGGTAGTGTGCAAGGCTATAACAGCCTGCCGGGACCCAAACCGCGTGACCGGTCAGAGCTCTACCAGCTTTGGTACCGGCAAACTCTGTTTGATGATAAGATCATCTTCCGAGTCGGGAAGATACTTCCCTCGTACGACTTCAACAACGTGGCGCGCCCGGTTCCCACTCAGGACGAGGCTTTGAGGATTCCGGCAGTGACCGGCCTGCTCTACACACCCGTTTTCGTCAATCCAACCCTGCTCGGAGCTATCGGCGGCTATTATAACTCGGTTTACGGGATCACCCTGACGTTAGCTCCAACAAAAAACAGCTACGTTAACTATGGCGTCTACGATGGGAATATCGCTAATGGCGTGCAGACTGGCCTGACAGGTGCGCATTTCAATGGCTATTATTTCAATATCTTGGAAGCAGGCGTGGACTGGGTCGCCGGGGGAAAATACCCAGGGGAATTTGGCGCGGGATTATGGTATCAGAGCGGCGTTTTGCAAGGCCCGCGGAGGATCTCCCAAAATGGCACCGGGGGATTCTACCTGTTCGGCGGCCAACGCATCTGGGGGCGCTCGGCGGGGAACCCGGCACCGGCTGGCAAGGAAGAAATTGTTAGTCCAGCGCGTGAGCTGGAAGAGAAGGCCTCTATTTCGACTTTCGTGCAATTCGGTATCAACAATTCTGAAACCCTGCGGGTGAAGGAATATCTCGGTCTTGGCCTTACTGGTTTCGGCCTCGTGCCGCATCGGCCCGGCGATTCTGTCGGCATCGGCATGGCCTGGTCATGGCTGAACCCGAATCTCTTCGAGCGCTCAAGCGAACTGATGTTCCAGGGATACTACCAGACGCGGATCGCCGAAGGAATCTATCTTCAACCCACTCTAACCTACATCCCGACACCCGGCGCATCGCCTAAGTATGACGGCGCTTGGGCTACCTCCTTGCGCTTGACCGTGCTCTTCTAACCAACCTGCTTGCATTCTGTTATCGCCTTTTGCTCCCAAGTTAATCAACCGAAGTCAGAAATCTTCCTTCCGACAAACCTATGAGAAATTCCCGTGTCCTCCCAATCGTGACCGCCCTCTGCATCGCTTGCGCTTCATCTTGTTTCGCTGACGAAACCGCTCCTCCACAGCAACCCGCGACACCCCAGCAGACTGCCCTGGACGACGTCAAACAACTGAACACTTCGATGTTTGGCGTCTATGACAAAGGGCTGGCGCTCCACGAAAAGAACTTTAACCACCCTCTGATCATGGCCCTTTTCAGCGGAAAGGGTGGTCGGTTCATTCTCTATCGTCCGGGGCAGCCGCCATTGGAAGCGCCGTCCGTCCCGCCGGTTTACGAAATCATGAAGTCCGTCGGCCACTGCGCCATGGGCACCTATGCTCTGGTCTCGCCTTACATGGACGATGCCAAAACCGATCAAGGCTGGGTGACCGACATGAAAGAGTACCGTGGCCACGTACAGACCGCTAAAGACAACGTGGACAATCTCGACATCAAGCCCGAGGAAAAAGCACTGGTCGCGGACGTTCTCGGCCAGGTGCTCGCCTTTATGGATGCCTGCCTTAAAAACGGCACCTTTACCTCAGCGGACGTTCAGGCCTACACCCGCGGCGTCGAACCCGATTGCGAGAAGCTCATTGCCATTGCCTCGGCCGCCCAAGTCGGCCATTGGTTCGAGGTGTTGACCGACTGGAAGAAACTTCTCGGGGATGAATGGGGTCAAACCTACGCGCTCTCCAACTCGATCTATGTCGCTCGCCAGAATAACATTCTGTTCAGCGTTTTGGTGCAGTTCATGGGACCGGGAGCCATTAACAATCGCCTGATCCTGCTTGAGACCACCGATTTCCAAGCTACTCCGGAGGGCATGAAGGGCGCTTTTATGCGCATTTACACGGATCGGGTGCTCGGAAAATATTTCTTTAACAATGACCGCTTGATGGATTATGAACTTCTCGGTTTTGGAGGACGCGCCGCCATCGAGTCTGAAATGGCGAAGACCGGCAAGAAGGCAATTCTCCCGCCACTGGTTCCGTTCAACAGCACGGAATGGCCTTGGAAAACCGATCCCAGCCAAGGCACTGGCCCCAACTCCTTCGATGATCTGCATAAAGCGGGGCTGCTTTAGTGTCCTGTCCCATAAATAGCGTGGCTTTCGTTTCGATCAAAATAGGCCGTCGGCAAAGCTTTTCTATTGAATGAAAATGAGGTCATTTATTTCTTGTCTCGGCGCGGTTTTCATTTGTATTCCCGCCTCAGCCACTGTGCAAAATGCGCAAAGCCAGCAACCTTCGCTTTCGCACGCAGAGGTTTCATCCATTGTGCGCAAATTCCAGTCGTCATACGCTGACACCTTCGATCGCCGAGACGCCAAGGGTATGGCGGCTCTTTTCACCGATGACGCCACGTTTCAGAACGAGGGAGATGTCACTCAAGGCCGGGCCACGATTGAGGCAAACCTAATGCGTCTAATGGCCAAACTGCCGCCGGGAACAAGACTCGAAGATAAGGCGACTTCTTCCCGCGTTATTGCTCCGGACGTTATTGCCTGCCACGGCATCTCGCACCGAATCACCTCGAACGGGATTTCCACGGAAATGTATTTTGTACGGGTGCTGGTGCGACAGGGTGATCGATGGCTGCTGGCTGCGACGCAAATTGCGCGATCATCCACACTTCCGAAATCTTCTCCACAGCCCAAGTGACGTCATTTCGTCATCGCGTCAGAGGTTACGAGAGAGTTCTAGTTGCGACGGCTTTACTCGTGACGTTCGGGGTAACTGGCTTCGCAGCAACTTCAAGCGGGGAGGAGGCAAACACAGTCGGGAGAACGAAGGACCCTGTGACGGTTGGGCCTATCGGGATACTAGGCATCCCAGAAGAAACCGCCCAGCTGCTTGCCTCGCTCAAAAACCCTGAAGAGCGCAGCTGGGGAGGCATACGAGTCATTCTGGGTAAACTGGCAAATCAATCAGTCGTTCTGTGCCAAGTTGGTTTTGGCAAAGTGAATGCCGGCATGGCCGCGGCATTGTTGATTCAAAAATTTTCACCGAGCGCCATTATTTTCACCGGCAACGCAGGCGCTCTAAACCCAGATTACATCCAAGGCGACGTAGTCGTGGCGACCGATCTCGCGGAATATGATTTTGGGAAACTGTCAAACGGGTCTTTTGCTCCCTGGCAAACTCGTAATCCGATCAGTCGCATCAATAACCCACTGTGGTTTCATCCAGCACCATGGTTGCTTTCCGCCGCGCGAAAATCTCTGCCGTCAGTCCAACTCATACGGGCAGATACTCGGCCAGACGTCCGGGATCCAAAAATTTGCGAGGGAGTAATTGTTACTGGGGATACATTCGTCAGTGACGCCTCCAAAGTACAAGAACTGCGGACTCGCTTCAATGCCGACGGTGTCGAGATGGAGGGAGCGGCGGTCGCGCAAATCTGTTCCCAATATGGAACTCCATTGTTGGTTATTCGCAGCATTACGGATCGCGCTGACGGCTCGGCATACGCGGACTATCACAGTTTCGTTCGGATCGCCGCACAGAATTCTTCTGCGTTCGTAATCGCGATACTCAACCAATTGCAGAGCCAAGGAGCTCTTCCTACCAACAACCCGAGAGAGGTCGACCATTGGCTACTTGCTTTCGAGTTAGCTTTTTCCGAAGGCTCCCCGTATGCGGCGGAATTCGGAGATCTACACACGCTGCCTTACGACGTAAACGAGCAGATTTCGGCTGTCGTCCTTCGAAAGGTCATTTCCATTTCGTTAGCTGAACTCGCTGCCGCGAAAATCGGATTTCACATCATGCCGGGAGCCCACCAGGACGATCCAATTGTCCCATCGGGGCAACTAGAGATTGCCACAGACGAAGCCCGAGCGCGGGCTACGTTAGATGTAATAGGGTATCTAGCCCAGCAAGGGCTCGTGATTGGTTCAAGCAGAGACTTGGCAGGTAATAGAATGGGCTTGGAAATTTTGGGTCGTAACGGCGACCTATTAAAGGATCGAGCTCGTCTCTCTGAGCTCTGGAATGCATTCTTAACGGCTGAACCGAAGTTCCTAACCGGGTTCTCTGGCATCAGCGAGAGCGACCAAGCGGGTATTCTGATAATCGATACCGGCGGAGCTTGGCTGACTCGCCATGCAGCTGATCTGTCAGTTAAATTCCCTGAGATTGCCTCGACGCTACCCGTTAGCCTTTCGGGAACCCTATCCTTTTTCAGCTATATTGAAGCGGAGAACGATTGGACAAGTCGTGCAGATGGCGCCGACTATATTGACGACCTGGTTTGGCTTGGATTCAAAAAGGTGGCCCAAGACATTCCCAGGCAAAGACGAGTGATCGAACAGACTCTTCGCGACGCAATGGCCAAGTTCGCTCCACAATTGAAGGGGAGATCTGTCGGTCCACTCGGAGCGGAGCCGTCGCCACCGGAACCGCTTCTCAGGCGTCAAGAATATCCAAATCCAAGGGAGTAGATTTCTGTGATCATAGCGAAGAGGCATGCGCGTCGAGCTTTCAGTGGTAGCGGGCATGCGCCTTTGGTTGGTAACGTTTAAGTCTAATTTGGGAATTGGATTTATGCTCAAGAAATCCTGGAAGAGTTCGGCTATTTGGCTTGAGAGTCGGAAGCGTGCAGGACCGCTTCAACATCGGTCAGCCAGACCGTGGGCTCTTTTTTCAAGCTTTCCAGAGTTCTTCTTAAGGCAGCCGCACCATCGGGTGTGCCCATAACAAAGGGGTGAATGCCGATGGTAACCACCGTCGCTTTACCGTCAGGATTTTTCTCTGCCTCTCGAGCCAACTCGCCCACGTAGTCTACCCAGAGTCGCGCCATGTCTTCCGGCTGGTAATTGCGTCCGAGAAACTGGCCCATGTCGACGGTGACTGTGGGGTAGGGGATCAAATAGAGCGGTCCATCAGGTGTTCTTAAAATCGAGAGATTGTCCGAATCCATCGAGTCCAGCGTATAGGTAATCCCGCTGGCGGCACAGGCACGAAAGGTATCGATATTGGAGTAGACGCTGGGACTGCTCCAGCCTTTGGGACGAACGCCGGTTTCCTTTTCGAGCAGGTCGAGGGTCTGTTTGATATAATCTTCCTGTCCCTTCAAACCGTGATCCATGGGCAACTGGGCGGATGAATTATTCATTCCATGCGGAACAATGGGAGCCTTCGGCACTAGCGCCCTAAACCTTTTCCACACGTCGGGCTGTTCGCTGGGAAATAACGCGTTCAAGGCAATGCTGAGCGGAACATCCTCTTCCTGGAAAACTCTTCCTACCCGTTCAACTCCAAAATCGATGCCATATTGGCGGAACGCTTCATTAACCAAGTCGGGGTTGCGTGTAGCCATTTCAGGTCTGAAATTCGGGCCCTGCCCGAAGCCCCAGACTTCAACGTCGAAAACGAAACAAACCGCGACTTTTTTTCCCGGCTTCCATTCTCTCTGCTCGGGTACTTCTTTGGGAAATCCCGTGACTGAGTCGGTTTTCAGTTCAGCTCTGGCCAAGACCAGACCGGAACTCATAAAAAGTGCTATTGGTAAAACCGCTTTCCGGTAGGCGGAATCGCGTCTTTTTTTCAATGGTGAATCTTTCATCTTAAGCATAGTCAGCGGTGATCGAGAAACACCACGATTCAAATAATCAATCCTAAAAGGGCTGGCACCGGGCGCTCTGGAAGATCATTCGGATGCCAAAGCCGGGAATTTTCCGGACGGACGAAAACCCCAACTTCACTTTTGTTCGCATCTCGAGGGTGAACTCTCTCATACTCATTTCGAACTGTTGTTAGAGCGTTCGCGTATGGGAACGCTGCTGAAATTCTCTGCCAGACAGTTAAATAGAGTTGCCCGCCAGCTAGAGCCGGCAGTTGCGCATTTTGAAAAGACGCAGGAAGGGCTAGGGATAGCCCATCTACAAACCGAGCCGGTTTTGTTCGTCTTCAAAACTCCGGTGACGGAGATTCAGTTAAGTGTAACTATGAGTTTTAATTTTCGATTTGTTAAAGCAGGGAGTGATGAAGCTGACTATTCGCTCCACGATTTAAACCTGCGCTGTGAGCCGTTGGAAATAGAGTACGACGATTACATGACTTACTACGAAACTTTCTATAACTGGGTCTTCAAAACCATGGAAGAAGCCCCACCATGATCGCTTAAGACTGGCATGTGACATCGGCAGCCGCCGAGGCGCGGTCCCCGGCGACTGTCCCGTTGTGTCCACGATTCTCTGAAGCCGAATCACACGCGCTGAGGACACGCTTGGGCTAACTCACAGCGCAGTCACCATCGACGCTCGGATGGCGACTGCGCTTTGAGCTTAGACACACTCATCGCCTCGGGAAAACGATCGGGTTCGCCATACCACTAGTTCCGATGGACAGTCGCCGCTACCGGGTTCCGGACGACATTCGCCTTGCAAATGTAAAGTGGGAATGCTCTTGCGGATTCCCGAGACCGTAGTAGCCTAATTACACACGGAGGCAACGTGTCATCTTGGAGCGATCGGCACCAAGAGTTTTTAACAGAGTCCGCCACTCGGCGCTCAGGCTCCGTTTAATTACGCCAGAAGCCGTATCCTTTGTCATATCTAAGGGCAACGCTAAAACCCGTGGATAAAGAGTATGATAGAAGCTGATTTGCTGATTTAGAGCGCCTCCGGGTAAAGGACAACAAGTAACTAATTCAACGACAATCATGAAATTTTCATCTCTACACGATCTCTATATTGTGCAACTCAAAGATCTGCACAGCGCAGAAACGCAACTAACGGCAGCATTGCCGAAAATGGCCAAGGCAGCGAACGCCCCGAAATTGAAGTCCGCCTTCACCGAACATTTGAAGGAAACAAAGGACCAGTTGGTACGCCTGAATAAGATTAGCAAGAAACTTGGTAGACCTTTCACTGGGCACACCTGCGCAGCAATGAAAGGCCTTATTGAAGAAGGTAGCGAGTGGATGGAAGAAGATGCCACCCCGGAGGTCATGGATGCAGGTCTTATCGCCGCAGCGCAGCGCCTCGAACATTATGAAATGGCTGGATACTGCACTGTTCACAACTTTTCCGAGCTGTTAGGTGAGAAAGAGGCAACCAAACTTTTAGCCGAAACTCTACAAGAAGAAGAGGCGGCTGACGAAAAGCTGACGAAATTAGCCAAATTGATCGACGTTGAGGCTAAAGTCCGACACCTCACGCCACAGAGGGCGGTTCTAAGTAAGAATTCGTAGTAAGCGAATAAGGCGGCGCTCCGGCGCCGGCCTTTTCTTTCTAAACCTCGCTGCTTCTCCCTAGCGACAGCGTTGGGACCCTGTTCAATTCAGACGTTCTTCCGCTTCGGTTTTGGTCAGGCCGCCTGGCGACGCGGCGAAAGGGCGACAGGGCGTGTGGGCGACAGGGCGAATGAAAGCTCTCGACCGGTAGGGCGAAAAACTCGGCGCGCCCACGATGTGGCTAACCGCTAAACCTGTTCCGCCGCCGCATCGCTTTGGCGCGGCCCTGTTCTGTGTCGTATCGCGCCGTCGAGTTGGCCGCGATCCCGCGGGCGCGGGACGAAGTCGAGTTTTTCGCCCTACCGGGTCATGGTCCCTTTCATTCGCCGCATCGCCTTGTCGCCGTTTCACCGTAACATCTGTTATAGGCGCTCGAATGCACCCCTCACTGTTCGTGCGGGTTGGCAAAGTTTCGCAAGGTTTGCCCCTTCTTCCTGAAGAAAACAACGGATCATAAATAACGTCGATAGTAGGCGCCCTTGGACTGAAAACGTGCTATTTTAGACCGTCAGAGTCTCGATTCTACGCGGTTCTCTCAAAAGCTGCTCAAGGTAGCCTAGCGTTAAATCCACGCCGATCGAAGTACCGGGAACCGGAACAGCGCAAATCCGCGAAGGTGTTCGAATTAGTAGAAAGCATCGAAATGGCGTTTTTACGCCTGGCAGGCCCCACATATATATGGAAGTCAAAGTAAAACCTCTCGGCGATCGCGTGCTGATTCAGCCGCTCGAAGAAAAGGAAGTAAAGAACGGAGGCATCATCATTCCCGACACGGCGAAGGAGAAGCCTCAGGAAGGCGCGGTCGTCGCTGTCGGTACCGGCAAGCTCGACGACAGCGGCAAGAAGATCGAATTCAAGGTCAAAGTCGGCGATAAGGTCCTCATCTCTAAGTACGGCGGTACGGAAATCAAGATCGATGGTGAGAACTACCTCATTATGCGCGAGGACGATGTCCTCGGAATCATTGGATAACCTCAAAATTTTAAAACGTAGATTAGTGAACTTTTATGGCAGCAAAACAACTACAGTTTGATGAAGGAGCCCGTCATGCGTTGCTCCGCGGCGTGGAAAAGCTCGCGAGAGTGGTTAAAGCCACCCTCGGACCCGCTGGACGCAACGTCATCCTTGACAAGAAATACGGTAGCCCAACGATTACGAAAGACGGCGTCACCGTAGCGAAGGAAATCGAGCTCCAGGACCCGTACGAAAATATGGGAGCCCAGCTGGTCCGCGAGGTCGCTTCCAAGACGTCGGACGTGGCCGGTGATGGCACAACGACTGCGACCGTTCTGGCCGAGTCAATCTTCCGGGAAGGGCTCAAAAACGTAACCGCCGGCGCGAATCCGATCTCGCTTCAGCGCGGTATCCTGAAAGGGGTAGATGTGATCGTCGAGGAGCTCAAGAAGATCTCCAAGAAAGTGTCGGATCGGAAGGAGATCGCTCAGGTCGCAACCGTATCGGCCAACTGGGATACGACGATCGGCGAAATCATCGCCGACGCCATGGACAAAGTTGGTAAAGACGGCACCATCACTGTCGAAGAGGCAAAAGGGATCGAAACCACACTTGAAGTGGTGGAGGGTATGCAGTTCGATCGGGGTTATCTGTCTCCTTACTTCGTGACTAGCGCCGAAAACATGGAAACGGTCCTAGAGAACGTTTACATCCTGATCCATGAGAAGAAGATCACCAGCTTGAAAGATCTTCTTCCGCTGCTCGAGAAGGTCGCGCAGGCTAGCCGCCCATTACTTATTATCTCTGAGGACGTCGAAGGCGAAGCTCTCGCGACGCTTGTGGTAAACAAGCTGCGTGGCACCCTCCAGGTGGCCGCCGTGAAAGCTCCCGGCTTTGGCGACCGGCGCAAAGCAACGCTCGAGGACATCGCAGTGCTCACCGGTGGTCGTTGTCTTAGCGAGGACCTTGGGACCAAGCTTGAAAACGTTTCGCTGGAAGATCTCGGCCGCGCGAAGCGGGTGACGATCGACAAGGAAAATACGACGATCGTTGAGGGCGAGGGACCTACCAAAGATATTCAGGGTCGAGTTAGCCAGATCCGGCGTCAGATCGAGGAAACCACTTCGGACTACGATCGCGAGAAATTGCAGGAGCGTTTAGCCAAGCTCGCCGGTGGTGTTGCCGTTGTCAGTGTCGGCGCGGCGACGGAGACCGAAATGAAGGAGAAGAAGGCTCGCGTGGAAGATGCCTTGCATGCGACTCGCGCAGCCGTCGAAGAGGGGGTTCTTCCCGGCGGCGGTGTAGCTTATCTTCGCACTCAAAAGGCGCTCGATAACCTGAAATTGGAAGGCGATGAGGCGGTTGGTGTTCAGATCGTTCGCCGCGCCCTTGAGTCTCCGATGCGCCAACTGGCTGACAACGCTGGCCAGGAAGGCGCTTTGATCGTCCAGGAAGTCAAGAAGCGGAACGGCAATGAAGGGTTCAACGTGGCGACTGGCGAATACGAGGACTTGGTGAAGGCCGGTGTGGTCGATCCGACCAAGGTGGTCCGCACGGCGCTACAGAACGCAGCCTCGATCTCGAGTCTCCTGCTCACCACAGAAGCATTGGTGACCGAGTTGCCTGAGAAACAAAAACCGGTTCCGGCTGGTCCGGGCGGCATGGGCGAGATGGATTACTAAGCTGCACCATTCCAAGCTCTTTCCCGATTTTCCGACGTACGCTTTTAGACGCTTAGCGCTTCTAAAAGCGTTTCGTTTAGGCGGCCGAACATTGACTTGAGGGTGGCACGCCTGTCGCTTCGATACAATGATGGATTACCCTTAGACCTCGCGGATCCCGCGTCCGCGGGGCCGCTACCGAGGGGACGCCATGGATCGATAAATGGAGACCATGTCGTTGCGTTTTCTCTTTTAGGTAAGAGTTGGGCCAACCATCGGCCCGACGGTGCGGCAGCCCTGCTTCCGTTTCAACCACAGCATGTTTCGATCTCTGCGGCTTCGGCTTCGAGGCTGCCGACTGCGGAGACCCGTCACCACCACGGAGATGGGTAGGATCATCCCTCGAAAAAGTAAAAACAAAACTTGTGCGCTCCGAAAACACAGCGCGAGAATACAGTGGTAGAAAGGAATAGATTTAATGTTCGGTCCAAGAACACTCTTTGAAAAGGTATGGGAACAGCACACGGTTGCTGAGCCTGAAGGCGAGCCCACGCTCATTTACATCGATTTGCACCTGGTGCACGAGGTCACCAGCCCGCAGGCCTTTGACGGCCTGCGCATGACGGGGCGTAAGCTGCGCCGTCCTGATCGCCACCTTGCAACGGTGGATCACAATGTGCCTACGACCAGCGCGCAAGATCGGCTCTTAATCGCCGACCAGATTTCGGCCGCCCAGGTCAACGCGCTTCGGAAGAACTGTGCTGAGTTCGGCGTGGAGTTCTTCGACGTGCAGGATAGATCCCAAGGGATTGTGCACATGATCGGGCCCGAGTTGGGGGCGACCAAGCCCGGTATGACTATTGTCTGCGGCGACTCACACACCTCCACCCATGGAGCCTTCGGTGCTCTCGCCTTCGGCATCGGCACCAGCGAGGTCGAGCACGTCATGGCCACCCAGACTCTTTCGCAGGATAAGCCAAAGACTTTCCGTATCACGGTCAATGGTGACCTTCCGTTCGGTGTCGCCGCCAAGGACATCATCCTGGAGATCATCGGTCAGATTGGCACCGACGGAGCTGCAGGCTATGTCGTTGAGTATGCAGGCTCAACTATCCGCGCCCTCTCTATGGAAGGTCGCATGACCATCTGCAACATGAGTATCGAGGCTGGTGCTCGCGCCGGCATGATTGCTCCCGACGAGACCACGTTCACCTACCTCCGGGGTCGTCGTTTCTCGCCCAGGGACGCAGCGTGGGAGGAGGCGCTCGCCTACTGGCGCACGCTCCCTTCCGATCCGGGCGCCGCCTACGACCGCGAACTGAATATCGACGCAACCATGCTCGCACCACGTGTCACCTGGGGCACTTCCCCCGGCATGGTCACATCCATTGAGGCGAGGGTTCCGTCCATCGAAGACGCAAGGAACGAAGCCGAGCGCAGGTCCTTCGAACGCGCCCTTGAGTACATGGACCTCAAGCCCGGTATGCCCATGGAGGAAATCAAGGTCGACGCCGTCTTCTTGGGCTCCTGTACCAACTCCCGAATCGAAGATCTCCGCGCCGCCGCCGCCGTCGTCCGCGGCAACCACATCGCCACCACGGTGCGCGCCATGGTGGTTCCTGGTTCCCAGGCGGTTAAGCGCCAAGCGGAAAAGGAAGGTCTCGACGCCATCTTCAAATCTGCTGGCTTCGAATGGCGAGAGCCCGGATGCAGTATGTGCCTTGGCATGAACCCGGACATCCTTGCACCTGGCGAGCGTTGCGCGAGCACATCCAATCGCAACTTCGAGGGTCGCCAAGGTCGCGGCGGCAGAACCCATCTCGTCTCTCCAGAAATGGCCGCGGCCGCAGCGCTCACCGGCCACCTCACTGACATTCGCAAGTGGAAGCGGAACCATCCGCAACCGGAACTTGCGCAAGGAGGACCGCGCTAATGCAGCCTATCAACATCATCCGCTCCAAAGCCGTGCCGCTGCCGCTGCCCAATATCGATACGGACCAGATAATCCCGAAGCAGTTTCTCAAGCGCATCGAGCGCACCGGCTATGGCGACTTTCTCTTCTTCGACTGGCGCCGCATTCAGGAAGGGCCCAACACAGGCGAGCCCAATCCTGACTTCGTTCTCAACCGGCCGGAGTACCAGGGCGCCGAGATCCTAATCGCAGAGAAGAACTTCGCCTGCGGGTCCTCTCGCGAGCACGCGGCCTGGGCTCTGCGTCAGTATGGTTTCCTGGTGGTCATCGCACCCACTTTTGCCGATATCTTCTCCTCCAATGCCGGTAAGAATGGCATTGTCCTCGTCCGCCTCTCGGAAGAACAGGTGCAGACACTGATTTCCCGCTCAACCGCCAACCCAGGGCATCAGCTGACTGTTAGTCTCGAGGATCAGACCGTCACCGATACCGATGGGTTTAGCGCCCACTTCGACATTGATCCCTTCCGCAAATATTGCCTGCTGAACGGCCTCGACGACATCGGCCTGACCTTACGGTACGAACACGAACTCGATACCTTTGAATCGAAGCACGATAAAGACTTTTGGTCCCTACCGAAAACAGGAACCACCTAGGCGCTGACGGCCAACGGGTTGCCTTGCTTTTAGGTGAGGATCTTCTTGGTAAGCAAGATCAAGCAGACCGTTGTGCGTGAAACCCGTGAGGGCTTACAGGGCCGGATTTGAGCAACGAAGGTGCGATTCATGATAGCCTAGGGCGGAGGCTTTGCGCAGCCCTAGGAGCGGCGTCCCCAAAAACGCCGCGCACCGAAGGTGCGTTTCAATGGTTGATGTGATCGGACATGTCGTTCAGCCAGCACAGAAGATCGATCGCGCGGTTCTCTAAATACGCGCGTTATTGTCCCGCGCCTTCAGCGCTACACCGTTATTTGGCTCCGTTTCCTAGGGCTGCGCAAAGCCTCCACCCTAGGCTATCATGAATCGCAACTTCGTTGCTGGTCTCCGACTCGCAGCTTCGCTGCTAATCTCCACGGTTCACCCAACGATTTTTTAGCCGTCCGTCAGAGGCTACGCCCTTGTCTGTTGAAAAACGGGTGAACTTCGCGAGTCGGAGACCAGCGACGAAGTCGCGACTTATGACAGCCTAGGGCGTAGGCTTTGCGCAGCCCTAGGAACGGCGTCCCCAAAAACCCCACGCACCGAAGGTGCGTTTCAATGGTTGATGTGATCGGACATGTCGTTCAGCCAGCACAGAAGATCGATCGCGCGGTTCTCTAAATACGCGCGTTATTGTCCCGCGCCTTCAGCGCTACACCGTTATTTGGTTCCGTTTCCTAGGGCTGCGCAAAGCCTCCACCCTAGGCTATCATGAATCGCAACTTCGTTGCTGGTCTCCGGCTCGCGAACCCGCCCATTTTTCAACCTAGGTTATCGACTGCGACGATTTTTGCACCAATGGCGGTCACCTTATCGTCCAAAGTGGGAACGGCTTCCCTACTTTGAGGCCGGGATCTCGGTAGTAAAAAAGATCAAGCTGACCTTTGTAACAGGAACCGGTAAACGGTCTGCGTTTTCCAAACACTAACGTGTGGAATGAACCTACGTATTCTTCGAGTTCGATCTGAACGAGTACTCGGTATTGGCTACTCTGCTTAGCGACGGCAACGACTTTTGCGGGTATGGGAGTCATATGGTGTCACTTGCTACGTCAGACTTCGCCCGGATGGATTCCGCCTTAGCAAACTTCAGACGCGGAGAGGCACCGTGGCAGGAGAGAGAGTCGGGGGACACTCGCCTTTGACGCCGACGAAGTCGAGCCCGATTCGTAAACCGGCACTCCCGACTGATCTTCTGTTTGTCGCCTCAGTCAGCCTCCTCAGATAGTAGGCGACATCTGCACGATAACAGGTTAGCTTCATTCAGAATTTCGCATCTCCACTGTTTCTCTCTGAAGCTGCCCGAGTGAGCTAACCGTCAATTCGACGTAAATCGAAGTTCGGAACGGTTACCGCCGCCCGAGGCTATAACGGCTTACAAGCAATAAAGGGCGTCCTATGCCGAGAAGGTATATCAAATGAATGAAACGTTAAATGAAAACAAAGCGGCTTTTCTAAGTGGTCCTAACGGAAAGGATAACGCACGTGACATCGGCAATTTTTTCTATGACGTGAAACCGGCCCGGGACGCTGGTGTCGGTTTAACCGAGGAAACCATCGATTACATTGTCGACGTAAAAGAGGAGCCGGAATGGCTGCGCGAGTTCCGAAAAAATGCTTTCCATGTCTTCAAAAGCAAGCCGCTGCCCACGCATTGGGCAGGGGACGAGCTCAAGGAGATAAACTTCGACCTGATTCGCTACTACCTCGCTTCCGGCGGTGGAACCAAGCGCACGTGGGATGAGGTTCCAGACAAGATTAAACAAACGTTCGAACGCCTGGGGATTCCTGAGAACGAGCGGAAATTCCTTGCCGGAGTTGAAGCTCAGTTCGATAGCGAAGCAGTTTATTCGAATATCAAGAAGGCGGTCTCGGACCAAGGAGTTATTTTTATGGGAAGCACCGAAGCTCTCAAGGAACGGCCTGACCTGTTTCGAAAATGGTTCGGAAAGGTCATTCCTACTGCTGATAATAAATTTAGCGCTTTAAACAGCGCGGTGTTCAGCGGCGGCAGTTTTATCTATGTTCCGCCAGGGGTAAAGGTGAAGCATCCGTTGCAAGCCTATTTCCGTATCAACTCAGAGAATTTTGGTCAATTTGAGCGCACGTTAATTATCGCGGACGAAGGTTCAGAGGTGATGTACATGGAAGGCTGCACGGCGCCGAATTTCACCACGGCTACCCTTCACTCTGCGGTGGTGGAGTTGGTTGCCCTTCCCCGGGCCAAAATCCAATATGTCACGGTTCAGAACTGGTCAGCAAACGTGTTTAACCTCGTAACTAAGCGGGGATTGGCCATGGAAGAAGCGGAAATTAAGTGGATCGATTGCAACATCGGGTCGCGCCTGACGATGAAGTATCCGGGGGTGGTGTTAAAAGGACGTAAAGCCCGCGGCGAGGTGATTAGTATCGCCCTGGCGGGTGATGGTCAGCACCAGGATACGGGCGCGAAGATGATACACGCAGCCGATGAGACGACGAGCAACATCGTTTCCAAAAGCATCAGTGTAGGTAAAGGGCGCGCGACCTATCGCGGCCTGGTTCATATCCCGAAACAGCTTAAAGGCTGCAAGAACAATACTGAGTGTGACGCTCTCTTAATCAACTCAACCAGCCGGACCGACACCTATCCAGCCATCACGGTGCGCGGAACCGGCAACACTACTCAGCACGAGGCTTCAGTGAGTCAAATTGGCAACGAGCAGATATTCTATATGCAGCAGCGTGGTCTAACCAAAGGTCAGTCGATGAGTCTCGCGGTAAACGGATTTGTAAACGACTTAGTTAGACAATTTCCCATGGAATATAGTGTTGAGCTAAAGCGGCTGATAGACCTCGAGATGGAGGGTTCGGTCGGTTAAGGGTTCCGACTGGATTTATCGCTTTTTGTTCTCGTCAGCCGTCGTCATACCTCAAAGAGACGGTAACGCTTCGGAAAGAGTATGGTGAGAGGGAATGGAACCAGGCGAGGGTTCCCAGGTTGGCTAGATCGATACTCTACGGCTCCAAAAGTGGCAGGCATTTATGAACAGAAAAAACGATATGGAAGAAACCCCAGACTATCTGAACAACAACCTAACGGCTGGCGTCGCGGACAAAGAAATGGAAACGGACAAGATTAATCCTGCCGCGGAAAATTTATTACAAGGGGAGCAGGTAAGAGTCGAGAGCGCCGAGATCGAGGCTGAATCGAAAGGACAGACGTTTGGGTCGAGGATTGGAAGACACCGCCAATCGTTATCCGCAATCATGGCGACGTTGGTCGCGATCAGCTTAGTGAGTCTATTCTTTTTCGCTGTCAACGTGACATCTTTCTTCTCTGGCGGCAGAAAATCAGCGAGTCGCCGGCGGCGCAGATGATCTGATCTACGCCGTTCTCTCAAGAGCTGCTTAGGTGACCGCGCGTTAAATCCACGCCGATCGAAGTCTCGGGAACCGGAAGCGGGGTTGTAACGGGGCCGCCGTTTGGGAAAAGCGGTGAGGATTTTTGGTCCGCGGTCCTGGTGCGGTCGTTGCAGCTCTTAGGGTAAGAAGGAGAAGAAACAATATGATAACGAAGCAGAGAGGCAAAAACGACAGCAGCTCGAAAGCTAGACCGGCCAAGGGTAGCTGGCGCTCGGGGCGAATCGACGTTCGGTCTCTTGGTCTTACCGAGGATCATTCTACTACTCCTTGTGGCTCATCGTATGTTCCTACGCCTCGATTTCAGCGACATAGTGAGAAGGACCCCAAGCACGAATCCCGCCGCGGCGGAGATGAAAATCAAAACGGCGTGGGGCATTGCGACGGTGGCAAACAGTAGATGCGTTTCTACCGGCTCCGTGTTTTGCACGACGAGGATGCCTACCAAAATGACCAGGACTGATGCAGCGATGAACTTTAGGTTACGCATGGAGTTATTGATCGTACGCGGATATGTAAAGGAAGTAGCAAGTCAGGGAATCTCCAGTGGTCTCGATAGACGATCAACGGGAAATACTTCGCGAAAGGGGTAATTGAACGAAACCTTCTCGAGCGACGTCACGGAGACAGAGAAGAAGGCAGGTTAGCGGCGGTTTTCGCGACGCAGGTAAAATGGATAACCTAACAGTTTGGAACTCACACTTCTCCGTTGCGGTTTAGCGCGTTTCATTTAGAACAAAGTAACTATGAGAACGTTGGTGGCATTTCTATTGGGCTTGATAATTGGCGGAGTGGCAATGTTATTCCTTCCGGACCCGCGGCGTGACGAATTGAACGCGGAGATTCGCACGAAGACAGAAGCTCTCGAAACTCAGCTGCGGCAATTTGGAGAACAGTTTAAAGATAGCAAACTACCGCAGCCAGAAAACAAGTCTCCGACAGCGTCACCCAGTGCAACGCCTCAATGAGCGAGATTCTGCCTCCCGTTAAACGGCGGCCGCGGAGGCCCCATCATTCATATAGTTGAATAGCCAAACCGTAAGGCCTCAGCCGAGCGGGGGTTCAGCGGGCAGAAGCTTCGCAACCCTGGCCTGACGCCAAATGTCGTCAATCGCCTCTAACATCAGCTCGGGATCGGGCGATCTCGAGGCGATTTCTTCTCGTTCAGTCGAAAGGTGATAGAGATAATGGTTCCAGGTTTCGGTCCATTCGTCCGGCCCTTCCGAAAGACCCCCTTGCCACTTCAAGAACAGTGCACCAAAGAGCTCTTCGTCTCCGTCGTCGGCAACGGCTCTAATATCCGTCAGTTCGACAACCACCCAGCTGTCGGTTTGTCTAAGCTCGGAATAGAATCGAGCGTTAGCCTTCCTTATTTGTTTCATACCACCCCCAATGTATACCCCGGCCGGCTAGGTCGACGTTTTTATTTTCGGCGAGTGGTTGAGTGTCTCGCGACGTCTGTACTTGCGGTTTAGAATTAGCCGCTTGGGTAATCCCGCCTTTTCGGAAGTGTCGGCTAGTGCACCAAGTCAGTGACTGGGGTAGTGGCGTTGCGATCAAAATGGGCCGCCGGCAAGGCGGTGCGAGCCGCACTGGCACTAAGAAGGAGCATATCTGGATGTTATACGTGACTGAGGAGCAACGCAGCCGCCGGCCCATTTTCATCGCAACCCTCCGGGCTGCGCGTCTTTTGGCCGGCTGTCCCGCGGCCGCGGGATCGCTCATCGGTCAAAGACCACAGCGGGTATTCTCCCTCTAAACGCCAGTCCGGCTCGGACCTTCGCGCATCCAGCCAAAATACGCAGCAGCGCCACTACCCCAGTCACTGACTTGGTGCACTAGTACGCCCGAGAGCGTTCTTCGTGAGACTCAAAGGCAACAGTAACTCATCGATAACAGTATAGGAGAAGTCGACGTCCCGGGTCGACCCTGACCATACACTTATGAATGCGGCTGCGCACCGAAAGACCGGCAGGCACATGATGCAGGGAAGAATCACGTTACAGAACAACGAAGCCGGCTTCGGGACAGACCACACGACTCGTCTCAACCAATCGAAAGAACTAAAACTATGCTTTGGACAATAGCCATTATTTTAATTGTGCTCTGGGCTCTAGGCCTATTCACTCATGTCGCAGGTGGACTGATTCACGTACTCTTAGTCATCGCCCTCATTGTGATCGTCCTCAACCTGGTCCGCGGGCGCCGAATATTGTGATTGATTGAGCTGCGTACTTCCACATCTGCCCACGGGGATTGGTTAGAGGGAGAATCGTATGAATATCGGAGTCATCGGCGAAATAAAGCGAGACCAGATTGACTCAGGGCTTTCTTATTCTCCACGCCTGGAGGCGGCAGTGAACCTGATTCTCGGAGATCCGGCATTTGTGGGCGATAAGGGCACGCCTTCGTTCAAGTTCCTCAGAGCGGCGCGATTCCTTAAAAACCAAGCTCCGCACGTGTTTGAGATTCACGAGATGGGTACCGTGGCAAAGAACGGCATGGACCGTTGGCTTTGGGACGTGTTGGACTAATAATTTGATCAATCCCTCGGTGGTGAACGTTGGCTGAGAGTTAAGAATCCAGCGTCGATGCCAAACAATGTAGTCTCTGAAAAGCCGGTCGAACTGGGGAGGTTAGTCCAGGTAGCGTACCTGGTCGTCATTCTCTCGGCCTTTGCTTGGGCCAAGGAGCTTTTGCTGCCCCTAATCCTGGCAATTCTGATCAGCTTTTTGTTAGCGCCCGTGGTGTCTCGCCTGGAACGTTGGCGGTTTCCCCGCCCAGTAGCCGTTCTTAGCGTTGTCGCCATTGGCTTTGCCCTGATCGGAGTTCTCTGCTCGACGCTTTCATTGGAGGGGCTGGATCTGGTTAACTCTCTGCCCAAGTACCGCGATAATATCCATGCGAGATGGGCGGCCATTCAGCAAGGGCCGCCGGGCCCGCTTAATCTGGCACTTAGCAACGTTAACGCGCTGATTACCGATTTAGGAAAAGTCACGGCATCTAAGGGCGTTCAACCGCCGGAGGTAACCAAGGTCCAGATTGTTAGTGGCGCTGACAACGTCCTGGCAATTGTGAAGGATAGCTTGACACCGGTGGCGGGTCCCATCGGAGAATTTGCTGTGATCGTCGTGCTCGTGGTTTTTATGCTTTTAGAGCGACACCGACTCCGCGTCCGATTTCTTCGGTTGATTGGACACTCGCGAATCGCGACGACAAACCTCGCCGTGGATGAGGTCGGATCCAAATTAAGCCGTTTTCTATTGGGGCAGCTGCTGGTGAACACCGGGTACGCATTGCTGCTTGGACTTGGGCTTTTTCTGATCGGTATACCGAACGCACTACTCTGGGCAGTTCTGACCCTGATATTGAGGTTCTTGCCATACGTCGGCCTCTGGATATCTGCCTTTTTCCCGTTGCTACTATCTATTGCCATTTCCACCAGCTGGAAGGAGCCGATACTGACTCTGGCTCTCTATGGGTCTCTGGAAGTACTCACTAACAATTTGGTAGAACCTTTTGTGTTAGGGCATAGCACCGGAATGTCACCGCTGGCCATTATCGTATCCGCATTGTTTTGGACCTGGCTTTGGGGCCCGATCGGTCTTTTGCTCGCAACACCGCTCACCGCTTGCCTCGTGGTGTTAGGTCGCTATTTTCCGGCATTCAATATCTGCAGTGTTTTATTAGCTGCGGAGCCACCCTCCTCAGCGGAGACAAAATTCATTCTCCTCCTTACGGAGAACCGCCTTTTGGAGGCCAAAGCACTCCTGCAGGCATTAGGAGGGATGCAACTTTCAGTAGGACTCGCCGAGGGACTGATTTTGCCGACACTCCGAGCGATTGAAAACGATCTGTATCCGGGAACTAATACAACGAAATCTCGGATTTATGCGCAACTGCGCGAACTGATCGAGGAAATGACTGTCGAGGGCTCAACGCAATTGGAGCCAGCGCCGGAACCATCAACGCCGAAGCAGCCCGGAACGGCGATCGTGCCGTTCATGGGCGAAGGTGACGAAATTGTGGGGAGAGTTATCGCGCGTCTGCTGGCTGCTAGAGGGATCGACTCGGATTTGTTATCCTGGCGAACCCTTCGCGCGGAGAAGGTGGAACGTCTGAAGAAGTTAGGAACCCCCTGGATTTTGCTCTCTGCGATCGAGTCAAGATCGGTACTTACCGTTGGTAGAATGGCGAGCTCCCTTAAGCTTGAGGTCCCCGATGCTCTGATTCTTGTCGGCCTTTGGAGCCTGCCAACTGAGGGCGCCGCCCGATGGGTAAAAAGAATCAAGAGGTCTACCGAAAGCGTTCTTTACACGAATATCGATCAGGCAGTGGAAGGGATTGCATCCCGGGTTCCTCTAGTGGGTGACGAGCTCCAGGCAGTCGCGGAAAACTCGACCCAAGAGTGAATTCTTGCGGCCGACGGATTTCAAAATCCTCTCCGTGTTGACATCCCGAAGATGGTTCCCTCGGATGATCGATGTTCATCCCTGAGGGCACACGAATTCTAAACGGTAAGCACCGACGTCGCGAGAAACTCAACCACCCGCCGTTCGGACCACGGCTCACTGCCGCGGATCAGATCAACAAATCCCACATGGCCTCCCGATTCTGGTGCTTCGAAGAACAGAGCGGAATTCTGTTCTGCTTCCGCAAAGGGAAAGCATTCCGATGTGAGAAAGGGATCATTGTGGGCATTCAACAGCAGAGTCGGAACGGTTAGTCGATCCAGATACTGCCGCGCGCTTGACTTCCTCCAATAATCCGCTGCGTCGCGAAAACCATGGATCGGTGCGGTGTAGCGGTCGTCGAATTCCTGGAATGTCCGGATCGTTCGGCTCCAACGCGCGTCCACCTGATCAGGAAATCTTAGCGCCTTGGCCTCGACTTTAGCGATGAGGCTCTTGATAAAGCGCCGCAGATAGATCCGATTGCTCCAACGTTGATCGAGGGCTCTCGCGCTGGCAGCGAGATCAATCGGCACCGAGATCGCCGCCGCGCCTATCACCGCTGGATGTGGGCTGGCCTCGCCGAGATACTTCAGGGTCAGGTTCCCGCCGAGGCTGAATCCAATCAGCGCGATCCGCGAATATTTCGTGGCCGCCAGCCGAATCACTGCCCCCAAATCGCCAGTCTCGCCGCTGTGATAAAACCGTGGTAGCCGATTCATCTCTTTCCCGCAGCCGCGGAGATTCCACGCGAGCGCATCCCATCCGGCCGCATGGAGCGCAGTCGCCATCCCGCGGTTGTAACCATCGTCAGCGCATCCCTCCAACCCGTGCGACAGAATCGCCAATTTGTCTCCGCCAATTCGTGCCCAGTCGAGATCAAGGAAATCGCCGTCGTCCAATTCCAACCGTTCGCGCTCGAAAGTGATGCTCAACCGCCGACGCAAAAGCAGAGGTAGAACCGTCTGGATGTGTCCGTTGCCCAGGAGCGCCGGCGGTTGAAAACGAGAAGCGAGGATGGGCATATAGGCGGGCGAGATTGTCGATACTACGATCAGAAAGGACCTCGGATAAGCGGCTCATAATGCAGCTCCCCCGAGGATCTTTTCTCCGGGTTCGTATGCATCGATCTGAACGGTATCGCCGGCGGCAACCTGAGGGTCAGAGAACAACTCGAATTCAACGAGCCCGTTTAATCCTACCGTGTACTTTTTAGAGGCAAAGCTCCTCAGAGGCTCGCGAAGTTCAACTTCATAGACAGCCTTCGGCCCAGGATATGAAACCCGCATCCGCCAAAATTTAATGAGAATGTCTTTGTTTTGGTCGTTCGACTTGTCTCTCATTCGGTAGGACTGCGATTTCAGGATACTTAGGACCTTGGCGTTGAGAGTTTTCATTGGGCTTTATCGATTTGACGTTCGTATCCGATGATCGAATTTCACTTGGCTAAGAGATTTTGGATTGGATGGTGAGTTTACTACTTCGCTCTGATCCAAAAATAATTTCGACCCATGAGTGCGACCCCAAGAAACCCGCGAAGCTTGATCTTGTCTGGCCCCTGCAGGTCCATAAAGCAGGAATAGGTGCTGCCACTCTTCGGGTCATAGACAGTCCCGTTCTCCCAGCGAGTGTCACTTGTCTTCATAAAGCCAGATATGAAGACAAGTCCAATGATGGGCTGGTTGCGTTTCTTTGGATCTGGATTGTAAATATCGGTCTTTTCTTTTCCCTCGGCCGTCTTCGGCTCGCTCAAAGCCACGATCCTGGCGCTCAATTTGCCTTCAGTTTCGAACATCTCAAAGGTACCGTCGCCGCCTTTCCAGAACCCAATCGGAGATGCAGGATCGGTTGCATGAACTGCGGTTGCTCCGAGCCACCAGTTGATCGACATCAATAGCAAATAGGGAAGTTTGGAGACATTCACAGGTTCCTTCTCCGCTTCTAGCTCGGACGAGCCGTTCCGATAAGTAGGACAAGTCGCAGCCGGGCCGGCTGGTTTTCATCTAAGAACATACTCTCGATTGGTCGTCGCAAGACAATCGGCGAACTAACATAAGGAGTCTCGTTCGGAGCCATGAGTTTCTGCTATACATTGCCCGAAGAGTTACAGTTGTTTTCGGGTATGCTCTTTTCGAAGCGCTGCTATTGCTTTCTGTTATGAAGAAAGTATGATCCCTATGAGGATCTTTCTGTTGCTCGGGTGATTCAGGGAATTCAGGACGAAGCGACGGCCTAAGCTCGGGCGGACAGGCCTGAACTCTAATGAAACTTCGCCACCTGGAATACTTTGTCGCTGCTGCCGAAGAGCTGAATTTTACCCACGCGGCCGGTCGGCTACACGTGTCGCAACCTCCGTTCAGCAAACAAATTCAGGACCTGGAGGGCGAACTCGGAGTCAACCTCTTCCAGCGAGAGCGAAAGGGGGTCGCGCTCACGGCGGCTGGAAAAGCATTTTTGATTGACGCGCGGGGGATCTTGGAATCCTGCGATCTTGCAATAAAAAAAGCCCAACGCATCAATCGGGGAGAGCTGGGAGAGTTGACGGTCGGTCATATGGCGGCGCTGACACACGATTTTCTGGGGGAAACACTTGAGCGTTGGCAGAAGGTTTCGCCCGGAGTCATCGTCGACTGCGTAGAGATGGACCCGGAAGCACAAGAACGCGCACTGCTAGATGGGCGCATCGCCGTGGGCATCTTGGTCCTACTCAGCGATCGGCCGATCTTAGAATTGTTGAGAGTCCAGCAGCTGGTCCAGCATCCTGTCACGGTCGCATTGCCAAAATCCCATCCTCAAGCGGTCCTGCCGGAAATCCGTTTACCTGTCCTGAAAGAGGAACCTTTCATTGGGTTAAATCGAATGTACCCCGCGTACAGCAATTGGCTGCAGACCGTCTGCCAACAAGGAGGGTTCAAACCGCGTATTGCGAGGGAAGCGGACGGTGCAGCCAGTGCGCTCGCTCTGGTTGCGGCGGGCTTTGGTGTCGCTCTGGTCAGCGAGCCAATCAAAAAGTTTCCGGCTAGACATGTTGTTTTCAAAGACCTGGTGGCGCCGAAACCCGTAAGGATACCACTCGGGGCGGTTTGGAAGAAAAACGGGCTCTATTCCGAAGTCGTCTCTAAATTCGTGGCGACTTTGAGCCAAGTCTGCGCCGCGACTGTTTGAGTGGAACAGGTTTCCTTCGGACGCTCGACTTTTGCCATACGCAAAAGCCACAGCAACGCTTCGAGAGCGGTATAGGAGTTGCGCGTGGATGAGGGCGAGAATCCTAAAGCCGGGCAACCGATAGCGGCACTCGGATAGCACTCCGAATTAATCTCACCAAATACAGATCTATGTTGCGAAGCATTAAACAGCTCCACGGGAAAGCACTCAGCACGGCTGAAGGTGAAATCGGCCATGTGAAGGACTTCTATTTTAATGATCAAAACTGGGTTGTTCGGTATGTTATCGCGGACACAGGTTCCTGGCTATCCGGGCGCTTAGTGCTGATCTCCCCCCATGCCTTCGGGGACTTTCATCAAGAAGGCGACTGCCTGCTCGTGAATCTGACTCGACGTTGCCTGCGACTCGAACCTATCTGTTTTATAGATGTTCTTTAGACGGCTCAGTTTTGGCCTCCACCTTCGTCCCCCGTATTGTCGGGTACCCGCTCCCCGTCTTTAACTGGCATAGGCTTTTCTATGGTGCCCGCGAAAGTTCCTTCGGGAACCATTCTTACTTCGATATTTTCGGTGTTTTTGTTGTCCACCGTTTCTTCTTTTGATTCTGTACTCATATTAGCTGGGCTGTTGGTGTTCACCGCATAATTCTAACAGACTAAGCATCGGACCGCGCGATCAGATTCTCCTATACTGTTGTCGATGTTTTACCGGTCTCTTTAAGTATGGGAAAGAGCTGTTCGTCGACCCGATTGTTAGCATACCAAAGAGCAATCAGAACACTTCGAAAAGGGTATAACAGAAGCTCATAACTCGGGGTAGGTTTGTTGTGCATCTAAGCGGATACGAGTGGCCTGAGGCAAGGCCTGCGCAGGGAAGTCTCCGCTAACGAGGGAAGCGACTTTACCGCGATGAAGGCTTACCGCCCCGTGATGTCAATGAACGATAAAAAGAGCTCCTAGGTAGGAGCAAAACTACGGAGATAATTTAAGTGAAGCAAAACCGGTCGATTGGAATGTTAATATTCCTGGTAATATTGGGCTTGGGCGCGGCATTGGCTTACGCCGTGCATAGTGTAGCGGCTAACTGGGAAGCCGTTGGGATCGGAGTCTGCGCCCTGGTTGTGGCCGTGGTCGTTTCTTCCGCGGTTCAAGTTGCTGATCAGTGGGATAGGGCCGTCATATTGCGTCTAGGTAAATTCCACTCGCTTAAGGGGCCAGGACTGTTTTTCATTATTCCAGTCGTCGATGTGATTCCTTACTGGATCGACACCCGCGTCATCACGACTGGGTTCAAGGCGGAAAAAACTCTCACCAAGGACACGGTGCCAGTGGACGTCGACGCCGTGCTGTTTTGGAAAGTGCTTGACCCAAAGAAGGCGGCGCTGGACGTAGCAGACTATCAAACCGCGATAAGTTGGGCCTCCCAAACCGCCCTGCGTGATGTGATCGGCAAAACCATGCTTTCGGACATGCTGGAAGGCCGGGACAAAATTAGCAGTGTGTTGCAGAAGATCATTGATGAGCGCACCGAACCATGGGGCATCAATGTGCTTTCAGTTGAGGTGAAGGATGTCTTGATCCCCTCAGCCTTGGAGAATGCGATGTCGATGCAGGCCCAAGCGGAAAGAGAGCGTCAGGCCCGAGTGATTCTGGGTGATTCCGAGCGACAGGTGGCGGAGAAGTTTGCCGAAGCTGGCAAGACTTACGAGCACAATCCGGTGGCCTTTCATTTACGGGCGATGAACATGCTTTATGAGGGTTTGAAGCAGAATTCTACGATCGTAATCGTTCCCAGTACCGCCGTAGAAAGCATGCAACTTGGGGGGCTGGCGGGGTTAACCGCACTGACCATGGGATTGGGCCAGGAACGCGCCAACGGACAGAAGGAAGCCGAACTCAAGAGAGAAACATGATCTAAAGGGATTGTGGCTATCCTAGCAATCTATCCGCCGTCCGCCCTTGTAACGAAGTGGATATCTGTTATGGAAATTAACTTTCGATACTAACGAAAGACGGATTGCAGAATGAGGAAGGAGTGATCTACGAAATCAACTAATCAACGGATTCTGACGATCAATGGCGGCTCCTCGAGCATCAAGTTCGCGATGTTTGGAGCCAATGACTCGCTCCGACGGATTTTGGAGGGCGGGATTGAGCGGATTGGACGGCCGGACGCCACCTTGCGGGTCAAAGGCGAGAACCAGGCGGACAACTTTTCGCGGTTAGTGAGTGCGCCAGATCACACGGCGGCAGTGGGTGCTCTGATGGATTGGATCGAGGAACGCGGTGGGAGTGATGCATTGACCGCGGTGGGGCATCGCGTGGTGCATGGCGGGCCAAAGTATAGCAAGCCGCAGCGAATCAATCCGGAAATGATTGAGGAACTGCACCGGCTGAGTCCATTCGATCCTGAGCATCTGCCGGAGGAGATTCTGTTGACGGAAGCGTTCCATCGCCGATTTCCTGACTTGCCTCAGGTGGCGTGTTTCGACACGAGTTTTCACCATGACCTGCCGCGCGTGGCGCAACTGTTGCCCATCCCGCGCCGGTACGAGGCGCAAGGCGTACGACGGTATGGGTTTCACGGGTTGTCGTATGCGTTTCTCATCGGAGAACTTGCTCGACTGGCCGGAACGGAAGTGGCCCAGGGCAGGGTCATCCTTGCCCACCTCGGCAATGGCGCGAGTCTGGCGGCGGTGCGTGACGGCAAATCGGTGGACACCAGCATGAGTTTCACTCCGACCGCCGGGGTGCCGATGAGCACCCGTTCAGGCGATCTCGATCCCGGGCTGATTTGGTATCTGGCGCGCACTGAAAAAATGAGCGCGAAGCAATTCAATGAAATGGTTAATTTCCAATCCGGGTTGCTCGGTGTGTCGGAGACGAGCTCCGACATGCGTGACTTGCTCGACTCTGAAACGAGGGACGTTCGGGCTGCTGAGGCGATCGCGCTGTTTTGTTACCAGGTCAAGAAATGGATCGGCGCATTCGCGGCGGCGTTAGGTGGACTGGACACGCTGGTTTTCGCCGGTGGCATCGGAGAGAATGCGCCAACGGTCCGCACCCGAATCTGCGACGGACTCGGATTTTTCGGTATCGAACTCGATCAAAAACGCAACGTGGCGAACGCGGGCGTGATTTCCTCGGAAACCAGTAGGATCCCTGTGAGGGTCATTCGGACGGACGAAGAATGGATGATCGCGAGCATGGTCTGCCGCGTTTTGGGTCTGACAATTGAATAGGGAGCATGATCATGACAACAAGCCAAATGAATGTAACGGATAAGCCGCTAACACCGGAACGGTTCGAGAAGCGGGATAAGCCGTTGACCCCGGAACTACTCGGGAAGATGAACGCCTATTGGCGCGCCGCCAACTATCTCTCGGTTGGTCAGATTTATCTTTACGACAATCCGCTGCTGAAGCGGCCTCTCACAGTCGCGGATGTGAAGCACATGTTGCTGGGACACTGGGGAACGACTCCCGGGCAGAACTTTATTTACGTGCATTTGAACCGGGTCATCAAGAAATACGATCTCGACATGATTTACGTCTCGGGCCCTGGCCATGGTGGCCCAGCGGTGGTGGGCAACACTTACCTCGAGGGCACGTACAGCGAGATTTATCCCAACATCAGCCAGGATGAGGCCGGGCTTCAGAAGCTCTTCATTCAGTTTTCATTTCCTGGAGGAATTCCGAGCCACGCATCGCCGGAGACTCCTGGGTCAATCCATGAGGGAGGCGAACTGGGCTATTCACTCAGCCATTCCTTCGGGGCGGTGTTCGACAATCCCAATCTGATTGTTGCCTGCGTTGTCGGCGATGGCGAGGCAGAAACGGGACCGCTGGCGACGGCGTGGCATTCCAACAAGTTTCTCAATCCGGCCACCGATGGCGCGGTGTTGCCGATCCTGCATCTCAACGGCTACAAGATTTCCAACCCAACCCTCCTCGCGCGTATTACCCGTGAGGAATTGGAGCAGTTGCTCCGTGGCTATGGTTGGACGCCTTACTTCGTGGAGGGTCACGACCCCGAGCTGATGCATGAGGCCATGGCCGCGACGCTCGACACGGCGGTGGAGCAGATTAAAAAAATCCAACAGGACGCGCGCTTCAACGACAACTTCGCGCGTCCGCGCTGGCCGATGATCGTCCTGAATTCGCCCAAGGGCTGGACGGGGCCGAAGACCGTCGATGGCCTGCAGGTTGAAGGCACCTTCCGTTCTCACCAGGTGCCGCTCTCCGACCCCGCCGCCCATCCCGAACACCTAAAGCTTTTGGAAGACTGGTTGAGGAGCTATCGGCCGGAGGAACTCTTCGATGAGCAGGGGCGACTGAAACCCGAATGGGCCGAACTTGCGCCCAAAGGAGAACGGCGCATGGGCGCGAATCCTCACGCCAATGGTGGTATTCTTCTGCGCGACCTGCGGATGCCGGATTTCCGCGACTACGCGGTCGACGTGTCCACGCCAGGAGTGCGCGGTAGCGGTGATACGCACGTGCTCGGGGCTTTTCTGCGGGATGTAGCGAAGCTGAATAGCGATCAACGGAATTTCCGGGTCTTTGGTCCCGACGAGACGCTCTCCAACGGCTTGCAAGCCCTCTTTGAAGTGACCAACCGCCAATGGGAAGCCACAACGGAGCCAAACGACGAATTTCTCGCGCCGACGGGGCGGGTGATGGAAATGCTCAGCGAGCACCAATGCGAGGGATGGCTCGAGGGCTACCTGCTCACTGGCCGGCATGGATTGTTCAACTGCTACGAGGCGTTTATCCACATCGTCGATTCGATGTTCAACCAGCACGCCAAGTGGCTAAAGGTGACGTCGCAGTTGCCGTGGCGGCGGAAGATCTCCTCATTGAATTACCTGCTGGCCTCCCATGTCTGGCGCCAGGATCACAACGGCTTCACCCACCAGGATCCCGGTTTTATCGACCACGTCGTTAACAAGAAGGCCGAGGTAGTGCGGGTTTACCTTCCGCCGGATGCGAACTGTTTGCTGTCGGTGATGGATCACTGCCTGCGCAGCCGCCATTACGTCAACGTCGTGGTCGCGGGCAAACATCCGGCGCCGCAGTGGCTGACCATGGAGGCAGCCGTCAAGCACTGCACTGAAGGCATCAGCATCTGGCAATGGGCCAGCAACGATCAGGATATTGCACCTGACGTGGTCATGGCCTGCTGTGGCGACGTGCCCACGTTGGAGACACTCGCCGCCGTCTCTATTATGCGCGAGCATCTACCCGACCTGAAAATCCGGGTGGTCAACGTCGTCGACCTCATGAAGCTGCAGCCGCACACCGAGCATCCGCACGGGTTGAGTGACATGGATTTTGACGCACTTTTCACCAAGGACAAGCCGGTCATCTTCGCTTTCCATGCCTACCCGTGGTTGATCCATCGGCTGATTTACCGCCGTACTAACCACGACAACATCCACGTCCACGGCTACAAGGAAGAGGGCACCATCACTACTCCTTTCGACATGACGGTGCTGAACGATCTGGACCGCTTCCATCTGGTGATGGACACCATCGACCGCGTGCCGGAGACCGGCGAAAAGGGCATCTACCTGCGGCAACAACTCAAGGACAAGCTAGTTGAACATAAGCAGTACATCGAGAAGCACGGCCAAGACTTGCCGGAAATTCGGGACTGGAAGTGGGGCAACCCCAAGTGAGCGCTCGAGAGCTTGTAGACGCGGCGAGGACGCTGGTGGCCGTCGACAAGGGCCTGTTGGTGATGGATGGCAGAAAGAGTTTGTTGCGTGGCGATCTTCTGCCGGCCTGCGCACTATGAATCAAATACCTCTCTATCCGCTTCGATTCAAACCTATCTATCAGTATCGACTTTGGGGTGGCCGGCGTCTGGCCAAGCTGCTCTCCGCTCCGCTGCCGGAGGAGTGTTCGATTGGCGAAGCTTGGATACTTAGTGATCGCGATGACCATCCCAGCCTCGTCGCTGACGGACCGCTTAAAGGAACTACTATCGCGCAATTGTTGGAGCAATCGCCGAAGCAGTTAATGGGAAAACTGGCGGGGCGCTTTCCTCGGTTCCCTCTCCTTCTAAAGTTTCTCGACGTGAGTAAAACGCTCTCGATTCAGGTACATCCCTCGGACGCAAATATTGATCTTATTCCACCGGGCGAGACCGGGAAGACCGAAGCATGGGTTGTGCTGGAAGCGGGGCGAGAAAGCCGTGTCTATGCAGGCCTGAAGCCAGGCAACACGGCAGAAACTCTGCGTAGCGCGATCACCAATGGAACCCTAGAGGACCATCTGGCGAGCTTCGCGCCAAAGCCTGGCGACGGTATCTTGGTACGATCTGGCACCGTTCACTCGCTGAGCGACGTTGTGGTTTTTGAAGTGCAGCAGAACAGCGACGTGACGTTTCGTCTCTACGACTGGGACCACGTCGACCCCAAGACTGGGCAGCGCCGGCCTCTGCAAGTCGATCACGCGCTGGCTTGCATTGATTTTAGGCAAGGTGCCATCGGTCCGGTTGCACCGGTAGCAGAGAGAGTGATGGGGCCCCAGCGAGAGCGGCTCTTTCTATGTGAACGTTTCGGCGTGTGGCGAATCAGCGGAGAAGCCCCGTTTACTGTTGGAGCCGCGGATACGCCGCGCGTGCTTGTATGCATTGACGGCAAGGGTTGCTTGGAGCACGGCGGCGCCAATTACGGCTTCGATAGAGGAGACGTTCTGCTTTTGCCGGCCGTGATTGGAGCATGTTCCTGCCGGCCGCTCGTAGAAGTCAGCTTGCTGGAAATTTCACTGCCCGAGGTTTCACTCGGTTACTGAATCGTCCAGAGCGGGAACGGTTGCCCTGCTTCTAGGTGAGGATCTTCGTGGTAAGCGAGATCAAGGTGACCGTTGTGCGTGAAACCCATGAACGGCTTGTTTTCTCCGAACAGTAAGGTGTGGAAAGACCCTCGGTACCTTGGGAATCCGATTCGAACGATTACACGATAGTGGGCGCCGAGGTTATCGACAGCGAGCACTCTTGCGCCAATGGCGGTCATTTTTGGTACTTCTATGTCGTGGCCTCCCGTCAAGCGAGAAATACGGCATAGCAGACGCGATGAATCTTACCCGGGTTAGATTGCCCGCACGCATACTCTTATCAACGCGTTGCCGTTGCCTTTGCGTATGACACACTTTCGCCTTCCTTAAGCAGGCTTGTTATACCCGAAGGCAAGTGTAACCCTTCGCGCAATGTATGGTGGAAACTCGTCGATCCGAGCGAAACTCCTCATGTTAATTAGCCGATCCTCTGAGGAAACGGCAATTTGGGAGGATGCTCTGGATTGACGCGAGCGACCGGCTCGATGACCCTCGGAGTAGTCCCGAAATGCGTGGTCCGAGCTGGGAGCGTGGAACGAACCAATGAACACCCATAGGAGCTCGAGATGTTGCGAACCGCGATCGGCTCGATGGCCGAAGGAAGCAAATGAATAATCAGCCGGTTACAGTCGAACAGCTCATGCAGGCGGTGTCTATGCTAGGCGCCCGGCCTGAATATAAGCAATATGCGCTCACTGACCCCGTCCTGCTCCAGCAAGCCTACAATTTCGTTCGTGCATGCCAAAAAGAGCTGCCTAAATTCGTTGAATGTGAGATCACGCTCCAAGCGGCATTGGCCGCGCGGCCACCGCGCCTTCCGGATGGGCCTGTAGTGACATTTGAACAAGCAGCGGTTCAGATCACCAACCTGGCGCCGAGAGGGGCAAAGAAAAGATTCGAACAGTTCCTGAACGAAGACCTGGACTACCGCGCTGTGACTCCGCTGTTCAGAGACCGCGGAGTTCCCGAGAAAGTAATTAATCGACTTGCTCAAGAATTCGCGCGCTGGAATTCGGTGAAGAGGCGACAGACCAATCGGGCGAACGCGCAAAAATCGCGAAAAAAGAGCTGAATCCGATCTGACTCAGCGAATCGCTCAAGGACGACAGTTAGTGCTTTTGCCTTGATTTGCCGATCCCGAAAAAGGAGGACCAACGTCGGCGGCGTATGTCGCGTAAATCGGCCCGGCGAATGACTTCGCCGATCAGAAGTGGAAAGTCACTTAAAGTGGGGTTATCCCCAAAACGATACGTTTCATTAGCGCGCGCGGTGTGACTTCTTGAGAACATAATATGGTGCTTTCTATTTCGTAGCGTCTTGGCGAGGTGATCGATGAGTCGAGATGCAGGAACGTGGTTTGGTGCTCATAGTCCTCGGGTGGGGTGGTGGTTCTTCTAACCGGTTTTTTATTAAGGCGTTTTAACGAGTAACTCACGCGGATTTATTGAAACGACATAAAGCGACTTAGGAAAAGTGATCGCTCAATGCGGATCTAGGTATTCGTTCGTACGGCGAGTAAAGCAGGAGAATTATCGCCAACTGTCAATCTGTAGCAGCTCCGATATTCGGGTCCCTCCTGCATAAGTTCTTGAATACTTGCGCCAGGGAAGGTCCAACCTTCGTTTCCCCACTTGTCTAGGGTTCCCTGAAGTGCCTCTACTGATTCATGCAAATCCGCAGGAGACGGATCCGAGGCGACGGACTCGCCGTGTAAGAGAATTTTGTATTGCATATGAGGTTTCCTTTTACATCAACACTAACTGCGGCCCGTTACACTCGGCGCCGGGGTTGGAGAGCTGTTCTCTGTCTTCGGCTGGTTCATGCCTTTCAATTGGTCGCCAAATCGTTGCAACTGAGCCTGGAGAGCCACTGTTTGAGTGCGAATCTCGGCGTTAAATTCGTCACGTCGCGTGTCCGGAAGGAACAGCATGGCCACTCCGCCAACTATCAGGCCTAAGAAAAATATGATCAACGTTTTCATAGCTACCTTGTTCTAAGTGAAATGGGGCAACCCAGAGCACCGCACAGGAAGTTTCGTCCCTCGGAGGGGCGTAACCCGCATACCTATTTCGAAGTGTTGCTAGCGCGTCTTACATATATGAAAAAGGCGAACGCCGGCCCGGGGCGATTTCGAGGGATGGCCCAGACTCAATTCACAAGTTGATTCATCCAGGAAGAGCTGCGCACGGTGCGGAATTCCGGGTCATGCACGTGACTCTGTAATTCCCACGACAAACGCATAGGGAGTGCGGCGATCTCCCCTTCGACCATTCTTCCTTGGCTGACGTAGCTAAAGGGGGAGATGGGGCGAAGTCTGCGTGATACCCGTAGGCAACTCTAGTCCGTGCAGAAAAGTATGGGAGAGGCTGTCCAAACAGAACGAGACTCAAACATGAGTATCGACACAATACTTATCATCATTGTCCTTGTAATCCTTTTTGGTGGTGGAGGCGGCTATTGGTTTTCGCGACGCAGGTAAAAGGAAAAAGCCACCCGCGGTGCCCAGTTTTCATGGGATGCGTCTGATTTTCAGAAAGTCGCCTTCGGTTATCCGGAAGGAAATCCAGTTAAACAACATTCAATGGAAGAAATGAACGCAGAGAGGTTGACGGACGTTGCATTGATGGAAGCGGTCGTCCGCCGAGATTCGGACGCTATGGCAGCAATTTATGAACGCTACCAATCGATGCTGCGGGCGGTGATTTCAGGTATCTTGCACGAAGGAGGTGAGACCGACGATGTCTTGCATGAAGTCTTTATCCAACTCTGGAACCGTGCAGATCGATTTCTTGCGGAAAAAGGATTGCAGGGGTTCCTAGTCACTATGGCGAAGCGTAGAGCGCTCGATCGTTTGCGCCGCCGTTTGGCTTACCGGCGGGCCACTGATCGACTAGAAACTCAGATGATGGCAGAATTTAATGATAAAATTGGAAGACCCCACGCGAAGCCGGCGACTTTCGATTTATTCGAGCTCCTTTCCACAATGATCCGCTTGTTGCCGGAGCCGCAACAAGAGGTAGTGGAGCTGACATTTTTCCAGGGGTTGAGTCAACGCGAAATCGCTGCGCAAGAATCTATTTCTCTGGGCACAGTGAAAACACGATTACGACTGGCTCGAAAGAAGCTGTTGAATCAGTTGATGCCGATGCAGAACAGAATCTGACATCGGAATCTTTCTTACTTCGGGGTAGTAGCCAACGACTTGGAAGGCAGGCTAGTCGTAGCGGGCTTAGTTGGTTGTTCCGGGGGCTTTCGTCATACGCAAAGGCAACGGTAACGCGTCAAAAACAGTATGCGTGCGAGCAGGTGAACCGGGTAGACATTCGCGATGTCTACTATGCCGTATTCCCTCACGCTGCGAGTATTGAGACAAAACTTATGAAAACTATCTTAATTGGTTTATGTGCCTTAGGCTTAAGTGCTGGGTTAATTTCGAAAACAGCAGCTCAGACTGTTTCGATTAGGTTTAGTCCGGCGACGGATAATTCGTATTGGATTTGGAATAACGGATATCAGTGTTGGATTTGGAACGGACCTGAGTTTGAAGGCGATTATCAAGGGCATCCGTATAGCTATTGGCATGGTCGTCATCAAGGCGGCGGAGATCGCAATAACCGTCCCGCTAAAGGCAACGGAGAACGGTCAAATGTTGAACAGCCAACAACTGAAGTTGAGAAGCCTAAAGCGAAACAGCCTAAAGCAGAAGAAAAGCGTAAAGTAGAAGAGAAGTCTAAGACTAAAGCGCCTAAGACTGAAGATAAAAAAGACCACTAGATCCTACTGCGTAATCTCGCCGATCGAGCCTTCTCGACGGCGGGTTATGACGAGGACCACGCAAAGGTCGAAGCCCTGCGCCAGGAATCAAAGGGTCGTGCTGTTAGCGGCGCAGCGGATATGAAGGAGTGTTGCTAGCGCGTTTTACGTGTGAAAAAAGGGAACGCTGGTCTGGGGAATTCCTTGGGTCACATTGGCAACATCGCAGTGAAGTCCGTTGCAAATCTTGCAGAGAATCGCGAAACTCAGGTCTCGCTCACCCCGCTCGATTCCGCCAAAATAAGTTCTGTTCAGTCCACAATCTTTGGCAAAGCCATGTTGGCTAAAGCCTCGGATCTTGCGTTCGGCCTGAATTCTGCGGCCTAATCTTAGGAGTTCGACGTTGTCAGTTGCCATGCTTTAAATCCCATTTTTTATTTAGCCTATTAGGTCAGAGACAGTTGATTTTGCCATTAGTTCGGCCGGCTCTCACCATCTTGCCTGATTCTTGGCCCGAGCCCAGAATCGCTAGCAGATAGCAGGCGGTCGAACAGTCTTTGGAGCTGAGCCTTCGGCCTCTAGCGCTACTTCCTCCAGCGCAAGGAAAAGATCGGCGAGACGTTCGACTTCGCGCCCGGAAAGATTGACACCGAGGCGAACAACCTCGGGCGTATCGTTGTCGTATCCCCAAACGCAGAAACCGTATCTGGACGGTTCAGCGGCAACCCATCTGCTTCCGTCATGACTGCATCGCTCCGGTCCCCCGCTGTGCGCGCCGAGGCAGAAACCATTCGGCAGCACGTCAGAGCATTCCGGCGCGGCATGCGGTTGCGCACATTCTTGCCAAGGGAGTTCTTTTTCGTCAATGGCGGTCATTTTCCGGCGCCTACGTAGTGGCCTCGGTTGAGTTGAGGAGTATGGCATAGTGACACGCCCTAACATCGGCCCGGTCAATTGCTCGCACGCATACTCTTTTTGATGCGTTATCGTTACCATCGGGTATGGGAAGCGTAAGAACGATTCCGATGCCGTTAGGCTGGCTGACGCCGGCGCAAGCCCGGCATCCGCAGTGCGCTTGTGGCAACGCGAATCTCGGTACGAAGGCTGGCGAGCATTTCGCGAGTCACTTCGAGCTGTTCGGCTTTACGCTGGGTCCACTGTTGAGCGGTCTCCAACAGGGCCTGATAGGCGTTGGCGATGTAAGTCGCACTGGCTTCGGTGAGACCCGGGCTAGCGAGCGTTGCCTCTAGTCGACGCTTCGCTTCGGCGAGTTCCGCTAGTACGATCTTTTCTGTGGAGACTCGGCGTAGGTTGCTGATGAGGCCGATCCTGGAAAGGATCCAGATGATCCATTTGGTCGGATCGATCTGCCAGGGTTTCACTCCATTCCGGTAGTCATGCTGAAACTCGTGATGATAGTTATGATACCCTTCGCCGAAAGTGACGATCGCCAAGAGCCATGAATCGCGGGCACTGCACTTTGATGAATACGGTTGCGCACCGATGTAATGACAGAGCGAATTGATGCAAAAGGTGGCGTGTTGTAGCACCACAACGCGCAACACGCCGGCTATCAAGAAAGCGCCAAGGGCCGCTTTTCCGCCTCCCCATAAAAAGCCAATGCCGGCCGGCAGCCCAAAAGCAACCAGCACCGCGAGCAAATGAATATAGCGATCCTGCCATACGAGGATGGGATCCTTTTTGAGATCAGCCACATTGTCGAAACAGGGGAGCGGCTTGAGCTTGAACATCAACCAGCCCATGTGGGCGTAAAATAGACCCTTGGTAATACAATACGGATCGTCATCGTGATCCACATGCTTGTGGTGGTTGCGATGTTCGCTCGACCAAAGGAGTACAGAATTCTCAAATGCTCCTGCCCCAAAAATAACGGTGAAAAACCGCACAATCCAGTGAGCTTGGAAAGTCAAATGCGAGAAAAGCCGATGATATCCAAGCGTGATGGAGAATCCACACGCGCCCAGCATGACGAAGAAGAGGGCGATCTGAAACCAGTCGATGCCAAAAAACCAGAGATACACGGGTACAACAGTGACCGAGAGGACCAAGGTCCCGATAAGGAATGAGCTAACGAGCCAATTGACTCGGTGGAATGGAATATGTGGAAACATGGTGCTGGTTGGTTATTCGGCGGACGCGTTTCCAGATCGGCTCAATGAATGATAACTCTCGAGGAGTTCGGCCGTCGCAACCAACGCCTTTA
>Ga0185299_10001006_pt1 | contig 63512 bp, 52 predicted proteins | sample PaiPotPPA55metaG_FD_128002 | JGI IMG/M metagenome (GOLD analysis project Ga0185299, IMG submission 128002) | Iron sulfur acid spring bacterial and archeal communities from Banff, Canada, to study Microbial Dark Matter (Phase II) - Paint Pots PPA... ... | reverse complement strand
TAGAATGCTTCGATTTTTCGCGAGCGCCGTTACCTCCCGACATCCTTACAGAGAATACAAAGCTGGATTTCAGCGACATGGCCAGCCGATAAAACCCGCCCATCGACCGATGCCCTAATCTTCCGGAATTGGAAACAAAAAACAGGTCGTGGTGCCATGAGCGTAAAGTTTGCCTTCAGCATCCACAATTTTTCCTTCTGCCGTGCCCGTGCGTGAACCGGTATAGAGATCTATAGGCCATTAGCATCATTATAGAACTAAGCCGAACCATCCGCCACACGCGTTAGATTCACGGCGATATAATAGAGTACGATAACATGATGATGCTGCGGCAGACCAGCCCGCGGAAGAAAAGGGTGAAGTCTCCGAAGTTGTCCCAACAACAACCAGTTCGCGACTTCTGGCTAGCGCTGGGAAACAGCTTTCAAGCTATCGCTCGCCGTTCCGCTGCCGTCACCTGCGTATATCCCAAAGCAAGCATGAAACGGCAATGAACGACTCATGACTAAGGATGCCTTCATACCGGCGAAAGTTCTACCAAAAGTTCTACTTTGCCTCTTTGTGTCCTAAGTCGTGCACAGGCGTTCAAATAGTCTAAAAACTCTCCATCTGCAATTCTGATCGCGACCTAATTTTGACTAATGCAACCAGGGTTTTAAACAGGTTTACACGCCGGCCAAAATGAATTTGATCCGTGTTCCGAGGGTGTCGGCAAAAGTAGGGCTCCCGAACACCCGGAGTTTTTCCTTTTCTGACTTGTTCCTCTTACGTTGCTGCGCTTAATGGGGTTAAAGCGCATTCCTTCGCGGACCGCGGCTAATTGGCGCGAACGCGGGTCGGAGATGAGTCCTGAGGAAATAGTTCACGCGAACCTTGGTCTTCCATGAAGAGATCGATCGATTCCCTGTCGACGAGGCGAACTCCGCGCTGCGCCCATTTCTGCGACTTCACGCACATCGAACGGCGTGATTTTAAAAGCCGCATTTTTGGCGTACTACCCGAGGCAAGGGCTCACTTCTTGCCGAATCCTTGCGGGAGGAAACTCACGTAGTTGGCGTGTTCCTTCAAAAGTTCTTCTTCTTGGAGCCGCAATTTCGCGAATTCAATCGTCGTCGACATGTAATAGTTGGCCCGTTTGTCGCGCAATGGGTCTTTGCCGATATCTGAAACAAAAGTGTCATAGCGTTCCTCGCGCATGGCGAGAATTTCTAATAGATTATCGAAGTATAGGATCAATCGATGGACGTCTTCACGTCGGTAAAAGTTTCCGCTGCCGACCGCGTGAAATATGTAGTTCCGGTTCAAAACTGATTTCGATAAATCGGCGTTCTTTGTCCTTACATAAATCCATTGATTCAGGGCTGTGTACAGTGCCTCATTGTATATCTCAAACCATCTATTGACGTTTTCATATCGGGACTGAAACGGTTCGTCATGAAAGCAATTCAGCAATTCTTTTACAGTTGGTTCATCCCAAGTCTTGAAATTTCGAACCTTTGATTGCCGATTGACCGGACTATTCTCCTGATTCGGGAAAGAGAAGCGTTGCTCTAACTTCACTGCTTAGAGCGGCCAACTGAGCTTTCTCGTCGAGAATGATCGTCTTAGCTTCTTCCACTATGCTGGCCTCGTCCGTAACTGCTTCTGATACTTCCGTTAAGCGTGAAAGAATCGAGGTATAAACGCCCATCGCGCTGTCCCAATGATCGACCAGAGCTTCGCTAAGGCAATGAGCACATATAAGAAAGTTTTATCCGGGCTGCTTGTATTACTAGTCAGCAGCTTTTCCCTGAGCGCATCACAATCGAAATAATCGACACCACAATGAGGCTTCACGATCGCTATGTTTTCTCTCAGCGTCTTTAGATCCACAAGACATCGCAGAATTTTGTAAGACGGGGCAGGAATTGATGGATCATTCCTGACAATCAGCTCAGCGGGACCGAATTCCATTTTCATGCACGTGAAGTCTTTTGAAAGATTCGGACCCGTGTCGGATCGGTAGTTGATGCCCTCCCAAACCATCTGTTCCGCCTCTTGACGCGCCGCCTGACTCTTCTGGTACCTTACCGTAGATCTTAAGAGAACTTCTCTATCGTACGCTAGTTCGTTGCACACTGCTTCTCTCAGCTCAACTCGCTTGGGAGGCCAATAATATACCCGTTCGTTTTTTGGCGGGATCGGAGGAGTTCCGAACCCGCTCGCAGCGTCTAACCCGTTCGCAGCGTCTAGATATTCGTGGATTCCGTGATGTAAAACTTTGCCAGATTCTTTCCGGGGAATTTGACCCCGAATTGCATCTCTTGCGTCTGGTGATATGTACCAGCCGAGGGGTAGCAAATGTTTATGATCATCTAAATTGAATTCAGCTAGCGAACAAGAAATTTTACCGCCGACCTGCCTCATGGTCAGGTCAAGCATATCGTAGGAGGTAGCAAGCGCCTCACGACTCGAGAGTAGAGCCCGCAGGACAGGAACAATTTCGTAGCTGTCGATCGGCGACAATCCGACGCCACTGCTGTGACCTACCTGGTTGCTAGCCTTGAAACGGGCGGCGATTACCACGATGCGAATCCCTTTCTTGGGCCAATGTTCGTCGGGCTTAATAGCGGCTAACGCCCTCACAATTGCACATAAAGTGCGGGTGCCGGTGTTATCAATATAACCACCATCCACCAGGGCAAGTCGAGATCCACCTTTTAGATTCACGATCCCCGGTGGCGAAATAAGCGGGAATCGAGCGCCAAGCAATGCCGCAGTGCTCAATCGCAGAGCAAGTTCAGGATTGCCTTGAAGCAAATAGGTCGCTTCAGGATCGTCGACCTTAACAGTTGATAGTACCACAGCTTTACCGGTCGAAGAGTCTGTCGCGTTTAAGAACAGGAGTGGCACGCTTTGAGTAGGATTATAGAGAGCCCGAAAGTCGCCAGAAAAAAGCTCGCTTCCGGTTTCCTGAAAATATGAGGCCTCAAACGCTTGCTCCAAAACAACTGCGCGATCGAGACCTATTTGCCTGGGAAATGGCAGGAACCTTTGAAAGATTTCTGGACCAAACAAGGCTGCGAGCGAACCAGACAAGAAGTCCTTTGATAGGATCTTATCTGTAAGATCAGCTAAGTTAGAGCTGTCGAAATTGCGTCTTTCGTGGGTATCTTGGCACAAGCCACTGAAGATTGCCGCCCCAACAGATCCACCGGAGACACCGCTGATCGCAAACAAGTGATCTCGAAAAGCAGGCATTTGGTCGGAAAGGCTCGATAGGATCATCGCAGTACTATATGCCGAACGAATTCCTCCCCCTTCGGCCGCAACAAGGATTACAGGATATGGCTCAGCTGAAAATGTATCTTTATCTGTCCGGGAGTGAATCCACGCGCGGAAAGCATCTTCTAGTATCGGTTGAGTCATTGAATCCGACCTGAGTACTCTAACGTCATGAATGTAGTTGAGCCCGAAAACGCTCAGAGCGATCGCCCATAGAAGGGCAAGACTCAACAGTGGAATTTTACTCTTAATTGACCACAGTTGCACTTGTGTTAGCAAGATGAGCCAACAGGCAGCTGACGATAGAAGTATGAGGGGCGGAGTGAGATAAATCGATACTGGTGGGAAAGGTGATATCAATAGAACAATTAGCGCCCAAAATGAAGGATTGACGACTAATCGACCAATTACCCTGAGCGTTTTTAAGCGAGCTCCAGCAGCTTCCTGATTAGTTTGTACTATCTCTTGTTCCCGATCAGATTCCACTGCATGAAACAAGTGTGCAAAATTGAGCATCTTTATCAGCAGCCAGAAAATACCCATCGCCAAGCAAATTAAGATCGAGGCGACTAACAAAAATATCATTACTCGGCTGACAAGAAAATAAAGGGCGCAGATCCCTTCCATAACGCCACGACCGGGAAGATTCCATTTAGACCACAACATGTAAGCCCCTAGGATTCCAAAACCCATGAAATACCCGAGACAGCGGGACTTAGTGCGTTTTACGAGAATCAACAAAATCCCGAAAAAGCTAAGGCTTAGCAGCCCCGTTCCGTATCCGGGGATACAAGCGCAAGCGACTAGAAACAACAAAACAATCAAGCGAGGAGGTCGCTCTCCGGCCGCTTGTAACAATTGGAGTCCCGTTTGGCAGAAGATAAAAGAAAACGCCCCAATTCCGATGGCGCGAAGCGAGACCGGAGTAGCCTCGAAAACATCGGTTATTTGACTCGAGCTTGCGGCAAACCAAACGAAGAGGAATGTAGCGATATGGACACGTAGTACCACTACCATGCTCACAGCATGCCGAAGAAATTGCTGCGCGAAATGCTGCCATTTTTCCTGCGAGTGATTTGTTTCCACAGAATTGCTCGAAATTTAATGCATTTAGTTCCCGTACTCAATTTAGCATCGTGCAGTCAATTAGGACAAAGTGGTGGGACTGATATAATTTCTTGATTTGTTTGTCATTCATATCAGCTCGCTTTCTTGCGATTGGTCTGTTTTGTTGACAGCCGGGGCTGTTTGCCTTGCAGATCGCGGAAGCAAGCGAACCCAATATTTACTGCGCGACTTTTTGGTGGAGAAAGGTGCAAAATCCTGCTGGTAACAATTCCCTACAGGAGTGCTGGTAATGTCCGGCAATTTCCATTCATTTCCGTCGTTCTCTGTTTCGGCTGTAAATCCTTTATTTAAGCACTTTAGTGGATATCCATGGAACGCTATGGAAGGGCTTTGGGAACTTAGGGGTTCGAATCCCCTTACCCGATTGAAATCCGGGCTAGGGGGCAGCATGACTTTCTCGGCATCAAGCGACGCAACCGATCTTCAAAAGCGTCCAAGAAGTGTCCAAGCACTTAAAATGTAGATTTAGTGCAAATCGCGTAAGTGCTTCACACGTAAGTGGCTGCCTCGCATGGATTCGAACCATGACAAAGTGATCCAGAGTTCTTTGCTTCAGCAGTCACTGTTTTCTAATCGCTTAGCGATTGAAACGCCTATCGTACCTTCAGTAACCGGGTCTTCAGATCTCGGGCAACGCGGCGACAGCCTTTGCCAAAGCTTCCGTGCCGACGTGCGTGTAGTGAGCGCTCATCGCCTTGGAGTCGTGCCCAACCAGCTCCATGACGACGGCTTCCGGGATACCAGCATCCTTCAACAGTGAGACTGCCGTGTGCCGCAGCGCATGAAAGCTCAGACCGTTGGACGATCGTTTCGCATCCCGGCCTTTGCCTTTGCTTCTATGCGGCGCTTTATCGCGAAGGCCGGCTTGCGCCAATAGATTTGCAAATTGGTTAGATAGAGTCCCGGAGCGTTTTTGGCTCGTCACTATAGCCGCCGCCTTTGGATGAAGATATCCCTCACGACCGGAGGCGAGGCTTTCAATGTGAGTTTTGAGCGGCCGTGCGATTGGAATCGAGAGTCGCTTTCCGGTCTTGCGGGTTTTGATCCGGATTTCGTTTCGAGGTAGGTCGATATTGTCCCAGCGGAAGATTGCCAAATCGGCCAATCTCTGGCCGGTGTAGAGTCCGAAGAGGACCAGACTTCTCCACTCTTTATCGGCTACGTCAATCACACTCCGGAGCTCAGAAACCGTGAACGGGCGGCGAGCGCCTTCCGAAGTCTTGCGAACGGATTCCACGAATTCGCTCGGGTTTTCGATGATGTACCCGTCCCGCTTAGCTGAGCGGAAAATGAGCTTGATGGCTTTAAGGTCATGATTGGTCGTGGTAGCGCTCGCTTTCTGGGCAATCTGGTTTGTGAATCCTTTATTGGAAAGCTTCGGTGGATATCAGTGGAAATCTATGGACCGGCTTTGGCGAGCCAGGGGTTCGAATCCCCTTACCTCCAAACTCTGCCTCCTCGCTTAGGCTCGGAGAGGCTACGTTTGGCAGGCCAAACTTCGCTCTGCTAAAATCGAAACTAGTCCAGCGGCGTCTACCAAAAGGATGCGCTCGAAATCCGTCGGGGCAAACAGCTGGGAACAGACGTGCCGATACGTTTCTGTCCACGATGGCTCGTCCTCGTTCGCGATTATTAACCAGCGGTCGCCCGAGAAGCGTTTGCGGCTGCCCGGCTCCGAGCCAATGCGGCGCAGCATCGAACCGGTTAAATCAAACAATGAGGTCGGATCCGAGTCGCGATTGTGAACGAAGCCGACCAGCTTCGATGATGAAGTTTTGGCGTTCCGCAGGGTGCGGACCTGAATCTGATTTCCGTGAACGGTTTCCCTGAGTTGCCCCGGCGCGGATGGTTCCTTGAGCAGGGTCCGGATGCTTTCTTCCAGCGTGGCTGCTGTCTTGGACGGAAGCCGTATGGGAGCGGTGATGGTCACAACGACGGTCAGGCCGCTTGGGACTCCATCCTCCAGAGCTGCTCGCAAACGCCCGAGAACTCTAAGCACCACGCGGTCGAACCGCAGGCGAGGCGGGGCGACACCGGAGAGGCGGGACACGGGAGAGCCTCCGGACGTGAACTCGATAGCGATTCGTTTGCCTGCAACAATCAGATGAGCGTCTAGCGGATCTGCACCCAGCTCCAAAGTTGCGTGAAACCGTTTGGCCACAGCCGCCATCGCCTTCTGTTGTTGAATGGAGATCACGACGTTTTGGAACCAGCGCTTTCCTGCTTAATTTTTTCCAGCTCTTCCCAGCGACCGTACAACTCTGTTACTCGTTCCCTGGCAGCTTTTAGATCTGCTTCCCACGCCGCATAGTTCTTGCCCTGCTTTTGATAAAACTCTGGGTCCGCAAACGTTTTCTCCAGGTTGGTTACTTTGTCCTCGGCCTCCAGGATGACTGCTTCGATACTCTCCAGCTCGCGTTCCTCTTTCCACTTCAGTTTCCGGGACCGGTTAGCTACCGGAGCGGCTGGCCTAACACCAGCGGTTGATCCGGCCGGCTTCAGTTGGATGGCTGCCTGTTCTTCGGCACGTTTCTCTAGGTAGTAATCGTAGTTACCTACTGCGTATCGGACCACCCCTTCGCCTTCAAACGCCAGAATCGCGGTCGCCGTCCGGTTCAGAAAATAGCGGTCGTGACTGACTACAATGATAGTCCCGGGAAAATCGATGAGCGCTTCTTCTAATAAACGCAGCGTACCCAGATCGAGGTCGTTCGTCGGTTCATCGAGAATCAGCACATTGCCGCCCTGCTTCAGCGTTTTTGCCAGGACCACGCGATTTCGTTCTCCACCGCTGATGAGTTCTATCTTGGTGTTAATGCGGTCTTCAGTGAAAAGGAATCGACGGAGATACGATCGCAGCGAAATCGTCTCTTCACCGAGGCGGATATGCTCATATCCTTCGCCGACCTCCTGCCAAACCGTTTTCTGATCATCAAGCAGTGCCCGGTTTTGATCGACATAGTTAATTTGTACCCGGGCGCCCAGCACGACCTCGCCCTTGGTCGGCTGTAACTGACCAAGAATCACCTTAAGCAGACTGGACTTACCTAGACCGTTAGCGCCGATCACTCCCAGCTTTTCGCCGGGCCTAAGATCCAGGTTGAGATTGTCGATCAATTTTCGTCCGCCGATTTCTAAAGTGATCTCTTTCAATTCGATGACGCGTTCGCCCAGTTTCGGGGGTGGGGGAATGATCAATTCCGCTTCTGACTCAGGAGCCGGCTCCTCTTGTCCGGCCATTTCGAAATATCTCTCTACCCGGTCAATCGATTTCGTCCGGCGCGCACTGGGGCTACGACGAATCCATTCCAGTTCCCGCTTCAGAAACTTTTGGCGTTTATGTTCTTGTTGTTCCAAGGCGGCTTGTCGCGCAGCGCGAGCCAGCAAGAAATCCGTGTAGTTACCGGGGTAGCGGAGGAATTCTCCGCGGTCTAACTCGACGATCCCGGTAGCAATTTTGTCTAGAAAATAACGATCGTGGGTCACGAAAAGACAGGTGCCCTGATAATGAGCGAGAAAATCTTCTAACCATTCGATAGCGGCAGTATCAAGATGGTTGGTTGGTTCATCGAGCAGCAGCAAGTCGGGCTGCGAAACCAAGGCACGACAGAGAGCCACCCGCCGTTTTTCGCCACCGGACAAATCGCGCACTGTACGGTCGAGCGCCGGAGCATGGAGATGTTCGACTAGCGATTTGATGCGGTGTTCGAGAGTCCAACCACCCAGATGCTCAATTCTGTCCAGCAACTGCGCGCTCTCGTCCGAAGCAGCCGGGGCGTGCTCATATTTCTTAAGCAAATCGAGCGTGGTTTGCGCTCCGGCCATGATATTGGCGTGGACGGTGCGACCTTCTTCGAGGGCAAACTGCTGAGGCATATATCCAACCACCAGCTCACGTCTTCGCGCGACCTCTCCAGTGTCCGGAAGCTGATCACCGGCAAGGATTTTCAGAAAAGTCGATTTACCCGATCCATTCGGCCCGACCAGACCGAGGCGTTCTCCTTCCTCGATATTCAGGCTGGCGTTGTCCAGCACGGTTTGCGGTCCGTACCGTACCATCAGACGTTTTGAGCTTACCACTGAGATTGGATCCGCCATCGGCTGACTGTGGCACGATGCTGCTCATCTGACTATGGGGGATCCTGCGCGTAAGGAACTTCGCTGCCGCGTATTAGTCGGAAGATGGCGAAGCAGGGAAACGAATAAAGGATATTATCGGGCCGCACCAAAAGGAAAGGTTAGAGCCACTACTCAAGCTAGGCTGTGGCCATTGCGATTCGACGCTATTGCCTACCGACTGGAAGCCGACGCGACCTTTGCCAAAATAGCAAACCTCTCCGGAGAATGTTGTTTGTTCAAGACGGGCCCCAGTCTGTCTCTACGCTGGCCAATTTCTGGCCTCGGTCCAGACCAAACTGCGCACCTCAAGGGGCTAGCATATTCATTGGCTTACCTCCAAGCTGCACCGTGGCCGTCACCACATTGGTCTTAGTGTCGATCACCGAGATCGACTTGGAACCGACATTGGTCACATAAGCGACGGAACCGTCGGATGAGATCTCTACCCGCTTCGGATTAGTGCCGACCGAAACCGTAGCCGTCACGGTGTTGGTGTCCGTGTCAATAACAGAAACCGAGTTCGCTTTGGTATTGACTACATAGGCGCTGGCGCCGTCAGGGGTGATGGCAACATCAACCGGATTAGCTTCTACCGGTATGGTCGCGATTACCGTATTAGTCGCGGTGTTGATCACCGAGACGCTCTGGGCGCCGGCGTTCGTGACGTAGACGGTGATCCCGTTGGGGGTGATGGCTATCCCCCTGGGTTCAGCTCCAACTGAAATCCTGGCAACAACGGTGTTGCTAAACGGGTTGATTGCCGAGACGGTCTCCGCGCCAGTGTGAGTTACATAAACCAGGCGAACGGGGGCTAGGGCTATGGACAACACGAAAATTCCTGCAGCGAAGGGCGAGCCGGTGACCGGTGTGAGCGCCCCGGTATTGGGGGCGATTGTGTACCCCCAAACGGCTCCTGCTACAATTCCCACATAGGCGAACTTACCGCTCGGGTCGACCGCCACGGAGAACGGTTCATATCCAGTAGCGAAAGGCGATCCGGTGATGCCCGTGAGCGCCCCAGTATTGGGATCGATTGTGTACCCCGAAACGGTATAGTCGAATTCATTCGTGACGTAGGCGAACTTGCCGCTTGGGTCCACCGTCACGGAGGTCGGGGTATTTCCCGCAGCAAAAGGTGAACCGGTGATGGCCGTGAGCGCCCCGGTGACGGGGTCGATGGTGTACCCCGAAACGGAGTTGTCGCCCGTGCCGGTATTCGCCACATAAATGAACTTGCCGCTCGGGGTCACCGTCTCGGAGAATGGGGTATTTCCGGTAGCAAAAGGTGAACCGGTGATGGCCGTGAGCGCCCCGGTGGTGGAGTCGATCGCGTAACCTGAAACGCTCTTGCCGTAGTAATTCGTCACATAGGCAAACTGGCCGATCGGGTCCACCACGACGAAGCCTGGACCTGTTCCGGCAGCGAAAGGCGAACCGGTAATGGGTGTCAGCGCCCCAGTGGCGACGTTGATAGTGTAACCCGAAACGGTGTTGTCGCTAAAATTCGCCACATAGACGAACTTGCTGTTCGGGACCACCGCCACGCCCCACGGCGATGTTCCTGTAGCAAACGGTGAACCGCTAATGGGCGTCAGCGCCCCGGTGATGGTGTTGATGGTGAACCCGGAAACGCTGGCGTCGTGTTGATTCACCACGTAGGCGAACCTGCTGCCAGGAGCTACCACCACCCCGTGCGGACCTCCTCCTGTCGCGAACGGCGAACCGGTGATGGCCGTAAGCGCCCCAGTAGTGGGGTTCAACGTGTAACCCGAAACGGTATGGTCCTGGAAATTCGCCGCATAAGCGTACTGGGCGTGCAATGGGGCTGCCCAGAGAATCAAAGCAATAGCGAGCGTTGAGTACAGGTAAACCCAACGTCTCGGGGGAGGTATCAAACTAGAGCGCATAATTTACGATTTACTGACTGATTTTTCTATCACGGAGCGCCCTGGAAACCTACTATTCAGAGCGGCGTTCCGGTATGACAGGCTGGGGAGGATGTGTCAATGAAGGAGTTTCATTTATCCGCCCTGAATCGAGATAAAGACCTCAAGCTGAAAGTGGCGCTCTGAGCAGTCTCTTAACTTACTGTTGATTATCTTTAATCGCCCAGCAAAATAAATGGAAGTCGTTAGCAGATTAGAAGTGATTGCCATCTAAACTACTTTGCATCGCCAGTTTCTTTGTTAACTAATTAGCGTTTCTTCCGCCTTTAGCGGTCTGTGTAATTGGGGCCGTCGATTTCTAACCATGAAATCGTCTAACAGACGGCGGCCTGCACTGAGCGTTCGCAAAGTGGGCAGAAGGCTAGGCGGTCGCGTCAGTAGAGACGCGACCCCAGGCCTCGTCACACTTCCTCTCTCGGAATTCGGGTCAGAAGGTTGTTTTGGTCGGGGCAACCACCAAGTCACGAATACAAATGTTCGGGGGCAACTTCCAACAGTACAGGATGATTTCAGCTACTTGTTCTGGTTCCATGAAATCAGGGTTACCTAACATCTGACAATATTCTTCGAAGCTGATCCCCATGTTTTTTGTGGGTATTAGTTTTCACGTAGGCTGGAGCAAGATTCATAAAGCGAACACCGTCTTTGGCGGCGCTTTCCCGAAGTGATTCGGCGGCCGCCCGAACAGCGTACTTGGTCGCGGTATAGGCAATGGCGACTGGCGTGGTCTTACGATCGCTCAAGGAACTGATATTGATGATGGTGCCGGATTTGCCTTTCGCGGTCTAGACAACCTGGAATATCCCGAACCCCTCAACTTCCTTGATTTGCTTGAACCGGGACCAGCGGTCGAAATCGTGAAGGATGAGCAACCGGTTCAGGTCGCCCGCGATTTCCTGGTTGATTCGATCGAACGTCTTGAGTTGGTCCCAGACGCTGCCGATGCCTGTGCCTAGGGGAATATAAACGCCATCAGCATTGGTCCCGGTGAGGTTGCGTGAGCTGTAAATGCAGTCACCGGAAACGACATGCCTACCCCGAACAGTTTCGACTACAACAAACTGTTGGCCAATGGTGTGTCCTGCTCCCCAACGAACATGGAGACCGGGCAAGACATGATCTACATCGCCGTCTAATAAAGTGAGGCGATGCTCGCCGGCAGCAGTCAGGACAGTATGAATATCTTCCGGATCGAGGATGCTAGTGAGATAGCCAAAGCGCGGCGGCAGTGCCATCGCCTCGATCCAGCTTAACAATTCTGCTTTCTGGATAAACAACCTGGCCTGGGGAAATTTGTCTATCGATCCCATGTGATCGAAATGCGCATGCGAAATCACGATGTCGCCGACTTGATCCGCTTGGATACCGAGTTCTCCCAGTAATCTGAGCGGCGAGATCCAGCGTGGAATATTGAATTTTTGCGCCATCGCCGCACCGCTTTCCTCGTTCATAAATCCCGTATCGATTAACGCGACGCGGTCTCCGCTCCGCGCTAGAACGAACGCAAACGGAACCTCCATGACTCCTTCCCCATAGGCGCCTTGGACCAAGCTGGCTACAGCTTGATTGTGACTCCGGGCATACTCCAGAATATAGAGTTCCCATTCGAGTGATGTGGGTTGGTTTGACTGGTTGTTCATAGACTATTTTTCGGAGAAATAACGGCTCAGGCTGCTCATCCCCACAGCCAGAATCAATATGATCCCTTGGAAAAGATATTGGTAAAATGTCGGCGCTCCAAAGATGGCTAAGCCGTTGAACCCGACGGCAATGATCAGGACTCCGATGCAGGTGCCGATGATATGGAATTCCCCGTCGCGTAGGGTCGCAGATCCCAAGAACACCGCGGCAAAGGCGGAGAGAAGATAACTGTCGGCGGCGCCTGGTGTTCCGCTGCCTAGCGAAGAGGCGAGCAAAATACCGGTCAAAGCCGCGCATGCCCCGGTAATGACAAAGCCGATGATTTTGACCCGATCGACCGCTATCCCCGAGAGCCGTGCAGCCACCGGGTTCCCGCCCACGGCTTGAATATTCTGGCCGAGCGTTGTGCGCTCGACCACTACCCAGAGCACGCCAATCAAGAACAGCATGATGATCACATTGTTGGGCACCCCTAGAATTCTGCCGAGAGCGATATCGGTAAACTCATCAGGAACGCCCGACGCGATCGGCGCTCCCGTCGAGTAAGCGAAATCGAGTCCAACGACGATGGTACCGATTCCTAAGGTGGCAATGACGGAGTTGACTCGAACCTTGGTAACAATCAAGCCATTGACTAGACCAATCAAGGCGCCGCACCCGAGCACGGCCAGGATGGCCACGAAGACCGGCCAGCCTTGGTTCACGATGAGTCCGGTGACCAACACGCCGGCATAACTCGCCGCGAAGCCGATGCTAAGATCGAGTTCGCCGATGATCACGGCAACTGTCAGTCCGCCGGCGATGATCATCGTCAACGAGGCTTGGTTTAAGATGTTCAGGAAATTGTTGACTGTCGGGAAAGCAACTGGCGCTAACAAGGAGAATGCGCCGAGCATGATGGCCAGACCGATCATAGTCCCCCACTTAGCCAAAGCAGCGAATACCTTACGCGACCAAGCGCCGGTTTGGGACGAATCTTGGGCAGCCGTGCTCATTGTCCCTCCTTCATCTCGGTTGAGTGATAACTCGCGTATACCACCGCATCCCGCGTAATTTCGGCGCCATTCAGCTCTTTGATAACCCGGCCTTCAACCAGAACCAGAACCCGGTCGCATAAGCCGGGCAACTCTTCGGCTTCCGAAGAAATGATGATGACCGACGTTCCCTCAGTGGTGAGTTCGCGGATGATCTGATGAATTTCGGCGCGGGCACCGATATCTACACCCCGCGTTGGTTCATCCAGGATTAGTATTTTCGGCCGCCGCGCCAGCCATTTGCCGATCACCACCTTTTGTTGGTTGCCGCCACTGAGGCGATCCACGGCAGTGTCAACACTAGGAGTTTTGATTCGGAGGCGGCTGGACAGCTCGCGCGCGACCTTTCCCCGGCGCTGAAGCCGGATTAACGGCAGCCAAGGCGCGGCTTGTAGAGAAGACAAGACGGTCAGGCCCAGATTGAACCCGACACTCTTTTTCAGGATCAATCCTTCAGATCGGCGTTCCTCGGGTACCAAACCGATCCCGGCCTTCATCGCTTCGCTCGGTGAATTCGGAGCGAATGCCGCTCCAGCTAAGCGCATTCGGCCGTGTTCGGGTCGATCCGCACCGAAGATCATCCGAACGAGCTCGCTCCGTCCTGAACCAACCAAACCGGCCAGTCCAAGAACTTCACCGCGCCGCAATTGCAGACTCACATCGCGAACCGCCTTGCCCCGAGCAAGCCGCTCGACCTCGAGTAGAACGTGTCTGGTATCCACGAGGCGATCGAGGGTTGGGGTGGCACCCGGCGCCGCTCCACCCACGATGGCTTCCACTAGTTGTAGCCGGGTGAAACGTTCGCGGACAGCGTCTAGGACTCGGCGTCCATCGCGAAAGGCCGTCACCCGGGCGCAGAGATCCAGAATCTCGTCCAAGCGGTGCGACACGTAGAGAATGGCCACCCCTTCGCTCGCCAGTGACCGAACAATCCGGAACAAGTTTTCGGCCTCATGGATGGACAGCGAGGCCGTCGCTTCGTCTAAGACCATTAGTCGGGTTCGCCGAACCAATGCGCGGCAAATCGTAACCAGCCAACGTTCGGCGGTCGAAAGCCGCGCGAGCGGAGCTTCCAGCGAGAACGTGATCCCGACTTTGTTTGCGATCGGCAAGACTTGGGCTCGGACTGATCGCCAATCGATTAGACCGCAACGAGTAGATTTCGGCGCGCCCAGCACAATGTTTTCCAGTACGTTCAAATGAGGAACCAAGTTCAGTTCCTGGTGGATGAAACTGAATCCAAGTTCCGCCGCATGTTGCGCCCCGCGCAGCTGTACTGGTGTCCCTCCAACGATGATCGCTCCGCGGTCAGGCTGTTCGAGGCCAGCCAGAATTTTAATCAAAGTGGATTTCCCGGCTCCATTGGCGCCGACTAATCCGTGGACTTCGCCAGGGAAAATTTCCAGCTCGACGCCTTTGAGCGCTTGTACGCCGCCGAAATGTTTCCAGAGATCACGAACAGCGACTAACGGTGCGGCGTGATCGATCACCGGCGATGCTTCGCTCATCAGTCCGTTTTGTTGTTAGTAAACCATCACCGTCACTTTTTGATCGATTCCGGATGTTCTTTGACGAATTCCTCAACGTTCGCCTTGGTGATAACCACAGCCGGCACTTCGACGGCTTTCGGTTCCCAGCTCGCACCGGCTTTGATCGCTTCATCCAGTGTATCCACGAGTTTCACGCCTTCGGTTGCGCTGTCTTGCCAAGCCGTGGCCGTCATGAACCCTTTGCGGATGCTTTCGATGGCTTGCGCGTTTCCGTTCTCGCCGTAAACCTTTACGTCCATCCGGTTCTGTTGCCGGAGCGCCGAGATCGCGCCGAGCGCCGGATCATCCCAGCTTCCCCAGATAGCCAACGGTGCACTGTTCGTCGGGTGAGCTGCCAGCCAAGCATTGGCATATTGTGCGCCGTCCTGGAAGTAGCCCGGTATCCGAACCTCGTTTTTGGTTACCTTCACATCCGGAGCCTGCTTTAAAGCCTCGTCGAGCACCTGTTCCCGTTCGCGGGCAACTTGACCGGTATGGTAGGTCAGTGCGAGGACCGCGCCCTTATTGCCCAGATCCTGTAACATCATTTGCACGATCGGAATGGCCATTGGGCCCCCGCTGCCATTCGTGGCAACGACTCCGTTGCCCAGACCGCCGCCCCAAGTGGCAACCGGGATTTGCGCTCGTTTGGTTGCCGCCAGGGCAGCGCCAAGTGAACTCACGGGAAAAACCATATCGATAATCGCGCCGGCCTTGCGCTGAACCAGATCCTGAATGGCCGCGTTTGCTTGGTCCGCGCTGCCGGCCGCATCAATCACGGATACAGCCCAGCCTTTCGTACCAGCCTCTTTAGTCGCAGCTTGAATAAATCGTTGGTTGTTCGCTTCATTCGCGCTAATCGAGACAATCCCGAGCACCAGCTTGCCGGTGCTTGATTCGGCCTGAGTCGCTGGCAACTGGAAAGCACCGGCTAAAGAACACAAAAAAATAAAGCGAAAGAGACTTTTCATAAGTTCGGAAAGGGTCGAACTGAAGAAACGAAAGATTACAGAGGCGATCTGGAGCTACAAGTGAAAAACCGTAGATTAGCGGGCTAGCCTTAGGGTTGCGCCTATACGATACAGGCAATACACCGAAAATGCTGCTTCGGGTACGCTTACCGAGCCCCGCCGGCAATTCGGACAGCGTTCACGGCAGTCGGGCCAGAAACGTCCGATCTCGGCGATGAGATCGGGTTATGCTACCATCTTGAATTGAGGATTGGCAAAAGCCGTCATTCAAGGTTAGCTGATTCATCATTTTATTTTTTCAGGAGAACAAAAGCCGGTTGCGGATTTTGATCTGAATTCGACCAGTATTTCGAGAGGGATGATTTAGGATTTTGAAAAAAGGGGGTTTTCTTCAACTGGCAATAGTATTGGGCCTCATCACTGCCGTGGGTCCATTTGCCATCGACATGTATCTGCCGGCGTTGCCCTCGATCGGGGGCACGCTGCACGCCACCCCAGCCGCAGTGCAGATGAGTCTCATGGTGTTTTTCATCACGCTCGGCGCCTGCCAGCTCGTCTACGGGCCACTCTCTGACATATTCGGCCGAAAGCTGCCGATTTATGCCGGCCTCGCGATCTTCACTATCGGCAGCATCGGGTGCGCCTTCGCCCCGAATATCAACGTGCTGATCGGTTTTCGCGTGCTGCAGTCATTGGGTGCGTGCGCCGGAATGGTGGTTCCTCGTGCGGTCGTACGCGACCTTTACACCGGGCATGATGCCACCCGGCTCATGTCGCTTCTGATGCTGGTCGTGAGCATTTCGCCGATCCTGGCGCCTCTCACTGGAAGCTTGATCATCGCGGGATTTGGTTGGCGAGGCGTTTTCTGGGCACTGACCATCGCCGGCGCGATCACATTCCTGCTTGCTGCGACCCAATTAAAGGAGACGCGGGAAATCCATCATCGCGCCGATAGTTCATGGGCAACTGCATTCGCAGCCTATCGCCAACTCTTGGCTGACCCCGCATTTCTTGGGTTGACCTTTGTCGGCGCATTCGGGGTTTCCTCTTTTTTTATCTACCTGGCAAGCGCGTCATTCGTGATCGTCAATCATTATGGATTGACGCCCACCATGTTCAGCCTGTGTTTTGCTCTCAACGCAGCGGCCTTTTTCGGTGTCAGCCAGTTGACAGCGCGCATGACGGCTAAATACGGTCTGGCGCGGGTCATTCGCGTGGCCGTCTCTGGGTTCGCTGTCGCTATGAGCATCCTAGCCGTCCTGTTTGTGGGAGGCGCCGACAGTCTGGTGCTCATGATGATTTTCCTGTTTGTTGGCTACGGGTTCCTGGGCCTCGTATTGCCGACGACAGCGGTTTTGTCACTTGAAAATCATGGCGCGATTGCAGGCACAGCTTCAGCACTGATGGGAGCGTTGCAATTCGTGGTGGGCGCCGCGGTGATGGCCGTCTCCGGCATCTTCGCTAACGGCGCGCCGAAGCCAATGGTGATCGGGATCGCGATCTCCGCGGCGATTGCCCTCGCCATCGCCCGGGTCACCCTGCCCCCTGAAAACGGCCGGCTGCCGGCCGCAGCTCCAGAGGAAATTTGAAGTTCTTTAGGCAGGGGACAACTTGAACCGTTGGCGGTAGACTGGAAACACCTCTGTTTACACTTCTAGCGATAGTCTACGTCCAGTGACGTTAGTAACACTGACCAACTAACCTAATCGACGCACTTACAGCGCCTGCGTGTCCGTTGTCGGGTCCGACTTCCAATCTAACAGAACCTGTGCCTTGTTCTTCGGAATGTTCGGCAAACTTACCCAGATCGAAAACGCCGCAGATGACGAAGACCAAGTTGCCGAGACCCGGCTCGCGATAACGATTGAATGTTTGCGGAGACAGTCAGCGAGCCGTCGAGCGGATCCGCGCCAGCATTGCCAGCTCGGACCGCTCTCTAACGTCGACCCCGCTCAACAATGCTTAAGGACCAGCCCCGTCCAATTGTGGACGCCAGTCCTGGAGCATTGATCGTTGTCCGGTCCTTTGATATTCAGCGTTTCCGCTGCTAAAATCGTAGAGTCCAGGCGGGTCCATGGCCGGGTATTCTTTGTACCCGGCACAAGACGCGATCAGGAGAACCCCTCCGATCAGGAGGAACATCTGTCGTGCCCGTGCGAATACTTTCTCCACGTCATACTTGGGAGTTCTAATCTGCACAGACCTGGCGCTGTTTTCGCTCCGCCTTCTAACCTTCAATGAATTTAAGCAACTCATAACTCGAATTCATTAGCCGCTCCTTCTATAGACTTGAAATATACGTTTCCTATCTGTCCGATAGCAGGCGCCTATGGAGCATCAGCTCCGCTATTTTACTAGAGTGTTCCGAAAACTTACTTGAATCGTTCCGTTAATTCCTGACTGGATCTCACTGGCGTCGAAACCCGCCCGAGCCGCTGGCTGAAGCGATATAGACAGACTTAAGACGACTACTCTCAGCGCAGACTCCCCGGACCGACTAGACACCAGCGACGGCGGTTTAGACTAGAAACACTCTTCGCTGCCTTCTAGCGATAGTCTATGTCCAGTGACGTTAGTAAGACTGTCACTCTAAAAAAACTAACACCAAAAGACAGCACGGTAAAAGACCTATGAACGGATTTAACGCCAGAAGAACTCTCACGATGTTGTTCGTACAACCAAAGGGAATTAGGGTAGAGCGGTTACGGCTCCTCATACTTCCGATCATTTTTTCGACTGGATTATTCGCCTGCTCGAACCTCAAAGATGCTCAGTCGCTTGGACCAAGCTCAACCTCTGCGGCTGGAACTTATATTGAGGATAAGCAGGCTCAAAACAGCTCTGACCGAGACATAGAAGCCTACCAATGGTTTTACTAAGGTCGTGAGATGACGAGCGTGCCCTAATCGAACATTTAGGGCACGCCACGTACTTACTACCTCTCGATGAGCTACGGAAAAAGACGCGCGCGTGCTCTCATCTGGAAACCATGCCGGGTAGCGGTCCGGCGGCTGCCCATGCGCGTCAACCTAAGGACGCGGCCCTATATGCCCCCTGATCGCTAGGGCGAAGAACTCGGCGCGCCGAGGCTATGGTTAACTGCTCTAAGGTTTTCGCGCCGGTTTTGAGCCGCGCCGTGGGTGTGCCACTACCTCCAGAGCATCGGAGTCTCCAACGCTGGGTTCGTGAAAATCCTGCATCGCTGGCATGCGCACGGAACGGCTCAAAACCGGCGGGTACCAGTCCAAAGAGTTAGCAACGCGTACGGCCGCCGAGTTTTTCGCCCTACCGCACCAAGGGCCGTACACGATCGATTGCTTAGGTTGACGCCCATAGTCGGCCGCCGGATCGCAAACTATCTCTGGTCTTCATTGCTTAACCATTGAACCGGAGCGATGGAACACAGCTTAGTTCAACGCGCTGTCTCCATTCGGGACGTTTCTAGGCTGATTCTCAACCAGCGGCACAACTCGTTAACGATTCAGCAGAAGATTACGGCAATTGAGACGAAAAGCGACCGGCCATCCGCGACCTGGTCTCTACTATGTCCGACCTAGGGATTTTATATCCCTTAGGTTTTCAAACTAACCAAAAAAGAAGATTTATTTATGCGATACCGTAATTCTCTGCTTTTGGGATCAGTCGCTCTATTTAGCGTGCTGAGTATTGACGTAGGACAGGCACAGTCGTCCGGATCAGTTCCGGCGCGTATTTCTGGGGGTCATGCCGAATTCACACCAAGCATTCAACTACCAAGTACAGGAGCCGCCGGGACCCAAGGTTCGACGGACAACTTAGCATTCCCGTTACCCATGATTCCGGGCTATCCAGGGATCTCCATTGTGGCCAAGAGCCCAGCTTTCGTGGCTCACGGAAGCTTTTTCTTTCCCTTAAGCGATTCCTCGCGACCGGAAAAGACTGGTGATTTCGTTTTGGAAGGAGAAGTAGAGTACTCTGTTCCCCAAGCGAAGATCTTTATCGTATTTAGCCATTTTCGCGTAGACACGTCCGGCAACGTCTTTGCCAGATTCAGACTAAACGGACAGGAAATTGGCGGCAGCGAGATAGAACTGCTGACCGCGGCGCCAGGGACCGCGCCGACAACGGATAAAAACAAGTTCACTATTTCGGCTAAGGAATTGGTTGCGGCTGGGTTCGCCGATGCCATAAACAAGCTGTTCAATGCGACCGTGCTCACACCGGGTGAGGAGCTGGCGACATTAAATTTGGTGGCGCGCGAAGCGAATTAAAGAATTTGTCGCGACTTGCCAGGCGCGTTGCGGCAGCGCGCCTGGCTCATCGCATTGTGGGAATCGGCGATACTCGCACTCCTACCGGCGGTCCAGTTCAGTGAGCTCAGGGTCGCACTGGAGTGCAACCGAGCTGGCGACTCCTAGTCGACTGGACGCAGATTTGGTCGAGGGTATATCAGAGCGAGGTGTTGCAACGCGTTCCGTTACAAAACCATCCTCGAATCAACCCGGCGCTGTTGAGACGACGAATCCGGCAATTCGGTCAAAATCAGAGCGTCCCGTCAAAAATGCAGTCTTTCTAGCTACTGCGAGACTTGGCGATGCGGGCTTATTAGGCCTCGACGATTGGAGCTTTTATCTTGACCGCGCGTTTAGGGCGCCTGTTAGGCTCTCTTTTTATGAAATGGAATGGCTTTGGGTTGGGTCGTAGACGGGCCTATCCCGTCTCCAAGTTCGGGGTTGCCAGCAACTCAGAGGGAGCGCTGCTCAGCTTGTTCGTTTATGCGCGGCAATCGCCACACTTTCTCTTCTGGCGCTGGACAGGTGCGACGCCCAAATCACCATCCTGCATAGTTTTGGCGATGGCAAAGTTAGCAACGATGGCGCTTATCCGGTGGCAGGTTTAATCCAAGCGCCGGACGGCAATTTCTACGGAGCAACCACTTCTAAAGCAGCCGGCCCACGCAAGGATATCGGAACTTATTTTCAGATAACTCCGTCGGGTGTGCTAACGATCATTTTTCGGTTTAACCAGAAGGAAAATTCCGACCAATCCTTGCTTTATTACCAGGGGAGTTTGTTTGGTGTTAGCGCTGGCGACTTTAAGTACATGCCCGGTGCGATATTCGCGCGGAACGAATCGGCCAAAGGTAAATGGACGAGGACAGTTTTGCATGCGTTCGCTTTGAACGGCAGTGATGGGTATCTTCCACGGGCGCCTCTCATTCTTGGCGCGGATGGCCTGCTTTATGGAACGACGGGTCAGTCAGCAATTACTGACTGATCGAAGCCAATCTCGAGAATCGGCGATTCTTTTGCTGGTTTAAATTGGCCTCGAACCGCCGGACTTGCTGCCTGACAATTGGCGGCGCTGCGCAGGCAGAGACCTTCTCCAAGCCACTTCCGTCGCACCTTGGGTTTAGAGGGCTCGATCCGTCTGAATCGCGCCACACTTGTCACTCCCACCGTTCAATGCCCGGTAGTAATCTAGCGGTAACCAACCAACGACGACACAAAAGATCACGAAAACTCAAAGCAAAATAGGAAAGCAAAAGCAACATGGCTATCGCAAATAAAACAGTGTTGATCACCGGCTCCAACCGCGGCATTGGGCGCGCTCTCGTCGAAGAGGCACTCAAGCGCGGCGCCAAGCGAGTATATGCAGGTGCGCGTAACGGAATCAGACATCCTGACAAACGCGTGACGGCGATAACTTTGGATGTGACGAACGCCTCACAGATTCAGCGGGCGGCCACCGAAATAGATACCCTGGACGTTCTTATAAATAATGCCGGCATTGCGATCTACGACGATCTGAGCAGCTTCGAGGTGATCGAACAGCACTTAGCTGTCAATTTCTTTGGTCCGCTGAATATGTCGCGCGCTTTCCTGCCGTTGCTGGCGCGCTCCAAAGGTGCCATCGTCAACAACCTCTCGTTGGTGGCGCTGGCACCCTTGCCGATTATACCCGCGTACTCCATTTCGAAGGCAGCCGCGTTGAGCATGACGCAATCACTGAGAGCAATCTTGGCTGGCCAAGGAGTAATGGTACATGCCGTCATGATCGGTCCCATCGACACCGATATGAACCGCGGTTTTGATATACCGAAAGCCTCTCCCGAGTCCGCGGCAGCGGGCATTTTCGATGGAATGGAGAAAGGAGAAGAGGAGATCTTCCCCGATCCGGTGTCCCAATCCATCGCTGAGGCATGGCGCACCGGCGCGGCTAAGACGCTCGAGCGCCAGTTTGCGCCTTTCGTCAAAGCACCGGTGACGAGCCCGGTGTGACGCATCAACAAAGGCAGCCAGCTCACGCGCGTCGAATATTTATAAGAGGGACCACCACCCCGCCGTTTGGGTGTTGGTCCGTCGTGGATCAACCATCACTGAACGGCCTAGCCTCGCCTAACTCAATCGCCATTGTGATTCATTAACCCTTCGCATCCCGACTGTACTGCCGTTGTCGTCTTTGGTCGACGCACAAGAGTGACTTTCATCCATGTATCCGACCCATCCATCCATTCCTCAAAGCGATTACTCCGAATAAGGTGGAATCGCAAAAGGAGCTGTCAATGCAAATGAAGGGCCGAAAGGGCCGAATCGCATTATTCCAAACCACAACATTGCAGTGCGAAACTGATATGAACCAAATCCGACTAGTCAGTCCCACGCTAATCGCGTGCGGAGCTAAACGCCGCTTCAACGCGAAGTGGCGAGCTCTTATTCAGTTGCCGATGAAATGTAGCTTTTTGATTTTGGCGCTCTGGACATTCATTTCGTCTAACGTTAGCGGAGCCGGCTTTTCGCCCGATTTCCCGGTCAGACACGTCTTCGATCGAGAACTGCAGGTGTGGCTTGAGAAAGGACAGCACAAGCTCAATGTGGACACGAAAGGAGTGATTCTAAACGGATATGATGTGGTGGCTTATTTCACTGAAAAACAGGCGGTGAAAGGGGATCCTAAATATCAGGCTAGCTACCAAGGAGCCATCTACTACTTCAGTTCCGCCAAAGATCTGGCGATCTTTAAGAACCATCCTTCGAAATATGTTCCGCAATACGGCGGTTTTTGTGCCAATTCAATGAAGAATAGGAAAGCGGTGGCTGCCGATCCCACTGTCTTCTTGGTCGTGAAAGGGAAACTATACGTCTGCTCATCCCCGGAAGCGGAAAAGGAATTCCGCGCCAACGAGGAAAAGAATATCAAGAAAGCCGATCAGAATTGGGAAGACGACTATGAGTGGTTTTATTAGGCCTAGCATATCCCGAATCGCACAAGAAGAGGACAGGACCTTAATGCTGATAGGGGCCAGTCAATTTGACTGACCCCGTTTCATGTTATGCGTGCGTCCCAGCGCTGTTGACGGAGGAGCGAGGAGGACAGCGATCTTCCTCACTCCTTTAGCCGCGGGGCGAACAGATGGCGAGTTTAAGCATTAAGGACGGCAACCCCTGTTCGCGTTACTTAAGTCTATTCACGGTTACGGTTGCGCATCAGCTGCCGTACGGAATCCGATTTCACCGGAACGATCCAGGCTGGGAGCCATGAGCAGATATTTGTTGTGATGATTCAGTTGGTAGACGGTCGGCGTGCATGGGAAATAAAAGGCCAAGTGTGGTGATGCCTGTGGTTCATACGGAGAACCACCCCTTACCACCGCTGCCGCGGTGTGTTGATCGCTGAAGGTATTGGTCCACTGCCATACATTGCCCACCATATCGAGCACACCGAAAGGACTCGCGCCGTTCGGGAATGCCGTTACATCCGATGGAGGGGTAGTATCGCGGCCAGTATTCACCGGAGGGACATTCGTTGATACAAAAGTATTCCCCCACGGATATAGCCGGCCATCGGTACCCTGCGCCGCGTACTGCCACTCCCATTCGTTGGGAAGGCGGCGTCCGGCCCAGCTAGCATAGGCTTGGGCGTCCTGCGCGGATACCCAGGTCACCGGTTTGTTATCCCAACCTGCCTGGTAATGTGGTTGGAGCGGATTCGACCAGTTCCAATCTAGCAGGAAGTTATGCAGATCAGCCGGCCGATATCCGGTCGCGTTCATGAACGCTTGATATTGGCGGTTGGTGACCTCGGTCTTGTCTATATAGAACGTGTTGATCGTGATTTGATAGCTGTGGGTTAAACTGGGTTCAGATTCCCACGGGTATTGCACGTCGGCTCCGGGTTCGCCATTTCCTTCAATTTCGGTGCCGGATACAACGAATTGATACTGAGTTCCTGGAATCATGATCATTCCGGCTGGAGTGTGCGAGTACGGCTTCGTTGAGGGGTTGGCGCCAATAGTCTGAGTAAGGACAATGTTAGCAGCAGAATAGTTGCTCAGCGGTGTGGCAGTCAGTTGATGCATTGTCGAAAGGAACGCCGGGAGATCAGACGGCTGATCCGCGTGGGTGGTGGCGAGTATCGCCCCGTAGCCACTGGCTTCAATCGAGAACGCCAGCATCGCTGTCCCGCCATTGATGGTGGGGTGCAACTTGACCCCGTGCCAGAGATCATAATATTCCACACCGGCCTGATACGGAACGGAGATCTGGTAGCCGTCGACCTGGCTCGTACCGACGTTGACGAGGGTCCACAGGATTTGCGAATTAGTTTCACTTGGCCATTTGCTGGCGTAGACCTGAGTGTTGTTGATGGTCGGCGTATATGGTTCCCAGTTTTGGCTGATCAGTAGATCCGGAAATGCGCGTTCGATGGTAGCGACACAGCGCACCGCTTGATCATCGCGGTCAGTCATTTGGTTCCAAATCCCCCAAATATTTTCCCAGCTCTCCAGACCGGTGCCGTTGAAGAAGGCAGCTTGCAGCATCGCAATCTTGCTCTTGGACCAGCGGTCATTGACATGAACGGTGAAGCGCGGTTCGAACCACTTAGTCAAGCTTACCCCCAGCAAGGTATAAGGGGTTTGCCAGTATCCCCATCCCATGGTGTTCCATTGAATTGCGGCGGAAACGGAAACTGGACCTGTGGGTGGAATGAAAAACAGTCCGGTCGCGACGCCGAGCTCAGGCTCAAAGGCTAAGGGTTGCTTGTCGATAAGGGAATTCTGGAAGAATTCGTTGTCGACGTATTCTTGCGTATCGCCATTCATTCCGTCCGCGCCGATTTCGGCCATAGTTTGCGGCAATACCTCCGACCAGGCACCACCCGGATCGTGTGTCCCGATGTCCCAAGGATTGTAGGGGAACAGAACTTTGACGCCGTTCTTATGGAAATCTGCGATCATCTGTTTGACTCCGTCGGGGAAGCCAGGCATGTCGCGGATCAACTGGTCCTGGTTTCGACTGTCCACACCCATGTTAGTATAGGTTGGCCAAATCAGAATCGAATCAATCCCGCCATACCGAGTACGGACATCGGCAAGATATTTATCTACCGTATATTGTCCGGTAGTAACATCATACAGGTAGCGATCATGAGCCATCGCCTGGGGCTGAATCGGGTTGTGCTGGGTCCAGTTTAAGGCAGGGAATTTATAGACTGAATCGTCGTAGTTTAGTTTTGTTTGCTGTTTAATACGGTACTTTTGCATGGCGGCTAACCAGGCGGGCGCATCCGCAGGCGTATCTGGACCACTAATCTGGATCCAATTCGGGAACTTGAGGGTGTAGCCAGCGGCGTTGAGGCGGCTGGTGATGGCAGCGCCGATAAACGCTATAAGCAGGCATACGGCGTAAGAGCTGGATCGCATTAGCGCAGCGAGTGATCGCTTCATATAGCGATCAGCCGGTGGCGATTTGGCGGAGGAGGAGCTGAGGTGAGGATTTATATTCATAGGGAAGAACAGACAAGCAGCTGCGGGTTTGGGGGACGACGAAGTGCGCAAACCTTTGCGCAATCGATTGTGGAAACTAAGTTAGATTACTGTCCCGAAAGAGCAGTGGTAATGATCGGGTTTCCGGTGCTTTGCGGTTGCGTCAAGATAATCCGGTCCAGTCCCATTCCATAGCTTACCGCGGATGGATTTTTCCCGATAACCGTCAGGGTCAAATTGTGAGTCCCAGCGTACAATTGAACCGGACCACAATCACGGTAACCAAGAGTCAGTATCGAAGAATAACCATCGGTTGGCGTACTAATTGTCTGCCCATCTATACTTTGGGTAAAGGTGCCGTAGTCATGAGCCATCGTGTACGCAAGCACGAGATGGTAAGTTCCACTCGTAGAAACGCCGAATGTGAAAGTGTAATTCGCACCTGCACTCTTCGATGACATCCAGACCTGTGCGCCGCCGGTCCACCAGACGAAAGGATATAGCGGTATATCTGTTTGTACGCTGTATGGCCCATTCGCTGAACTCAGCGGGGTCAGCGATTCGGCCTCGATGGAGATCGAATTGGCGGTTGGCGGAGGCGGAGTCTGCCCAGGAGGATACGGTGGAGCATCAGCGGCGGTTCTGAATCCTATTTCCGCCGAACGATCCAGACTGGGCGCCATCAACAGGTACTTGTTGTGGTTATTTAGCTGATAGGCTGTCGGAATTGAAGGGAAGTACCATATCGATGTCTGCGGCTCGTACGGAGAGCCGCCCCGAACGACGGCCGCTCTTGTGTGAGGGTCTGTAAACGTGTTGGTCCATTGCCAAACGTTGCCTACCATGTCGAGCACTCCAAAAGGGCTAGCTCCGCCGGGGTAAGCAGTCACATCAGCAGGCGGAATAACATCCCGACTGGTGTTGATCGGCGGAACATTGGAGGCGGAGAATGTGTAGCCCCACGGAAACGGCCGTGAGTCAGTTCCCTGAGCAGCATATTGCCATTCCCATTCGTTGGGTAGACGGCGGCCCGCCCACTTTGCATAAGCCTGAGCGTCTTCCACCGAAACCCATGTTACCGGCTTGTTATCCCAACCCTGTTTGAAATGTGGGCGTCCCGAACCTGTCCAGTCCCAATCTCTTAAAAAGTTATGACTATCCGCTGGCTGATAATTTTTTGCGTTCATGAATGCTTGATACTGCGCATTGGTAACCTCGGTCCTGTCCAGGTAGAACGGGGCAATAGTCATTGTGTGATTGTGGTTATAGGTGGGCTGCGATTCCCATGGATACTGCACATCCACTCCCGGCTCTCCGAATCCTTCGATTTCTGTTCCCCCGACGATAAATTGATAAGAACCTCCGGGGATTTTGATCATTCCGGTCGGCGCCTGTTTGAGGATTTTCGTCGAGGGATTACTATCCATGGTCTGCGCCACGACGATGTTCTGGTCTGAGTAGGAGGCGAGTGGCCTCGCTGTAAGACCCCTCATCGTGGCGAGAAAAGACTGGAGATCTCGCGGAGCATCAGCGCTGTTAGTGGCCAGTATCGCCCCAAAGCCGTTGCCTTCGATCGGAAAACTTAACGTAGCAACGCCGTTTTCTACTCTGGGCTGTAGTTGGAAGCCGTTCCATAGGTCATAGTAATTCGTGCCAGGCTGGTACGGCACCGAAATCTGGTCGCCACTTAACGGATTTGCACCAACGTTAACGATGGTCCACAGGGTCTCTGAGTTATTTTGGCTCGGCCACTCACTGGCGAATACCTGTGTGTTATTGATCGTCGGTGCATAAGGCACCCAACCCTGGCTGACAAGAAGAGCGGGAAATTCGCGTTCAATCGAGGCTACGCAGCGGATCGCTTGGCAGTCGCGGTCGGTCAATTGGTTCCAGGTTCCCCAAACATTCTCCCAGCTTTCAATCCCAGTACCGTTGAAGAACGCAGCCTGAAGCATGCCGATCTTACTCGTGGACCAGCGATCGGTAACGTGAACAGTGAAACGAGGCTCGAACCATTTGAGCATGCTTACATGCATCAGATTATATGGCGTGGCCCAGTATCCCCAACCCATCGTGTTCCATTGGACGGCGGGGTCGACTGCGCCAGGAGTACCCGTCGTACATCCAAGTTCAGGTTCGAAAGCCAAGGGATTTTTATCGGTCAGCGAGCTGTCGAAATATTCGTTTGGAACATCGCCCATAGTGTCGCCATTGATCCCGTCGGCGCCGATTTCCGCCATCGTTTCAGGAAGTACCTCGGACCATGGAGCCCCAGGATAGTGAGTCCCATTATCCCAGGGATTCAGCGGGAAAAGGACTCTGACACCATTTTTGTGAAAATCGTTCACCATCTGCCGCACCTCATCGGGGAAACCTGGCATGTCCCGAATTAGCTGATCAAAATTGCGACTATCCACTCCAATGTTAGGGTAGGTCGGCCAAATCAGTACGGAATCGACTCCCCCATAGCGACTGCGAACGTCCGCAAGAAATCTTGAAACCGTATATTTTCTGGCATTCGGATCGTACAGGCTCCGATCATGAGCCATTACCTGCGGTTGGACTGGATTTTGCTGGGTCCACGCCAGCGGGGCATATCGATAGACCGAGTCGTCATAGTTCAGGAGCGCTCCTTGTTGGGTGCGAAATGCTTGCATCGCTGTCAGCCAGGATTCCGTGTCAGCGGCAGACGAGGGGCCATTGATCTGAATGGTATTGGGAAAAGTGAGAGTGTAGCCAGCGGCGTTGAGGCGGCTAGTGCTGGCAGCGCAGATAAACGCTATAAGCAGGTATACGGCGTAAGGGCTTGATCGCAGAAGGACAGCGAGTGATCGCTTCATATAGCGGGTCTTAGAGTAGGAAACGATTCTATCAGCCGGCGGGGATTTAGCGGAGGGGAGGCTGAAGTGAGGATCTATATTCATAGGGAAGAACAGACAAGCAGCTGCGGATTTGGGGGAAGACGAGCTGCGCAAACCTTTGCGCAATCGATTGCTGAGTTCTAGCTGCTTTTAACTGGATGTCAAGAATGGGGATTGACACCGGTAAAAAAAACGCTACCGCTTTGAGCAATCGGTTGCGCAATGGTTTGCGCGGCGGTGACCGGCGTTTAATTTCACCGGCCTTCAATTCTAACCCCTAATCCTAACCCCTTAGATCACAGGTTCGTCCTGTACCCCTAATACCTATGTGTTCCCTGTTCCTCCGGAGTCGCCATGCCCTTAGTCTGGCGCTGTTGGCGCTCATCGTTTCTTTCTCGCCCACCTCGGCTCAGAGCGCCCCTAAGCCTAGGGTCGCCCTAATCATGAAATCGTTGGCCAACGAGTTTTTCCAGACCATGGAAAAAGGCGCCCGCGATTATCAGGCTCAACATGCCGATCAATTCGAGCTGATCTCGAACGGAATCAAAAATGAAACCGACGTCGGCGCGCAAATCAATCTGGTCAATCAGATGGTCGCCCAGAAGGTGGATGCCATCGTCCTGGCGCCGGCAGATTCCAAAGCCTTGATAGCGGTTTCCAAGAAGGCGCAACAGGCTGGTATTCTCGTAATCAACATCGACAACAAATTCGATGTTTCGACCCTAGCGCAGGAAAAGGTCAAAATTCCATTCGTTGGTCCGGATAATCGCAAGGGAGCCAAAGCGGTCGGTGATTATCTGGCGAAACAACTCTCCTCGGGCAACAAAGTGGCGATACTTGAGGGTGTACCCGGTGCCTTTAACGGGATCCAACGAAAACTCGGATTCGAAGATGCCATGAAAGAGGGCAAGATCGATGTCGTAACTTCCCAAGCCGCTGATTGGGAGACAGCCAAAGCGAACCAAGTCACTTCTGCTATTATCACGCAAAACCCGGACATAAACGCGATTCTCGCCTGTAATGATAGTATGGCGTTGGGTGCAGTGGCGGCGCTTAAGGCTGCGGGCAAAGAGTCAACGGTCAAAGTCGTCGGGTTCGACAATATTACGGCTGTCCAACAATTGATCAAAGAAGGCAAAATGCTGGCCACGGCAGATCAACACGGAGATCAGCTCGCCGTCTACGGGATTCAGTACGCCTTGGATGCACTCGCCAACAAGGGTGGATCGCAGGCGGATCGTGAGACCAAAGTGGACCTGATCACCAAAGACAGCTTAAAATAACGACGGATAGCCGAACTGACTCAAAATCTTCGCGAATTCGGATGGCCACACTTCTCCAAACTCGCAGGCGGATCGTGAGACCAAAGTGGACCTGATCACCAAAGACAGCTTAAAATAACGACGGATAGCCGAACTGACTCAAAATCTTCGCGAATTCGGATGGCCACACTTCTCCAAACCCGAGGACTAGCCAAGGCCTATGCCAGCCCGGTCCTCGCGGATATCAATTTCGATCTACGCGCTGGAGAAGTCCACGCGTTGGTTGGAGAGAATGGAGCTGGTAAAAGCACCCTTTGCAATATCATTGCCGGATTAAGCCGCGCAGATTCGGGAACGATGTTCCTGGAGGAGAGGCCATACGAGCCGATCAACAAAAAGGCTGCCGAGCATCAAGGTGTGCGCATCGTTCTCCAGGAACTTAGCCTGATCGAGAATCTATCCGTGGCAGAGAATTTGTTTCTCCATCGGCTACCGAATCGGATGGGATGGATCCAAGGCTCTCGACTAGCTCGGGCTGCTCGGACCGCCTTGGATCGAGTGGGCTTGTCCGATCTCGATCCTAACGTCTCAGTCCGTCAACTTGGAATCGGGCGGAAGCAATTGGTCGAGATTGCAGCCGGCCTTTCCCAGGAATGCAAGATTCTGATTCTCGATGAACCGACGGCCGCGCTCACCGTCACGGACGCGAAGCGGCTGTTCGTTCAAGTAAGAAAGTTGCAGGAAGCAGGTGTAGGAATCGTTTTCATATCGCATCACTTGGAAGAAGTTCAGGATATTGCGGATCGGGTCTCGGTTCTGCGCGATGGCCGGCTGGTCGCCGTTAAGGAGCGCGGATCCTTTTCCATTGATGATATTATCCGGTTGATGGTGGGTCGCGACTTGGGCGAGTCCGGGCACCGTCGGAACAACAGTGTTTCTCGGCGTGTCCTGCTTCGAGTCGAAAAGCTGGAGGCGCCTCCAGTTGTGCGGGATGTCACCTTTGAGGCTCGAGCCGGAGAGATCTTGGGATTTGCCGGACTCATGGGTTCTGGCCGCACCGAAACCATGCGGGCGATCTTTGGAGCTGATCGTCGAGCGGCGGGCAAAATTTTCGTAAACGGAAAAGAAGTTCAGATCAATCAGCCTGCCGAAGCGGTAAAATGGGGGATCGGTCTTCTAACGGAAGATCGCAAAGCTCAAGGGCTCCTTTTGCCCAAACCCTTGAGGATCAATATTAGCCTGGCTCGGCTTGGTTATGAAATCGGCCGGTTCGGTTGGATCAATCGAGCCGTGGAAGAAAAGGTCGCCGAAAGCTGGGTTAGCCGCTTGGCCGTGCGGTGTTCTTCACCTGAACAGGCGGCTCGTAACCTGAGTGGAGGTAACCAGCAAAAGGTGGTACTCGCTCGATGGCTCTACCGGGATTGCGACATTCTAATCTGTGATGAACCAACGCGTGGCATCGACGTCGGAGCTAAATTCGAGATCTATCGTTTGCTGGGCGAATTGGCGGCGGACGGGAAAGCTATCGTGGTGGTTTCGTCAGATCTGAAGGAACTGCTCGCTCTGTGCGATCGGATCGCGGTGATGTCTGCCGGTAAGCTAGTGACAGAATTTCGGCGGGGAGAGTGGACGGAGGACCGAATTATGTCTGCGGCATTTAGCGAGCTTACTAAAACACCGGCGGTTTCGGCTCAACCAAATGAAACGTCAAACGGCGAAGGGTCAGTCCGGCCGTCCCAACCAATCCAATGAGCTTCACTAGCTCTCCATCGTCAATGCAACGCTCTTCCGAGCAACCGCCCAATCCTCGGACGCCATCCACCTCCAGCCGGCGCTTCAGCCAGACTCGGGAGATCGTCGAGAATAGTTTAGGGTTAGTGATCGTCCTGGTTCTACTCATTGCTCTTTTCAGTTTTCAAACTGCGCATTTCTTTTCCGCAACCACATTCCAAGCGATCGCTAACGAGATTCCAACTGCCATCTTTATTGCCATCGGCATGACCTTTGTTCTGATCATTGGCGGAATTGATCTCTCGGTTGGATCCGTTCTCGCGCTGGGGGCAGGAATCCTGGGCGTCGCCATCGTCCAATGGCATTGGCCGCTTTGGGCTGCGATTACCCTTTGTGTCGTTTCCGGCGCGCTATGTGGTTTGCTGAACGGATTTCTAACCATCCGCTTTCGGTTGCCTTCGTTCATCGTCACCCTTGGCCTGATGGAAGCGGCTCGGGGAGCGACCTATCTAGTCACAAATTCCCAAACGATGTATATCGGTTCGGCGGTCGAGGGCATCGACAACGCGACGTTGTTCGGACTTTCGTTGCCGTTCTTGGTTGCCATCACTCTCGCCATCGTCGCCCAGTTTGTTCTGACCGGAAGCGTCTTTGGGCGCTACGCAATTGCGCTGGGAACAAATGAAGAAGCGGTGCGTCTCTCCGGAATCGACACTCGTCCGATTAAGTTGGCGGTATTTGGCTTAAGTGGCGCTTTGGCGGCGTTGGGCGGTGTTTCCTATTGCGCGCAATTGTCATCTGCAGATCCGAATGCGGGGAGCGGTTTTGAGCTTGCCGCCATCGCCGCGGTGGTGATCGGTGGAACCAGTCTCATGGGAGGGCGCGGTTCGGTCATAAATTCACTTTTCGGGGTTCTGGTGATAGCGGTATTAGAAACAGGTTTAGCCCAAATCGGAGCCCAGGAATCAGCCAAGCGGATGGTGACAGGCGCCGTAATCATTATCGCGGTCATCGTGGATTTTTATCGGACCCGCCGGGCGGAAGCCAAATCCCGCACAGCGTGATTTTTTGAGAACCAGCCTTAGACGGCTTTCTGGAGCATTCGATTTCTGCCCCGAAGGGGCAAAAAGGACTCAGCCCAAGGTTTTAACCCTGGGTTAGGTATAACAAAAGATGTGCCCTGAAAATGGCACCAGGTTCGCGTTGTTTACGGAAGTCTGTGGCTTGCCGATTTCACGCCCTGTCCAAAATCTTCCGCCCCTCCAGGGCGGGTCGCGTAATGGACGTGTTCCTGGGGTTAAAACCCCAGGCTGAGTCCTATTACCCCTTCGGGGCAGAAACCGAATGCCTAGCGCTTACGGGCTAAAGCCTTGGGCTGTTCTGCTAAACCATTTCATGGTTAGCGATCCGACTGCCTGAATGGTCCTACGGAATACTCGTCCGGCTTCTTTTACGAAGCCTGTCATGATCTCCGTACGATATATAACAACAATAAAATATTAACGTTCCGATAGGTAATGGAAGGCCGTAGACATTTGTTTGACAGTCTCACATCGAAGCTTTATTTAAGGGGGCTGTCTGCGCAATCGTTTGCCTGACTTCGCAGATATCTATCTCTCAAGTGCTCTCTCGTCGAAACAACTCTTCCCGGACGCCCACGATGAAAGATGTCGCTGAACGGGCGAGCGTGTCAGTAACCACGGTTTCACATGTCCTGAACAAAACCCGCTATGTGGATCGCAAATTGGTGCGCCGGGTCGAGGATGCTTTCAGAAGCCTGGGATATCAACCGAATGCCTTAGCGCGGGGACTGCGTCGGCAGGAGACGCGCATGCTTGGCATGGTAGTGCCTGATAACCGAAATCTATACTTCGCAGAGTTGGCTCGTAGCGTCGAGGACGCTTGTTTTGAGCGCGGTTATAACGTCATACTTTGCAATTCCGATGAAGACCCGGCGAAAGAAAGCGCTTATCTGTCACTTTTGGCGGAGAAGCGCGTCGATGGAATCGTTTTCGTAGCCTCGGGCACCGATCGCTCTGGTGTGCAGGCCCTTCTGCAACATAAGATTCCGGTGGTAGCGTTGGACCGGGAACTCAAAGGGATGACCTGCGATTCCATCATTGTAGACAATCGTGATGGCGGTCGTCAGGCGACTATGCATTTGATAGGCGGGAATCACCGGCGAATCGGTTGCATCAGCGGTCCAAAAAACCTTACTTCGGCTAAGGAGCGTCTCCAAGGCTACCGAGACGCTCTCGTGGAGGCGGGTTTGCCAGTTGACCCCGCATTGATCCAAATGGGAAACTTTCACGTCGAGGGCGGCTATACGGCGGTGCAGGCTCTGCTGAAACTTCCGAACCGGGTGACGGCTATTTTCGCTGCGAATGATCTCATGGCGATCGGCGCACTAAGGGGAATCGCTGCCCGAGGGCTGCGCGTACCTGAGGACGTGGCGGTTGTCGGTTTCGATGACATCGCGCTGGCGATGTACACCGAGCCGCCGTTGACAACGGTCAAACAACCCGTTCGTGAGATCGGCAAGTTGGCGACTGAGCTGATAATGGCGCGAGTGAATGGGGAGCGCAAAGAACCGCAAAGCCGCCGTTTGAAAACCAGCCTCATTGTCCGCGGATCATGCGGGATCAAGGTTCCGGCTCATCCACTACCGAAAGCCAAGCAGCAGCGGCTTCGTTCCGCAGAGACTCGATAAGAGCAGAAGCCTGGTGAGATCGCGCACGTGTTCTAATCACGTGACCTGGTTGGTTCGCTCTTATAACTCAGGAAAAACAAAGTGATCCCAGTCAGCAAAAGCCCAAAAGCGATAAGACAGACAACCAACCAAATATCTCGCAAGCCGGCTCCCATGGGTACCGTGTTAATTAAGACATCAGCAAAAGCCGAGAGCAGCCCGGTAATGGTAAAGAAGCACAAGAGTGCTAGGGCATGCCTTTCTGACACTTTCACGCCTCGCTCTGAGTCGGGTCTGCGATGTCGGGTGAATGGCGATTTCGTGTGGAGTAGCGTGTTCATAAAGATTAAGTGAACTAAAGGATTACTGCTCCCTGTTATTTGGGAGCAAGTCAGAGTAGCTTTGGCTGACCTTTTACTTCGCCAAACTTTTTCCAACCGTTTGCAGCATGCTCACAGCCGCGACTAGAACCCGACGGCTCTCCTGGCTTAATAGCTTTTTCACTAGTTGCCAAACGCCAACCGGCTTTGGTTTTCGGGCTTCGGCTAAGCTCTCCTGCACCGCTTGCCCAACGGTTTCCAGGATCTCCGGATCGAACGAATTGGCGATTTTGGCCAGGATCATCATGTTCCGAATTCCACGAATCATCTCCGGCGTGTCTGCCACATTCACGAGAATTTGCAAGACTTGCTCGCCCGAACGGAACGCTCCCTTAGCCAGATCGAGGGTGCCGCGGTCCTGGAGTTCCTGCAAGATATCGTAAACGTTAAGCAAAGCCTCGGCATGTTCGCGCGGAGCCGCTTTCAGCCGCTCTTGTAGTGCCTCCCAAGGATCAGGCCGCGGTAGTTCTAAAAGTATAGGTTCGGCCATAACTTAATGGTTCTCAGTTCTCAGTTCTCAGTTCTCAGTTCTCAGTTCTCAGTTCGCGGTTCGCGGTTGAGGGCAACCTCTTACTCCACTAATCACTTCCCACTTTTCACCTATCACCATTCACACCCTGTCCCTTCGGCGCGGCATGGATAGGCTCGCCGTGTGGCACTGGTTCGCCTTTGGGCATCTCGTAGTCGATCCGTTTCCACTTGCGCTCAACCTCCACACCACGTTGAGGCGTTGGATGGCCAAAGCGCGAATTCACTTTCGGGAGCGGGCTATTACCAATGTCTTCCAACACGACCATTCGCACAGAAGTTTCCTTATAGGCCGGCGTGTCGGTGACTGCGTCCGTGTGGCTGCTGGTCAGAAGGTTCACGGGACTTTCCGATGAATTCATCGGCATATAGAGCTCTTTCCCGGTGACGCGGTCGGTAACTAACGCGCGGACCCGAAGCTTGCCGTAGCGCGAGATCAACTGCACCCAAGTGCCGCTTTGTATGCCACGCTCCTTGGCGAGTCGCGGTGAGACTTCAACCCAGGTATCCGGCACCTTTTCACGAATTCCCTTAGATCGATAAGTCATGTTGCCCTCATGAAAGTGTTCGAGTAGCCGCCCGTTATTCAGATGCAAATCGAATTCCTGATCGGTAGGGTCAGTCGGTAACGACATAGCCAGGGGGAACAGCGTGGCCTTGCCGTCGGGCTTGGCGAATTCTTTTGTGTAGAGCAGAGGCTGGTCAGTGCCGTCAGGCGCGACTGGCCATTGCAAAGATTTATACCCCTCCATCCGTTCGTAGGTTACGCCCGCAAACAACGGAGTCAGGGAGGCAATCTCCTCATAAATTTCAGACGGATGTTGGTAATTCCAATTTGCGCCTAGATGATTGGCCACGTCTTGGATGATGCGCCAATCGGGCCGGCTTTCCCCCAACGGTTCCAGCACCTGGTAAAGCCGTTGAACTCGCCGCTCGGTGCTGGTAAACGTACCTTCTTTTTCGAGGCTTGGGCTAGCAGGGAATATCACGTCAGCGAATTCGCAGGTCTTGCTGAAGAAGATGTCCTGAGCAACGAAAAACTCGAGCTTGGCGAGCCCGTCCTGAACGACGTTGGCGTTCGAGTCAACCAGAGCGATTTCTTCGCCGAAGATATACATGGCCTTTAGCTTGCCGGCATGGATCGCGTCAATCATTTGGTGATTGTCGAGGCCCTTGGTGGACGGCAGATTCACTTTCCAGCCAGCTTCAAAACGCGCACGCACTTCGGGATCGTGCACAGACTGGTACCCGGGCAGAACATTCGGAGCCGCCCCATGATCACCCGCCCCTTGCACATTGTTGTGGCCGCGCAATGGATAGGCGCCGGTACCCGTTCGCATATAGTTTCCGGTGACCAGTAGAAGGTTGGAAATTGCGGTGGAGCCGTCTGAACCCATGCTGTGCTGCGTAATGCCCATCGCCCAGAGAATGCAGACGCCATCCGCCTCTACAATCATGTGGGCGACTTGTTTCAGCAGTTCCACGGTCAGACCGCAAGTTTTTGCAGCAAACTCCATCGTGAACGGCTCGAGGCTTTTTTTGTACTCCTCCAGACCGTTGACCCAATGGGCCAGAAATTCTTTTTTCTCCAACCCGTTATCAAGGATGTAACGAGCAATAGCGCTCAGCCAGACCAAATCCGTTCCCGGCTTCGGTTTGAAAAAAAGGTCTGCGCGTTCCGCCATTTCATGTTTGCGCAAATCGGCGACTACCAGCTTTTGGCCGCGCAGTTTGTGGGCTTGTTTAACCCGGGTAGCCAGGACCGGGTGAGCTTCCGCCGTATTGCTGCCGATGATCAGGACGAGGCCGGCGTTCTCGATGTCCCGAATCGAGCCGGAATCGCCACCGTAACCGACCGTGCGAAACAGGCCGGCCGTGGCGGGCGCCTGGCAATAGCGAGAGCAATTATCCATGTTGTTTGTGCCGATAACAGCGCGCGCCAGTTTTTGCATGAGGTAGCTCTCCTCATTGGTGCATTTCGATGAGGAGATGAAGGCCAGTGCGTCGGGTCCGTCTTTGGCCTTGATCTCAGCGAAACGCCGCGCCACCAACGCAAGGGCCTCGTCCCAGGTCGCCTCGCGAAACGTGTCCCCTTCCCGGATCAGTGGTTTGGTTAGCCGGTCGGGGCTGTTAACAAAGTCCCAGCCAAACTTTCCTTTTACGCAGGTGGAAATACCGTTCGCCAGGCCTTCGGAAGGCTCCACCTTCAGGATGTGGCGATCCTTAGTCCAAACATCGAAAGTACAACCTACAGAGCAATAAGTGCAGACGGTTTTCGTTCTCCGGGTCCGCGACTCGCGCATGGCCGATTCGGCTTCGGATACATTTAAGATCATCCCGTACCCTGTATCGGGCTCGATGCCTTTGATGACGTCGATCATGCCGTTTAAGATCGGCTTGGGCAACCTGCTCATATAGCCGGCCTCACCGAGCATCGATTTTTCCATCAACGCGTTACAGGGGCAGACGGTAACGCAATGGCCACAGGATACGCAGCTCGATTCGCCGATCACCTTGCCACCGTCCCACAAAACGCGTGGATTGGGATCTTCCCAATTGATCGAGAGAGTTTCATTTACCTCGACATTCTGGCATGCCTCTACGCAACGGCCGCAAAGCAAACATTGATCTGGATCGTACCGGTAGAACGGGTTCGTGGCGTCAACTTCGTACGGCTTGGGCTGGAACGGGATTTCTTGATGTTCGACCTTCAGCATCTTGGTCGTGTTGTGGATTTCGCAATTCCCGTTGTTGTTGTCGCAGACCGTGCAGTACAACATGTGGTTGGCGAGGATCCGGTCGAACGCCTGCCGTTGGGCGGCATCTGCCCGCGGCGACTTGGTCTCAATCCTCATCCCGTCGGCAACTCCGGTAGCGCAGGCACGGACTAAGTCTCCATTCACCTCGACCAGACAAGTGTCGCAGGTTTGGATCGGACCTAACTGGCGATGGTAACAAACTTGGGGAAGTTCTTTACCGATTCGATTAACTACGTCGATGAGTCGTTCACCGACTTCGACCTTATAGTTTGAACCGTCGATCGTAATGTTCATCATTTTGCAGCGGATACTGGACACAAGTCGCCTACCGGGCATGCTAACTTTGGCTGGATTGATTCGCTATCCCTCAAACGAGCGTTTGGCGATTACCCGATAGGAGAACTCAGCCTCATTTCTTTGGCGTACCTTTTCTTTGTTCCCTAAGGGCGAGGATAGGACGGCCATCTCTCCAGTAGCTTGCTGAGGAGCGCTGCGGAACCTACGGAATCGTTTAGCATGATTCGAGGAACTACTTTCCGGTGGTAGACGGTTGCTTGCTTTTATAACTCAGGAAAAACAGAGTGATCCCACTCACCAAAAGCCCAAAAGTAATGACACAGAGAACCAGGCAAAAATCTCGCAAGCCGGCTGGCATCGGTACCGTGTTAGTGAAGACGTCAGCAACAACTGAGAGCAGCCCGGTAGTGGTAAAGAAGCACAGGAGGGTTAACGCATGCTTTTCTGACACTTTCACGCGTCGCTCTGAGTCGGGTTTGCGATATTCAGTGAATGGCGATTTTCTGTGGAGTAGCGTGTTCATAGAATTAAGTCTCCTGCAATCAACGGTGCAAAAGGCACAAAGCATGCCAGACCCCGAGACACGTATTAAGTGGTTGATAAGCAGCGAGTTACCGAATGAGTTAACAATATTTAGAGCCACGAATCTTCGGAGGGAGTTTCGAGAACTGGTGTAAATTTACGAATCCTGGTGCCAAGGCGATATGAATGTTGAGTTCCTCAAAGATGTCGCCCTTGCGGTTGCTCAAGAGCAGAACCTTGAGACGGTCATGAAAATGATCGTTGAAGGCATCCGCCGGGAACCCGAGGTTGCTTTGGTTCGACTCTGGTTCCTGGCTCCGGGAGATATCTGCGCAGAATGTTATCTACGGCCGGAGTGCCCAGAGCAAACTCGCTGCCTGCATTTGGTCGCTAGTGCCGGACACTCGCTGGACCAAAATGAAAATTGGACCCGGCTCAATGGCGCTTTCCGACGAATTCCGCTCGGTGTCGGCAAAATCGGGGTGATTGGCCAATCCGGTGAATCAATTCTGATTCCCGATCTCACGGTTGATCAAAGGTGGGTAGTGCGGCCCGAATGGGTGAAGCGGCAAGCAATTCACAGTTTTGCTGGTCACCCTCTGAAGTTTCGAAAAGAAGTGCTCGGAGTACTTGGCGTGTTCAGCCGAGCGCAACTTACCGAGAATGACTTCAGCTGGCTACGTACGTTCGCCGACTCCGCCGCCGTTGCTATTACCAATGCCAGAAGGTTCGAAGAGATCGATCGGCTGCGTGCTAAACTCGAACTAGAAAATGAGTATCTCCAGACCGAAATCAAAGAAATCTTCGACTTCGGAGAGATCGTCGGCCAATCCTCAGCGCTGAAAAAGGTGCTGCATCAGATACAGCTCGTTGCCGGTACCGATTCGACGGTTCTTATCCTGGGCGAATCCGGCACGGGCAAGGAGCTGATCGCTCGAGCTGTCCACGAGCGCAGTGCACGAAAGCAGCGGCCTTTCATCAAGGTAAACTGCGCCGCGATCCCAGATAAGTTGTTCGAAAGCGAATTCTTCGGCCATGTTAAAGGCGCTTTCACCGGTGCTGACAAGGATCGGGTGGGACGAGTTCAGGTTGCAGACGGCGGCACGCTCTTTCTGGACGAAATCGCCGAGATACCCGTCGGTCTTCAAGGCAAACTTCTCCAGGTGCTGCAGGAACAGCAATTTGAAAGAGTCGGGGAAACCCGCTCGCGGAAAGTAGACGTTCGCATCGTTGCGGCAACCAACCGCGATTTAGAGAAAGAGCTCGAAGCTGGGCGTTTTCGGGATGACTTATTTTATCGGCTCAGCGTTTTCCCTATCGAAGTCCCACCCCTGCGGGAACGCCGCGAAGACGTTCCTCTGCTGGCTGCGCACTTCCTAAAGATTTGTGCGAAGAAGATCAATGCCCGGCCACCAAAACTCACCAAGGACAATATCGAACGGTTACAGGCATACGATTGGCCCGGCAATATCCGTGAGCTGCAGAATGTCATTGAACGCGCTGTCATTTTCGCTCAGACAGGCGCACTCAGTTTCGATTTTCTACGCCTCGAACGCTCGAAATCGCGCGGTTCCGTTAACCTTCTTCCTTCTACGCTGAGGCCAGATCCGATTATTTTGACCGAGTCTGAACTAAAACAACGTGAGCGTGAAAGCATCGTTGCCGCTTTGGCCCAGGCAAACGGCAAGATTGCCGGCCCGCGAGGTGCGGCAGAGTTGCTTGGCATGAAACCAACAACTTTGGCGTCGCGAATCAAAGCACTCGGCTTGAAATCCAAACCCAGCTGAGCCGTCAAGTCATTGGCGAAATGCGGCTAACTTTGCAGGGGCCTAGGATAGGCCGGCCATTCGTCCAGTAGCCTGCTAAGGATTGCTGCAGAACAAACCGCAATCACGGTGAACGGGAGTACCACCACCAGCGGAAACCAATTTCCCGGATGAAATAGCAATGGAAACATGGCGAGCGCGACTGCCGGCGGATGAAAGGCGTGCAGCAGATTGATTACCAAACAAGCAATAATCGCTGCCAGAACCGCCATGCCTAGCCCTGTTGCCAAGAGGCTCAATAGAGTGCCTATAAAAGCTCCGACAACCGAACCCACAATTACAGCATAGGGTTGGGCAATCGGAGCGTCGGGCAAGAGCACAAGAATATAAAGAGTCACCCCGAAGGGAGGCACCAGGAAAAGCCCTACCTTATCGAACTGAAGCAGCGCCAAAACACCCAACATGCAGAGGGCCCAAAGATAGCCGTGGATAAATAGCTTCGGCTTTGCTCCCCATGATCTGACAACCGTCCCAAGAGTGATATTCATGAGGAAGCTTTGATTTAGAGACGTCTGATTGCAGTAACGCCTGACTGCGATGATTTAGTGGTGTTCCCTGCGGAATAGGCGGACTCGTTCTGTATAACTGAAGGGTCACTCCTTCCTGCTCGCAGACGTCACGGCACCGTAGCTTTGGCTAGGTTGATTCGCTATCGGTCAAACGAGTAATTAGTAAATGCCTGATAGGGTGACACCGAGGTCATCCGTTCTGGTCTGCCATTGCCTTGGCGAAGGCTGAAGGCCTTGCGAAGTCGGGAGCTCATCCCTACCGATCGACGTAGCGTTAGCATCGATTAAAACATCGTTCACAGTTGTTTCCGTAAAAACTCCCGTGGCGTGGAGTGAGGAATTGAGTGTCGCCTGCCCATTTCGGCCCGCGATATTCTGTTCTGAATGCGTCCCATACTCGGAACCTCACCGGATATCAGATTTTGAAATAAGGCCAAAAATGGACCAGTATTGGTACCAATAGCGCGGTCAGGAGGCCGTTTAATCCGATCGCCAGAGCGGCAAACGCACCAGCTCGCTCATGCAACGAGATCGCATGTGCCGCGCCGATTCCACTTCCAACAGTGCCGGCGGCTAATCCGAACGCTCGCCAGTCAGTGATCTTTGCCCTTCTCAATAACGATTGGATAGAAATGGCTACCAGAACCCCGCTGGCGATGGCAAGCACGGCGGCAAGCGATGGAATTCCCCCGACGGTTTGAGTTACCTCGATAGCAATCGGTGTGGTTACAGCTTTGGGAGCCATGGAGAGTGCAGCGACACGGCTTCCACCGCAGATTTCTACTAAGGCGATTCCAGCGATGGCTGAGACCACCGAACCGGCGGTTAAAGCGACGGCGATGCCTGGTAGGTCCCGCTTGAGATCCGCGAGATTGCGTACCAGGGGGACCGCAAGCGCTACCGTTGCGGGCCCAAGTAGAAAGTGGATCAATTGAGCGCTGGCGAAGTAGGTTTTATACGGGATGCCGGTTAAATCGAGGACGCCACCGATTACAACAATAGAAATCAGAATTGGATTTGTTAGCGCGGCGCCGCGACATGCTCGTTGGATTGCCTGGGCGATAGAGTAACTTAGAATCGTAAGGGTCAGCCCAAAAAGCGGCGTCGCTGTAAGCTGAACCCAAACGTCGTGCATTGCACCGGTATTCATGGTCAACTCAGTTCGACTTCTTTCCCATCCGGTGGGGTTAATGCGACGACAGCGACCCTGGAGGGCGAACACATCCTGTGCATGACATAGGCCGTTACGAGCAGGGACAGGAAAGTCGAGCCAACCAGAGCGACAAGCATCGGGATCCATTCTCGACCAATAAGGTTTAAGTTTGCGATCACTCCGACCCCAGCGGGGACGAAGAATAAGCCAAGATATTGGAGGAGCACGCGAGCAGCCGAAACGAACGGTTCCGGCACTGCACTCGGCTTCCGAGACAGCACCAATCCCAAAATAAGCATGCCGATCACGGGTCCGGGCACCCAGAGTGAAAAGGTGCGGTGAAGAGCTTCCCCCGCCAATTGACAGACCAATAGGGCCGCAAACGCTTTTAACATAACTAAAAGAGAGATCGATTTGGAGAAAGTCGTTAAGCCAGATAGCCCACGATTTCGGCCGAAAGCGGTTGAGCACTTTGAGAAACTATGTCTGTTTTCAACCCGAAGAATTGTGCGAAAAGACAAATGGGGGAATTCCAAAACCGGGCTTATCAACGTACCTGACCGGCCGATCAAAGTCGGGTTGTTGGGTCCACCAGAAGCTCGAATTCTCGACTTGGCCGGCCCGTGGGAAGTGTTCACCCGGGCTAACGAGGTTCTAGCTGAACAGCAACCAACCCAGAAGCCGGGTTATCATCTTACGCTCGCGACGATCGACTCCTCCAAATTGATCGATTGTTTCGGTCAACTCAGTATCAAGGTTAGGGGTGGCTTCCGCTCGCTGGCCCCTGGTTTGGACACACTGCTTGTCGGCGGTGGACGTGCCACCTGGGAACTTCCAAAAGATGAAGATTTTCTGACCTGGCTCAAGGAAACTGGGGGTAAGGTTCGCCGGCTTGCCGCCATCGGCAGCGGAGCGTTTTTCTTGGCGGAAGCGGGGTTACTTCAAGGAAAGCGCGCGACAACCCATTGGCGTTGGGTGGATCGTCTGACAAACAGTTATCCAAGCATTTTGGTGGATCCAGCTCCTGTCTTTGTACGTGATGGCAAAGTTTACACATCAGCTGGTGTTTCTGTGTCCATGGATCTAAGTGTCGCAATGGTGCAAGAGGACTATGGCCACATGGTTGCCGCCGAAGTGGCCAAGCGCCTGGTCCTCTACGTCCATCGACCCGGAGAACAACCTCAGGTTAGCCAGGCACTCAGGTTGCAATCTTCCAGCAATGATCGACTCCGCGATCTGCGTCCTTGGATATTGAATCATCTGGAGAAGGATCTCTCGGTAGAGGCTCTGGCCAAAAGAGCCGCCATGAGCGTGCGCAACTTTAGCCGGCGTTTTCGACAGTCGTTTGGTGTCACTCCAGGCGACTTTGTGACGCGCGTGAGGGTCGAAACCGCTTGTCGACGCCTGGAGGAGAGCAAACTGACAATCGAGCAAATCGCGGCCGAATGCGGTTTTTCCAACGCCGAACTATTGCGCCGGGCTTTTCATCGTACGCTCGGAAGGTCCCCCAGTCGGATTAGAGAAAATTCGATGGCTTCGAGCTTGTTCTTCTGAGGCCGGCTTCTCCATCGTCTGAAACTTCGGAAGTGTCGTCGAACAAGTCGGCACACGGACGACGTAGCCTGATGTTCGAGCCTAAGGCATCGCGTGTCGTACTATCCTTTGCCTCAATGAGCAGCCGCAACTGTTGTGATGTGGTGGGTCATTTGGCCGAAATCGGGGGGTGGGGGACCTTGTTAGTTCGTCCTCATTTCGTGATGGTGGCATATGAAAATTGATTACAAAAATGATGGGTTCGAGACATTAAATCTTTCTAACAGTGATTTGAGAAACAGTGAGGGATTGGCTTTCAAATTGATACCGTTAGGGTCCTTTTCCGGCACTATAGAACGCCTCGTCCTCGTTCGGAACGGTGAGATCGTTCCGTCAGATGCCGGCGATCAAGGCGGCGGCCAAAACTAGAAACAGTAGTGGTCGAGTCGCCGCCAAAAGCAACCCATCGGAATACAGCCTGTATTTAACTCGAAGCGCGAACTGAAAGAAGCTCTCGATCCCCACTACTGAACGGCGGCGATAAAACTCTCAGGAGTGCCGTCCTGCGGATTAACGAACACGATGTCCTTCGGATCGCGGCGCGGCGTGTCGATGGATAGGAAAACAACAGGCTCTTCCAGGATCTTCGGTTGCGCGTGGACCGTTCCGCGTTTGAAAAATAGTAGCTCGCCGGGGCCGAACTCGGCGGTGGTACTTTCATCTTCCATCCAGAATGTGCCTCGGCCCGAAAACACATAGAGGTATTCGTCACAAGTCGCGTGATAGTGTGGAGGCGTTGGCTTATACACACGGAAGACGCGTGCGCTCGCCGCTTCTCGATTAGTGAGGTAATGATCAACGAGCAGCGTGGTAGCAGTCTCGGGTAAGGCAGCTGCGATTTTAGCGATGTCGAATCGGCCTGCGTCGATGGTAGTTAGATTCATGATCGCTCTCCGCTGGACTAGGTATCCGGCGTTTCTTTCCTGCTCAGGGCCCGACGCATTTTCACCAAAGCGATATTTTGGACCTGACGGATGCGCTCCCGGGTGACTCCAAGCTTTTTACCGACTTCTTCGAGGGTCCTGGGTCGGACACCATCTAGACCGAATCGTTGAAAGATGATAAGCCGTTCTCGGCCGTCGAGGACTTCCAGAATGTCAGCGAGTTCGTCGCGCAGATTTTTGTCTCTGAGAAACTCGAACGGCGTTCGCGCACCTTCATCCCCGACCATTTCACCAAACTCAGTCGAATCATCCTCGCTGATCGGAGCGTTTAGCGAAGAGGGCCGAATCGAGGCCGTTTTTAGTTGAGAGACGGTTTTAGTGGAGAGACCGACCTCCTCCGCTAATTCGTCATCGGTCGGTTCACGGCCGAGTTCCTCGCTCATCTGTGAGGCCACCCGATTCATTTTTGAAATCTTGTCCACTAAATGAACCGGAAGCCGAATGGTTTTACTCTGATTGGCCAAAGCCCGCTTGATCGATTGTTTGATCCACCAAGCCGCGTACGTGCTCAGCTTGCCGCCCTTGGCCGGATCGAATCGTTCGACTGCTCTCATCAATCCGATATTGCCTTCCGATACTAAATCCAAGAGAGGCAACCCTAGGTGCGCATAGTCGTGAGCAATTTTGATGACCAGACGGAGATTGGCCTTGATCATGAGCGTGCGCGCTTCCCGGTCGCCTTTCTTAATGCGCGCGGCCAAATCGATCTCCTCTTGCGGGGTCAGCAGCTTTATCTGTCCGATCTCGCGAAGGTAAATTTTGATACCCGGATCTGACTCTTTATTCGCCATAGCGATTCATGCCTTTGCTTTCGCCATGGTTCGCACATCGCCCTAACCGATTCTATTGCTAGAAAGGGCGCTTCTTGGTGACCCTAAAGAGTTAGACAGAAGGTCGCCTCCGTTGTCCCAATGGGCAGTCTCCGATCATCCTTGTGAGTACTGGCAGCAATTGGTTAGCAAGCGAGACTTTACTTAGAGCCGAGAAGGCAAAAGAAACAAAGTAAAAAAGATTATGAGTATGAACACGGACTATTCCGAACTAAGCGTCACCACTATTTCTTCTAGAGAACTCCGGACCGCGCAAGGAGTCGATTTGGAACTCATCCCGCGCGGCACATTTGCGGGCACGATTTATGGCTTTGGTTTGCTCGATAATGGTCGGCTGACGTCGGCTGATACCGGTACCCAGGGCGGCGGCCAGAACTGAAAATTCGGAGAACTATTAAACCAGACTTAAAACGGTTCACCGAATTGGACGTCCTGCGAGGGGTCTTGCTCTTGATGATGAGCGTAGATCACTCGCCTTCGTGGTTTCACCGCTTTACCGATCAACCACTAGGGTTCTTCACCACCGCTGAATGCTTTGTGTTCGTCTCGGCATTTCTTGCCGGGATGGTCTTTCGCAAACGTTCGGAAAAGCTGGGGTTCATTGCCGCTCGTGACTCTTCGGTTCACCGGGCGTTGCGCATCTACCGGGCTCATTTGCTCACGGTTGGCTTCGCGTTCGTTCTCGGCAGCTTCTTCTTATCCGAGTTTCCGGGTGTCAGATATTTGTTAGATCACTATCTGGTGGATCCATGGACGGCGATCGCTGGGTCAGCGGCGTTGCTTTTCCGTCCACCCTTGATGGACATCCTCCCGCTGTACATCTTATTTTCTTTGCTAACACCACTGGCTTTCTGGGCGGCTCAACGATGGGGATGGAGGACGGTCCTGTTGGTTAGCTTTTTGACATGGCTTATCGCGCAGACCCATCTCAGGGATCTCTTGTTGACTGCAACCGGGAACCTGTCTTTCGTGCAACTCGGTCCGTTCGATCTTCTGGCTTGGCAGTTCTTATGGGTTGGCGGCTTATTCATTGGCCAGCGTCTTCTGGGAAACCAACCATTGGTGGTGGTACCTCATTGGTTACGACCACTGTTGATCCTCTCGGTGATCGTTTTTCTTTTCTGGCGTTGGATTTCTATCGCGAACGGCTCTGATCCAATTACTCAAACCTGGTGGTTCGATAAATGGCATCTAGGACCGTTACGCCTGATCAACTTTGCTCTAGCCGCATCGGTTACCGCGACTTTCCTCAAATATATCAATCGCTGGGAGGTCGGTTTGCGACCGTTCCTGCTGATCGGTCGGCACATGCTTCCTGTCTTCTGCAGCCAAATCTGTCTTTCTCTGTTGCTCATTGGTCGCACAGAGTCCGGCTTAACTTCTGAGCCGATCACCTCTGCTCTAATGATCTGTCAGTTGCTGACCGCGCCCCTGTTCGCCTGGTTTCTGGAAAGACGATCGAACGCTGGAAGATTGGCTCGCCCGTTACTTCCGGCGTTGCCAGCTGAGCACCGGGTCGCGCTCGCGGAGCCCCACATAAATATGCATTCATTACCCTCTCGCCTGGCTCAGACGAGCGATGCTTCCCCCTCGGTGGGACGCTTTCTTTTGACCAACCCAAAGATCTATCAAACCAAGTGATAACTAATCATAACAGATGATGATGTAGCAGGCTTGTCCTGGGTGATCGTCCGCCGATGAAAACAAACGCAGTAACCTTTCCGGTACCGGCCAAGGCAGAGAGCAAAAGGCAGCGTCAGCCAAGCCACGCCGCTCTCACTTCGCCAAAAACTTTGAGCAACCGCTACGCTATCTTGATTATACTCATCGCGGTAGTCGGCTACTTGGCATCGGCTTCCTTTGCCTTAAGTGAGCCGGTAGCAAGCCAGATTGCAGAAGATCCGACGATTAGAGGCAAGGGGAAAGATGGGGCCTGTATGGACTACGCCGTTGCGCTCTCCTCAAAGCTAGAAGCCAACGGAATTCACGGCAGACTGATTTTCTACCGCTGGCACATCCGCAACAGCGCGATTGCCGGTAGTCATGTCTTTGTGGTCTACCATCTGGCGGACGGTAGCGAATGGATCGTGGACAACGAAATTCCGGAGCCTAAACAGGTGCCGCCGGAGGCCAGTCCGTTGCAGCTCGTGTTTTTGTTAAGCGGCGACCCGTCTGCACCGGTTGATGTTGAGCTTCAGAATGGCCTTAACAGTCTAAGCTTCTTTTAGCAGATGAAAGGAATTAAGGAGGCAGGCAGATGCCGCGAAGCGGCACCAGAACTTTAGAGGGGTTTAACCGATAAGCGGTAACCTAAAGGGCTCCCTGGACCATTCGGTTTCTGCCCCGAAGGGGCAATAGGACTCAGCCTAGGGTTTTAACGCAGGATAAATTGCTTCATGCGACGTGCTCTGCCTGCTCCGGATCACGTCGCATAATGGAAGCCGGCCTGTTGTAACTTCGGAATCGTGCCGGATATACCGGGCGTCAGCACGACGCCTTCGATCAGATGATTGGTCAGTTCGGCGGCGATCGCCTGATGCGACAGGCTGTCCGGGTTTATGCCTTTTTGCAGGAGCTTCGCGCTATGTTCCCAGATCGCGTTGTGGCATGCCAGGAACACCACGCCGCGCCGCTGCAGGGCCGGAATGGTGTTGCCGGGAGGGCCAAACACACTATTCGGATCTTCATGCGCCGCGATCTCACTGGATACGTCCTTCTCCTCGACCAGGGTGTTAGTCTTGAAGTCGCCGTCCGCGATTGTGGTGAGCTGATATTTCTCCCACATTTCTTCGTCATAAAGCGCCAGCTGCGCTGAACCATGGGTAGCGGACACTTCCAGGAAATTCGGATTTCGAAAGGAGAAGACCTGCACATTTAGCGAATTGCGCATCAGGTTAAGCCAGGCGCCACTAATTTCGGTATTGTCCCAGAGCTGCTTCATACTACCGCGATAGGCAATGACAGCATCTAACGCCTCGGCATCCCATAGATCCGCCGTGTCGAGGATCATCGGAACGGTCCGGAAATCCCGGCGGCGGGGCGCCTTAGCTAACCTTTCCAACAGCGAGTGGAGTTCTCCGGTCACTTGGGGAGCGATCGTCGCAGAGCGACTATGATCAGCTGATACGGGTTCTTCCGCCGCTATTACCCGGCGGCCGAGGAGCATCGAGCACCCGGCTAAAGCAGAGACTTGTAGGCACCGGCGGCGAGACAGAACTAGACGCTTCATCTGCGCGAAGAAAGACGAACTGGTGAGCTCTGAACAATCCATTGATTGCATAGCCTAGCAGTGCCGGTTCCATCGGAACATCGCTCGCCAGGGTAATTGATAAACGCTCGTTCCGCCAATAGCGAGACGGCGCCTTGCAAGTAAGTACATGCATGAGCTCGTTAGAGTTTAGCTCGAAGCGGACGCAAATCGCAGGCGGATCCGCGGATTTAACCAAAAAGCGGATCCTGGCAGCGGCTGAATTAGTTTTTTCCAGAGACGGTTTCCAGGGCGCCACCACTCGGGAAATTGCCCGGCAAGCCGGCGTCAATGAGGTAACTCTCTTTCGTCATTTTCGTACCCGGGAAGAACTGCTCCGGGCGACGTTGGATCAAGGATGCGCGACCTTCGAAGCGCTGGTTGAGCAGTCAGACGAAGTCTGGAAGGACCGGCTGCCTGAAGGTCTGGAGCACTATGTTCGTGAGATGTATTCCGTGGTCAGGCAGCGAGAAGCTCTGGTGCGCGCCTTTGTTAGCGCAGCCCGCATCCTGTCTGAATCGATCCGCAGCGCACTCCGGGAGTTCATGGAGCAGAGAAAGGCTCGCCTTGTTGCCAGGCTAAAGAAGGCGCAGGAGCTGGGCCTGGTCCGGAAGGACGTTGATCTCTCGGCAGCAAGTGATCTTATCCGCGACTCGATCCACAGCGCCATCCTTCGGCATACGGCGTATAACACCGATCCTGAAACGGTGGACGCCCATTTGCGAGGGGTGGCGGATATCCTTTACCACGGAATTAAAGCCAACCACGGAAAGGATTACTAACCATGGCATCAACACTGGAGAGAAGCTGGCTGGAGAGGGGTCACCATCCAGCCGCAGATTGGCGCACGAGCAGGCGCAAAGGGTCGTTACGTGCTCGGCTGGGAAAACGCTTCATCCCAACGCTCGTGGGACTCGGCCTGGTTCCGGTTCTGGGTGTTGCCGGCCTTTATCTCTTTGCCCAGGCAATGAGCTATGAGTCAACCGACGACGCTTTCATTGATGCTCACACGGTCGATGTTGCGCCGAAGATCGCCGGAAGGATCGAGAAGGTCTTTATTGACGACAACTGGCGAGTGAAAAAAGGGGATCCGATCGTCGAGATTGATCCGCGGGATTATGACGCCCAGCTGAGACAGAGACAGGCGGCGTTGGACAGCACCAAGGCGCAGGCCAATTCCGCTCAGGCGGCTGTGGACCAGCAGATCGCAAACGTTAAGAGCTTACAAGCAACGCTCGATCAAGATAAGGCAGACCAGCAAGCCTATCAGGCTCAGGCAGACCAAACCGCGGACAATCTGCATCGGCAGCAGGACCTGTATAACAATCGCGTGGTCTCCGTCCAGGACTTGATTACGGCCAAGGATTCGGATCGTTCGGCCCAGGCAAATCTGGATGCGGCAAAAATGAAGGTAGTCTCGGCTGAAGCACAGTTAGTCGAAGGACAGGCTGAGGTCCGCACCTATGAAGCGCTTTTCCAATACGTCCTCGCCCAGGTCAAAGCAAACCAAGCTAACACCGAGGCCGCCCAACTAAACGATTCATATACGAAAGTATTTGCGCCCGAGTCCGGTCGGGTAACTAATAAGTCAGTCGAACCGGGTGACTATGTTCAAGTGGGTCAAAACCTGCTAGCCCTTGTTCCCACAGACATTTGGGTCATAGCGAATTTTAAGGAGAACCAGATTCGGCTGATGCGGCCGGGCCAGCCGGTGGAAATCGAAGTCGATGCGCTGGGCAGAACCTTCAAGGGTCATGTCGACAGCATCCAAGCCGGTAGCGGTGCTGCCTTCAGCCTTTTGCCGCCGGAAAACGCCACCGGGAACTATGTGAAAGTAGTTCAGCGTGTCCCAGTGAAAATCCGCTTCAACTCGATTCCTGATGTGGGCCTGCCGCTCGGGCCAGGTGAGTCGATTGTTCCGACGGTCAAGGTGCAGGATTTTCACTATTCGGCAGCGCAATTGATCATCGTAGCCGCATTGATCGGCGCGGCAATTCTTGGGGTGCTTTGGTGGGGAACCAGGCCGCCCAAAGCAAAAACGAACAGTTGATAGAATGGCCGATCTAACTGAGACAGTGGAGCCGTGGAAACCTGCGGTTAATCCCTGGTTGATCGCGGCGTCAGTGATGTTAGCCACCTTTATGGAGGTGCTTGATACCTCCGTGGCCAACGTTTCGTTAAACTATATCGCCGGAAGTCTCGCGGTAAGTAACGATGAGGCGACCTGGGTCCTTACCAGCTATCTGGTTTCTAACGCGGTGGTTTTGCCTGCTTCCGGCTGGCTAAGCCGAACCTTCGGCCGGAAACGTTTCCTGATCACTTGTATCGGGATCTTTACCGTGGCATCGGTGCTCTGCGGAGTAGCTGGCAGCTTGGGGTTCCTGGTTCTAGCGCGAATTCTCCAAGGAGCCGGCGGAGGCGCTCTGCAACCGGTAGCTCAAGCGGTCATGTTGGAAACTTTCCCACGAGAAAAACGGGGGGTCGCCATGTCGGTTTACGCCATGGGAGTAGTCGTGGCTCCGATCCTGGGACCTACTCTCGGGGGATGGCTTACCGACAATTATTCTTGGCGTTGGGTTTTTTATATCAATCTTCCGATTGGTATTCTAGCGATCTTGATGTGCATCCGGTTCCTTGAGGACCCTCCCTATCTGAAAAACGTGAAAGCCGGGAGAATTGACTTCTGGGGAATCGGCTTCCTGGCCTTGTGGATTGGCTGCTTGCAAGTCATGCTCGACAAAGGCCAAGATGACGATTGGTTCTCGTCGCATTTTATTCGTTGGTTGGCAGTATTCGCAGTTATTGGTTTCATCCTTTTCCTGGCGCGGGAATGGCAAACTCCCAATCCGATAGTTAACTTGCGCGTTTTGAAAGACCGAAATCTGGCAATCGGCGTTATCTTGAACTTAAGCGTCGGCGCGGTCCTTTACGCTACCACCGCAGTAATTCCCCAGTTTTTACAACTTTTGCTTGGGTACACGTCCTACGAAGCCGGCCTCGTGATGAGCCCGAGAGGCATCGGGGCCGTCATCGGGAGCATCGTTGCCGGACGCATGCTTTCCAAACTGGACGGCCGGCTCTGGATGGCGCAAGGAGCAGGTGTGTTGGGTCTAACTATGTTCCTGTTGGGCGGGATCGACCTAGCGATTTCTCCGGAGAACATTATCTGGCCCATCATTGTTAGTGGATTTGCTCTTACCTCGCTTTTTGTACCGATGAGCACTTTTTCGGTGGCGACCGTGAAGCGTGAAAACATGGGGGATGCAGCCGGCTTAACCAGCCTGGCAAGAAACCTTGGGGGATCAGTAGGGATATCGTCGATCACGGCGCTCGTGATCCGCAGCACTCAAGTACACCAGGACCTATTGGTTAGACATTTCTCGCGGTTCGATGGGCCTTTCCGACATCAACTCGCTACGCTACAGAACTCGCTTGCTGCGGAATCGGGTCAAGCTGCTCACTCGCAAGCTTACGGCGTTTTGTATCAAACTCTCCAACAACAGGCAGGCTTATGGGCGTACGTGGAGCAGTTCCGGCTCTTGGCACTGATCAGCCTTGCGCTTGTGCCGATTATCTTCCTATTCCGGAAGGCGAAGGCGGCGCCGGAGGGCGCGACGATGGCGCATTGATTTTCGAGGAGTTGCAGGAGTTGCAGGAGTTGCAGGAGTTCAAGGAGTTCAAGGAGTTCAAGGAGTTCAGCGGCGAAGCCGCGATTCAAGATAGCCTAGGGTGGAGGCTTTGCGGAGCCCTAGGGAACCCGTCCCCCCAAGCTCCACGCACTGAAGGTGCGTTTCAATGGTTGATGTGATCGGACATGTCGTTGAGCCCTAGCAGAAAATCGATCGCCCCCGTCTCCAAATACGCGCGTTGTTGTCCCGCGCCTTCAGCGCTATATCTTCATCTGGTTCCAATTCCTAGGGCTCCGCAAAGCCTTCGCCCTAGGCTATCTTGACACGCAACTTCGTTGCTGGGCTTTGAATCGTCAAGCCTACGGCCGGCAGTCGCCGAACTATCTTCAATCGCGGCTTCCGCCTCCGCTAAAGCTACGGCGACAAGTCGCCACGGTCGGCTTCTCAGATTTTCCGATCCTTCGGTATGCCTTCCAGGGCCGGCCGGAAGTGGGTGAAATCTTCAAGCCAGATCGTCGGGACAATTAGACCGAAGGTCATCGCCACAACGATTAGCATCGCCACAGCAAGGACATCAAGCCCGAGCGGCACCGGGGAGGAGACACCGGAGGCAGGGAGGCTCACACCGCCAACCGTGAGCCCTAGGATCAGTCCGGCGCAGACGGTAAGAATGATAAGACTCGCATAGGCACAAAACTACTATTGAGCAAGCCAAGACAGGTCCCGATCGTGCGCTTCGCGCAAATTAAAGCTGCTCGGTGACCGCTCAGGAATGGCGCAGCGATAACAGATGTTACCGCCACGCCCCGATCAAATGATGAGTTAGCTCCGCTTATCGGCCGCCATGGCCGCCACCACCGTGGCCGCCACCGCCATGAAATCCGCCACCACCGTGGAATCCGCCAAAGGAATGGCCACCGCTGAAATGTCTGGCGCCGAAGCCATGGCCGAAGAAATGGTGCCCCCCATAGTAGTAGCCGCCGCCGTAGTCACCAAACCACCCGCCGCCAACGTACGGCCCGTCATAAGAAGCCACAACCCCATCCCCAGCGCATCCGCCGAGCAGAAGGATGGCGGCAGCAACTATTAAAAAGTGTATTTTCCTCATGTTAGTTCCCTTTCGAGTTATTGCTCGATTTTGAAATCGGCAGCCCGATCGAATTCCTGTTTCTCCTTTGGCGATAGCTCGCTGTACTGGACCCGAACGGTATAACCGCCCACCAGTTTCCCATTGTCGATATAGAGCCAGTCGGAGATTTCCTTCGGATCGACAGAAACGACTTGGCCTAACTTCAATCCTTGGATCTTACGGGGCTGGTTATCTACCCGGGCTTGGAATCGATTGCCGGTAAACTGCACATCCGATAGCCAGATATGCTCTACCTGACCGTTCTGAATAAACGGCTTTTTAATCTCGAAATCCTTTTGACCCGGTGCGGGATGATTTAGCGCGGCGATAAACTGGCCAACGTTTTTTCGCGCCTGGATAACAGCACCATGCATCGCTGCGTGATTTTTCGGTACTTCGATGTAAGGCGGTTCTGTATCGGTTTTCGCTACCCCTTGTCCCGGGTCAGCAGCTCGAGCGATGAAGGTCCAAAGCGCTAATGCGCTAATGGCAATTACTAAGTAGAATGGTCGGTGACTATTTTTCATCTGCTTCCTTTAAGTTAAGTTGCCGTGACTAAATGATTTCGAGCTTACCGTCGGGAATCTTGGCCAGGGTCGCCTTATCGAAGCCTAAGTGTGCCTGGACCATTTGCGCAGGCAGTCGCCGCAGCCATTGGTTAAGGGAGACTTCCTCGAAAACGTCGGTGCCGAGAATCTCCAGGAATACCGCATCGGTATCCCCGGTGTTCTCGATATAGTGAGGAGCGTTCGAGGGAACATAGCCGATGTCGTTTCCATTGAAATCAACGGTGCGGGCGTTGTCGTACGGGAAAAAGACAGTCATGCGTCCCTTGCCGGCGATCCAGTACTGCCACTCCGAGGAGTTCGGATGCCAATGCAGCTCGCGCAACCCGCCTGGTTTGAGCGTGACCAAGCCTGCAGCCAGCTTGGTGAGCGGGAAGCTGCGGGAATCGACGATGCGCACCTCGCCTTTTTCGGTGGCTCTGGTGGGAGCCATCGATTTCAGCTTGAAGGTGTGTTGCATCGGCGAAGCCACCGTGCTGCCGCCAATCTCCTCCTGGTCCTGAGCAACCGTGTTGGCCGGCACGGCGGAAGGGAATATATAAAGCGGTTCGGTCGGAAGCTTCGCCAACGCCTCACGATCGACGCCGAAGTTTTTTCTCAACACCTCGGGGGGCGTGTGCACCATCCATGCCGAGAGCAGCATGGTGCCGTCTTCCGAGAAATCGCCCTGATTAAAGACAAGCAGGAACTCGGTGCCGTCAGGGTCGAGTCCCTGAATTGAATGCGGGTGTCCGGCTGGGAACAGCCAGAGGTCGCCTTCACTAACATCGCCGATGAACATCTTACCATCGGGACTCATGACGGTGACCCGCGCTTTTCCGTACAGCACGTACGCCCATTCGTCGGCAGTGTGCCAGTGGAGCTCGCGATAGCTCCCGGCGGTTAGGCGCATGTTAACGCCCGAGATATCTTTAGAGGATGGTAGTTCGCGCTGGGTGACCTCATGGGTCCAACCACCTTGCTCCACGCGCTTCTTAACCAAATCAAAAGAATACCATAGCGGTACGACGTCGCCGTGATCTGTCGGCGGCGGCGTATTCGAATCGGGATTCTCGTCCAAAAGTGGTTTGTTTTCCGGACCCGGATCACTGGAAGAGTGGTCGTGTTCGGCTGCTCGCGTGCTAGGTCGCTCTTGCCCACGCACTACCGTGGCTCCGGCTAACGCCGTCATCGCCACGGCTGAGCTGGCCCTCAGAAAGTTCCGGCGCGAAAGCGCTTTCAAAAAACTGTCATATTGATTTGCGTTCATCGTTGTCTGGTAATTCGTCATTCCAACTCTGTTACGGGTGCCCGAAACGCAGAGCACCCGCCTCTCAGGCCAACGCATGACGGTAGTCAGGCGTTTCACTCACAATGCCTAACAGCGAATCTCCCGGCAATGGCTCGCATGAGTGCTTACCACTGACTCTTAAGGGCAGATCCTCGATAGCTGAAAACCCGATCACATGGGTTGACCTGCATCCCACTGCCGGGGATGCCTAACAGCGATCATATGGTCCCTGACAAGACTTCCACACACCTGCAACCGATCCAATCACTAATTACTAATGCCCCCTCTTCCGGATTACTAATAAAGCACTCGTTCTTCCAATGGCAGATCGGGACGCACCGGCATTACCTTCCTTAGGGGCAGAGCCACTTCTGTCTCGTTGAAATTAGGAGAGATTATGAAATTCCGGCTACTCGTTTTTTTTGTCATTGCTTTTGGTTTGACCTCTGCCACCCGGGCGGAGGATTTAAACGCTTTAGCAGCAAAGGGATATCGGTGGGTGACTGTCAATGGGCCATTTGCTTGCGCCACCGAACAGGAGGTCCGCCACATCACCAGTGACCCAACCGACTCAACCGAACTGCAGATGGTGCAAGACGGTGGAGCCTACTATCTAATTCCTGGAACTTTAGTTCAGGTTGTCCAGGACGACCAGGTCAATGGCATGTCGGAGATTCTAGTAGGAGGAATCGTCAAACCTCTCTGGACCTATACCAGATTTCTTAGCGCGACTCCTATACATGACACCTACGGAATTATCGAAACACCGGAGAATACCGGTTCAATTGACACCGGCGATATCGGTGAAGTCGAAATTCCGGATGAACCGGTCAACAATACAACGCCGATCCCGCGGGTGCCTCGGTAGCACTGGAGTCTAACTAGCTAAACTATGAAACCACTATTAACGTGTATTCTAATTTTTGCTGGATTTTGTCCGGTTCTGTTCTCTTCCTGCGCGAGCAGCGGTAACACCGCCAACAACACCACCGGAGGCAGAAGTATAGCCAGCAGTACCCGGTACAATCCGGCGGACATGCAATTCAACGCCCCGTGGCCATTCGGCCCTAATACCTATCGCTGAGTCGAGCGAGCGGTTAGCGCCGGGCGTATAGGCGTATCGGCGCGTCGAATGGACGATCAGAGGCGCGAAGCGTTTACCCCGGAGAATTTCGGGGCTGGAAAGACTTTAGCCTAGTCCGGCGGCTGAGGGATTCGAGGCCTTGGTAACCCATAGAAAGAGCGACAAGCGCTGAAGGCGCGATAGAGGCGGGCTTATTGATTCTGTCGATAGCCCGCGACCGATGGTCAGATGCTGAGGTTAACTATCCAAACGCCAATTTCTTTTGCGCTTTCAGCGCTGACCGCTTTTCTTACATCTATACCTAGGCCTCGCGGACTCAGCCTAGCAGACTGTTGAAAATCGGAGGCTTTTCTGTCCCGGAGGGACGAGATGATGGTAGCTTGGTACGAAGTGCCTGGGAACAGGCCCGTCAAGATCCGTCCCGTAGGGTACGGTGTGATCGTGTCCCCCCTGAGCCGCAACCAGGGGCGTGCATACTCGCTAAACACGCCTCAATTCGATAGCCACCCCCTCACACCGTGCCCTACGGTACGGACTCACGACCTCGCGATTCCAGGCACTTCGTGCCAGGCTACCATCATCTTGTCCCTCCGGGACACAACCGCTTTTGCTCTCGGATTTTTCAACGGCCTACTAGGCTAAAATCTTGCCAGCCCCGAAATTCTCCGGGGTAAACGCTTCGCGCCTTTTGAATTGCGATTGTCCGAAGAGGCAATCATTAGTCCGACACGCCGCATCAATTCTCGGCCATGGAACCGATGTTCTGATCGCGCTCAACGACATGCACCTCCATGCCGTTGTTCAAGCTGTCTGACGGGTTAACAATCAGCTGATCAGTTGATGATAATCCCTTTTCAATTTCCAACCGGGTACCGAGATCCTTATCAATCTGGACGTTGCGAATCTCAACTTTTCCGTCGGCCTTGACAACACCTACGGCCGAGGCGCCGTTCCGGAACAGAAGTGTATTAGCAGGGATCTGGAGAGGGGTCCCGGCGCTCTCGATATGGAAATGCACCTCGGTGTAACCACCAGGCCAGAGTTCGTTTTTCGGGTTAGGTACGTGGAGCTCAACCAGGTGGGTGCGGTTACTTGGATCAACGGCGTCGGAAGTCGTTACCACAGTAGCAGGAAAGACCCGGCCAGGGAATTCGTCGAAGCTCAAGTCAGCCTTGGTTCCTACTTGAACCTGCCTGGCAAAATTCTCCGGGACATGGACGTAGACTCTCAGCGGATCCTGCTGATCCACTATGAACAACCTAGTGCCGGAGCCGGAAACAATTAAATCGCCGACATCGGTACTACGGTTAATCACGACCCCATCGAACGGAGCACGAAGAAACTTAAAGTTCTCTAGAGCTTGCAACCGCTGGACAGCATCAGCGTCCCCATTAACCGTGGACACCAGCACCAGGTAGTTCGAGTGCATGGTATCGAGATCCCTCTGGGTAGTGACCTTCTTCTGAAAAAGATCTTGGGCCTCATGGTAGTTGGCCGCAGCCAGATCTAGCTGGGCTTTGGCCATGGCCAAGGTAGCTTGAGCCTGACTAAGCTCTTGGTCGACCTCAGGTGTGTCGATCTCACCCAAAATGTCGCCAGCTTTCACTTTGGCGCCGATATCATAATACCACTTTTTAAGGTAGCCAGTAGTTTGGGCGTAGATGGGAGCCTCATAATAGGCATGGGTCTGGCCCGGGAGCTGTAACTCGACCGAGGAAGCTGATGGTTCGGGAGACACGACCTGCACATTAAATTGAGCGGCCGCGTCAGCCACTTTCTGGAACCTATTGGTAGTGGCTGATCGCGAAGTGAGTCCGAGGATCACAATGCAGATGAAGCCAATGGCCCCCAGAAACAAAATCAGCTTGAGTCGTTTAAACCGTCGGGGAGCAGCGGAAGTATCGCTGCCCTCTGTTTTTTGTGGGACTTCAGGTGGCATCATAAGTGTAAGAAATTCCAAGGTTGATTCTATTGAGTTGGCTGTGCCGGTGCGGGTTCGAAGGATTTTGCACCCTGACGTTTTTTACGAATCCTCATAAAGACAGTGGGAACAAAGACGAGAGTCGCAATCGTGGCGAACATCAACCCTCCGATAACCGCTCGGCCCAAGGGGGCATTCTGTTCGCCGCTCTCACCCAGACCAAGTGCCATTGGCACCATGCCGATAATCATGGCCAGTGCGGTCATCAGCACTGGTCGGATCCGAATATAACCGGCCTGAAGTGCAGCCCGGTAAGAGTCATGATGCTCGTCCAGTTGCTCCTTGGCAAAGGTCACTACCAGGACGCTGTTTGAGGTGGCTACGCCCATACACATAATGGCTCCCATCAATGCAGGCACATTCAGCGTGGTCCCGGTGATAAATAACATCCAGACAATGCCGGCCAGAGCGCAGGGTAGCGCGGTAATGATGATTAGCGGGTCAACCCATGAATGAAAGTTCACCACCATCAGGAGGTAAATCAGAACGATCGAAAACATCAGCCCCAGACCAAGCCCGGCGAATGAGTCCTGCATCGTCAATACCTGGCCGCGAAGATTAATAAAACTGCCCCGGGGTAACTTGCCTCTCGCTTCCTCTACCAGATGGTTAACCTGGCCGGCGACGTAACCGAGATCTTTACCGTCTACATTGGCATAGATATTAATCACGGGCGCGATATTGTAGTGGTCGACAACCATGCTGGTTTCGCTTCGGGAGATGTTGGCCACATTCCCAAGAATCTGCAGCGATCCAGTATTACTTCCCAGGATGGGGAGATTGCGTAACGCCTCTAGTGAATTGATCTGCTCCTGAGGAACCTGACCATTAATCTGATAGCTGACCCCATTTTTTGGATCTACCCAATAGTTCGGGCTGGTTTGAAATGAACCGCTCAGTGCGTCCAGTACACTGCCGCTAACCTCCTGTTGGGTAATGCCGAGCGTCGAGGCTTTGGTCCGGTCGATATTAATATCAAGTTTAGGTACGTCAGTCGGTTCCTGGACCCGGACGTCAACGGCGCCGGCGACCGAGCGAATCTTCTGGGCAAGCTCATTTGCCGCGACTGAGTTGGCCACGCTATCGGAGCCGCTAATCTGGACGTCGATGGGAGCCGGCAGGCCAAAGTTCAAGACCTGGGAAACGATATCGTCGGCCGGAAACCAGTAAGTGACATCGGGAAAGTCGTGATGGAGCCTTTGCCGAATCAGACGAATAAACTTATCCGTTGGCTCGTGTCCCTGGTTCAGCGACACCAGGATATCTCCATCGGCCGAACTCACCGTTCCAGTGGTATTGTAAGAAGTGTTAATTCCGCTGTATGGGATTCCCTCGTTATCGATGATCCCGCTAAGTTGGTTGGCTGGAATCACTTGGCGGATCATTTGCTCGATCAGGTCCACTCGCCGAGCGGTTTCCTCGATCCGGGTTCCTGACCTCACGCGGACGTGCAGATCGAACTGACCGGCATCAACTGAGGGAAAGAAGTTTTGCCCGAGCAATGGCAGTAGACACATCGAGAGAATAGAGAAGCCGATGAAAGTCAGGGCAGTGATGCCGGAATGTCGTAGGCAAATGCTCAGGAAATCGCGGTACCCTTCGCGAAACACTTCAAACCCGCGATTGAATCCTTGGTAAAAACGCCCAAAAAAGTTTTTCGATAGGGACGATCCCCCCCTCGCCTGGGCTTGGCTGCCGGCAGATCCGTGGTGACCTTTCAGCAAGTACATGCAGAGAGTCGGAACCAAGGAACGGGACAACACAAACGAGGCCAACATCGCAAACATGACCGCTTCGGCCAACGGCGTGAATAGAAACTTGGCTATACCCGACAAACCAAAGATCGGCACGAACACGATACAAATAACCAGCGTTGAAACCAGTGCTGGCAACGCGATCTGGGCGGCCCCATCCCGAATGGCTTCGAGGGCCGGTTTTTTTTCACCCATGTGACGATGAATATTTTCGATAGTGACCGTGGCGTCATCCACCAGTAGACCCACCGCCAGCGCCAACCCGCCCAGGCTCATGATATTGATGGTTTGGCCAAGGGCGCTCAGGATGGCAATCGAGGTGAAAATGGACAACGGAATCGAGATCGCGATGATCACCGTACTCCGCCAGTCCCCTAAGAAGATCAGAATCATGAGCGCAGTGAGCAAAGCTGCAATCGCCGCTTCCCGGACCACGCCAATAATAGAATCGGTGACAAAGACCGATTGATCGGTCAAAAGCTGAAGGTTCAGTCCCTTTGGTAGGGTCTGCTCAAGTCGGGGAAGCAAATTCTTAATTCCTTGAACCACGTCAAGGGTCGATGCATTTCCGTTCTTTATGATGTCCAACATGGTGGCCCGAGTCCCGTTGAAGCGAACCACGTTGGTCTGGGGGATATTTCCATTGATCACGTTGCCGATGTCGCGCAGGTAGATCGTGGCACCATTAACCGTTTTGATCGGCAGAGTATTTAAATCTTCGATGGTCGGAGGACTGGCGTTAATTCCAAGCTGGTATTCAAATTGTCCGATTTTAGCGGTACCAGATGGTAGAATGAGATTCTGCGCATTCACCGCGCTGATCACGTCGGCGGCAGTGAGTCCACGGGCCTGCATTGCGCGGTAGTTAAGATTAACTTGAACATACCTCTGTTTGCCGCCGTAGGGGTAAGGAACCGAAGCGCCAGGAACTGTTACTAATTGGGGACGGACGAAGTTGAGTGCATAGTCATTAAGCTGCTGCTCCGAAAATCCCTTGCCCCCCAATCCAAGGCGCAGCACGGCGACATTGGTAGCGTTATAACTCAAGACCAGGGGCGGCGTGATTCCAGCCGGAAGCTGAAGGAGGACAGCTTGGGAGATGGCGGTAACCTGGGCGACTCCGGCTGAAACGTTGGCGGTAGGCTGAAGATAAATTTTTACTACCGCGATTCCGTACAGCGATTCGGATTCGATATGTTCAATGTTATTGACCGTCTGGGTCAGTGTCCGTTCGTAGACCGTCGTGATGTTATTTGCGATCGCATCCGGCTCCATGCCCGTATATGTCCAAATAACAGAAATCACCGGAATGTTGATACCTGGGAAGATATCTTTCGGTGTCCGTAGAATCGCCAGCCCTCCGCTGATTAGCATGAAAATCGCGAGGACGATAAACGTGTACGGTCTGCGTAAGGCCAGGTTAACGATCCACATTTGTTGATTGGCAGTTGTTTGCGTTTAGTTTCATTTCATCGCCGCTTGGCGCAGGGCGATCCATCACTCTTCGGCAATGGAAGAAGACCCAGATCCCGCGACATGAACTTTCATCCCAGTGCTCAAGCTGTCTGAAGGATTGACAATAATCTGATCAGTTGGTGACAGCCCCTTTACAATTTCCAACTTAGTACCGAGATCCTCGCCAATCTGGACCTTGCGTATCTCAACATTTCCTTCGGATTGGACGACACCGACCGCCGGCCCCTCCCTCCGAAACAGGAGCGTATTAGCCGGGATGAAAAGGGTGTTTCCGGCGCTGTTGAGGTGGAAATGCACCTCTGCGTAAGCACCCGGCCAGAGTTTGAATGACGGGTTAGGTACTTGGAGCTCAACGAGCTCGGTGCGGTTAGTAGGATTAACGGCGTTCGATGTCGTGATGACGGCGGCAGGAAAGAGCCGGTGCGGAAATTCGTCCAAGCTCAAGTCAGCCTTGGTTCCTACGTGAACCTGTTTGGCGAAGTTTTCGGGGACACTGACGTAAACTCGCAGTGGATTCTCCTGATCCACTATGAACAACTTTTGACCCGAGCCGGAAACATAATCGCCAATATCGGTACTCCGGCTAGTCACGATCCCATCGAAGGGAGCACGCAGAAACTTGAAATTCTCTAGAGCCTGCAGCCGTTGGACGGCATCAGCGTCCCCATTAACGGTGGACTGTTGAGCCAGGTAGTCCGCCTGCATGCTTTCGAAATCCCTCTTAGAATCGACGTTCGTCTGCCAGAGACGCTTCGCCTCATCGAAGTTAGTCGCGGCGAGAGTCAGCTTGGCTTTGGCCGTCTCCAAGGTAGCCTGGGCCTGGCTAAGCTCTTGGTCGACCTCAGGCGTATCGATTTCACCCAGAATGTCGCCAGCTTTGACCTTGGCGCCGATATCAAAATACCACTTTTTCAAGTAGCCGCTGGTTTGGGCGTAGATAGGAGCCTCATAGTAGGCATACGTGTGACCCGGGAGCTGTAACTCGATCGAAGCAGGTGGGGGCTGAGGAAACACCACCTGAACGTCGACTGGCGTAGTCTCATTAGCGACTTTCTGGGGTCTTTGGGTAGTGGCCATTCGCGAAGCCAGAAAGATCGCAACGCAGAGGAGGCCGATTGCGCCCAGAAACAGAAGCAGCTTGAGCCGTTTGAACCGTCGGGGAGCAGCGGAAGTATGGGTGGACCCTGCTTTTTCTGGAGTGTCTGGTGTCTTCATAACTTGTAGGAATTTCGAAAGTTAATTTCTATTGAGCTGCCGGTACTACTGCGGGCTCGAAAGATTTTGCACCCTGGTGTCTCTTTCGGATAGTTAGAAAGACGCTGGGAACGAACACGAGGGTCGCAACCGTGGCGAACATCAACCCGCCGATGACCGCCCGGCCTAAGGGGGCATTCTGTTCACCGCCATCACCCAGACCAAGTGCCATTGGCACCATACCGATAATCATGGCCAATGCGGTCATGAGCACTGGTCGGATCCGAATATAACCGGCCTGGAGTGCAGCCCGGTAAGAGTCATGATGCTCGTCCAGTTGCTCTTTGGCGAATGTCACCACCAGGACGCTGTTGGCGGTGGCCACACCCATACACATAATGGCTCCCATCAGCGCAGGCACGCTCAGCGTAGTCCCAGTGATGAACAGCATCCACACAATGCCGGCAAGAGCACAGGGTAGCGCGGTAATGATGATTAACGGGTCAACCCACGAATGAAAGTTCACCACCATGAGGAGGTAAATCAGAACGATCGAGAAAATCAGTCCCAGGCCCAGCCCGACGAACGAGTCCTGCATCGTCAATACTTGACCACGAAGATCAATGAAACTGCCGCGGGGTAACTGGCCTTTAGCTTCCTGTACCAGATGGTTAACCTGATCGGAGACGTAGCCGAGATCTTTGCCGTCTACATTGGCATAGATATTAATCACCGGCCGGATATTGTAGTGATCGAGAACCGGACTAGTCTGGCTTCGGGAGATGTTGGCTACGTTCCCAAGAATTTGAAACGATCCCGTGTTACTTCCCAGGATCGGCAGGTTGCGCAAGGCATCTAGTGAATTGATCTGATACTGGGGAACCTGATCATTGATAGAATAACTAACCCCATTTTTTGGAT
>Ga0185299_10001005_pt1 | contig 63579 bp, 55 predicted proteins | sample PaiPotPPA55metaG_FD_128002 | JGI IMG/M metagenome (GOLD analysis project Ga0185299, IMG submission 128002) | Iron sulfur acid spring bacterial and archeal communities from Banff, Canada, to study Microbial Dark Matter (Phase II) - Paint Pots PPA... ... | reverse complement strand
CGTGTTTGGAAAACTGGCCAGGGAGCGTTTAGCGCGCGAGAATATTGATATTACCCACTTTGTAGAGCTGCCCTTGGCTCGAACCGGTGTTGCCATGTCGTTTCTTGACGCTAGAACCGGCGAGGACATGGTCGCTGTCGCCAGATCCGCGAATCACGAGTATCCACCCACACTGGTGACCGAGGCTGAGCCTGCGATTCGGGCTGCGGATCTGGTTTTCACCCAACTCGAAACCGATTTTTCGGTCGTTCTTGAAGTCTTCCGCCTGTGCGCTCTTTACAATAAGAGATTGATCGTTCATGCGGCTCCGGTTGGACCGGAAACTCGGATCCCGCGGGGCGACTTTTACTTGATGGTACAAGGCCATCACGAAGCATTGGCCTTGACGCATGCGAAGAGCGTAGCGGGAGCAATTCGCCGGCTGCACGAGCTCGGCTGCGAACATGTCATTGTCGTCAACGGGACCGAATCCTTAATTTCTTCGGATGAGCATTCCAGCCATATCCATCCGCTGCCTCAGATGTCGCGTGTGCATTTTGGCGGTGCAGCCGAATGCGTCGCGGCGTGGGCCGGAATCACCCTAGCTCTCACCAAGGATCTGAATCACGCGGCCGAGCTAGCTGCTGAAGCAATGGCTTTCAGTATGGCTCGGCCAGGAGCCCAGGAAAGCATGCCTTATCCGTCCGAACTGAACGGATCGGGTAAGAGCGCGTGATCGTCGGCGTATGGGCGTATCGGCGTGTTTCGCCTGACCTCCTGAAACGTAAAATAAAGCACGCTTAGGCCTTCCAGGGATTCCTTTGACTAGCAGCCTCTAAACATGAGAATGAGTTTTATCGTTTTAAGAAAGGGGATCTTTTTGAAGCCCTTTAGGGATGTCATTTTGACTGTTAATTGTCATTTTTCTTGATCGATATTTGTCACCCTTACCGTTCAGCCCGGCTCTAGCCGTTCGTCCAGAGTTTTGGCGCAAGTATTGTTGGAGCGTCTCGCGGCCTATGCCGAACTCGCGAGCAAGAGCGGCTTTCCTTTCGCCGCATGCGCTCGAGCTCCTCACGATCGTATGCATCAAATTTGTCGTCTTTCGACGGTTTTTTGGCGCGAACGTTTACGGTTGCATGGAGGTTGTCCCAAATCACAATACTTTGCATGCCGCATGTTCCCGGTCTCCGCAGCCCATACGATAAGGTCGGCCGTTTGGTTTATTTTGGCCGCATGCTCGACAAGATTCGACTGCACGCAATGGGCAAACTTCCGCCCGAGTACCAGAGCAACCTTGGCGACGCCCAGCCGAAGTTCAACGATGGGCGGTGTTGCCGGTTTCTCGGGATCCAATACCGAGCGCTTGTGGCCCGCACTCTTGAAGGCGGAACAAACGAGGACATACTCGCTTGGGCGCACGCACATGGCACGCGGCGCACTGACGAGGAGTGCGTTATGTGGAATCGATTCATGATTAAGGCGGGTTGGCGCGATGATCGCTCGACGCGACTGCAACAGCTTGTTGTTGAATACGGATTGGCGGGAAAGCCAATCGAGACGGTCTTTGATCTTTTCGACTACGATGAAGGCCGCGACCCTGTTGCCGAAAGGCCATGGCTGCGCGTATAAGCGTTTATCGGACGTCTACGGTTAGATTGTCCCTGCGTGCAGTTGTCTGGATTAAGGAGGTAAGAAGCGCGGGCGAAATTCGCGTTTTTTCCGCCCCATTTATCGTGGGATCTCCAGAATTCGCTGCATCTTAAGTTAAAGTTAAAACGCGGTTCAGCAGCCCGAAAATTTCCGCCAATGATTCACCACTGCTATGCCAAATATTGAGCAAAATCCTATGCCTAATAATTCGCAAAGTGACAGGGTGCCACTGCCAAGCTGACCGCTCTATTCTCAAGCGTCCGGGAGTTGATGTGTGGAGGCTCGAATTCTAGGTGCTTTTTTGATTGGGCCTTTCCTCGCGGACCAAAAGTATTTAGCCGACGGCGAAGCTTTATTCGGTAAGGATGTTTGAAACGTCGCTTTCGTGATTTCCCTTTGTTTCTTTTTAACCTCAGCTGATCCTCTGTTAGAGAACGCAGCAAACAGCAGCGTGATCGCATCTTTGTCACGCCGATCCAGTACGCTGAGCAAAGAACCAATCTGCAGCGCAGTCCGGTTTCCTCGTGAACTTCTCTTCTCAACGCCTTAACCAGGGACTCGCCTAGTTTTACCTTGCCGCCTGGTAAGGTCCAAAGCTTCGATCCCGTAGCCTGACGGACTAGAAGAACGCCCTTGGCTGAGTCTTCAATCCAAGCCATGACCGACACTTCCTTGGTTGGACGCAGTCTGCGAGATTTCGGCGGAAGTTTGGGCATCCCTTACGGGGAAACTACACCTAACGTTTCCCTGATTGTCTTTGCGAGCAGATCTTTTAGGCGATGCAGGATTGCCTCTCGGGCTCGTGGAACCTGGTTTGGATTTAGATGTTTCAGCGGCACGTCTCCCTAATCCACAGATCGATCCGGTTTTGAATGTTTGACCACATGCCTAGCCGGTCAAAGTTGTTCACGCCGGACTTTTGCTTTGCTTGAGTACAATAGTCCAGCATCTCCTTCACAACCTCCGCCGCTTCGGTGTTACAGAATTCCACGTAGAGGTCTCTCTCCGTCCGACTGACCCGGAGATGAAAATCGCCAATCTTTTCGGTGCGCGAAAGCATGGATGGTTGTTAAGTGCTTTGCATTGGGTGGTAATGGCGCCTTCGCCGGGTCTTCGAGCCGCCCGTTCGGGGCGACTTTCACAGGCGGCCTTGATAAAAGATATTTTCTTCCTAGTCGTCCGCTCCCGCTTCCGTTTCTTTGCGCTGCTGCCCAGAGCGACCCTAGAGAAGCCATAAGGCCTTCTGGCCTTGGTCCCCTTTTTTTTGGAGGTACGAGCTCAGACCGCCGACTCTCCTCGCTCTCCGGTCCGAATGCGAATCGCTTCTTGAATAGGCACAACAAAAACCCGGCCGTCATTCAGTCTTCCTGTTCGGGCCTTACGTACAATGGCTTGAACCGTGCGCCGAACGCGATTATCCGCGACGACGATTTCAAATTTTAGCTTCGGCAAAAAGTCGCTGAAGTACTCGCCGCGAGAAGAGATGGACGTGTGATCTGCCCGCCGACCCAACATCTTTACTTCGCTGACGGTTACCCCTTCGACTCCGATTTCGATCAAGGCTTCTCTTACCTCGTCCATTCGGAAAGGTTTGATAATGGCCTCGATCTTCTTCATTTCATACTGATGTTGAGGCATTTCTAAAAGAAAGCAACCAGGCTAGAGCGATTGCCCAGCAGTTTCCTCAAGCTTTTAGCCCGTTTCACCGAAGGTCTGGGGGCTAACTACCTTTTTGGGGCGTTCGGTCTGGCTGACAACCTTGCACGACGCTCATCGTCCAAGAGGATAGCAGAGTCTTAGCGTGCTTTATTCTCCGTTTCATGAACAAAGTGCAGCTCTCTCAAGAGCGCATTTTGACCGATGCCGAACAGCTAGCTCTGGCCACTGGCGCGGCGGCTTATCGCTGGGAAGACCTCACGAAAGCTCCGGTAAGTCCCTCCATGCTCTTTAATCCAAGACGTTATGGAGACGGAGCCAAAGATCTTTTTATCACGTTGAACTGCGTCCAAGAGAACATCATTCACGGTGGTCAGCGCGACCGGTCCCGCCGTCGCCCGGACGGTAGCCGGATGCCCAAGAGCAGGGCAATCAAGGGCACCCGTTTGCCGATCGTGCGAATCCGCAAAATCGAGGACTATGTCCCAATCCGCACCCTGTGAGAAATGCAGCGCTTTTTCCGCAAAAGGCCGACAGGGTCCGCAATATCCCGAGAGAATTACCCACTGGATGGCCGAGGGTCTGGTCGAGCCTAATTGGTTCAGCGTTACAAAAACACATCACCCTATATGGCCACAAAAGTTTGGACTACTACGCCAGCCTACCCTGCCAGTGAGGGCGCTAAGCCGCGCCAAATTCTTGGTCGGTACCGTAGTCACCGGCGAGCAACGAGAATTTCAACCATTAAAGGCCAATGGACGACCGGCGACATCAGCGTGTTCGGATTCATCCTTTCGCTGGCGTTTATCGGTGCAATCCTGTCCGCCTACAGTGATCGGCCGGCCTTCTGGCTATTAGTCGGCCTCGGCCCAGTCGCCATCGGATTTACTCTGATCACATTTCTTCGACAGAGATTCGGTAGACGCCTCTTTACTCCGACGACTAAAATGTAGCATGGAAATTAGAAGAATTGGCTCAGAACCCTCCGTCAAAGGGCCGGCCGATTGGTTTACCGGCGCAGTCCGGATTGATCCCCTATTCGATGTAAAAGCTCCGGGTCAGGTGGCGGGCGCAAGTGTTACATTCGAGCCGGGCGCCCGGACCGCCTGGCACACCCATCCTCTGGGTCAAACCCTCATTGTCACAGCTGGCTGCGGTTGGGCGCAGCGCGAAGGCGGCTCTATTGAAGAGATCCATCCCGGCGATGTGATTCGGTTTCTGGCCGGCGAGAAGCATTGGCACGGTGCTGCGCCAACCACCGCCATGGCCCATATCGCTATTCAGGAACAACTTGATGGCAAAGTGGTCGACTGGATGGAGAAGGTCACCGACGAACAGTACAATCGGTAGGGATGAGCTCCTGCTCGACCCTCGTGAAAGGCGCAAATCGTCCTCGTCCTCGATTGGTAACGGTGCAGCGCCGAGCGAGCTGGAATAGCGAGCTCGCCGATCAGGGGCACTGGCCAAGCGACTGAGGGCTCGCACGCCAGGGACAGAGCAGCACGAATATCGAGGACGAGGACGATTTGCGTCGGGCCTTGCTGCCGTCCGTTCACAAGGGACGAGCATGCGCTCGTCCCTTCTATTTTTTGCGCAAGATCGCGACATGTTGCGCATGATCGCGAGAGCCGGCTCCACCGTCATGGCCAATGTTCACGCAACTCCAATTAGGTCAGCCCTTCGAGCATCGTACCAGGGCCGTCGACCTTAAAGGAGCTCGAACATGCAAAAGCGTATACTTGGAAAAAGCAATCTGGAGGTCTCGGCTATCGGCCTTGGCTGCATGGGAATGAGCGTCGGTTACGGCCCTCTTCGCGAAATTAACGACGCAGCGTCAACCGTCATAGTTCAAGGGGCCAGGTATCCTGAGCATTTGGAACGATTGAGCGAGACGCTGAACTAACAAACGGACGCGCTGGTAGGGCGAGGCTCCCGTACAACCAGATAACTTACTCAGAGCCGCCGGCGTGCCTCGCCCCTGGCTGTATCGCGCCGGCTGGTTGCCGAGCCGCTATCCCAGCGTGCAATCGCGTCCTGTCGGGTGCTATCTGTGGCGGGGTCTTTTAAGCTAAGTCATTGCGGACCAGCGTAGCGATTGTGGCGGGGTCACATCATGGAACGGCGGCTCGGCAGCAGTTCGGTGTCGCATCCAAAAGGTCGATGTGAGCGCCTTCCCTTGCGAAGGACATCAGAAAGGTCCGGAGCCTCGCCCTACCAGCGCGCCGCGGGCGGTCCGAGGGCCAAGTTAGCCGCGAAGCTGAGACTCATGATAGCCGAGGAGTGTAGCCCTAGGTGAGGTTAGATCGAAGCCCAATAGGTAGGGCGAAAATCCCGGCGCGCCGTCGATGAGTTTTATCCCGTTGGTTTGCCGCGCCGGATTTGAGCCACACCGCGCGTACACCACCCCGCCGGTTTGATCGGCTTCGTTCGATCGGGCATAACGACCTAAAACGCTTTCGCACCAAAATCGGCCGCTATTCCGTCTCGCTAACCAGCTCTTCGTCGGTTTTTTCCGGGCCAATTTGCGAACCCTTCTTCCGATCGCGTTTATCGGATTGGCCATTCGTTCTTCCGCCAAAAACCTTCATCACGACGGAGAAAAAGACGGGCGTAAAGAAGATGCCGAAAAAGGTAACCCCGATCATCCCGGCAAATACCGCGGTGCCCAAAGCCTGATCCATCTCGGCGCCAGCCCCTCGGGCGATTACCAAAGGCAACACACCCAAGATAAAGGCAAACGACGTCATAAGAATCGGCCGTAACCGAAGCCGCGCCGCTTCTGCCGCCGCCTCAAGCCGGCTTTGGCCCACTTGCATTTGTTGCCGGGCAAACTCCACAATTAAGATCGCATTCTTACACGCGAGTCCGACCAGAACGACAAAGCCGATCTGCGTGAAAATGTTGTTGTCCTGACCGCGCAGATAAACTCCGCTCATGGCTGAGAACAAGCACATCGGCACGATTAAAATGACCGCCAGCGGTAAAGACCAACTCTCATATTGGGCCGCCAGAGCCAGTAACACGAACAACACGCAGAGCGGGAAGATATAGATGGCAGTGTTACCCTCGGTAACCTCTTGATAAGTCAATTGCGTCCATTCGAACCCAAATTGGGCCGGCAGATTTTCCCGGCAAATTCGCTCCATCTTCTCGATTGCTTGTCCGGAGCTCACTCCGGGTACCGTGGCGCCTTGGATGAGAGCAGCCGGATAAACATTATAATGAGCAACCGCATCGGGACCGTTAATTCGCTCGACCCGCATTACGCTACCCAAAGGGACCATGCCACCCGAGCTGTTCCGGGTATACATCCTCTGGATCTCGTTAGGATCGGCGCGAAACGCAGCGTCAGCCTGAACGTTTACCTGGTAGGTTCGACCGAGGAAGTTGAAATCATTGACATAGTTTGTCCCAAGATAAGTCTGCAAAGTGTCGAACACCGAGCTCATCGGGACATTCAGGGTCTGCGCTTTCTCTCGATCGATATCGAGAAAGAGTTGGGGCACATTGGAGCGATAGGTCGTAAAAACGCCGGCTAAACCCGGTTCTGCGTTGGCGGCTGCGGTCACCGCATCGGTCGCCTGTTGCAACGCACCCAGCCCGGCGTTACGCCGATCCTCGATCTCGAGCTGGAACCCGCCGGCATTGCCCATACCACGAACCGAAGGGGGTTGGATAGCGATCACAAATGCGTCCTGAATCGAGGACACCGCCGCTTGTACTTTTCCGAGAATCGCAGTAGCCGACTGCTCGGGATGGTCAATCCGTTCGCTGAACGGCTTCAACGGGAAAAAGACCGTCAGGGCGTTGGATTTGGTGGTGTTATCGAGTATCGATAAACCTTCGATCGCAAAAGTAAGCTCCACTCCGGGGATGTCTTTGCCGAGTTTGCCGATTTCCTCTCGGATCTCGTCATTTCGCTGCAGAGAGGCGCCGTCCGGCAGCTGAGCGAATACGATCAGGTAGCCTTGGTCCATCGTCGGGATGAAGCCCGCGGGCACCGTTCGAAAAAGCGAGCCAGTGAGGCTGACCAGCCCAACGTAGAGGATCAGTACGAACGCGCTAAGTCGCAGGAGACGCCGCACCGTCGCTCCGTATAGATTGATCCCGCGATCGAATGTCCGGTTAAATAACCGGAAGAACCAACCCAGCAATGTATCGATCAGGCGGGTAAGTAGATCCTTCTTAGCGTGGCCCGGTTTGATCAGGAGAGCAGCCAACGCCGGGCTAAGCGTGAGCGAGTTAAACGCTGAAATCAAGGTAGCGATGGCGATGGTTAGTGCGAACTGTCGATAAAATTGACCACTAATCCCGCTCACCATAGCCGTGGGTACGAAAACGGCCGTCAAAACCACCGCGATGGAAATGATAGCGCCGCCCACTTCGTCCATGGCTTTTCGGGCTGCTTCCTTGGGCGAGAATCCGTGCTCGATCCAGCGTTCAACGTTCTCCACCACCACGATGGCGTCATCGACGACGATACCAATCGCCAGAACCAGCCCGAACAGGGAAAGTGAGTTCAGCGAGAAACCCATGGGCGCCATGACCGCTAGCGTCCCGATCAACGAAACGGGCACTGCGATCAGCGGTATCAACGCGATTCTCCAGGATTGGAGAAACACCAGCACGACGATCACCACCAGGATAATGGCTGTTCGTAAAGTATCGTAGACCGCGTCAATCGATTGCTGGGTAAACAGCGTCGGATCATAGGGAATCGAATATTCCATCCCGGGCGGAAACGACTTTGCCATCTCCGCCATCGCTTTCTTTACCAGAGCCGCGGTCTTCAGCTCGTTCGACCCTGGCAACTGAAAGATGCCGAGGGCGATTGAAGGGATAGTGCCGTCTTGATAGGTGGTACTAGTGTAGCTCTGTCCACCAAGTTCGACCCTGGCCACATCACTTAGATAAACCAGTTGCCCGTTACTGCCTCGCTTTAAAACGATTTTAGAAAACTGGTCCGGCGTCGTCAGACGGCCTTTTGTGCTCAGGATCAGCTGAAACTCGGTCTTCGGGCGCGCGGGCTCAGCACCGACGCTTCCCGGCGCAACCTGAACGTTTTGAGCCTGAATCGCGGTAACGACATCATCCGCGGTCAGGCCTCGCGAAAACATGAGATCCGGATTCAGCCAGACCCGCATGCTATATGGCTGGGCGCCAAAAACCTGGACGTTACCGACGCCTTCAATCCGTTTCAGCGTATCCTCGATCTGGGTATACGCATAGTTACTGAGGTAAAGCGGCGTGTAGGTTTTGCTTTTGGAGGTTAACCCAATCGCCATCAAAATATCGGGCGATTGCTTCTGGGTAATAACGCCGATGTTTCTGACTTCTAACGGCAGCTGCGGCTCCGCGATCGCCACCCGGTTCTGCACCAGCACTTGGGCAATGTTCGGGTCGGTCCCGAGCTTGAACGTAACCGTCAATTGCATGGTGCCGTCCATGGCCGAAACCGAGGACATGTATAACATGTTCTCGACACCGTTAACCTGCTGCTCGATCGGCTCCGCCACCGTCTCTGCCAAGGTCTGCGGATCCGCGCCGGGATATTGAGCCGTGACCACAACCGTGGGAGGCGCGATCTCCGGATATTGCGCGACCGGAAGCACCATGAACGCGATTGCTCCTAACAGCACTGTCACCACCGAGATGACAATCGCGAATATAGGTCTCTCGATGAAAAAATGAGACAACTTCATCCTGGTTTCCTCCCCTGAATTAGCGAGTTACGCCGTTGCCCTTTGAATCCGTATTCGAAGCGTTGGCTTGCGATCCCGTCAGTGGTAACGAGACGTCATTCGAACTGAACTGTTCCATTGACCCCGGTTGCGGCTTGACCGGACTGTTCGGGCGGACCTTCAAAATTCCGTTGATGATGATAACATCGTCCGGCTGCAACCCGGATTTCACGACACGTAGGCCATCGGCCAATTGTCCGGTCGCGATATGCCGTAACTGCGCGATATTTTTGGCATCGACGACATACACAAAACTTTGGTCCTGATCCGACCCGATGGCCCGGTCAGCAACCAGCAGCGCTTCATACCTGGGACTTGAAGCCACCCGCACTCGGACAAAATTCCCGGGTGTCAAAAAACCATCGGCATTAGGAAACGAAGCCCGAATCAGTAACGTTCCGGTAGATGAATCGAAAGCATTATCAGAGAAATCGATGGTTCCTTCGTGCGGGAACTGGGTTTCGTCCTGTAACTGGAGGTAGACCGGGGCCTTCCCCTCACGGGTGCTGGGCAATTTACCATCCCGCACCAGCCGCTGGTAGGTAAGCGCAGCCAGCTCGTCCATACTAAAATAGGCGTAAATAGGGTCGACGCTGACGATGGTGGTCAACTGCGTGGAATCGGCTTGGACCAAGTTGCCGATGTTCACCAGTTGGCGGCCCACCCGTCCATTGATCGGCGAGGTCACCCGGGTAAACTCAAGATTTAGTTTGGCGGCATTGACGGCCGCCTGGGCAGAGATCACCTGCGCGGCAGCTTGGCTTTTATTGGAAAGCGCCGTGTCATAGTCCTCTTTTGCGATCACATGGTTCTGTTGTAACCGCTGTTGCCGCTCAAAGGTTACATCCTGGAGCTGCTGGTTAGCTTGCGCCTGCTTAAGCTGTCCCAGCGCCTGATCATAAGCATCCTGATAGGGACGCGGATCGATCTGGTAGAGAAGATCTCCCTGGTGAACCAGCTCGCCCTCTTTGAAAGGGATACTCACAATGTAGCCGCTGACCCTGGCGGTAACGTTCACCAGATTTACCGCCGCGGTTCTGCCGGTAAACTCGCTCCAGTTGACCACCTCGTGCTGTACCGGTTTGCTCACGGTCACATTGGCCGGAGGAGCCGCATGGGTGGCGGACTGTGGCTGATTGCAACCCGCCAGACCGAGAACGAGCAGGAAAAAGGCCAGACCGTTTCGTAAGGTCCCCGATAGCGTATTCTCACAGAAAACAGAAATCCGTTTCATCTTAAAAACTCCCAGATTAAAGTTCGCGCCTTTGGTACCTTTAAGATAGTAAGAATCTTTTTGCAAGGAGACATCTTCTAGAGACTAAGTCACTTTTATATACCAAAACTGGGCGAGCGCAGCATCCCGCCGTTCGTCGCCGGACGCCGGCCCTGGCTCGGCAACATTTGGATTTCGCACACGCCAAAGTACTAGAGCAGGGGCGCGCTTCTCGCGGATTTTTGCTTACTCTGTCGGACTCTTGCGGTAAAACTGGCTAAAATCGCGAGCCTGGTTAAATGGGATCGACGAAAAGGCGTTTCCATAGCGTGTTAGTTTCATCTAACGACGAACGAACGACCGTGAGCAGGACACTTGCTGTGCGAAAATCGATCCCTTGGCAGGGATAAGTTCGAGCGTTGTGGCGTCAGGGAGCCGTCGGCCTCGCGAGCGAGGCGCGCTCCACGGACAGGTCGCATTGCCTTCCTTGGTTACTTATGTATACTAGGTAACCATGGGCACTAAAGCGGTCCTCCCGGCGGTTACACTCAAAAGGAAAGCGGCAAGGCGCTCCCGGCCAAGCGTTTACGATCGATCCTGCCCCGCTCGCCTCGTGCTCGACCACTTGGCCGACAAATGGGCGGTCCTGATTATCGGGCAATTGGCCAAAGGGACCCTGCGGTTTGCCGAGCTCCGCCGCGCTGTCGATGGCGTCAGCCAGAAAATGCTGACCGTCACCTTGCGTGATCTGGAGCGGGACGGCCTGGTGAACCGAAAGCTTTACGCCAGTGTACCGCCGAAAGTGGAATACTCGTTGACTCCTTTGGGCGCCTCGCTCTCGAATCAGGTAGAGGAACTCTGTCGCTGGTCCGAAGCCCATATGGAGCAGATTGTACGGGCTCGAGACAGTTTTGATAGCCGGCCGTCGGCGAAGTGAGCGCTCCGGGGATTCTATTTGCCGGCTTCCCCTCTCTGCTATTGTGCGGATCATGGGAACCGCACTTCAGTTGAAGCGAACCAATCCGGAAGCGGAGGGCATCCCCTCCCCAGCGATTCTGGCGTTCATCCGGGCGATCGAGCAGCACCTTCACCCGATGGACGCGATGCAAGGTTTTATGCTTTTGCGTCATGGAAATGTAGCGGCCGAAGGCTGGTGGGCACCCTATGGACCCGAATCTCCCCACTCACTCTATTCTTTGAGCAAGAGCTTCACTTCCAGCGCCATCGGCTTAGCGGTGCAGGAAGGGCTCCTCACGGTGGACGATCCAGTCCTGAAATTCTTCCCCGAGGATGCCCCGGCGAGTCCTAGTGAGAACCTGAAAGCGATGCGCGTACGACACCTGCTGTCCATGAACACCGGGCATCAGGAGGACACCACCGAGCGCGTTTTCCAACACCTCCATCAGACAAACCAGTTTGGTCCTTGGTTACACCAACAGGATTACCGGACTAAACCCGGGTTAGCAGCCAGCGACGACAATTGGGCAAGAGTGTTCCTTTCCCTGCCGGTTGAGAACCAGCCTGGTACATGGTTCGTCTACAACACCGGCGCGACCTACCTGTTATCGGCCATCATCACCAAGCTGACGGGCATGCCTCTGTTGAACTATCTCCGCCCACGCTTGCTCGACCCCCTGGGCATCGAAGATCCGACATGGGAGACCGACCCGCGCGGTATCAATATTGGTGGCTCCGGCCTGCATGCCAAGACCGAGGACATCGCCCGGTTCGGCCAGATGTATCTGCAGAAGGGCGGGTGGGACGGGAAACCTATCTTGCCGCCAGAATGGATCGCGGAAGCAACCAGCGCCCATTCGGATAATAGTAACACTCAGACAAACCCCGATTGGACCGCTGGATACGGCTACCAGTTCTGGCGCTGCCGGCCCGGTTGTTACCGGGGCGACGGCGCCTTCGGCCAATTCTGCGTCATCATGCCTGAGCAAGATGCAGTGCTAGCCATGATTGGGGGGGTACGAGACATGCAGCCCGTGCTGGACAAAGTTTGGGAACATCTGCTACCGGCAATGCAGTCCGGAACGTTGCCCGCCAACTCGAAAGCCTCCGGTGAATTGAGCGAAAAGCTTGCCGTTTTCTCACTACCGTTGCCGAAAGGGCAGCCCGCTTCGTCCAGGATGGATCAGTGGTCGGAGAAAACGTATACGTTGGAGAGCAACTCTTTGCGGCTTGAGAGCGTCGCTATCAAGTTCAGCCAAGCAAGCAGCACGCTCAGTTTGGGCGACGAACGCGGCCAGCATTCTATTCAGGTCGGCTACAACACCTGGCTGAAAGGGACGACCGATTTACGCGGGTACGACGACGAACCTGTCGCGGCGAGCGCCGCCTGGACAACGGACGACACCTACGAGGTCAGAGTTTGCTACTACCAGAGCCCGTTCTGTCCGGTCTTCCGTTTCCGCTACCTGAGCGGTGAACTACGATTGGAAGTGGAACCGAATATCGTCTGGGGCGTGCCGGCGACGACAACCCTTATCGGCCGAGCCACCGATAGCCACCAAACCTAACCCGAACGACTCAATTTATGAAAGGAATCACTGGTATCGGACATATCGCCATTAAGGTGAAAGACCTGGAAAGGTCGCTGGCCTTTTATACTGATAAGCTGGGGTTCCCGGAGATGTTCCGGCTCAATCACGCTGACGGACGCCCTTGGCTCATCTATCTGAGGATCACCGATGAACAGCATCTTGAGATCTTTCCGGAAGCCGTTCAAGACTCAGCTCCGGCTCCTGACACCAACGGGATCAACCATTTCTGTCTAATCGTGGAGGACATCGAGAAAATCGTTGGCCAGTTGGAGGAAAAAAGCGTGCCGCTTCATAGCCCTCTTAAGACTGGCGCAGATAATAATCGCCAAGCCTGGGTTCGTGACCCAGACGGCAACCGAATTGAATTCATGGAAATCGGGGCCGACGCTTTGCAGCTCAAGGCAGTCAAACTACTGCAAGCGGGCGCCGTGTCCGATCATGGAGGGGAGCGTCCTTGTAGTATGGCAGATCCATTGGTTGAGCAAAGGGGCGGCTCTCGAGCTGACCCAACGCGTCGCCTTTAGTCCAACGCCCGCGGAATTTTCGCTAACTACTATGAGTACAAAGAAGATTGCCTTGATAACCGGTGGGAACCGAGGCATCGGCAAAGAAATCGTACGCCAGCTTGCGGCTAAGGGTTGGCGAGTGCTTTTAACGGCGCGTGATCCCAAAGCCGGAGCCGAAGCCGCCTCGTCTATCAACGGCGATGTCGGATTGCTTGCACTAGACGTTGCCGATGACCTGAGCATTGCTCAGGCCGTCGAAAATTTTGGCAAACAATCGGACCGGCTTGACGTTTTGGTCAACAACGCCGGGGTTTACCCCGATGAAGGCTTCGATATTCTCACGGCTTCGCGGGAGCTGCTGGCCAAGACATTTCAAACTAACACTTTCGGTGCGATCAAAGTAATACAAGCTTTCCTCCCTTTTCTCAGCCGGGCGGATCAAGCGCGAGTTGTTAATCTGTCGAGCGGTTACGGCGAGTTAGCTGGATTGTCATCTAACGTCCCGAGCTATTGTCTATCGAAGCTGACTTTGAATGGAGCGACGATTATGTTCGATCAAGCCCTTCGGAAACGTAGTATCGCCGTGAACTCGGTCTGCCCCGGATGGGTCCGAACCGATATGGGCGGTCCAAATGCCACCACCTCAGTTGAGGAGGGTGCGGATACCACTGTCTGGCTCGCAACCGATGCGCCGCATTCGCTGTCCGGAAAATTTTTCCGGGAACGTCGGGAGATTGGTTGGTAAAACGCCCAGCCGTTGGGGGACGGAATAGCAAATATGGTCCCCGGGCAAAAGCAAACGCCGGGTGCTGTTCGAAGAATCATCTCCCAGCGCAATTCGTAAGACTAAAACGAGCCACCTAAGAATTTGCTATCTGCTATTTGCTATTGCATTTCTCACAGCCCAGGAGCCACCATGTGCCCAACCGGCTATTCTGTGAGAAATGCCGTGCCATGCGAGTCGGAATTCTAGGTTCAGGATTGATGGGGGCTAAACTCGGGACGTTGTTTACGCGTGCCGGGCATGAGGTCGTTTTCAGCTACGCCCGCAGTTAGCAGAAACTCGAAGCTCTGGCTCGGGAGGCCACGGGTAAGGCGCGCTCCGGCACTCCACGAGAAGCTGCCCAGGAAACAGACGCAGTCTTGCTCGCTGTGCATTGGTCACGCATCGACGATGTGCTGAGTCAGACCGGTGATTTGTCGGGCAAGGTAATCATAACCTGCTCCCTCCCGATGAATGCTGATAACACCGAACTTGTCATCGCCCATACTTGGTCCGGTGCGGAAGAGCTAGCCAAAATGGTTCCGAAGGCTCGAGTCGTCGCTGCCTTCAACACTATCCCTAGTGAGGCGCTCTTCGGCGTATATGCAGCTAAGCGCAAATCGGGGCGGCCAGGACTAGTATTCTATGGCGACGACGAGAGCGCTAAAGGGGTCGTGGTTGAGTTGATCCGAGATCTGGGGTTCGAGCCAGTCGACGCCGGCCCGCTATCGATGGCCCGATACGCCGAGCCGTTCGCCCTGCTCGTTGCGCAGCTGGCGTACGAATGTGATAGCGGTCCCGAACTCGCTTACCGGTTCGAGCGGTTTTTAGAGTAAACCACCAGCGCTCAGTTAGATCTCACTAAGCCTAACCAACTCGCAGCCATCCTGCACCGAGTCCTGGTTCGCCAACCGTCTCGGTAATAAGCGCCACGGAAAGATCAGTTCGCTCGCACATCCGGTCCACTCCGTCCACTAAGTCCACTTCGTCCACTAGGTCCACTTTCTCGCCCAACCTACCTCAAACCCATGTCCTCCTGGCTCCTGGGTTCGCGATTCATCCCCACTGATGCACGGCTAAAAAAGTTCGATATGTTCTTGACCATTTACGTCATTTTTGCGAAACGCAGTCGTTTTAAGGGCCAAGGAATTGGACGGAGCTTCGGAGGGTTTTCGGTAAGAGGGAAAGCGCTTGCTGTCGGGTAATACGTCCCGCCTTTTCACCCGGGTATCGAAGGAGGCTGACTATGCTAAGAACTCACTCTATGCGCGTGGCTGTTGGGACGGTCACGGCCACGTTCCTATTCTTCGGGCTGATTCCTCGAAGCCAGGCCCAAGTTGCCGACCCATCGCCGGTAGGAATCAATCCTCCCGCGCCAAACCCGCCGGCCGAAGCTAATCCGCCGAACGGTGGCGGCGAGCTCCAACAGATTACGGTAACCGGCTACTTGATCCCGCGGGTCGGCGAGGGTCCCCAGCCCGTGACGAGTTACGATCAAAATTACATCGGCAAAACCGGTTATCAGACGGTAACCGATGTGATACAGAATTTACCGGCGGCGGTTGGCAACTTTGCCCCCAGCACCACGACCGGTTTTAGTTTTTCCCCGGCCTCCGCTTCCATCGGCCTTAAAGGACTTCCGCCTAATGATACTTTGGTGCTGGTCGACGGCTTGCGCTATCCGCAATACCCGCTCCCTCAAGTTTCCGCCAATGCGATTATCAGTTTCGTTGACCTGAACTCAATCCCATTAGGCGCTGTTGATCGCATCGAGATTTTGAATGATGGCGGCAGCGCGACTTATGGTACCGACGCCATTGCCGGTGTGGTGAACCTGATCCTGAAATCAGAGTATCAGGGAGCCGAAATTTTCAATTACTACGGCATCAGCCAACGAGGCGATGACGAGACTTACCACGGCTATATCGTCGGCGGTCTTACCCAGAAATTCGGTGATGCTTCCAAGCTCAGTATCGTTACCGCGGTTGATTACTACACCTCCAGTCCAATCATGCAGCAGGACCGCGCCTTCACCCAATTTAACCACAGTCTCTATAGTCCAAACTACCCGGGATTTATAACGGCTTACCCCTTTTACACCGGCACGTTCAATGATGCTGCCGGTAATAGTTATCAAGTCGCGCCCGGGACCAAAGGACCGGCAGTTACTCAATCAGACTTCCTGATTAACACGTCGGTCCCCGATTATAATGACAAATGGTATCAACTGCTTCCCCGGGAGGACAGGCTCGGTGCTTTGGTGAAACTGACCTACGATGTCAACAATTGGCTCAAGCTTTACGACAGCTTCATCATTCAACGTAACGAAGAGCTCAGCTCCTATCAGAATGAGGGAGTCTATCCCGGGGCCCCCGGGAACAGTGGCGGAGTCACGGTCCCGGCCAATAACCCTTGGAACCCGTTTGGGATCCCGTTAGCCATCGACAATCTAGCGCTCAACGAGTTTGGCCCATTCCGGACCGATACGACCATCACCACCGTCCGGGAAGTCGCCGGCGCTACTATCCAGCTGCCCCATGGCTGGCTGGTCGATGGAAATTTCATGTACGGCGAAAGCGATGCGACTGAGACGGTCTTCAACAACTTTTCTGTGAGCGGTCTACAAGCGGCGTTAAACGGCACGCTTCCAGGTCATGTCGGCCAGTTTTTCAATCCGTTCACGGACCAGTCTGTCTCGGCCCCTAACCGGGCATTTTACGGTGACAAACAGTTAGTGATCAACATCTGGAATGACAATCGAACCGATATTCTCCAGTACCATATCACCGCAGGCGGCCCGGTAATTGATCTGCCATCCGGCTCGCTAACGGTTGCCGGCGGACTCGAGTACCGCAGCGAAAGCTTTATTCCTAACGAAGACCCCGACAGCAAATTCGGCAATGCCACCGACTTCCAAAATGCTCTGGCGCCGTTAGAGAGCGGAAAACGCTATATCTGGAGCATCTTTGGCGAACTCGATATTCCCATCATCGGCCAACAATGGTCGTGGCCGGGGCTCCGCGACATCGATGTAGTCATCTCCGAACGCCAGGATTATTACAGCGATTTCGGCAGCGCCGCGAAACCAAAATTCGCCCTTCGCTACAAGCCGTTCGCCGATTTTACCTTCAGGATGACTTATTCGGAGGGGTTTGTAGCGCCGTCTCTACCTGAGCTTTTCGCGACGGCGCTCCCGGTCGAGACCGGTGTGAATGATCCGGTAACGGGTCAGAACGGGGTGACGGTCATCAGCCAGACACTGGGTAACACCAGCCTCAAGCCCGAGACCGATTACACCTACTATATTGGCGGGGTTTGGAATCCGGGATCCAGCGATCCGGAACATAGCTGGTGGGGCTGGGCAAACGGCTTCTCCGCTTATTTTAACTGGTACCAGATCGACCAACATAACCTGATCGGAACGCTAACCGCCCAGGAAGTCGTTGACCTCGCCGCTATCGGCTCCACTTTCCCGGGTACTGCCGTAGTGCGCGCCCCGAATGGCTCGATCAGTAGTGTGGTCGCTAGCTATGAGAACCTGGGTAACGCACGCCTGAACGGCGTTGAGTTCGGGTTTCAGTACATCACGAAGGAATACAGCTGGGGCAAGCTCGATCTGGAGGCTAGCGCCAGTTATATTTATAACATTTCCCAGCAGACTCCCTTTGGGCTTAACCCAAATGGATCTCTGTTCTACCGCGTATTGGACCTCACGGACACCTACGGCACCCCGGACTGGAAGGTGCTCGCCAGCCTGTTCTATTCGAAAACCTTGTTCAGAATTGATACCTTCAAAACCGGCGTGACCCTTCACTATGTCGGCTCCGAGCTGGATTCCATCAACGATGCAAACGGAACCGACCCAACTACGACTCTCGACGCCCCGGGCTACGTCCATGTAATCGGCAACTGGACTACATTGGACTGGCAGATCTCTTATGAATTCGGCAAGCCGACCGAAGTCACTCCGGAGACACCGAAGCCGGGTTACGACAAGGAAGGAAAGAAAATCGTTGGCGAAAAGGCAATTGCCCCCGTTCCGGAAGGACAGCGCAGCTGGATTCGAAATCTCATTGCCGATACAACCCTTACGTTCGGCATCGACAACGTCTTTGACACCCGTCCTCCATTTTCTTCCGACGTGTACCAAGGGTATGACACAAGTGACACCAACTATATCCAGCGTTTCTTCTACCTCTCAGTAGATAAAAAGTTTTAAGGGATCAGATGCCGACTTTCGGCTGGCCGTCATCTGCCGGCTGGACTCCAACTACGCCATCGGTCATCCAACAATCCGCTACCTCGCCTTCTGATTGCTTCGAAAGGAGGAAAAGAAAGAAGACTTCCGAACCGCTGGCACTGAGGACCCGCACAAGAAGCCTCGCCTGATCATTTACCACTTGGACCTTCGTCACTACTGCTTCTCTTGAGTTGAGCAAAGCCACGTAACCAGGGCTGTGGACGACGGATATGAAACGAGAGATCGGCCCTACGCTTTGCTGATTGGCCGGAGAAGCGAAACGAAAGGCTTTCTTTATGCCCACGTCAGGGCTCGGCTCGTCATTATGTTGAAAAGCCGAAAGTTGATATTCAACCACTTGCTGGGGAGTCAACTCCGGTTTCGGCGTAAGCTCAGTAGCGTTTTGGGCGCCAGCAATTTTCGCGGAGAACAAGGAAAGAAGGCCGAAGAATAAAAGCTGCTTCGCTACTTTCGAGATAAACCCGGCGGCGAATGAATCAGCCGCGCGATGCAGACCCGTCATCACGAGCGGCAAACTACGGTAACAGGCGCTGTAGTTCAAGGAGTCCGCAAAGTTCGCGAGAGATCGCAGAATTTTCCCCATTGGATTTCGCTCCCGAGCTGGCCTCCAGCACCAGCCGATTTTTCATGGTGCACCTTTCTCCGCCACTCGCACGGTACGAGCGAAACCGATGGGGCGGGTCGCAAAATGCGGCCCTCTCAACCTATGCCTTTTCGGCAACCGTTAAAAAAAAGGTTCCTGCTGTCAGGGGTTATTCCACCAACTCGTGAAGACACAGGTTACCAGCGCTAAAATCGGACCAGCTGGCACGTCGCTAGCTCAGCTTTGGTTTCCACTCAGTAGTGATTCCATGTCGAATCGAATTCTTATTGTCGACGACGAAACCAACGTACGCCTGACCTTCCGGATGACTTTGGAAACGGAAGGCTACGAAATCTTCGAAGCGCGTTCGACAGCGCCAGCCTTGGAACTGCTCGCCGAATATTCGTTTGCGCTCGTAATCCTTGATTTGCGGATGCCCGGAACGGACGGAATGGAATTGCTGACCAAGATATTCGAAAGCGGCATCAGCGTTCCGGTAGTGATCGCTACCGCGTACGGCGATATCCCGCATGCAGTCAAAGCTATGAAACTCGGCGCACGCGATTTTCTGGAGAAACCGATTCGTCCTATCGATCTCCGTCAGGCCGTTGCTGAAGTGATTGCTCGGCACGCCCGTGAGAAGACAATGCCGGCCGACACCTTTGCCGCGCATATCGCGGCCGCGAAGCGTTGCCTTAATCTACAAGCCTTAGCCAAGGCAAAGTTGCATTTGATGAAGGCGTTGGAGCTGAACAATCGATCAGTCGAAGCTCTTAACCTAGCCGGTGTTTTGGCCGAGTTACTCGAGGACTACAAAAAAGCAAAGCGATACTATGGACAGGCAATAGGACTTGATAAGCGATACGAACCTGCTCAACAAAACATGCGCCGCCTGTTTGAGGTGGATCAGTTCGGTTCGAGCAACGAACTCGTCAATCTCGGAGACGAGTAATTAAGATCCTGGAGGCGCCTAAGCATTAGGCGGGGCCACGGTTCAAGCGGCCAGCCCTCCTAAGAAAACAGAAGCCGCCAAGAAAGCTGGGGCGAAAGCCCACGGTAATCCAGGCGGCTCTGTGTACGACGGAGAGAGAGGGCGACCTCTATTTTTCGCGCTACTTAATTCCCTCTTCTATCCTGCCTGAGGTCTCTTTCATCTTCCTTGATGTCTTTTTTGACGTCCCTGATCTTTTCCTCTTCCCGTTTGATTGCATTTTGACCTTTGTGCTCCTGACGATCATCGCGGAGCTGTTCCTCGTCATCTCGAAGCAGTTCTTGATCCTGCCGGAGATCGTGCAAGTCGTGCCGGATATCCGGGCGATTAGGGGAGATGGCTACACCAGTCTCGCTCAACAGGTTCGACGGGTTGTAGTCCGGAGATGTCAGCCGCTGAGACGTCGAGACGTTTCCATCAACGGCATTTAGCAACTTCGGAAGTGAGTCGGAAACGGAGCCAAAGCTCTCCGGGTCCTGACTCATGGCAAAGCTCACTCGACTCAGGATAGTGAGCTGTTCAACCTGGCTGGTACGGGAAATAGCCGTGAGGATGATATTCCCCAGGGCTGGATTCCCTTTGATCGCCGCAACGACCACATCGCCGGATTGTTCTATTGGAGCAAAGGCCAAGATTGACTGTATCAGAGCCGTGGCCTCGTCCGTTTGGTTAGGTTTCAGTTTCGCAAAAGCTTGGGTAACCAGGTCCAAAGCTTCGCTGGAATTTCCGGAATTAAACGCCGCCAAAATCGCGGCCTGACTGTGACTCTCTTCTGCCCCGAGGGGAGCGAAGGCTAACATCATGCACAACAACACCCACCAACCATTGTTTGTCATTGAATCCTCCCTAGAGACGGTTCCTGGGCCAACTAAAACAGGAGAAAACAGTATGGTCAATATGGCAATTATTATAAATCGATGATTTTATGGAGATTCAGAGAGCCCCAACAACTCCTGGCGGCGTGCGATTTTAAAGCGAGATTTTGGCCGATTCCTGCCCTCGACCGAGCGTGTGAGCACATACTATATACTCGCCAAACCGCAAGCGCCTTGAACGCCTAGGGAACCTGGGTTTAAAGAAATGAACCATGCCCTACCTACTGATCCAAAGTAACAAAACCATATCGGAGACTGAACAAAGCCGGTTGCTAGGCGATGCCTTGAAGATTGTGGCGGCAGCCCTAAACAAACCCGAAAAATATGTCATGGCCGCCTGGGCGTCGAGTCCGACCATGTTATTCGACGATAACACGGAAAACTCCGTGTTTCTCGACGTCCGCAGCATCGGAATCCCGGAATCAGCGAGAGAAAACATGCCTGGTGCCTTAGCCAAATGTATGGCGGAACACCTAGGGGTCGCCGCCGATCGAGTTTTCCTGGTGATGACCGACGTACCAGGGAAATACTGGGCCCAAGGCGAACAAACCTTCGGATAACTTCAACCGCGAATGGACGCGAATTTACACGAATAAAAGAGAATAAAATTGAACCGCAGACGGACCAGCCGTCGTCCCGCAGACGCGGGACTATGGCGGGCAGGCACAGATTGACGCAGATAGCTTAAGGCCGCAAAGACGTTCAAAATGAACTAGATCTGTCCGGCAAGACTTTATCTGCGTTCATCTGCGTCTATCTGCGGTTCAACATCCGGCGCTTGCGAACGCCGCCGATTTTTATTCTCTTTTATTCGCGTTTATTCGTAGCCTTCCGCCATAGCTTCAAGCAAAGCGCGGCTTTCTCGGTATTTGCTCAGCGACGGCGGATCCATTCGCGGTTAGGCCTTCGTTCGCGAGATTTTTTCTAAAACCGTGCCATACTCGCTCCAATCCCATGAATCATCCGGTTACTCGCCACAATCGGCGCACTTTTCTGGCGGTTTGCGCTGGGATTGGCGCTACCTCGAATTTTTTCGCCGGGGCGCTCTGCGCACTCGCTGCCAACAAACCTGATCTGCAGATCGATGACGCTATGATCGATGAGGCCGCATTTCTGGCCGGCGTCAGTATCACACCCGGTCAGAAAGCAGACATGCGGGTAATGCTGAATCTGCAACTGCGTGGAATCAAAGCGGTTCGCAAGTTGGATATCAAAAACAGCGTACCGCCGGCCTACCGATTCGACCCGGTTTTGCTTCCCGCTCTCGCCACCGAGACCGAGCCGATTCGGACAGAGAAAGCGATTAGCGAGGCGCCGAATATTGCCGACTCGGAGATCCCCAAAGACCTCGAAAGTCTGGCCTACTCAACCGTGCGGGATCTAGGCGACCTCTTAAAACGTCAAAAGATCAAAGCCGCCGACTTGACCGAGATGTATCTCGCTCGACTAAAGCGTTTTGATTCCCGGCTCCATTTCGTGGTCACGCTCACCGACGAACGCGCTATCGCTCAAGCCAAAGAGGCCGACCAAGAGATCGCCTCCGGCCGATATCGAGGGCCGCTACATGGCATCCCGTGGGGAGCTAAGGACCTCCTCTCAGTGAAAGATTATCCCACTACCTGGGGCGCCGGCGGGTTTGAGCATCAAACTTTCGATACCGATGCGACTGTGGTTAAACGCTTAGATGAGGCCGGCGCGATCCTGGTCGCCAAATTAACCTTAGGCGCGCTGGCCAGCGGCGACAAATGGTTCGGCGGTCGAACTCGTAACCCATGGAATCTCGATCAAGGCTCGAGCGGATCCTCTGCCGGATCGGCATCGGCCATCGCCTCAGGTTGCGTAGGATTCGCCGTCGGCTCCGAAACGCTTGGCTCCATCTCCTCCCCGTCCACTCGTTGCGGTACCAGCGGTTACCGCCCGACTTTCGGTTTTGTGCCCAGAACCGGGGCGATGGCTCTGGCCTGGACCATGGACAAACTGGGGCCGATCTGCCGCTCCGCTGAGGATTGCGCACTCGTGATGCAAGCGATCTACGGCCCCGACGGTTCTGATCTCACGGTTCACGCCGCTCCTTTTGCTTGGGATGCAAAATTCGATTGGCGCACCCTCAAGATCGGCTATGCCAAGAGTGCGTTCGAACCAGCGCCACAGGACGATAAACCACCCGAAAATGCCGTCCCGGAGGAACTGAAGGAATGGGATGATCAAAAAGCCGACCGCGCCGCTGCTCGCCTTCGAGCAGAGTACGACCGGCGGTTCGATGTCGCTGGGTTAGATCGGCTAAAAAAGATGGGCGTTGAGCTTCAGGCGATTGAGCTCCCCGATTTCCCAGTCGATTCCATTGCCCATCTTCTCAATGCGGAAGCCGCTGCAGCTTTTGATGACCTAACCTTGAGCGGGCGTGACCAGCTGCTTACTGAGCAAAGCTCGGAGGATTGGCCAAATATCTTCCGGGTAAGCCGTTTCTATCCCGCCGTCGATTACATTCAAGCTAACCGCGCCCGGACGCTACTCATGCGCGCGATGGCGGAACTATTTTCTAAGGTCGACGTTATCGTGGTTCCTTCCAATTCGAGCATCCAACTCACCATCACCAACTTGACCGGAAACCCAGCGGTCATCGTCCCTAACGGTATTCGGGGCCAAGATGCTCCCAAACCGCCTGCCATTGATACCGGAGATGACGACTCGATTGGCGGGCCTGGCACCCCGGTCAGCATCACTTTTCTCGGCAATCTGTACCAAGATGCGAAACTGCTAGCCTTCGCCCGCGCCTACCAAACCGCATCCGGCTTTGTGAACCTGAAGCCGCCTGGGTTTTGAGGGACGAGCGCATGCTCGTCCCCTGTGAGAAGTGATTGGTGAGAAGTGATTGGTGATTGGTAGCCGTGGGCTTGCCAAAATCCAAATGGTAGGGCGAAAAACTCGGCGCGCCCATGAGACGACCCGACCAATCGGTTTGATCGCGCCGGTTTTGAGCCACTCCCAGCGCGGGCCAGATCCCCGGCCTCATTCGAAACCCATCGCGACCCAAGCACGCCGGCCGGCGATGAGCCAATTCCTATAAACAAAACCTGGCCACAACGGCTCAAAACCGACGCGGAAACGCGATGGGCGAATTCACTCCATGTGCGCGTCGAGTTTTTTGCCCTACCATTTGGGATTTTGGCAAGCCCCACTGCCACCAATCACATCTCACATCTCACATCTCACCAAGGACGAGCATGCGCTCGTCCACCGCCCCGGTAAACAAACCCGCCCCTGTTCAGCCACTTTTGCTCGGCGCTTTTGAGACAAACGGTGTAAATCTAGAGAATGATGACTCATGAAACAGCGCTTTCGAGAGCAAAAGAGATAGCCGATCAAGTGCTGGTCCCAGCCGCGAGACAGAACGACAAGGAAGGTCGTTTCTCGTCCGAAGCGGTTGAAGCTTTGGGGCGAGCTGGGTTTCTCGGCCTGATGCTACCTGTCGAAGTCGGGGGTTCTGGTCTAGGGCTGGGCACATTCGCTGCGGTCACCGCCACTTTAGCGGAGGCGGATGCATCCGTCGCGATGGTCTACCTAATGCATATCTGTGCGAGTGCGACCATGGCCGCAGCTCGATCAGGAGCCAATGTGACCGAGCTGCTGAAAGAGATTGGCGCCGGCCGCCACTTGTCTACCCTGGCTTTCAGCGAAGCCGGTTCGCGCAGTCATTTCTGGGCGCCGGTTTCCCGTGCGCGACGGAATGGCAGCGGCGTATTTATCACTGCGAAAAAGTCTTGGGTCACCAGCGCAGGTTGCGCTCAGAGTTATGTGGTCTCCTCGCTCGCACCCGAAGGAGCCGGTCCGACCGATTCCACGCTTTACCTGGTTCCGGCAAACTTACCCGGAGTCTCAGTAGAAGGATCTTGGGACGGACTCGGACTGCGAGCCAATGCTTCCGCCCCCATGCTGCTCGATAACTGTGAGGTACCGCCCGGGCTTCAGCTAACTGATGACGGCGCCGGTTTCCAGGCAATGCTCAACGTAGTGCTTCCGGTGTTCAATCTTGGGTCGGCCGCTGTGTCGCTGGGTATTTGCCGAGCGGTGGTCACGGCCACGGCAGCCCATCTCAAAACCGCTCGGTTCGAACATCTGGGCCAAACCCTGGGAGAAAGCTTACCAACGTTGCGTGCACAACTCGCAGCGATGCAGATCGACACCCAGGGCCTAGCAGCGCGGGTCGATGATTTGGTGCAACATCTTGAGCATCCTCGCGATACCACCATGCTGCGCGTGCTCGAGACCAAAGCTGCCGCGGGTGATACCGCCATCGGGGTTACGTCAACGGCGATGCGAGTCTGCGGCGGCGCGGCTTTTTCTAAGCGCCTGATCATTGAGCGACTCTTCCGCGATGCGCATGCCGGCGCGGTGATGGCCCCGACCGGCGACGTCTTACGAGAATTCATTGCCAAGGCGCTCTTGGGGATGCCACTGTTCTAAAAAGGAAAAGACATCATGAGCCGAACGATCTGGGTAGGTGCCGTAGCGTATGACCCCAAAGTCGTGACCATCTGGGAAGGTATGCGCCGTTACTTTCACGAGGAGGCGCACCTCGCGGTCGAGGTCGTGCTCTTTCAGAGTTACGAAACGCAAGTCAGCGCCTTGCTGAGCGCGCCTGGCGATTTTGCTCCACGGATTGACATCGCCTGGAATACAAATCTTGCCTATCTCCAGGCTGACGCCTGGAGCGGTCACAGCTGCCGGCCGATCGCCATGCGGGATACCGATATCGGTTGGACAACGAAGATCGTAGCCGTCACCGGAGGCCCAATCACTGCTCTAGCGGATCTCAAAAACCGGACCTTAGCGCTGGGCAGTCGCGACAGTGGCCATGCCGCGATTCTGCCGGTTCATTTTCTGGAGCGCGAAGGGCTTTTCGAAGGAAAGGACCACCGGGCTATACGCTTTAACAGCGATGTCGGTAAACATGGCGACACCGGGACTAGCGAGGTCGAAGTCATTCGGGCCGTCCTCGATGGCAGGGCCGACGCCGGCGCCATCGGGAGTCCATTCTGGAAAACGGTTCAGACTCAGCATTTGGTGCCTGAGGGCGCGCTGACTGAGATCTGGACTTCACCTCCGTTCAATCATTGCATGTTTACTGCGCGGCCTGACCTCGATCCTTCCTTGGAAAAGCAGTTCGTAGAAGCTTTGTCCGGCATGAGCTACGACAATCCCAACCACCGGGCAGTGCTCGAAGCCGAAGGCCTGCGCCGCTGGGAATCGCCACATCTTGACGGATATGATGCGTTGCGGACAGCGGCCGGTAAGCAGGGGTTCTTTGAGCGTTAAGTCCTGCATCCGTCACGCGCAATTAAAGATCGTCGCTAGCTTGTGCCGGTGCTCGTTCTCTCGTTCGAACGCACTTCGCACCGCAGCAAAAGCCTTAGCCAAAGGAAAGATGTTTGATGTAACCAAAAGGTCCGGGTCATCGGCACCGACCGGATGCCAATAGACGCCATCGGCAGTGATCGTGATCTCCGGAACAAGATCGGCCCGCGCTAGCGCGACGCCTTTAACGGCAAAGCCCCTGAGCACAATCCGTCGAATCACGCGGTCCTCCTCGCTAATGCCGCGAGCGTCAAGGAACTCACGAAATTCCTCAGCCTCTTCATCGGTTGAGACGGTGGCGGCTAGTCGTACCCGAAACCCTTCGGCTCGCGCCGATTCAACTCCTTTCAAAGCGCGCTCCCAACTTCCTTTTCCCCTGTGGTGATCATGTCGCTCAGACGTCGGGCTATCCAGGCTGATCTGCAGGGTCAAGCGATCCGCTGGTAGTGAACGGAGCGCTTCCAATCGCCGCCCCACGAGCAGCATCCCGTTCGTCAGCACCACCGTAGGCGCTGTCGCCGTACAAGCGGCGAGGATATCACCGATATCTTCCAACAAAAAGGGTTCGCCGCCCGTGACAAAAATCTCTTTAACATTAAGCGTGGTGGCTTCGCTGGCGATCCTCCGTACTCGAGCCAGGCCCAACTCGCGCCGGGCGGCTCTTGGTGACGAACGCACACAACAATAATCGCAATGCAGGTTACAATCGAAGTTCGTATAAAGCCAAAGACGCGAGCCAACCGGACGGTCATTGTCCGCATCGGGCGGCGCTTCTCCGCATCGGATCATCCACCGGGTTCGACCCGATTCGGCGCTCGTATCGACCAGCGTATTGCGCGTGAAGCGGCACCAGGCTTCAAGCTCGGAGCCGAGGCCGGTATTGCTACTAATGACAGCTAAGAGCTCTCCCGGCCGGCATCGGCGGAGCGCAGCGATTAGCTCGGGCAGCAAGCCGGTACCGAAGGATTTATCGCCGGCATCGAGCTCGATATTCGCTTTGGTTAACATAGATGATTGCTGGCTCGTCTCTTTCGTAAATAATCCTGCGGCTTTCGTCGAAATCAAATCCATGGAGCGTGCGCGCTTCCGCCTTCGCCAAGCCTATGACGCGATCCGGCAGCCGCCCTGCGCGTCAACATAAGGCGCAACCCGTGGAGCGCTGCCCCGCTTGCGATGCCGTGGTGAGCGACGAGAACCAGCGAGGCACGTCCTTATCGCTGTTTGCGCACTTGGTCGTTTCGTCCTTCGCTTCACACGTACAAGAGCCCAGCCCGTCAACGCATTTGCCTCACGATCTGCCCGCTCACCACGGCCTCGCAAGCGAGGCAACGCTCCACGGCTTGCCCCGCAGCAGCGCGGCAGCCGCCGGACGAGGCCGATAAGTCGTAGGCACCGCGGACCTTCATTAAGTCAGTGATGAACTACGACAGCAGCCGAAGTAGCCGTCCCCATAAGCCGCCGCTTCTCGACTCTTTCCTGCCATGCAAAAAGATCGCATCTAAGCCCAAGCTGCGGCCTGGTCGTTGAACCAGAAACATAATCTGGATAATGATCAGGAAGAAATACGACCAAGGCCACTCACCGGGAGAACGATAAAGGCCTAACCAAAGGTTGGCCGCCATCACTGCGCCGAGCAGAGCTCCTAACCGGGTAAGCAGGCCAATCATTAGGCTTAGCGCAACCAGCACCTCCAGGATGTAGACTTGCGGAGCAAAGAAGTGGTAATGTTCAAGTACTACGTCTCTTACGAACCATTGCTGCAACGGAGTGCTCGCCCACTTCACCATTTCCTCCATCCAATAGTGTAGACCGGTGAAATCAGGCGGCGCTTTCCACACTGATTGTTGCCACCACATTGCGCCGATTAGGAAGCGCACCAGCCAATTCCATAAATGCAAAGCAGAGCGCTGGGTTGGGTCCCGAAAAAGGTTAACTGCGGCAATCACGATGCTGACAAGGATCAAGCCCCAAAAGACATAGCTCGTCCATTCATCCTGGGTAAGGAAACCAAGTACGTCAGAAACCGGATTTGTTCTCATATCCTCTCCCTGCTAAACAAGCTTCCGTGTTCAGCGGCCTATTAGTCATCATAGTATAGTTGAGATCCAACTACCGGCTCGGTTATTCCCACGACCTGCAACCTCCCCTTTCGCCTAAGCCAGCCACCGCCCACAGAAAGCCTCACACAAAGACACGAAGGCACTAAGCTGGTCCCTGGTTTCTTAGTTCCGACTTCGCCCCATCGGCCCTTTAGCTACGTCGGACAAGGCCTTGGTGTCTTTGTGTGAGCCGCTGACCCGAAGAAACGTCGCCGCAATACGAACCGCCGCGAGAATTGTCCCTTTGAGAGTGCCGGAAACCTTAGAGACACCGCCACGGCGTCTCCTGTGATTGACAGGGATTTCTAAGATCCGAGCTTTTCCCCGCGCCACCAGCATTTGCATCTCCAGATTCCAGCCATACGTCTCCTCCTGCATCGGTAACGACCGCAAAAGTTCCGAGCGAATGGCGCGGAACGGAGACATATCGGTGAATTTCACGCCGTAGCGGGTACTCAACAACCAACCGGCTAAATGAGCGGCGAAAATCTGATGCGGATTTAGGCTGCCTGGTTCTCTTTGTCCTCGGGTGCGCGAACCGATGACGAAATCAAACTGGTTCTGCTGGATCGGCCGGATCAAATTGCTCATAAATTCCGGACAATCGCTGCCATCACCGTCGATAAACACGACGATGTCGGCGCCCGCTTTTAGCGCGGCATCGGCACCAGCCCGGCACGCTCTCCCATAACCGCGAGCCGGCTGCTCGACGACGGTCGCGCCGGCATCCTTGGCTGCGGCCGCCGTTGCATCGGTACTTCCATTGTCAACGACGATGATCCCATCCACGATGTCGCGCGGAATCGAGCGAACGACTTCACCGATGACTTCTGCTTCGTTCAACGCCGGAATGACTAAGCAGACCATAGTCGTTAATTCTGCCGAAAGAACATCCCAAGCTTTGGTGGCGCGCCCGGTAGCGGCGACTGTCCCACGACAACCCGCCGTGTCACCGACCGCAATATGCAACCGAAGTGATCAGCGATGGGTAACCCAGCATGCAGTCGCCATTCGAGCGCTGGGATGGCGACTGCGCGTTGGACTAAGATCGCCGGTCTCGTTGGGCAAATGGTTCGGTCGGCGCACGCTCGACCTATTTGGACAGTCGCCGCTACCGAGACTCGCGAAATCGTTATAGAAGGTTTCTTCAACTGAATCCGCGGGTTAGTCCGCTATCTTCTGCAGGATGCCCTTGTCTCGGAGAATCGCCTCCGCAGCTCCGAAATAGTCTGTTATGCTGCCTTGCTGGCGAATCCAGTTGAGATAACGTTCAATTCCTGCTTCTAAACTCACTGCTGGGGTGTAACCGGCATTCCGAATGACGGTAGTGTCAGATATCAAGTGCCGCATTTCTCCCGGCCGAAATTCTCCATTCATGACCGGGGCGAGCGGAATCTGTAATGCAGTCGCGATCAGTTCGGCCACCCGCTTGATAGTGACCGCTCGACCACTCCCGACGTTCACGGCTTTTCCGTTTAACTCGTCCGAAGTGGCGGCGAGCAAGTTCGCTCGAGCGATGTCTTCTACAAAGCTAAAATCGCGGGTTTGTTCTCCATCTTCGTAGATCACCGGCGGCAGATTGTTCAGCAACCGGGTGCAGAAAATAGCGATCACACCGGTGTACGGGTTAAAAATCGATTGGCGCGGACCGAAGGTGCAAGAGTAACGAAGCGCGACTGTCGGAATCCCCACCTGCTTTCCCCAAACGAGTACCAGTTTTTCCTGATCAACTTTGGTGATGGCGTAGACGGTTTCTCCTCCCAGTGGTGTGAACTCGGGCGTGGGAACGGATCGAGTCGGAGTCTGGCACACCGGACAACGGACCGAGAAGTCGCCTCGCCGAAGCTGTTCCAAGGGTCTCAACCCAGGAAATACCAGTCCATGTTCGGGGCATTCGCCCGCCCCTTCCGGATAAACTACCTGCGAAGAAGCGACGATAACCTTTTGAACAGCGAGGCTTTTCTCCCGAATAATTTCAAGCAATTGCGCCGTCCCAAGACTGTTTACCGCGACATATTTGGCGATCTCAGGCATGTACCCACCGTAAGCTGCTTGATGAAACACGACGTCGATTCCGGCCAGCGCCCGCTCAACCACCCCTCGATCACGCACGTCGCCCTCGATAAATTCTGCTCCCTTTTCGATCGCAGCTTGCAGCCAAGGCGGCTTGCCGTTTCGATGAGTTTGCAGTTCGAGGTTGTCGAGAATGCGAACCGGCCAATCTTCCACTTGTAGCCGATCAACGATGTGAGACCCGATGAGTCCAGCACCCCCAGTCACGAGTGCGCGTTTTCTTTGCGGAGATAGTGCCATGAGTTGCTCGTTAGTTCTTAGCGGCGGTTCTTGAACGGAGCCGGCGTATTATCCATATCACAATCAGGAGAGCGAAGAATGGAAGAAAAACTCGAGACTGGAATCGAAAAAGATCGTCTCCGGACTGCTCGACAAGCGACCGGTAAAGCGGCCACGCGATCAAGGTCAGCAGAAGTGTGGCTGGACTAGAAACAAAACAAAGGAAAAAAGCGAGCCAGCAATAGTACCAAGGATAGTAGGAAGAGAGCAGGACCGAGAAGGTAAGGGCCAGAACGTACCCGGGAAAAATCCAACGCCTTTCGACTTCGAGGCTCTCGCTCCCGGCGCGCGGCTGTCGCCAACAGGCCCAAAGAGCAAGCGAGCCGAGGAAAGCGAGCGCCAACCCGTTGAAGATGGCCGAGGGCATCTCATGCACCACCCCGCACCAGTCCAATACATAATCGATCAGGAGGAGCAGATAGTAACGCGCGCCGTTCTGCAGCCCTTCCTCTTTGGCGTATTGAGGCAGGAACCCAAGAACGCTACTACCGGCGCCGAGAATGTACGGCAAGTAGCAAACCGCTATGGTAACCCCGAATGCGACGGGTAATTTCTTATCCCATCGCCGGTAAATGGCCGGGAAAAGAATGATAGGAATTAATTTAACCAAGGTGGCCGCTCCCAAGGCAAACCCGGCAATCCCAAACTTCTCGCGGGTACGTGCGAACAAAGCCAGGGCGATGAAGCAGATCATCAGCGCGTCGATATGCCCGGAAGCACCAAATTCAAAGATCGGTAGCGGATGCCACGCATAGACGATCACGCGTTCCGCCGGCTGGCCGATTGCTCTGAGCGTCGCCACCACCAGCCCCATCGTCACCAGATCGAGCAATACGATAATACCTTTCAATCCACGGACACTCTCGGTCACCCGAGTTATCACAAAAAAGAACATCTGGGCGACCGGTGGGTAGATGGTGTGCGCATACTCTCTGCGGTTAATGTTAGGATAGATTGATTTATCCCGCAGACCGGCGAGCCGCGGGTCAACCGGCAAATAGAGATACGGATTGATTCCGGCTCCCTGGACCCGGCCATCCCAGATATAGCGATAAATATCAGTCGAAAGCCGGGGCGGATCGAGTGGAACCAGGACGAACCGGAACAGCGCGCCTCCGATCAGAATGAGCAACAGCGCGTGCTTCGGAAATTGCTTGCGCCCAAATGTCCACCAGACCGCAAGAACAAATGGAATCCCGGTGATTAACAGCCAAAACAGAATCCAATAGAAGTGCTTGTCTCGATGTGCGCCGAAGACACAGAGTTCAAGCAGCAAAAGCAGGACGCCAAGGCCGATGAGTGTCGCTAACCATTGCTTCTCGGATGCACGCTGATTCAGCGGATAGCGGGCGGCCAATTCACCACTCATAGGATGCTCATCCCGCAACTGGTAGGGCGAGGCTCCCGAATGGCCAGAGCAACTTCGCAGGGATTCGAGTTGGCATCGCGACCTTCGTCCGCTGTGCCGATACGCTCGCCGATCTGTCCGACGTAGCTTCTGTTTTTTGGGCGGGTATAATTTCTCGGGCTTGCGAAGTCGGAGCCGCTTCCCAAAGAATGCAGAAATCCAACGCCGCGCTCAGTCCGTGCAGGGGCAACGCACAGGACGACACCCATTGGACCGCAGCACAGGCGCCTCGACAATGGCGAACGCTGGGACGCGGCTCGGCAGCCCTTCGCCACAACGAACTACAGATTGGGCGAACGTGGTCTCCCTGCGGAGGATCTAGGTGAAATCGGGAGCCTCGCCCTACCACTATGGGGTGGAGGTGACGCTCCTCGAACTGACGCGCATGGGTACCTAGCAGGTCAGAAACGTCCATCACGCCAGATGCGGCCGGCGCCCTCCGCGGCTAAGATTTGACTCAGAAATTCTTTGGTGTTCGGCGCCGACGAACCTTGGGGGACTTTTTCAATCACGCGTTCTGGGAACAGCTCGGACAACAACCGATTTAGCGTGCGTTGGTCATCCACGTCGTACCAGGCCGGCAGCGTGACCATCGGCAGATTTATCTCGTTCGATCTCTCAACGGTCTGGTCATACACCTGGTCCGTGTTCCAAGCGATGTCTTGGAAAAGCCGCGGGTGCGACCGCCTCGCTCCCAGGGTGTAATAGCCGCCATCTAGGCTACGGCCTATCACTACCTGATCTTTGGTTTCCTTGAGCGAAATCGCCATGTCGTGCAAATAGCGCAGCGGAAGCGTGGGACTGTCCGAATTTATCAAACAGACCGCAGCAAACCCGGCTGAGAGTAGATCTTGCGTTGCCCACCATAAGCGATCGCCAAAGTCGACATCACGCTGGGCGATCATTTTGAAACCGGGAGGCAGAAACCCTTTTAGTTCGCTCTCCGACCCAACCGGAGTGTAAATCGCGACCCCAACAACGAAAGGATCTACCCGGCTCAAAGCCTCGATCGTCGCACTGGTGTCCTTTAGGAAACAACGACTCATATTCGCCGCTTCCTCTAGTGAGAAAGGAGGAGAAAGCCGGGTCTTGGAAAACCCGTTTCTGGGCGTTTTGATCATGATGCCCATGGCGCATTTGTCCTCCACGCTGGAGCTTGGCTCGCCTGCAGTAAGTATCTCAATTCTCATCGTTGGTGGTTTGGAGAAGACAGAGCGGCGCACCAGGCGCCGCCCCTTTACTGTCAGTGATGCACAGCTTGCAATCAAAAACGGCCACCGGCGAGAGGAAGTTGTTTGTAAGGACAGAGCTCCCGCGCCGGTTTATAGCACGCCGAACCAGCTCAACCACAAGCAGTGTCCACCTATGGTATCTATCGTGGGTTTATCCTGCTCGAGCCTCGGACCGTCCCGACGGGCTTGCTAAAGGCTAGTGCCAATACTTCGTCAGCACCGCTTCCGCCGTGCTTAGGTCGACACCCGAGCAAGCTTCTTGAAGATATTCCAGGTCCGCGGCCTTGGTGTCGTTCTCAGCGCCGGAATGCAATTGTTGCCTGATTCAAATCAGCGTATGTAATGCGCGAGCCGCCTGGGCCGGCAACGGATTCGAACCGGTGACCTGCTGATTACAAGTCAGATGCTAACGAGCCGAGCTTCTATCGAGCCAAAGCCAGCATCTGCTCCGACGGGTCGACACCGACAAACCTCCAGTCTGGATAGCTATCCGAGAGCGCTTTCAGTTCGCCGGCGTTGTCACACAAAGTGAACCAAGGACCGTCGAGCACCAGTCCATCGCCCGGAATGGGAACTTAGGTATCCGGAGATCGTCATTTCCAGAATTCAGGCGTTCCAGTTCTGACCAGGATCAGGATGCCTAAACCAATAAACACAAACGGGACCAGCTGTTGTGCATGATGACGAATAGGAACCCCAAGAGCCCTGTGATTCACGAGCCAGTGGGCAGCCAAACACCACAGTCCCGTCATGAAAATGAAGAGTATACCAATTGTAACTATGTCAAAGCGGCTGCGGCTAGCAAAAAGGGCCGTATAGACGGCGATGTTATCGCCGCCGTTAGCTATAGTCACGGCGGCCACTGCCAAGCTTCTTATCGGTGCTCCCGTGGCCGAAGTGCTTTGAAATTTCGCCTCCCTCTGATCACGCCTTAGATTCCACAGTTTTCTTGTTCCGATCGTGATCGGCACCAAGCCTAGCAATCCAATGTAAGTAGCGGGGATGATCAAGGATATCAGTGAGGCGATCGCACTAACCATATACAACGTGCCCATTCCGGCATACTGACCGATAACGACGTCACGCGCGCTGAAGTTCTTGTCGGCAAAAAAGGAAAGCAGGACGAGCGCGTCGTCGATGTTGGTGGTCGCAAAAGCGACAATCCCAAGAACGATGGCGGCAAGAGGCGATTCCATTTGCGATGTGAGTTGTGCCGACGAAGTGGGAAAGAAGCAGCTTCAACGCATCGGCCTCTCGGCCGGAGTATTCCGAAGAATCCTTTTAACGCCGAGAGGACGCCCTTACTGATTCTGTTAGTCGCTCCTGAAGTTCTCAGTCGGAAACTGCATCTCGGCGGACGAATAAAACTCAAATTTGATAGACTCGGCTTCTGAAGAGCGATAGTCTTTTTTCGGCGAACCACACCGTACCGTTCATCATCGCCTGGCCTTAGGAGTCCTTAGTCGTCGAGTGGAGGTGGTAAATGTGTTTTTTCTCGACATTAGCCACTGTCTGCTTTCCTTCGCCAACACCCTGTCCTGACTTACTAATGGCAATCGTCGTCGCTTGCTGGTTTTCCTTAGCTGTGAAATAGGCTCCGGGAATCGGAAGCCCGTGTTTACTGAAATAGTTCGAGGATTCGGACGCGTACTCGTTGGCTCTAGCCTGAACAGTACTCGCGAAAAATGCTTCGGCTGCGAGTGTCGCCAATCCAAATTTAATAATCGTGTTCATTTGTAAGTACTTCTTTCGTGAGTGCGCTCTGCGCGCTCATAAATTAAAACCCGTGCCGATCAAAACCCCTCAAGAAAAGTGAACGTCTTTCTATGAGATTCAGTCGGCCAAAATTGAATGGCCAAGTGTCGAGGTGGCAGCGAGTAATCAGTAATCGGTATTCAGTAAGATGACCCCTGGCTGGCTCCTAAACTGATTACTGAGTCACTGATTACTGATTACTTTGCTGCCAACGCCCGGGTGCGCGGAAAAATAGCCCCTCGGGGTCAGCGGAGATCACTTCCTACTAACGTTTCCCGGAGCAATTGCCTCGCGCGATAAAGTTTCATTTCGACCGCTTTCACACTGCATTTAAGTACGGACGAGACTTCTGCATACGAGAGAGCTTGGTACTCGTAGAGGAGGAGAGCTGTTTTCAGATCGTGCGGAAGTTTGTCGATGGCTGCTTTGATGAGCGAAATCGATTCTAATCTCATCGCCGCCTGATCGGGAGAATCATCGCAACTTTGGATCCGGTGAGCGAGCTCGGTGTCTTCCGCATCCGGGGTTTCGAGACCCGACTCGCGTCGACGCTGCCGCCAGCGCAAATGATTTCGGCAAAGATTGGCCGCAATGGCAAAGAGCCAAGTGGAAAACTTCCCTTGGACCGTGTAGCGACAGCGCGTCTCATAGACGCGCACAAAGGTTTCCTGAGCGAGATCGAGTGCATCCGTCTCGTGACGAATATATCGGTAGATGAACGCAACCAGCGGCTGCTGCCAGCGCGTCATTAACTCGTTGAGAATCGAATCTTCGCCATTTTTCAGGCGAAGCATCAACTCCGCGTCCGGGTCAGTTTCCATCCCTACGGTTTCACGCTCACGGGGATCTCAACCTGGCCTTCACCGGCCAGCCCTTGCCAGGAAAGTTTCACCACCCAATCGCCGCCCATCTGCGGTTGGAGCTTCACTCGATAAACCCCCGGCGTGGCCGCTTTTGTCACGTCGCCTCCGGAATTCATGACCATGCCGGGCATATTCATCGCGAGATCAGTCTTTACCTCACCAACATCCTTGGGCTGACCGCTTGAATCCGTGAACCGAACTAACACTTCGCTCTGTCCATTATGCAGGTCGCCATACAGACTGATCGTTAATTCGCCAACCGTCCGAGTCGCCATTGCTTCGCCTTGGATTTGAGCAGTATTGAAAGAACGGGAATTCCACCAATTCCAGGCTGCGAATCCGCCGGCAAACAATGCGGCCGCAACTAACGCGATGCTCAGGAAGCGCGCCAACGCTGTGAAGGTTACTCCTCGTTCTCGTCTAGGGTTAGCTTGTGGACGATTTTCTAAGCGACCGTCGATTGGAAGATCGCGCCTTCGCCAAATGACGTAAATTACCGGGTAAATCAGAAGCTCCAAAATCCCGGAAGTCACCACACCTCCGATCATCGGTGTCGCAATTCGTTTCATGACGTCCGCGCCGGCTTGATAGACTGGAGACCACATGATCGGCAAGAGCCCGAACAAGATAGCACAGACCGTCATCATCTTGGGACGGATGCGTTGAACCGCTCCTTCCTTCACCGCCGCGTAGAGATCGATCATGTTGCTGATCCGCCCCGCCAGACGATGTTTTTCCCACGCTTGATCAAGATAGAGTAACATCACCACACCCGTCTCAGCGTCCAGACCAGCCAGGGCGATTAAGCCAACCCAAACGGCAACGCTCATGTTGTAGCCGAGCAGGTAGAGCAACCAGAATGCTCCAACCAACGAGAAAGGCACGGCGAGCAAGACGATGAACGTCTTAGTCACCGATTGAGTGTTCAAATAGATCAAAACGAAAATGATCAGCAGGGTGAACGGAATAAGGATCACTAACCGCTTTTCGGCGGCTTGCAGGTATTGAAATTGGCCCGCCCATTGAACGTAATAGCCTGGAGGAAACTTCACTTCCTGACCGATCTTCTGGTTCGCCGCTTGCACGTAGCCGTTGATGTCGCGGCTGGTTATATCGACGAAGACAAATCCGACTAACTGACCATTCTCGGTGCGAATCGATGGTGCGCCCGTGCGATAATGAATATCCGCGAGCAGGGAGAGCGGCACTTGATTTCCGGTCGGCGTCGCCACCAGGACGCGTTTCAGCTGATTGATGTCGTCGCGGAAATCGCGAGCGTATCGAACACTGATCGGATAACGTTCTCGGCCCTCCACCGTTGTTCCAATCGTCTTTCCTCCGATGGCGGTCTCGACGATCTCATTCACATCCTGCACTCGCAATCCATATCGCGCCGCGGCCTCCCGGTTCGGTGAGAAATCGAGGAAGTAACCTCCTGTAGTTCGTTCCGCAAATGCGCTCCGCGTATTCGGAAAATTTGAGAGCGCTCTCTCGATCGCAATAGCGACGTCTTGAATTCCCTTCAGATCTGGGCCGAAAACCTTGATCCCGAGAATCGACCTGAATCCAGTCGTTAACATTTCTGTTCGGGTCTGGATTGGCATCCAGAAAATCTGCGCCATGCCCGGGGTCTTAGTGGCTTCATTCATCTGGGCGATCAGTTTTTCCCAGGTCATTCCTGGTCGCCATTGGTCCGGTGGCTTTAGCTGTAAGACCGTCTCGAACATCGACAAGGGTGCCGGGTCGGTCGGAGTGTCCGCTTCGCCCGCTTTACCAAAAACACTTTCCACCTCAGGGAACTTTCGAAGAATGCGGTCTTGGATTTGCAGGACTTTGGTAGCCTCTGTGATGGAAATCCCTGGGACGGCTGTTGGCATGTAGAGAAGAGTCCCTTCATTTAGCGGAGGCATGAACTCCTTCCCTAACTGGCTAAACGGGATGTAGGTCAGACCAAGCAGCAAGAGAGCCAGGAACAGCGTTAACCACCGGAATCTGAGGACGAAGTTTACGAATGGTTGGTAAGCCCAAATGAGGAAACGATTGATCGGGTTTTGGGTTTCGGCGGTGATCTTTCCTCGGATAAGCCAGGTCATCAGCACCGGTACCAAAACCACCCCGAGGATGGAGGCGAAGAACATCGCGAAGGTTTTGGTGAACGCCAGGGGCCGAAACAGCCGGCCTTCCTGGGCTTCTAACGAAAAGACAGGTATGAAACTAACCGTGATTACTAACAGTGAAAAGAACAAGGGGCGGCCTACGCTTTTTGCGGCGTCGACGATCACTTTGAAGCGTTCCGTCCTATCGGGATCACGGTTATGCTCTTCCCTGAAATGCTCTAGAGCCTTGTGGGCGTTCTCGACCATTATGATGGCGGCGTCGATCATCGCCCCGATCGCAATCGCGATTCCGCCCAGCGACATGATATTGGAAGTCTGCCCTAACCAAAGCATCGGGATGAACGATAGAATGATAGCGATAGGGAGGGTGATGATTGCCACCAACGCAGACCGGACGTGCCAAAGGAAGAGCATCGTTACCAGAGCCACCACAATGCTTTCTTCGATTAGCTTTTCTCGAAGGGTGTCAATCGCGTTGTGAATCAGGGTACTGCGATCGTAGACGGGCACAATTTGAACACCCTCCGGGAGTCCTTTCTTGATCTCCTCAAACTTTTTCTTAACCCCATCAATGACCTTGAGAGCGTTTTCGCCGTAGCGCATCACCACAATGCCGCCAACGGTCTCACCTTCCCCGTCCAGCTCCGCCACGCCGCGCCTTAGGTCCGGCCCTAGATGCACGATCCCGACTTGCTTCAGATAGACTGGTGTACCGTTCTGAACCTTCAGGACGATGTCATCGAAATCTTGCAGACTCTTGATATAACCGCGACCTCGAACAAAAAATTCTGTCGTGGAAACTTCGAAGGTTTTGCCACCGACATCTTGATTACTCATCCGGATGGCGTTGACGACATCTCCGATCGGGATGTTGTAGGCCAGCAGCTTGTTCGGGTCGAGGTCGACCTGGTATTGCTTAACAAAGCCGCCAACCGGCGCGACCTCGGCGACCCCTTCTACCGATTCCAGGGCGTAGCGGATGTTCCAATCTTGGAGCGAGCGTAACTGCGCAAGATCATGCTTGCCGCTCTTGTCGATTAGCGCGTACTCGTAAACCCAACCAACACCGGTTGCGTCCGGTCCGATCACCGGATTTACCCCTTCCGGTAAAGATCCGCGAACCGAATTCAGATACTCGATCACTCGAGACCTGGCCCAATAGATGTCCGTGCCATCTTGAAAAATGACGTAAACGAACGATTTGCCGAACATCGATTCTCCACGAACGAACTTTACCTTTGGCGCAGCAATAAACTTCGTTGAGATAGGGTAGGTGACCTGGTCTTCGACCAGGTCCGGGGAACGCCCCTCCCAATCGGTGTAGACAATGACTTGAACGTCGCTCAGGTCCGGAATCGCATCGAGCGGAGTCTGGCTCAAAGCGTAGATCCCACCCGCAATCCCCAGTAGCACGAATACGACGACTAAGAAGGGATTGCGTGCGCTCGCCCCAATGACCCGCTCGATAATGGTTTCCGGATGCTTCCCCGGCGTCAAGGGTGGGGCCATGGCGATTACCTTGCCGCCTGGAGCGTTTCCTCTACCGTCCCGCAGGTCGGCATGTCAGGTCCCAGAAACGGATTCTTCACCTTGGTCGACTCTTGCAACCACACCGCAGGCGATTTAGTCCACATCGGGCATTTGATCGTGTAGATCGGATCATCTAACTGCGGCATGAAATCCTTTAGTAAAGCGATTAGATCGGCACTGAATTGGCCGAATTCGATGCGAGCTTGGTCGATGTCGCGAGGGGTGAGCTGATCGGAGCTGCGGCTGAGCGCATCAACTAAATCCTTGTACCGCTCCGGCTTGGAGGGAGGATCGATACCCAGCAGCGAATGCACCTCTTTTCGGAGCCTCACGGTCTCGGCTGGAACTAGAGAGAATTTGTTTTCTGCAAGTAGTTCATGAAGTCGCTCGTAAGAATCAAGCACCGGTTTGACCACTGCGTCGAAGTTCGAGTTTGAGGACTGTTTGGGTGACTTTTCGGTCATCGCGGGAGTGCTGGCCGGCTCCTCTCCTTCCCAATCTTTGAGTGCCCCTTGCACTTGGGATTCGGCATCGATGAGGAAGTTCGCGCTAGCAACAATCCGGTCGCCTTCCTGTAATCCATTTAACACCTGGTAATAGTTTTCCTGCTCTTGACCGTCGAAGGTCGTAAACGAGCGGCCGACCTGCACATAGCGCGGCAGTAATTTGCCTTGGCCGCGATCAAGAAAGACCAGCATCCGCTCGCCGGTCGGCAACGCTGCTTGCACCGGAATCGTTAACCCTTCCCCGTCATCGATCTTGACCTCAACATTTGTGTACATCCCCGGACGCAACTGAGCCTTCGGATTCGCTAAATCGATTCGAACACGAGCTGTCCGCTTCACCGCATCAATCACTGGACTGATGACGGCAATCTGACCCTGGAAAGTTTGGTTGGGGAAAGCCGGAAGAGTCACGTCGATGTGCTGGCCTGGCTTTAGCAGGCCGACCTCGTTCTCGTAGAACTCTGCCCAGATCCAGAGATTCGAGAGGTCGAGAACACTGACCAGTTTGTCACCCGTCTTCACATTCATTCCCGGACGGCCCATCACTTCGTCTACCACACCATCGAAAGGCGAACGGAGCACTAGTTCATTGGACGGTCTTCGGGTTTTTTCGAGCTCAGCAATCTCCCGATCACTCACATTCCAAAGCTTCAGCCGCATTTTGGAAGCATCGATCAGTTGATCAACCGAGGCCCGGCTGGTGCCGCCGCGATCGCGGTCATTTAACAGATTAACTAGCTCTTGCTCAGTGCTGCGCAGATCTGGACTGTAGATGGTTATTAAAGGCTGACCTTGCGAGACCTGTTGTCCCGGTGAATTGACTTTCAATTCTTGTACGTAACCGTCGACGCGAGCTACATAGTCAAACATCCTTGACGTGTCGGGTTCCAGGATGCCCACGGAACGAATCGACAATTCGATCGGCCGCTTCGTCACCGCGGCATAGGTCACGCCAATTTGCTGTTGTCGCTCAACCGGAACGGTGAATTCAGTCGACTTGCCAAACTCCTGGTTTGGAGACGGCATCGTCATCGAACCCATCGCGCCGGAACCGTTATCAGTCATCCCACCGGGATTTTCCTTTCCCTTGGTTTCATTCGAAACCTTCTTCATGACTGGTACCAGATCCATCGAGCAAATCGGACACTTGCCCGGATCTTTGGAATGCACCGACGGATGCATTGTACAGGTATAGTAATCGACGTTAGCGCCCGTAGCCGATTCGCCAGAAGGTTTTGAGCAACCGCTTAATAGGAAAAACACAAGCACGCCGACGCCTAGCATTCCCAGTATCAAACGGAAGGAAGTTTTCATTTTTCCCTGCGGTTTGAGTTAAGGGGCTTCCGTTTGACCACGTTCAGATCGGTGCCGACAAGGGCTTCTAACTCGGCAAGCGCGACCCGATAATCGGTTAGATCCTGGTTGTACATAGTTTCCAGTTCTCGCAGGCTGTTCTCGGAACCGAGCACTTGAATCAAAGTCGCCTTATCCGTCTCGTAATCGGCTTGGTAAGAAGATACGGTTTGCCGCGCACTCGGTAATAATCGATCCCGGTAGAGTTCGATGTGATGCTGCAATGTGTGGATCTTCTCTAACTGATCTCGAAGCATGCCTAAGGCTTGTGCCTGAGCTCCCTCCAAGGTCTCTTGGGCCGCCAGAGCGTCGCTCTGAGCCTCGCGTTCACCCGCTCGATATTTCTTGGGGTTAAACCACGGAAGACCGATCGACACTCCAGCATTAAGTTCACTAACAACCTGCGAACCAGCGTTATAGTGCTCGGCCCCTAAGCTCACGGAAGGGTCCGGAATCCACTCCCGTTTGGCCAGTTCGACTTTGGCGGAAGCTCCGATCGCCATGGCTTGCGCCTGCCGAACCTCGGGACGGTTTTCCATAGTGAGCCGGCGCAAACGCTCCGGTGAAAGCTCTGATTCCAATGCTTCACTCAAAACGGGCCGGCCCAATGGGGAAAACGGGTCCCGGTTCATCAGTACCTTGAGTTGGGTTTGTTCGTCCGAGAGTTTCTGTTCCAGGTCATGGCGAGTCTCAGTGATTTTTTGTCGCTCAACGTCGGCTGTTAGATAGTCAGCTTGTGATTGGGTGCCGACTTCGAATTTCGCTTTGCTGGCATCCACCGTCTGGGAGAGGGTTGCTTCTTCCTGGTCGTTGAGATCTAAAAGCACGTAGACGTTAGCCAGACGGAAATAGCTCGCCTTGGTCTTCTCCACCACGTCAAGCTGCTGCCGCCGGAAATCCTCGAAGCCGGCAATGGACTCTGCCGCGGCTATTCGCTCCTTGCTCCGGTTCTTACCTGAGAGCGGGATCATCTGTTCCACCGTTAACGTTTGGTCGGTGAAACCGTTTGGCGAAATCGCAACAAAACGGCCGAGGAGTGAATTGAAGCTCAATTTCGGATCTTCCCAAGCCGCTGCCTGAGGAATTCGTTGTCTGGCAGATTCCCATTTCGCCCGCGCCGTTTTGATACTTGGATTGTTCTCGAGAGCCGCCGCTACGGCATCGTTCAAGGTTAGTTGGCCCGCCTTCGTTTGCCTCGTCATGTTCATTGGCTCCTGAGCCAGGCCAGTGAATCCAAAGCTGCAGATTACGAGTATTCCAAGCTTCATGGACTTAAGTATGAGAAGTTGGATCGCTGCCCTATTCCGTTGCAGCTCTAACGGCGGTATCGCTGGTTAGCCCCGGCTCGATCACTCGCGATCTCATCAAGCGGAGATAACGCTGGCCATCGGCCGGATTCATTTGCGCACCGACTTGATAAATGTGTGCCAACATTTGCTTGCGGCAGTCGTACTGGACCAACCCCGCCTCCTTGATGGCTGCTTCGACCTCAGGTGTCATTTCGCGATTCTCGGACAGAAGGCGATCCAGCTTCGAGTTCGCCTCCATGATCCTTTGACACATTTCGCCGCAGACCGGCGCGTACGCTGATTGCAAATCTGCAATCTTTTTGAACTGAGTATCACTCAGATGAAATTCCTGGCGCAGCCACTCCAACTCTCCATTGGGAGCGGCTGCCATTTGACGGAGATCTCGGGTGGCAAAGAAGTTAGTTCCCCAAAAAGTAATTGCCGCCGCTGCGCACGCGCCGACTATCGCAAACAACAACCAATACCCCGGCCTAATACGTTCGGAGCTGCTCGTAGGGATCAACGGATTGGACATATTTCGCTTCCAAGGTTTTCCAATTTCTTGAGTTGGCCTGAGATGACTCGATGAGTCCGAACCCGGTACCTGCCAAACCTCCGAAAATGATAACGCAGGTCGCGAGCCGAGCCGGGCGCAGCCATGTGATGTCCCAATTGCCGAATAGCGCAAATTTCGGCTTTGACTCGCGAACCGCTATCTTCTGCCAAACGCTACGCTGGAAATCAGGTGGGATTTCAGGTCGAACCTCCCACGAGGCCAGCTTCTGTCTGAGCTGATCGTCATCCATACGCTCAGTAAAACACCGAGCGCGGAGAAAACCCTCTAACTTTTCGAATACCGATCGCTCGTGAGGCGCTTCGTTCTCATCCTCGAATCCGGCGATGCGGAGTGATGGAGAGTTTGGAGTATTCGCCAATTTTGGAATTGCACCCCGCGTCCGCGCATCCGCATCAACATAAGGCGCAGCCGTGGAGCGTGCCTCGCTTGCGAGGCCGTGGTAAGCAAGGCTAAGGACAGGGCAGACTCACCGTTATGCCGAGCTCTGGGGCGTAAAGAAGCAAAAGTCCTAACATAGAGCGCTGCCAGAAGTTAGGGGTGCATCACGATGTTCCCCTGCTTACCACGGCCTCGCACGCTCCACGGCTTGCGCCCCCGCGGATGTCCGGTTGCTGCCCCATGTCGGCGGCGGTGTGATTCGCCAGGCGGTGCGATATCGCCCCTGATGGTAGGGCGAAAAACTCGGCGCGCCGTGTCGTCTTGTTGTGCGTTCGATCGATACGACACGCCTGCCGCTGCGAGTTAGTTTTTCAACTAACTCGCCGTTTTACCGGCCGCCAGCCGATCGCGAGCCTTTAGCTCTGCCGTTGGTAATCGATTCCCAGAGCTTTTAGCAGCTTGGGATCAACTTTACCGGTGACCGCCAATTTATGATCTGCTTGAAACTGCCGGACGGCTTGAAGACTACCGCTACCGAGCACGCCGTCCACTTGCCCGTGATAATAGCCTTGATCGGCGAGCTTGGTCTGAACGTTCATCGCCAGATTGTTCCAATAATCGGAATCGTACTGCGCACCTGAGGCCGGCGGATCATCGGAGTAGGGATAGTCGGCATAATCTGGATACCACCACCACGGACCCCATGGTCCCCACCATGGAAAGCCAAACGCTGCGAAATCGAAACCGACGAAGAAATTATGCCGGAAGAAGAAATTGCGTTGAAAGAAGAAGTGATTGTCGCGGAATTGATCCCTGCGATCGAAGAAACGGTCGCCGCGATGGAATCGGTCAAAGTCATGCGTTCGAAACGCCAGGTTCTGAGGATGAGCAAAACGGCCCATCCCGTTGCGATTAAAGAAATGCGACGACGCCGCGGGGCGACCCCGCATCGATCGTGCTCCCATGCCTCCCATACTATGCCCGCCACCACCCATCGGATGTGCTCCCGCAAATTGCAATGGAACAGACAACAGTGCGGCAAGGGCGGCTGGCGTCAGCCAGCGGAAAACAGCTAACCCTCTCATAAATTACAAGCTCCTGGAGAAAGCCACTGGCGACCTTCTCGCTCTTTTGGTTCAAAATAACGCGGCTGAGCGATACGCCTCTGCCAGTCGAGGCGCATACGTACTGCACCGCCTCCATCAATAAAGACCGCGCGTCACCAACTTTATTCCCCGCGAACGAATCATCGGCGGCGGCGGTTTCTTGTTGAGAACCTCCGATTTATGGATCAGAAGTTTCTCAATGCGGTTTTGCCAGGCTAGATTTTCTAAAGGAACGGCCGCCATCTTGGCCGTCCTAGCCTGGTTTGTCGGGACTCAACATTGCCTGCTGTCGAGCTGGATGAACAACCATCTCCAGACAGCGATTCCAGCCTGCCATTGTCAAGAACCCGCCAAAGGTCCGGCTGCTCCAACGGACGGCCCTGCTTCCATGTTGTCCTGTTGCCAAGGACTGGTCAGCCCAAACTTGGAGCTCGGCCAAGCAAAACTGAGCTTCAGCCCGGTTCTGCTGGGACTCCAACTAGTGGCTAGTGATCAGCACCTCCGGCTCGAGGCTCTTCAACCTCCGAGATTGAGTACGGAGTATGACCATGGTCCGCCGCGAGCGAGTTGGTTCATTGGGACGGTGCTAAAGCGCTCTTTGACTGAAAACGCGCCTCCGTTCATCGCTTAAAAGGCCCACCCCGGTGTGCGGTTTGACCGTACTTTCGTCGTATCACTCGCGGCGGCGGTAACAAACGGCCACCGGATCATCTTCGGCCCTTTACCGGCGAACCAGGCGACTGCACCGGCAGACGCCCGTCTTGCATCCCGCATTTCGTCCCAACGAATCATCATAGCCCGACCGCATCATCAAAAGAACAACGATGAATCGCTTTGTTATCATTAGTTCGCTTTTCGCGCTTACCCTGCCGGCTGCCCTAGGCCGCGAGCGTGAGGACGCTTTCCACAGCGTTCAACAATCGGTTCAGGATCGCACCGGAAAGTTCGTTCGCCCGGAGGAAGATCAGGCAGCCCGCGAAAGAGCATTGCAAGAGGTGCGGCGAATCCTTCACCAGCCCCTAACCATTGACGCCGCTGTTCAAATCGCGCTTTTAAACAATCGATCTTTGCAAGCGACGCTCGAGCAAGTGAGCCTCTCTGAGGCCGATCTCCTTGAGGCCGCCACCTTCCCGAATCCGCGGTTTGATCTGGCGGTAAGAGTCCCCAACAAACCCCCTTCGGGCACCTACATCGACTATGGGGCGGTGATCGACTTCCTAAATATAATTATGATTCCGCTTAAAAAGCGAGTCGCCAAAGACGAGCTGGAAGCGGCGGCGCTTCGAGTTGGGCATGATACTTTGGAACTGGTTTCACAGGTCAAGCAGGCCTTCTATTCGTTGCAAGCGTCTCAACAGCTCTGGCAGCGGTTTCAATTGATCGTGGAAACTAATGCGGCGTCGTCCGATCTCGCTCAGCGACAACATGATGCCGGTAATATTTCAGATTTGGCCTTGGCGCAGCAGCAGTCCGCTTACAGTCGTTCCCGTTTGGATGCTACTATGATCCAAGCCGAGATTCGCCAGGGCCGGGAGCGACTAAATCGGCTCTTCGGTTTGTGGGGTTCGGACACCAACTGGCAAATTTCCGGAGATCTACCGAGAGTGCCGGGTTACGAACCTTCCCTATCAGGCCTTGAACGTTTGGCTATTTCACAAAGGCTGGACTTACAAGCCGATTATCTCTCGGTCACCAGCCAGGCTAAGAATCTAGGGCTAACCAAATCGTTCCGCCTGCTCGGTGCACTCGACTTCGGAGCAGAAAGCGAACGCGAGACAGATGCGCAAACCCGAACTGGGCCAACCTTCGCCATCGAACTACCCATCTTCAACCAAGGGCAAGCCCGGATTGCGAAAGGTGAAGCCGCCTTAAGACAGGCGCAAGACCGATTCCAAGCCCTGGCTGTTGATATCCGTTCTCAAATCACAGAGCTCCGGGACGAGCTGATCAGCAAACGAGATATCGCTCGTTCCTATCAGGAAGATCTCCTACCCCTTCAGCGCCGAATTCTCAATGAAAGCCTCAGCAACTACAATGCGATGCAGATCAGTGATTATGAGCTTTTCGCCGCGAAAGCGGAAGAAGCTCGCACTGAACGTGAGTACGTCGAAGCAGTTAGAGACTATTGGAATACTCGAACGGAGCTCGAGGAAGCGGTGGGCGGGAGGCTTAGTCCTAAGTGAACAGTGATTCGTGATTGGTGAAACGTGAAAATCAAAAAGCCACTATGACACGTCGTAATTTCTTTAATAAAACCGGAGTGACCGGACTGGCGGGCTTGTTAGTAGGGTCCGGCAATGCGGATCAAACAGATAGTCGAACGCAGGATGCGGCGAACACCCAAGGAACCGATCCGACAACTTCTATTACTTCGTTCCCGCCGGGCGAACCGGGAAAAGATTACACCCCGGTGATCACACCGAATGGGAGCACGCTTCCCTTCAAAGTCATTGATGGTGTCAAAGTGTTTCATCTGATCGCGGAAGAAGTTGATCACGAGTTCGCGCCAGGCTTACGCGCCCATTGTTGGGGATTCAACGGTCAGGTCCATGGTCCGACCGTAGAGGCTGTCGAAGGAGATAGGCTGCGGATCTACGTAACTAACAAACTCCCAGAAAGCACGAGCATTCACTGGCATGGAATTCTGGTGCCGAACGGGATGGACGGCGTGGGCGGACTTAACCAAAAGCCGATCGAGCCCGGCGAAACCTACAAATACGAGTTCCAGCTTCGGCAACATGGAACCTGCATGTATCACTCGCATACCGACGACATGACCCAGATTGCTTTGGGGATGATGGGTATGTTCATCATTCATCCGCGCACTCCAGCTGGCCCGAGACCCGATCGCGACTTTGTCCTGATGTCCAGTGAATGGAGGATCGATGTGGGTACCAGCCGGCCGGTTCCAACCGAAATGACGGACTTCAATGTTCTAACCTTTAATGGCCGAGCTTTCCCCGGCACTTCACCTTTAGTGGCTAAATCCGGCGACCGAGTACGAATCCGCTTCGGCAATCTGAGCCCGATGGAACATCATCCTATCCACTTGCATGGATATTATTGGAAGATCATTGAAATGGATGGATACCCGCTTCCGGAATCAGCTCAAGAACCTGGCAACACCGCGTTAGTAGCGGTTGGCCAAACCCGAGCCGTAGAATTTATCGCAGACAATCCCGGCGACTGGGCGCTCCATTGTCATATGACCCATCACACCATGAACCAAATGGGGCACAATGCCGCAAATCTAATCGGTATTCGTCCGGGTAATCTAGACAAACGCGTCAGCAAATTTCTTCAAGGCTACATGACCATGGGTGATAGCGGCATGGCCGATATGGGCGAAATGGGTATGCCCGTTCCTCGCAACAGCATTCCCATGCTGGGCGCGCCAGGCAAACATGGCTACATCGATATGGGTGGAATGTTCACGATCCTCAAAGTTCGCGAAAACTTGACGACCTACGACGATCCAGGTTGGTATGAGAATCCCCCTGGGACATTGGCCGAGTTGGCCAGCCGAGAGGAGTTGCAGCGCGATTTGGGAGCTCGGTAGGGCGACGCTCCCGAATAGCCTAAAGGGTTTCGCACGGGAACCAGTTCTTCACGAACCGGTCGTGAGCGCCGCCGTTACGCTCGCGGAGCCGTTCCCCGGACGTAACCGATCCCACGGCTCGGCAGCGGCGGGGTGCAATTAATCATCATTGAAGATTCGCCTAGTATCCCTGCGAAACATCTCAGGCAATTCGGGAGCCTCGCCCTACCAATCACCTTTCACCTCTCACCTTGCACCATCTTGGGATCGCGGTGAAAGATGCTATAAAGCACGGGCAATACTAACAGCGTCAAGAGCGTCGAACTAATAATGCCCCCGATCACCACGGTAGCCAGCGGACGTTGAACCTCAGCCCCTCGCCCGGTGGCAACTGCCATAGGAACAAAGCCGAGCGATGCGACCAATGCAGTCATCAAGACCGGCCTTAGCCTGGTCAGGGAGCCGGCTCGAATCGCCTCATAGAGAGGTCTCCCTTCGGCCCGTAGCCGTCGAATAAAGCTGATCATTACTGCGCCGTTTAGAACAGCTACTCCGCTCAACGCGATAAAACCCACCCCGGCAGAAATGGACAAAGGAATTCCCCGGAGCCAGAGCGCGAGAATGCCGCCGGTCAGCGCCAACGGAATACCAGTATAGATTAGCAAAGCGTCTGTGACCGTCCCGAAGGCCATAAACAAAAGCACAAAAATTAGAAGCAGTGCCATCGGAACCACTACCGTTAGCCGTTTCGTAGCGCTCTGAAATTGCTCGAATTGCCCGCCCCATTCCATCCAATAACCGGCTGGAAGTTTTACCTGCGCGTCGATTTTGCGTCGGGCTTCCTCAACAAAGGATCCGATGTCCCGACCCCGGATATTGCATGTCACCACAATACGTCGCTTACCGTCCTCTCGGTTGATCTGGTTTGGTCCGGATTTGATTTCAAAGTTCGCGACCTCGCTTAGAGGAACATAGTTGGGTCCGCTCACGGAAACAGCTCGATCATTGGACCCTTCTTCTGCGGCAGGGAGCAAGATTGGAATTCTTTTGAGCGCATCGAGATCATCACGGAGAGCTTCTGGAAGCCGAACGACGATGGGGAACCGACGATCACCTTGAAAAAACTCCCCAGCGCTTTCTCCCGCGATCGCTGTTTCGATAATCTGCTGCACGTCGTTCACGCTTAATCCGTACCGAGAGATGACGTCGTGTTTAGGCTCAATAGTGAGAAACGGCAAACCGGCGACTCGTTCGAGATTAACTCCTTCCACGCCAGGTACCCGAGTCAGAAGAGTGGCAACTTGCTGACCCGCTTTTAGCAGTTCGTTCAGGTCATCGCCAAAGACCTTGATGGCAACGTCTCCTTTCGCACCCGATATCAATTCGTTCATGCGCATTTGAATCGGCTGCGATAGCTCGATCTTGTTGCCAATATAACTGTGAATTACGTCGTTTATCTCTCGAGCTACCGCGTCTTTCGGCTTGCTGGAATCAGGCCACCTCTTGCGCGGTTTCAACATCACATAACCGTCTCCCATGCTAGGCGGCTGAGCGTCGGTGGCAACTTCCGCAGTACCGATTCGGGTGAACACTTCTTTGACCTCTGGAATCTTCAGTAAAGCGCTCTCCAGACTCTTCTGCATCTGAAGAGCTTGGGTAAGACTCGTTCCGGGAATTCGGCTAATCGATAGCGCAAAATCGCCTTCATCGAGGCCAGGTATAAACTCTGCCCCCATCCGGGTCCCGAGAATAGCGCATAGGCCGATCAGTGAGGCAGCCGTAACCGCGACCACCACCCGATATTTGAAAGAAACATTCAGCAAGGGCAGATAGAGCTTTTTGGCCCAGCGAATGAGGATGCTCTCTTTTTCTTGCATCCTGCCTCTGAGAAAAATCGCAACACTTGCTGGAACAAAGCTAACAGAAAACACCATTGCTCCGAGCAGCGCGAATAACACTGTCCGCGCCATGGGAATAAACATTTTTCCTTCAACGCCGCTCAAACTGAGAATCGGCAAATAGACCACCATGATGATGAATGACCCAAAGATGCTCGGGGTAATCACTTCTTTGGCCGCCCGGAGCACGGTATCCAGCCGTTCAGGCCGAGTCAGCAAACGGCAAAGTCGCCCCTGTTCTTCGGACAGTTTGCGCACACAATTCTCAACGATAATAACGGCTCCATCAACGATGATGCCAAAATCGAGGGCACCGAGACTCATTAAGTTCGCGCTGATTTTGCTTTGGACCATCCCGGTGACGGTGAAGAGCATCGACAGGGGAATAAGGGCGGCTACTATCAGTGCCGCCCTAACATTCCCTAGTAAGGCGAAAAGAACCACTACAACCAGCACCGCCCCCTCAAAAAGGTTCTGCCGGACAGTTTCAATTGTAGCATCCACCAAGTTAGTTCGGTCGTAGACAGTTGTCGCGGCGACTCCCGGCGGCAGAATGTGGTTAATCTCCTCTATCCTCTGGCTGACTCGATTAGCTACCGCCCGGGAGTTTTCACCTATCAGCATGAAAGTTGTCCCGAGCACCGCTTCTTCGCCGTTCCTGGTTGCAGCGCCGGTTCGCAGCTCGCTGGCTTCACTCACGTCAGCCACGTCTCCGACTCGTATCGCCTGGCCGTCCCTGGTAGAGACCACAATTCCTCGGATATCCGAAAGCGTCCTTACCTGGCCGGGGGAACGAATGAGGTACTGTTCACCGTTCTTCTCGATGTAACCAGCACCGATGTTGCCATTATTTTTTTCCAACGCATCAACTAGGTCCCGAAAAGTCAGCCGAAACGCCACGAGCCGGTCTGGGTATGGGGTGACATGGTACTGCTTTTCAAAACCACCAATGCTATTTACTTGGACGACCCCGGGGACATTCTTGAGCCGCGGCTTGATGAACCAGTCTTGAATCTCGCGTAGATCCGTCAGCGTGTAGGAGGATCCATCGGGCTTTCTCGCTCCCGGCCTGGCATCGACCGTCCATAGATAGATTTCACCAAGACCTGTGGCAATTGGGCCGAGTTCGGGTCTGACGTGCTCCGGAAGTTCCTCTTGTGCTTCACGCAAACGTTCTGCGATCAGTTGCCGCGCCAGGTAGATGTCGGTTCCTTCCTTAAATACGACCGTGACTTGAGACAGCCCGTAGTAACTCAACGAGCGGGTACTCTCGAGGCTCGGCAGGCCCGCCATTGCGGTCTCAACCGGATAGGTAATTTGTTGCTCAATCTCTGGTGCAGAGAGTCCGTAGGCAGCAGTATTGATTTGGACCTGGACGTTGGTTATGTCGGGTACTGCATCGATCGGTAAGCGCTCAAATTCGTATGCGCCGAGCCCGGCGACCCCCAAGGTGGCAAGCAGAACAAGCCATCGGTAACGAATCGAAAAGTTGATAACATGTTCAATCACGACTTGAAGGCCTCACTGATAGGCTGTCCCGAAACCAATCGGTATCTCACTCAGTCCGAGTCCTGAACCTCACTCTTGCCGAGCTCCGCCTTAAGCAGAAAGCTGTTTCCGGCAACATAGCGATCGCCGGCACTCAGGCCCGATAACACTTGTACGTAGTTGCCGTCGTTTGTGCCAAGCTCAACCTCTCGGGCTTCGAACACCGCACCTTCGGCGATAAAAACCACCGTCTTCTCATTGACGTTCTGAATAGCACTTGGTCGCACCGCGACCGGCGCCTCGATTTCTTCAACGAAGAGCTCGCCCGTCACGAACAATCCCGGCCGGAGCAACCCGTCTGGATTTTGGACCACAGCTCGTGCCAACATCGACTGTGTATTTTCAGATCCGAAAGGAGCAATGTAAGTGATTTTGCTTCTTGTAGAAACATTGTCAGCGTAATCAATCTGGACAACCTGACCCGATTTCAGGCGCCTGAAATCCTGCGGGAAAACACTGAAATCGACCCAAACGGTGCTGAGATCAGCTACCATAAAGATCGGTTTATCCTCTCGCGCGACCTCGCCAATAGTGACCTCTTTTTTTATGATCGTTCCGGAAATGTCCGAATTCACTTGATAGTCGCGCAGGCTTTCGCTGCTTTCAATCAAGGCAAGGGCTTCCCCTTTTTGCACCCGGTCGCCTAACCCCTTGTACACCGCCTTGACGACTCCCGGAAAACGCGCAGATACATTCGCTACTGCATCCTCGTTAAAGGTGATCTTGCCGCTAAGTTGGAGTGTCACATTGATTTTGGCCGGGCCAGCGACCTCCACATCCAAGTTCGCGTTCTTGGCTTGCTTCTCGCTTAGTTCAACGCGTCCAACTTCGTTCGGTTCTGGCCCCTCCCTGATCCCGCGCTCCTCCTTGCTTTGCCCACTAGAGCGCAGATCTTTGCTCTTCTGTTGCTTGTCCTGATCGGCGTCCTGGTCCTCTTCTTTGTCTTTTTCGGTAGAGCCCGCCTGCCTTTCGACCATCACTAGACGCTGCTGCGCTGCCAGGGTTCGGCAACCGGCGAATTGCAGAAGTCCAATCAAGGCTGGCAGTAAGAGAACCCGCATGTTCATGTCCGAAAACAGTCCACTTTGATTTTCCTGTAAGTACTTGATACCGACTCGCTCGGCCTAGGCAACTCCATTGGTCCCGCAGCCAAGCGCTTTGCCAGCCTCACCGTCTTCTGAGTCGCCGGGCGGGGCCGCTTCAGCGGTGGCGAGGTCTTCTTCCGCCGACGGCAGATTGCGCTTTGGGGACAACAGGTCAATAAATACCATACCGGTCAGCTTTGAGACGTCCAAACACTTTACTTGGTTATGTTTGAGGACAGCAGAGATCGAACTTTCGGAATAAAACCAAGAATCAATGGTCAAATCTAGGTGAGAGAACAACAGGCAGGATTTGAAGAACTGGTTCTCCCTCACTTAGACGCAGCCTATCGCCTCGCGCGTCTGTTGGTCAAACGCGATGAAGACGCACAAGATATCGTTCAAGACGCTTACATCAAAGCTTTAAAGGGGTTTAAAGGATTTCGCGGCGGCGACGCTCGAGCTTGGATTCTAATGATAGTCCGAAACACCGCCTTTTCCTGGCTAAAGAAACATTACGCCAACCGCGACGTAATCCCGTTCGACGAAGCAGTTCATCAGCCATCAACGGAGGAGTCGCTTTCCGAGTCGGCCTATGAAGAGCGGTCCCGCCAACTCCGTGAGGCATTGGCTAGGTTACCAGTCGAATTTCGGGAAATTTTGGTGCTCCGCGATATCGAAGGATGGTCCTACAAGGAATTGGCTGCAGCGCTGAAGCTGCCGTTAGGCACAGTTATGTCCCGGTTAAGCCGAGCACGGCTGCACCTGAGGGAAGAAATCGCAAAAGTTCAACATAGGGAATCGTGAAATGAACTGTGAGGAAGTCCATCATTTCATAGATACCTATTTGGATGGCGAACTCGATCCTGCACGACGGGTCGAACTGGAGCAGCATTTGGCCCTCTGCCCATCATGCCGGTCTCTCTTGGAGGAACGTAAGGCATTCCGAGCATTCTTTGTCGCAGCTGTTAGCGGGTATAAAGCGCCTCCTCAACTCGAGGCGAAGATTTTGGCTGCGGTCCGGCTCCCTGAGCGCAACACTGCCAGGCTCCTCAAGGCGCCGACGCGGGCGAAGTTTTCGCTCTGGCGGCAGCCTTGGATTTACGCCACAGCGGTGATCGCAACCACCGTCTTTTTAGCTTCCAAAATACTTTTCCCAGACGGTGAGAAAGAGTTTTCCAGCCAGGCGGTTTTCCGGCATTCCAGCTCGCTTTCTACGTTGCATTTCGTGGACGTCGCCTCGCCCAACCCGGCGGTGGTTAAGCCTTGGCTAACCGCGAGACTCGATTTTGCTCCACCACTGGTCGGTTCTCCAGCGTCCGGGTATTCCCTCGTCGGAGGGCGGGTGGATGTAATTCAAAATCGCTCGGTCGCGGCCCTCATTTACAAGCATGACCAAGATGTTGTTAGCTTGTTCTGCTGGCCGCCAGATAAGGAACACTTGTCCACGAGCGAGCGATCGATAGAGGGTTACCGTGTCGCCACCTGGAGTAATGCCCAGTGCAACTACGTTCTCGTTTCCAAGTTAAGCGATCAAGCCATGCATGATTTTACGGACTCGTTCCGAGTCCGTATTCAGTCAGGTGCATACTTTTGAGCCCAGGCACTCACAAAGCGCTTGGTTCTTCCGGCTCCGCTAGCGATCGGACTTTATCTTATTCTTTCCATGTCCGGGGTAGGTTGTTGATACCGGTCCGTTCGATGCAAACTCCGCGGGTCCCGCTGTCAGAGCATCGATTTGAGCCGCAGCTTTGTGGAAATCTGACAGAGCCCGAACATACTGGGTACGCGTTTCAATATAGCTCCTCTGGGCATCGAGGACATCTAGCTGGCTGAAGCGGCCCGTCGCATATCCCTCGGTAATTTGATCGACCGCGCTCTTTGCTCCCGGCAACACCGTGTCTCGGAGAACATGGACTTCTTCCGCGGCCCGCTGCAGTGTCTGATAAGCTTCATTGAGCTCAGCGTACGCTTCGGCCTCGGCGGCCGCTCGCTCGTCGCTGGTCTTGGCAACGTTTGCCTCTGCCTCAGCGATTTTGCCTTGATTCTGATTCCAAAGTGGCAGCGGGATTGAGAATCCGGCTACCACCGACATATCTGCATGGCTTGCTCCAAGCAAACGAGGACCGGCATTAAGAGTCAGATCCGGTTTTGCTTCTGCGCGAGCAAGACTCAGGGTGGCCTCGCGTTTTTGGCGTTCCGTTGTCCATCTCGCTAGCTCCGGATTCGCTTGAAGCTTCGCCTTCAGGGCTTCCAGGGAAGGAATCGACCTCAATTGCTCCAGATCTCCCGTTACGCTCGGGAACGTCGCCTTCTTTGCCCCCCATTGAGCTGCTAAATTTACCCGGGCTCCCTCTAAATCGTGCCTCGCCTCGTTCAACTCAATCCGAGCCGTTGCGACCTCCGTATTTGTTCGGATCAGTTCGACAGCCGATGCTTTGCCCGCTTCCACTCTTTTTTGGGTTACGGGAACCCCACTTTCTGTTAGCTGAACGTTCTCCTCGGCTAAATGGACCTTTCGTTGCCCGCTTAGAACTTCGATGAAGGTAAGGGTGGTTGCTTTCAGAACCTCCAGCCGTTTTACTTGATAATCCCATTCCGCCGCTCGGCGATCGAACCGCGCCTCCCAGAGGCGCGAACTTCTCTTCCCTCCGAGCTCGATGAGTTGGCTAAGCACAAGAGTGTTTTGCATGCTCTCAGTAGCAGACGGTACACCAGCCCTCGTAAAATCCTCGCCGTCCCAACTAATCTCGGGGTTCGGGGCAAGCTTAGCCTGGAGGATTCGCGCCTCGGCAGCACGGATGTCCCAAGAGAAAGCGGCCAGCTGCGGACTACGCTCCAATGTTAAAGCTAAAGCACGCGCCAAAGTGATCGGCTCCCCTGACTCTTGCGCCTGCGACCCGAATACACACACAGCATGGGCAGCCGCAAGTGAGAGCAAGATAGGAATCGGACCGGAAGTTATCCGAAAACGCCCTGACTGAACGTGAGAAGCGATAGACACTCTTTCAAAAAGATCGGTTACTCCATTGCAGTGGTTAGGGCCTTAGAAAATTAACAAATTCGGCTTTTTGTTCCAGCGCTAAACGCGCTTGAACTTCGCTCTGAATCAGTGCCTATGCCGGTGATGCAAATCCGGGTAATGCGCATGCGCGTGAGTCAACTCGGCGTGGTGATGAACATGAGAATGCGGTTCGCTGGGCGGATCAGTGGAAGCATGGATGTGTTGATGATGTTCGTCGTGCCAATGCAGATGTTCATGGGTAATTGGCTCATGTTGATGAAAGTGGGCGTGGCGTTCAGTGAGGTGAAACCAGATCCCGACCACCATCAGGCCCCCCGCGACCCAGAAGAGCAAGGAAGCGTGCTCGTGTAAGATCAGCAAGGACAGAACTGCACCGATGAACGGTGCGGTGGAAAAATAAGCACCGGTCCGCGCCGTGCCAATGTGTCGGAGCGCTAACACGAAACAGCTAAGACTCACACCATAGCTGAGAAATCCGAGTAGACCGGCGGAAGCGATCCCAGCCAACATCGGTAATCGGGCGCCGGTGATCACGGCTAAGCCAACGTTCACCGTTCCGGCAACAAGCCCTTTAATAGCGGCCACCTGCGCGGGATCAGCCGCTGAAACTTTCCGAGTCAGATTGTTGTCAATTGCCCACCCCAAACAGGCGCCAATGATTCCGCAGGCGCCCCAAGGTACGCCGGCCTCAGGTCGCGATTGCCAAGAGAGTAAAAATCCGCCGGCTAGAATGGCCGCCATGCCGACAAAGATCCGTTGATCAAAATTCTCTTTGAAAACGAACCAAGCCAACAGCGCCGTCAGCACGCCTTCCAAGTTCAACAGAAGTGACGCCGACGAGGCCGGCGTAACGGCCAGGCCGAACATCAACAACACCGGAGCGACAATCCCGCCCGCGACAATAGCTGCGCCCAACCAAGGCAGGTCTTGGCGCTGCAATCCGGCTTCTCGGCGCGCCGTTTTTACTACGAACCGGCGAAAAGCGATCCAGAGCGCCAAACCAATGCCAGACCCGAGGTAAAGCAAGCCTGCCAGCAATAGCGGATCGATCTGTCCTAGCAACAACTTACTGAAAGGCGTGCTCGCTCCAAAAAGGACCGCCGCCAAGATCGCGACCGTAACGCCTCTCGTGCGATCATCGATTTTCATCCAGACAGGCTAACCCGAAGCCCGACGCAAGCAATCGTGGAGCGGCCTTGCTGACAAGGCCGAGGTTGGCCGCAGCCAAAGGCGGAGCAACCATAGACACTCTTTCAAAACTTAGGTAATCCACTGCAGCGTTTGGGGCTTTAGCGGGTTGTGGAATTGGGTTTCCTGTTCCAACGCTAGTCGCCATTTGTCTTTGAGCTCAAAGTACCATCGAGCTTGAGTGTCGGGATCTCCCAACAACATCAATTTCGGTTCGTTTTGCAGACCTTTGCTCAATTTTTTGAAGATATTCGCGTCCTGGTCTAGGAACGCTTTGCCCAATTGTTTCAAAGGCCACGATAAGTACTGGGTGAACTTGAGCGAGCTGTAAACGATTTGGTTTAACTCAGTCAAATTTTCGTTGACCGGCGTCAGCACAGTGATCGACACGATAGTGTCGCTCGCGCCGATCTGGATGTGCTCGAGCCGGTAACCTGGCAACTGAAAGATGATTTCCGTCGACCGCGCGCCTCCGAGGAGCGAGTATCCCGTTGTCTTCACCGAGGGCTCGTGTCGCACCATCTTGAATCCCAGGCCAACAGGTTCGAAACGTTTTTCTTTCACTCTCGTTGTTTTAGCGGTGCGCCAAAACCAGCTTTGATGAACGAAGGTGACATGGGCTGGATCAACTAGGCCGATAACGGCGTGGTCAATGCTGGTTGGAAGCAGGATGGTTTCGACATGCACGAATCGTTTGTCTGGCGGAACTAGCAGATCTGGAAAATCGTCTTCAGGACGCTGTGACAGCGATTTTTTGTACGGCACGTAGACCCAGACGGTGCCATTCACCTCTTTGCATGGATAAGAATAGACCTTGATATTTCTAAGATTCACCGACCCGTTGGCCAGAGCCGGGATCTTCTGACAGGTGCCCGCGCAATTAAACTCCCAACCGTGATAGCAACACCGAATGGTTTCACCATCGAAAGTCCCCTCTGAGAGCGGTACACCGCGATGTGCGCAGTTGTCCCTAAGCGCGAAGGGACTACCGTCGGAAGCTCTTCCAAAAACGATCTTTTCTCCGACAATTTCCTTGGCCAGCAGTCGCCCTTTTCGCAGTTTTTCGCCGTGTAACGCGAAATACCAAAGATTTCTCAGAAATAAGCCGTTTTCCATATCTTGGTCATCTGAATAGTCAACAACGATCAGGGGTCATTTTGGACCTCTGCCGTTTTTCGTCAACCGCTACCGCCGCTGCTTTGGTTACGAAAGACCGAACATCAAAAACGGGCGAAACGAACGGAATTGTAATATTCACGACGGTCTTTTGTAAGCTACCGCGATGGGTTGGCGCCGACTAAAGCCGCGCCAGTGCACCATATCCGTGACTGGTATAGCGGCGTTGCGATCAAAATGGGCCGCCGGCAAGGCGCGACGAAGGAGCATATCTGGAGGTTATACGTGACTGAGGAGCAACGCAGCAGCGCCGCTATACCAGTCACGGATATGGTGCACTAGGATGAAAATGGTTCTCAACAAACGTTAGAGTAACAATTGTTCCTACACCAACCCTGCTCTCCGCGCTGACTAAGCCACCGTGCAACTCCATAATCGATTTTACGATCGCCAGGCCAAGCCCGGTCCCGGCTGGGTTCGAGCTGCGAGCCGCATCTGCTCGATAGAACCGATCGAAGATTCGCGACAGATGTTCCGGCCCGATTCCGTAACCGCTGTCTTGAACCTTGATCGCCACGGTCTCATCCGGCTCTGAAACCACTGAAACCTGCACCTGACCGCCGCTCGGGGTATGCTGGAGAGCGTTCGAAACGACATTGTTGAGCGCCCGGCGGAACAGCATCGGATCCGCGTTGACTCGGGCATCCCCTTGCCGGGTAACGGCGACGTTCTGTTCACGCGCGGCTGCGTCGTACAGATCGAGGATCGTATCGATCTCGGGTCCCACTTCGAGTTTCGCCTTGTCTACTCGAGTCTCAGCATTCTCGGTCCGAGCCAAAAAGAGTAAACTGTCGATCATACTTGCGAGCCGTTGATATTCCTCAATACTCGACTCGACGACTTCCCGATATTCATTAGCCGTGCGAGTTCGAGCCAGCGTCACCTCGGCCTCACAACGCAGGTTCTGGATCGGCGTCCGTAGCTCGTGGGCAAGATCAGCGGAGAATTGCGATAACCTGTCAAAAGACTCCTCGAGCCGAGCAAGCATCTGATCAAACCCGGCTGCCAGGGATATTAACTCGTTCGGCCAGCGGCCACGTCCAAGACGCTGATTGAGACGGGATGCTTGCACTTTTTCCGTGGCAGTCGCCATCTCCTCAAGAGGACGCAAGGCCCGTTTCACCGCCAGTCGTGCAACCGCTGCTGATGAAACGATCCCCCCGATCAAAACCGCGAGAAACAGTTTGCTAAAGTTTTCCGTGAAGGCTTTGTCCCCGGAACGATCTCGCGCGATTTGGATAAGCACTTCTTTTGGCGAACTACGATCAAGCACCGCCGTTGCCGACATCAAAAGAAACCAATGACCAGCGGGCGTCTTATACTCGGAGCCTGCCGGAGGAATCCGTTCTTTTGGCAGAGCCGAAGGAAAGAGTGAGGTGGGAAGTTTTTCTCCGGTTTGAGGGAGTTCAGCTAGGATGGCACCCGTCTTTCGGTCAAGAACTCGAACAAAATAATCGCGGGTTCCGGCCGGGACCTCGTCCGCTAGCAAATCTTCAGCCGAAGCCCCGCCCTCCGCCAACTCCGCTCTGATTCCGCCCAGTTTATCGATTAGAAATAGATTGTCGTCGGCGTTGATGTGTTGGATAACCACGCCATAGAGAATCAGCATCGCCACCAGGAGAAGGGTGGCCGCACAAGCCGTGTAAAAAAAAGCTAGTCTGGTCGCCAGTGACCAGGGTCTGCCGTCGCTCCGGACGGCAGCCGCGCCTCTGTTAGCGGGATTCGAGTACATAGCCGACGCCGCGGACATTGTGAATCAAGGGTGTTTCAAAAGGCTCGTCAACCTTAGCTCGCAGCCGGCGCATGGTCGCTTCGACAATATTCGTTCCGGTATCAAAGTTGATATCCCACACTTGTTCCACAATCCTGGTTCGCGAGACCACCTCTCCGGCGGATTGTGCTAGGCAGCTCAGCAACACGAACTCGCGCCGGGTTAGATGGAGATTGCGCCCATCGCGGGTCGCTTTGAACCGTCGAGTGTCGATCTCAAGATCCGCTATCCGAAGCACATCCTCTTGCGTCGCCGCACCGCGTCGCAGGATGCTCCGGATTCGAGCCAACAATTCAGAAAACGCGTAGGGCTTGATCAAATAATCATCAGCTCCCATCTCCAATCCTTTGACCCGATCGTCTACCCTATCGCGAGCCGTAAGAAAAAGAACAGGAGTGCCAATACCCGCCCGGCGAAGTTGATCCAGGATCGTCCAGCCATCCAACGATGGCAGCATAACGTCTAGGACGACCAGGGCGTAACTTCCCGTGCGCGCCAGCCGCGATCCTTCAAAACCATCGTAGGCGACGTCGACAGCGAAACCGTTCTCGCGCAAACCTTTTTGGAGGTGAGTAGCGGTTCGTTTCTCGTCTTCGATGACTAACAATCGCATCGGCGGCGATAAATAGATGACTATAGATTACCAGAGTTTGCAACGATGGCGTTTGGCAGAAGCCATTCATCGCGATATCAACGATTCACTCAAGAATAGCACTTCAACGACCTGGTAGCGGAAATCCGGAAAAACGACCGAGGCGGTAAACGAAGAATTAATGCCGGATGATACCATTCCGCTGCCTGAATGATGTATCAACTTAGCTAAATACGCGAGCGCGAGCTTGAACTCACGAATCCGGGGCCAGCCCCGCCCTGTATCCAAAAAGGCCTGGGACAGAAACGCGTCGTCCACGAACTTCACGAGGAAAAATCTGGAGCTCGCAGGCCAATACGTCAAACGACGCATAGGTCGTAACTTGTTCAAATGATCCTAGTGAGTTAGAGAATGCGGGGCCGTGAGTATTTACTTTCCTTGTGACCCTTTGACCGTCCTTCCCTCCCCTGAAGGCAACTTGGAATCGCCGTGGAAGGTCCTAATAGAGGTCCGTCGAACGATCCCAACACTTTTTTGACGGCCGCCAAGTTAACCTCGTTAGAGGCTATCTCCTCGTTCAGTTCGAAGGACAAAGAATCTCTTCGGGATGTTCTGGATTTGGCAAAACACCTCAGTGAGAAACCGATTCCCCCCGGATCCGGATAGCGCGACAAATATGGCCGGAGCAATCTTCTTCTGGTTCTATTTGTCGGCCAATTCAATGTCACGGGACTCGAATTGCTTGGGCGGCGACCAGTGAGGCGCAGGTCAGGGGAAGGCCCGGGATGTATTCTCGGCCACAACTAGGATCTGGCTGACCTTGCCGCGCTGTCCGTTCGCTGTGAGAAAATGCATTGCAATCGCTTTACGCGCGGGAGAGGGTTTCACATGGTTGCCCATCCCAAAATCGTCCCCCTGATTAACCAACAGATCGGCAATGAATTCAGCGCCATGTTGCAATATTACGCCATTGCGGCGCATTTCAGCGCTGAAGCGTTACCCGAATTGGCTGGTCATTTTCGGAAACAGGCAGAGGAAGAGAGGGAGCATGCGGAGCGGTTTATTCAGTTTCTTCTCAACGCAGGCGCTCGAGTAGAGATCCCAGGCGTACCAGCTCCGCAGGCGAGCTTCGCCGCGGCGGAGGACGCGGTAAAGCTTTCTCTCGAACAAGAAGAACGCGTCACCGCCCAGATCAACACGCTGGTCTCCACGGCAAAAGCTGAGTCTGATTACACGAGCGATAATTTCCTACAGTGGTACGTAAAAGAGCAACTCGAGGAGGTGTCCTCGATGGATCAGTTGCTCCGAGTGGTTCAGCGTGCTGGTGAAGCAAATCTACTGCGTGTCGAGGATTATTTGGCTCGTGAAAAGGGCCATGCAATAGGGTCAGTGACGGAACAAAAAACCGAGGCAGGCTAACGAAATAGCCGATCTGTCACTGAGTCTTATGGTTAGTCGAGGCTATATGCGTTCGGATCCCGGTAAAGAGCCGTGGTTCCTGCCCTATTTTCTCTTCATCGACGACGGTTCACCCGAACAACCCCTCCCCTCGCCTTCTTACTGCGCTGGAATTTGATCGACCATCCCGGCCACTCTGCCGCTCCATCGCATCCATGAAATCCTCCAGGAATGACCGGATGAGATTGAAAGTCGTGACCGCAACACCCGTTCACCTCGGCCACCGGTCGTGATCTAATTCCTTCCGGGATCCGCACGGAGGTCGCTTTTAGTTCGGTCTTCATGTGCTAGATGCGATAGCAAAGCAAAACGTCGACAACGGAAAAATATGCCCAAAGATTTAAATTTTCTGAGCCGGCTGACAGGCTCATTTTCCCGGTCTGCGGCTGGCAACCCGACAGTGGTCATGATCGAAGCCGCCTATCGTCATCACGGACTGGACTGGCGTTATATTAATTGTGAGGTAACTCCGGAAAAACTGGGTGACGCTGTCCGCGGTGCTCGGGCCATGGACTGGGCCGGTTTCAACTGTTCTCTCCCACACAAAGTCGCGGTGATAGAGCATCTTGACGGACTCGGCGAGTCCGCAGCAATTATGCGTACTGTCAATTGTGCAGTTCGCCGGGGTAACCAGTTCATCGGCGAGAATACTGATGGGAAAGGATTCTTAATATCTCTCGAAGGTATCGTTGACCCTCGCGGCAAGCGTATCGTCTTGTTCGGCGCAGGTGGCGCGGCTCGAGCGATCGGGGTCGAGCTGGCACTGGCCGGCGCGCACTCTATATCGGTGGTTAACCGCACCTCCGAGCGTGGTATGGAACTGGTCCGGGTAATAAACGACAACACGCCTGCGAAGGCAGAACTAGTTATTTGGCAAAGCAAATACAAGGTTCAGGCGGACGCCGATATTGTGATTAACGCCACCTCAATCGGTCTATATCCGCACGTTCATGACCGGCTCGACATTGACATCGAGTCGCTCAAGGCCGGCATGGTGGTAGCAGACGTCATTCCGAACCCACCTCGTACCCGTCTCATCCAAGATGCCGAAGCGCGTGGTTGCACGACTGTTGACGGGCTCGGCATGCTCGTTAATCAAGGTGTCATTGGCATCAAGTATTGGAGTGGAGTCGATGTTGATCCCACCGTCATGAGGCAAAAGCTCGAAGAAATTTATCGGGAAGAGTAGGCAGGCGAGCCAGGATCCGCGAGGAGGCGCTTTTCGATGAGACTCTCTGCGAGGCAAAGCGCCATCGAAGTGTCATCGGTCCATTCGCCCGGTTTGAGATGGAAGGGACCGCCGCCGATCATGCCGGCAAGTGGAGCGAACGAGCGGGAGGTTTGAACTCTAAGGTAGTGCCTAAAGCATCGCCGGCCGCTAATCCGAGTAGGGCGCCAACAAGGCGACGGCGAGTCCGGTGCGGCCGACACCCCAACAATGGACGTAGGTGATCCCGTTTTCTGTTGCTAGACAACGGCAATCAATTCTAATATTTTTGGAGTTGTGACTACTCGTCCCATGGTCGCCGGCCTCGATGTTGGGGGCACCAAGACGAACGCGACTCTCCTCGATTCCAAAGGGGTTTTTCTCAATGACGGGATGGTAGAAACAC
>Ga0185299_10001004_pt1 | contig 63711 bp, 53 predicted proteins | sample PaiPotPPA55metaG_FD_128002 | JGI IMG/M metagenome (GOLD analysis project Ga0185299, IMG submission 128002) | Iron sulfur acid spring bacterial and archeal communities from Banff, Canada, to study Microbial Dark Matter (Phase II) - Paint Pots PPA... ... | reverse complement strand
CCGCTGCGGGTGGTGATCTCCAGTACCGATCCGCGCAATCAGGGCAACTCCGCGCTCGAGGTCTTATTCCACGAAGCCTCCAACGGAATTGCCGAGCCGGTGCAGTTGGCCATCAATCGCGAATGCCGCCAGCGTGACAAGGCCATCCCGCGCGATCTATGGCACGCGCTGGTCTTTTACACCACCGGCGAAATCATCAAGCCCGTCGTCAACGCCGAAAACACCAGTGTGGGAGAGGGTGAATACACTCCTTACGCTTTCCGCGAACGCCTCTACCAGCGCGGCTGGGACGAGTACCTGAAGCTCCTCGAACGCTTCTGGCAACCGTACCTCGACGGCAAATCCACCTTCGACGACGCCATCGCTCGCATCGTCTCCGCACTCTGACGCAAAAAGCAACGATGTGACACCAGATCCGTGCACACGGGATATTGCGTGTTCCAATTCCTGCTACCCTCTTAACCCGCTAGGTTTCGATTCTTCAGCCAAAGTTTGCAAACAGGAAATGCCTTGACAACGGCAATCGTCAGCGCATATGGTGAACCACATGGTTCACCATTCAGCCGCGAAGCTTGATCGCGTCGCTGCCGCCATTTCCGATCACACCCGCCGCGCAATCATCGACCGTCTCGCGCGCGGCTCAGCTCGCATCTCTGACGTCGCTGAACCTTTTCCAATGTCCCTGACCGGGTTTTGCAAACACGTGCGCGTGCTCGAGCGTGCAGGCCTGGTCCGGCGCACCCGGCGCGGCAGGGAAAATACTTTGACGCTGTCGCCGGAGCCCCTCCGCGAAATGGCCCGGTGGATCCTGAATTACGAACAGTTCTGGAACGCCCGCCTGGATCGCCTCCAGGCATTCTTCACCGCACCAACCACACAAATTTCACAAACGACACAAAAGGAGAAATCACGATGAAGCTCACTGAAGTGACCGTCTCACGCACGATTCCCGCGCCCGCCGAAAAAGTCTTCGATGTCTGGATGGATGCGAAAAGTCCCGGTGGGCCGTGGTTTGGCGGCGACCGCGTCATCCTGAATCCGGTCGTGGACGGTCTATTCTATTTTGCCGTTAAGCACGAAGGCCGCACCTGGCCGCACTACGGCCGCTTCTTGCAAATCGCCCGGCCCCAGCGCATCGAGTACACCTGGATGTCCGAGGCCACCAAGGGCGCCGAGTCCATCGTAGACGTCACCTTGGAGGCTCGGAGCGACGAAACCGAAGTCACGCTGCGCCACTCCGGTATTCCCGACGATGAGATGGGCCTCCAACACAAAGATGGCTGGGCCTGGGTCCTCTCTGCCTTGGCCGACGCATTGGCCCCGCGCCGCTCTGCCACCTCGTCCGACTAGGCAATTTGGACGAGGGTGCTCGGGAGCCTGTTCCCGCCTGACCGCGGACGGAAAGAAAGCAACACCAATCATGAATTCGCTGGCTCGATTGGCCTTTGGCTCGCGACCGGCTCACGCGCTTTAACATCACGTCACGCCAACTCTTCGCAGCATGTCGAATCGCGGTCTCTATGCGAAAATCGAAGCTAGCCGTAAGACGGATAAGCTGACTGTAAGACGCTGATGAACACCTCTCTCCAAGTGATGAAATTCGGCGGCACCTCCGTGGGTGATGCCGGCTGCATCCGGCGCGCCGCAGCCATCGTGCACTTTGCGGCGACCGAGCGATCCGTGGTGGTGGTGGTCTCCGCCATGAGCGGCGTGACCAATCGTCTGGTGCAGGCGGCGCACCGTGCGGAGCACGGCGAACAAGATTTCATCGCGCCGCTGGCCAAGGAACTTCGCGGCCAGCATATCGCTGCGCTGGAAGCGCTCGTGGGCGACTCGCAAGCTCGCGCCGAAGTCGCCACGGCCTGCCAGGAGGTCGTTGACGAGCTTGAGCGCCTGCTGCGCGGCACCGCTTTGTTGCGCGAGCTCACTCCTCGCGCCCTGGATGTGATCTCCGGGATCGGCGAACGCCTCTCCGCTCCACTGGTAGCGGCCGCCGTGAGCGAACTGGGCATTCGCGCTGTCTCCATTTCTGCTACCGAAGTCATCGTCACCGATGCGCACCACGGCCGAGCGGAGCCGCTCATGGCTCCTACGCGGAATCGCGCGGAAACGCGGCTGCGGCCCCTGCTCGATCAGGGGCTTGTCCCGATCGTCACAGGATTTATCGCCGCCACCCTTGAAGGCGTGCAGACAACGCTGGGCCGCGGCGGCTCCGACTATTCCGCTACCATTCTGGGTGCGGCGCTGGGCGCGCAGGAGACGGTGATCTGGACGGATGTGGACGGAGTAAAAACCGCGGACCCGCGCCTGGTCCCGGATGCGCGCACCATTCCCGAAATTTCGTACAACGAAGCCGCTGAGCTGGCCTACTTCGGGGCAAAAGTCCTGCACCCCAATACGCTGCGCCCGGTGACAGCGGCGCGGGTTCCGGTCTGGATTCGCAACACCTTCGCGCCCGAAAAACCCGGCACAAAAATCACCGCTGAAGGAATGCCCACGGGCGGAGGTGTCAAGGCTTTGACCGCAATTCGGGACGTGACGCTGGTCACGGTGGGCGGCCCTGGCATCGTAGGATTGCCCGACGTGCTGGCGCGTTCTTTCGCCGCTACCGCGGAGACGCGCACAAACGTTTTGCTGGTCTCGCAATCTTCTTCGCAGAACGACATCTGCTTTGTCATTGCCACCGCTGATGAAAAGCGCACGCTCAAAGCGCTTCGAGACGCGTTCGCTCCAGAAATCGCCGAGCAGACCGTCGAGCATGTCACCACCAATCCTGATATCGCCATCGTGGCGGTGGTCGGCGAAAACATGCGCGGCATTCCCGGAGTGGCGGGTCGCACCTTCACGGCGCTGGGCCGCGAAAATGTGAACATCATGGCCATAGCGCAAGGCTCCTCGGAGTACAACATCTCGCTGGTAGTCGAGAAAAGCTCGATGCACCGGGCGCTCACCGCCCTGCATAGTGAATTTCGCCTGCACGAATCTGCTACTCCCGTAGCGGAGTCTCCCTCCTTTGCCGGTAGGTCCTGACGACGCATTTGTCCACAGAGGGATGTGCTTCGGGTCTTGAAACGGCACCCACGATGCACGATAGCCGTGCCCCTACAGCGGAAGGCTTCATGTGTTGCGGTGTTGACGAAGCTTTGGTTAACCGTTTGCACCCTCCCCCCACCCTTTTCTGCAAGTGCGGATTCTAAAGGACTTTAAGTCGTGTGTTTTTGGAAGTGCGGATTGTAAAGGAGTTATGGGCGCATTTTTTGGAAGTGCGGATTCTAAAGGGTTTGTTGGGCTTCGCCTGGCAGAGGAGGCGGCTCGAAGGGACGAGCGCTTTGTTCGAACGGTGAGTTCAGCTAACACGGGAAAGAATAGCACCGTATTTACTGAATGTCAAGCAATAACTTATGAGCTATTCGAATGAGATGCCGGGCATGTGCCGGCCGACCTGCTGCCGATCAGCATGGAACCTGGCAGGAATACGAAACGGGCGTAGTAAGATACGGGGCCATGACTACGGGAAAAGACATGGCTACAGGAAAAGAGACGGCGGAGTTCCGACCGCCGACAGGTTACGAGGCGCTCTTCAATCGAGCGTTTGGCTTTTTGGTGGGGATGGGGATTGGGCCCAAGTTCATTTATCTTTTGCAGGTGCCGGGGCGCAAGAGCGGAAAGATCTACTCTTCGCCGGTGAATATGATGGAAATCGGAGGAAAGCGAATTTTGGTTGCGCCCAGGGGCCGGACGCAATGGGTGCGGAATGCGGAGGCGGCGGGCGAGATTGCTTTGAAGCGGGGAAGCTTTAGGCAACGATTCGCGTTGCGACCGATCGCGGATGGAGAGAAGCCCCCGCTCTTGAAGGAATATCTGGACCGGTATCAGAGCGCGGTGAGGAAGTTTTTTCCGGTGGCGCCGGGTTCGCCGGTTGAGGCGTTTCGCGATATTGCTGCGAATTATCCGGTGTTTGAGTTGATCCCGCGCGGTGCGGCTTGACGCGGTTCTCTTGTCTTTTCATTACTTCGTTGCCTCTCTGTTTCGTTACTGCGACTGTTGCGGCTCAGTTGCCGCCTATCACTAACGATCCTTTGGCTAAGTCATCGGCGGCTGGGCAGGCTTGCTCTGTTACGGAGGCGTCCTGCGCTGAGGCTGCGGCCAAGATTATTCCCCAGGTGATGGGACCATCGCCTATGGAGGAGAATCTGCGGCGGCTCACTGATGAAATCGGCGGGCGGATTACCGGGTCGCCGGAAATGGCTAAGGCGATCGAGTGGGCTGTTGCGGCGTTTCGCGCTTCTGGCATCGAAGTGCACACTGAAAAATACATGCTCGCGAAAAGTTGGAGCGAAGGCGAGACGCGGTTGGAAGTCTTCGGTCCTGAAAAATTTCCGGTGCGCCTGGTGTCGGAAGGATGGTCGCCCGCCACACCTGGAGGCGGCATCGAAACCAATCTCGTCGATGTGGGCTTCGGCACTCTAGAGGATTTTGCCAAGGCGGGTGGCACCGTCAAGGGTTCGATCCTGCTGGTCTCCAGCGAGATCGGGTCGACTTGGAGTGACCTGTTCAAGGAGTATGCGCTGCCTCCTGGAATCATCGAGCGTGCCGTGAAGGAGGGGGCGGCGGCGATTCTGTGGATGGGTGCACGCGAGCGGCTACTTCTGTACCGGCACACGAATACCGGCGACGGTCAGATCGATGTGATACCGCAAGCGGTCGTTGCGCGCGAGGACGCCATGCGCCTGGGGCGCGCCATTGCGGCTTATCCGGGCAAGGTTCGCGTGCGCTTGTCCATGCCGAACAAGATCGGCGGCCCGATCGAGCAGCTCAACGTCGTCGGCGAAATTCGTGGGCGCGAAAAGCCGGACGAGGCGGTGATCCTTGGCGCGCACCTGGATTCGTGGGAACTCGGCACCGGCGCGCTGGACAATGGCTGCAACGCCGCGATGGTGATCGAAGCCGCTCGCGCCATTCGGGCGACCGGGCTCGTGCCTCGCCGCACCATCCGCTTTGCGCTGTTCGGCGGCGAAGAACAAGGCATGGTCGGGTCGTGGCAGTACGTCGCGGGGCATCGCGCGGAGATGGATAAGATTCGCGGGGTGATTATTTTTGATTCTGGCGTTGGCCGGGTTACGGGTTATTCGCTCAGTGGACGGCGCGATATTCGCGATGGGCTTGTGGAGATACTTCGGCCGCTCAGCTCCTGGGACGTGAATCGGCATACGCTGGACGGCGATATTGGAACAGACAATTGGGATTTTCTCTTGGACGGCGTGCCGACAATGGTTGCGAATCAGGAGGAGGCGAATTACTTGCCGAATTATCACGCTGCTTCCGACACGTTCGACAAAGTTGATATGCGGGAGTTGAAGATTAATGCGGTCATTGCTGCGGTGACGGCTTGGGGGGTGGCGGACCGGGCGGAGCCGCTGGGGAGGCGCTTGTCGCGGGCGGAGATTGAGCGGCAGCTTGTTGATAGCGGGCTGGAAGAAAAGATGAAGCAGCAGGGGGTTTGGGAGGGGTGGGAGAACGGAACGCACGGGCGGAAACCGTAGGCGGTTTTACGGTTGAGATCCTTCGCTTCGCTCAGGATGACACCTTTGGGAGGAGGGGTGAATCGCCGGAGGACAGGACGCCCGTGTCGGACACGGTGAAGAACACGTTCGCGCTAAAGGCTCTGGTGACGGCTTCCCGGTATACTGGCAGCGTGACGTCATCCGACGGGGACTCCCGCGAAATCATGGCCGGCGAAATCCAGCGAACTGGCATTTTGGGAATCGACTATGGGCGAGCGCGCATCGGGTTGGCGCTTGCTGATGCGCAGACGGGGTTGGCGCGGCCGCTTGACACTTTGAAGCGGATCAATCGGAACGAGGACATGCGGCGGCTGCGGGAGATTGTGCGGGCGCATGGCATCAAGCAGATAGTCGTGGGATTGCCGTTGCGACTTGACGGGTCGCGCGGCGAAATGGCCGAAGAAGCTGCGCGGTTCGGCGAGCGCGTTCGCAAACAGCTGGGCGTTCCCGTGGAGATGGTGGACGAGCGGCTGACCAGCTGGGAAGCGGAACGTCTGCTGGAAGACCACGCGGGCAAGGTTTTTCACGACGACGCGAAGACTTCGCACAAGAAGCGGCGCGAATCGACCCGTGCCTCGGTGGATGCCATGGCCGCCGCGGTTATCCTTAAAGAATACTTAGAACGAGAGCAAATTGCGGGCTCGAGCATCTAATTATACGTTTGGGAATACTGGCCGGTTTTTGCTATGCATGCGTGAAGCTTGGCTGGATCTGGGCCGGAACCGCGTAACGGAGAGACGCAGCGAACTTGAAGAGCCTCGGAAAACTACTCCTGCTGCTGGTGATCTTGGGCGCGGCCATCGGCGCGTATCTGTGGATGAGCATTGAGCGGCCTTACCGCGGATTTCCGGCGGAAGGCGTGTTCGTCGATTTACCGCACGGAGCTTCCAGCCGGACGGTGGCGCGTTTGTTGCAGCAGAGCGGCGTGGCACGCAGCGCCATCGCGTTTGAGATTTACGCGCGACGCCATCCGAAGCGCAGGTTGCAGGCCGGCGAATATTTCTTCAATCACCCGATTTCGGGGCACGATGTTTTCTGGCAGATCGCCGACGGTCATGTCTACGAGCAGCCGTTTACGGTGCGCGAGGGAGCTACGATGTTCGACATCGCGCGCGACCTGGAAGCGGGAAAATTCATGGCTGCGAGCGATTTTTTGACTGCGGCAAAAAACCCGGAACTCGTTCACGATCTTGCGCCCAACGCAAAAACACTGGAAGGATTTCTGTACCCGGCGACTTATAATTTGCCGCGGCATCCCGCGGGAAACGAACTGACGTCGGAAATGGTGAAAAAATTCAAAGACGAATGGGCGCGGATTCGCTCGTCGGTGCAGATTGCGCCGGCCAGCGGGCTTACCGAGCAAGTGGTGACGCTGGCTTCGCTGGTGGAACGCGAGACGCCGAAGCCGGAAGAGAGGCCAGTGGTGGCCGGCGTGTTTGAAAACCGGCTTGGCAAAAATATGCGGCTGCAATGCGATCCCACGGTGATCTACGCGCTGGAGCAGATCGGACAATACAAGGGCACGCTCACCGGCGCGGATTTGCAATTCGATTCGCCCTACAATACGTACGAGCACGCCGGCCTGCCGCCGGGTCCGATCGGCAATCCCGGGGAAGAATCGCTGCGCGCGGCGACGGCGCCGACGAAGACGTCTTTTCTCTACTTTGTGGCGAATACGCAGGGCGGCCACTTCTTCGCGGCGACGCTCGAGGAGCACAATCGCAATGTCACGAAGTACCGCCAGCTTTTGAAGACGCCCGCTGCTGCGACGCAACCTCCTGCTGTGGTACCGTTGCCACCCGTGGCCAAGAACTCCGTGCGCCAACCGCATCACGGCGCAGCCCAATGAATGAATCGGTGAAAACAAAAAAGGAATTGATCCTGCAGACGGCCCGTGAAATCGGCGCGCAACAGTTCACTCCCGCGGAAATCGACCAGCTGCGGCGTCGTTTGATGGCGGAACACGGCGAGGAAGGAAAAACCGGAAACGACTACATCGCCGACGTGCTGAAAGAGGCGGGTATCAAGGTTGCGCTTTCGCTGCAAGAAGAAGCGGAAGACCAGTATGAAGAAGAATTTGAAGACCTGCTGCATTTCAAGACGCTGGAAGACGCGGAAGTCAGCATCATGCGGCTGGATGAGCTGATGCGCAAATTCCGGGCGAAGGGCGAACAAGCAGCCGCGGAGAGGGTGTTGAACGTTGGGCGGCTGGGAAAGAGGCGCGCCGAAATGATCGCGCGGAATCATAAGGTCGAGCCGCAGAAACGCGCGGAGAAGGAAGAGATTGCCAACTGGTTTCGCATCTGGCTGGAAACGCCGGATGTTTTCTTCGACTGGCTAGATGTGCGGAAGCAGTCGCCGGAGTTCCAGGCAAAATTTCCGCCCGAAGAGGAGGAAGTGGGATGAGCGCGACGGGTGGTGCGCCGCTGGGGAGTGGAGCGCTCGATCTGCCGCCGTTTTCGCTGGACGTCGAGACGCTCGATCTTGGAGCGGGGGTGCAAGCGGTGGGACTGGAATTATTGGGAACGGAGAGCCGGGAGCCGGTGCGCGGCAAGGAAGCGGCGGCCATCTGGGCCGCGACTTTTCCTGCGCTGGCGGCCAACGAATGTTACGTGCTCGATTTTTTCAGTCATGTGGACCGCGTGCGCGAATTCTGCAAGATGTACGAGATTCACTTTCGCGATGCCGCAGAGCGGTGCGTGGTGCTGCGCCAGCCGACCGAAACGCAGTTGGAGCAGATCTTCGAGCGGTTTGAGGGCGAAACGTTTGGGGTGCGGGCGGGGGCTGGAATCGAGGAGCCTGACGTGGCGCTGGAGAAGGAGCTTTCGCGGCGCGGGTTGGATGCTTACCAGGCGGCTTACGAGCGGTATACCTTTTGCGCTGTGTGCGAGCCGGAAGACGGTTGGGCTACCGTGTTGAGCAAGACGCTGTGGCCCAGCGAAGTTATCCGGCGAGTCCGGCCTGCTGTTCAGCGCTTCGACGTGCACATCGCACGGCCTCAGTAAACGTAATACTGCTAATTTCCTTCCTTCCGTGATCCTCGCCGGTTTCTCTCTGACGACATTTTTCTGGTTCAGTAGGCAACAGCGGCCAGGTGGGGTGGCCGGTCTGAAGACCGGCCACTACAAAGGCCATTACAAAAGGCAGCGGCGCCTTTCGCTGGATTGCGAAAGGCGCCGCTGGAAGAAGTCAGGGCATCGCGGAGATGCCGCTGATGTTTGGCTACTGCACGATCAGCGTCAACTGGGTGCTGGTTGTCGTGGTGCCGGACGTGGCGGTGACCGTGATCGTGTAGGTTCCCGCGGGCGTTCCGGTGACTGGGGGCGGTGGTGGTGTGGAACTGGAGCCGCCGCCGCAACCTCCGAGTAGCGTCGCCGCCATAATGGGCATCAGCACGAGGCACGCAGAGAGCGCTACGCGAGCGAAGCGCAGGCGTCTTGCGGGACTTTGCGTTGCGGCCAGTAGGCCGGCGATCAACAGGAGCATGGCCAGCGCGGAGAACGGCAACATCCGGATCGCGGCTGGAGGCTGCATCCTGGTCGCGGGTTCCGATTGTGGAACCAGCATGCTGTGGGCGGTGGTTGAGACGGATACCGCGACGGCTGCGGGCGCTGCTGCGGTGACTGCGACGGCGGTCGTCGGAACGGTGCAGGTCGCGGCCGTGGGAGCGCCAGAGCACGTAAAGGTTACGCTGGCGTTTTGGTTGGCGCTGATTTGCAGGCCGTACATGGCGGTTGTTCCGGATTTGACGGTCTGCGTGGTCGAACCGCCAGCGGCTGCGGCGAGGGTCAGGGTGAGCCCTCCAGCGGTGGCTGTACCGCTGAGGTTGATCGTCTGCGTGCCGCTCGGGGCGTTGTTGGTCAGCATAATCATCGCAGTGCTGGTGCCAGCCGCTGCGGGCTTGTAGATCACGCTGAGCGTGCACGCTGCGGCCGGGGCCAAGGTGCCGGTGCCGCTGCAGGTGGTCGCCGATCCGAGTGTGAAGTCGGCCTTGTTGGGTCCCGCAATGGCGATGGCGGTGAAGGTAAGTGCCGCCGTACCGGAGTTGGTGACAGTCACGGCCTGGGGCGCGGAAGCAGTCCCTACGGTACTAGTGAAGGTCGTCAGGCTCGTTGGGTTGAGCGTGATCGCAGGGGCGGTGGCTACGGTCGTGCCACTACCGGTTAGCGCGACGGTCTGTGGAGTGTCCGCGGCGGTATCCGCAATCGAAAGCGCGGCGTTGCTGGTGGCCGTTGAGGTCGGTGTAAAGGTCACGTTGATGGTGCAGCTTTGATGTGCGGCTAGCGTGGCTGTGCAAGTGCCAGCGGGCGCCAGAGAGAACACGGCGGCGCCGGAGCCGGTGATGGTAACCGCTATCCCAGTAAGGGTTGCACCGCCGTTGTTCGTCAATGTGACGGCCATGGGTTTAGAGGCAACATTTACCAGCTGGGGCAGGAACGTCAGGCCCGTGGGACTAAAGGTCGCGGTTGGAACCGGCGTGAGATTCGCGATCGCAGCGACGCTGCGGACGCGATTGTTCTGGGAGTCGCTGATCAGCAAGTCTCCAGCACCGTCGATGGCCAGGCCTTGTGGAGAATTGAGTTCAGCGGCGGTGGCAGCGCCGCCATCGCCGGTGAAACCAGCGACGTTCTTGCCCGCTACGGTATAGATGTTTCCCTTGGTCTTGGGGCCTACCGTGGCCCCGGCGACTTCGCGGATGACGTGGTTATTCGTGTCGGCGATGAAGATGTTCTCGGCATTGTCCACCACCATCGTGAATGGGGCGTTCAATGTGGCGCTGGTCGCCGGGCCATTGTCACCGCTGTAGCCTGCCGCGTGGTTGGTTTTGTCTCCGGCGACGGTGTAGATGAAGCCGGCGGTCAAGCCTGAGCTATTGTCGGCGGGAATTTCACGGATGATGTTGTTGCCGGTGTCGGCGATGAAGAGGTTTCCGTAGACGTCGACATAGATGCCCGTGGGTTTATTGAAATGGGCTGCTACAGCGGCGCCGCCCTCGCCACCAAACGAGCCGGTGGTGTCCTGCACGCCAGCGATCACGTAGGCGTTGCCGGCGGTCATGGTGCCCACGATATTCTTTGGGACTTCCCAAATCATGTTGTTGGTGACGTCGGAGAAGAAAATGTCGCCTGCGGCGTCGAGTGCAACGCTGTTTACGGCGCCTAGCTTGGTGCCGACCGCGGCTCCGCCCTGGGCTGCAAATCCGCAGTTGGGCGTGCTGTTCGGAGGATTGGCGGGGGTTGGCTCGACGCCTGCGACGGTGGTCATCACACCGGCAGACAGCTTGCGGATGATGCAGTTCTTGGTGTCGGCGATGTACAGATTGCCGGCACCATCGTATGCGACGCCGATGGCATCGTTCTCCACGTAATTGGGGAAGCCGGTATTCGGGACATTCACGAAACCGTTGAATCCAGGGAAACCGACGAGGGTGCTGAGAGCGCCGCTCGCAATAGGAGTTGCAACCTTACGAATCATGCTTTGTTCGCCTCCGGCGCCCACGTCGGCGATGGCCAAGTTGCCCATGGAGTCGATCGCGAGGCCGGCGGGAGTGTCGAGCTGGCCAGCGGTAGCGGGCGCTGCGTTGAAGAAGGAAATGGCGCCATTGCCGGCCCAGGTGCTGATGTTTCCCGCGGTGACTTGGCGAATGCGGGCGTTGCTGGAGTCGGCGATGTAAAGGGATCCGGCGGCGTCAACGAAAGTGCCGGATGGGTTGGCGAGGCTGGCGCTGGTTGCCGCGCCACCGTCGCCTCCATATCCTTTCGTGGCGTTGCCAGCTATCGTGTAGATGTCCCCTGCGGTCATCCCGACGGGCGGCGTCGGACCCGCGACTTCATGGATAACCTGGTTACCGATGTCGGCGAAGAACAGGTTTTTATTCGCATCAACGTAAATGCCTTCGGGTCCATTCAATAGCACGGTGGCGGATGTAGCGGGAACTCCCGAAGCAGGCGGGCCCGTTGTCGGACCGTGCATCGGAAACCCCGCGACTGTATGGATGTTGCCGACGGCAATAGCGAAGGGAAAGGTTTGCGCCGTTGTTGCCGGAACTTCGCGCACGACGTTATTCGAAACTGTACCAGGATTGCCAAGATCGCCGATGAAGACGTTGTCGGCAATATCCACGAACACGTCAAAAGGGCCGTTTAACGCTGCGCCGATCGCGGCTGTGTTGTCGGCACCATAGCCTGGAGCAGGCGGGAGACCACCAACCGGGTTTGCACCAGCAAAGCGGTAGATATTGCCCACCGTGGGAAAAGCAGCAGTCGGGGTACCGAGAATCACGATACGAATGGCGTTGTTGCCGCGGTCGGCGATGTACAGGTTGCCGCGACTATCGAAGCCGCAGCCATCCGGGAAGTGCAGGTTCGCATTGAGGGCGGGGCCGCCGTCGCCGCCGTAGGTGAAGTTGACTTCGGTTTGTACACCGGCAACCGTGTAAATGTTGCCCGCAATCTTGCCACCTGCGGTGGTAGCCGGAATTTCGCGCATGATGGCGTTATCAGAGTCGGCTATGAAAACGTTGTTGTTCGCATCGATGCACAGGCCGCTCGGCCCGCTCATGGCGGCGTTTATCGCCGGTCCGCCTTCGCCGCTAAACCCATTCGTGCCGTTGCCGGCGAAAAGGGTCAGGTTGCCCAACGTATCGACCTTGAAGACGCGACCGAAATCGTTGTCCAGAATGTAGGTGTTGCCCAAATGGTCTTGGCGAACGGCAGCAGGGGCGCCGATGCTCGTGTTGGTCTTGCTGACCGCGGTGCCCGTGGCTGGGGGACCGCCGCCGGCTACCGTGGTGATGTTCTGGGCGTCAACCGTGACTCCACCTAAAATGGAAACAGCGAGAACGCACAGGGAGGTACGAACAAAGTTCTTCATCAGTCTTGCCTTCCTTCGATGGACTTGAGTCAAAGGGCCGTGTTTTGCCGTGACTTTTATCGCGATTTCGTCGCAATTTTTATCGCAACCAATATCGCAACAAATTGGCAACAAAGGGTATCGCAACAAAAGGCCAATCGACTTTTCTAGCTGTTCGCGCGATCGAGAATAAGTCTGACCCCGAAAAAACTCCTATAGTACGCCGGACAAAATGCCACTAGTACCAAAGGGGAGAGTCCCAATAGTACTATTGGGTGGCATTTGTTCAAAACGACACCGACACCGGGCGATAGGAACAGACCCGCACGTAACATTTCGACCATTGAGATGATGGCCGACGCCCGGAGGGCTGCCAGAGGGGATACGATTTGGCGCCGGACCTGTGAATTGGTGTCCGAAAGATCAACATTTTGGCTCCTTACCCTGCGTAGTAACGAAATCGACCGCCCGGTGTTAATCCCTGTGGAGGCGTATCAAAATGACACCGCGGCGTGACCCTGTTACATTGACAGCATCGAAATAGACGACAATTCCAGGTGGCTGCTCTTCGAGGTGGGTTCCCCCTCGAGTCGGCAGGCCTTCGAGGTGGCGGACCGATTGCTTCGTTTGCGGGGGATAGGACCTAACTCATTGAATCGACGGGTGCTGGCATGGACGGTGGGGGTGACACTGGCGGTGTTTTCCTCCGGCTGCCGGGGCGGCAGCACGGTCAGCACCAAAACTAAAGTGCCGCCGAGCGCCAAGCCGGTGATCCGGGACGCTACCCGGGAAGAGCTGCTGGACAAGTACAACCAGATCGCTCAAGGCACGAAGACCGTCAACGCTACCGTGGAGCTGAAACCCACCGCGGGATCAAAGTACAGCGGACTCATCGAGGAGTATCACGAGGTCAAGGCCTTTCTGCTGGCGGCGCGTCCCGCGGAAATCCGCGTGATCGGGCAGGCGCCGGTGGTGGGCACGACGGTGTTCGATATGACCAGCGACGGCGAAACGTTTCGCGTCTGGGTTCCGTCGAAGAACAAGTTCCTGGTGGGGCAGGTTGCCGCGGAGCGTGCCAGCAGCAAGCCCATCGAAAACTTGCGCCCGCATCATTTGCTGGACGCGCTGCTGTGGCCCGAGATCCGGAAAGAGGAGGTCGTGCTGTTCGAGGAATTCAACGACGAAACAGCGCGCTTCTATATATTGACCGTACTGCGCGGCGGGTACCGGACTGAGATTCTGCGGAAGATCTGGTTCGATCGGGCGGACTTGCAGGTATCGCGGCTGCAAAGTTTTGGTCCGAAGGGGGCGTTGCTTTCCGATATACGGCTGTCGGATTGGCAGCCGCTCGCCGGTGACCAGGAGCGCTCCGCCGGTTCGAACGCGAGCAGCGTGATGGCGTTTCCTCACGCCATCCGCATCGATCGTCCGCACGACGACTACCGGCTGGACTTGCAGATCACCAAAGTCATCTTGAACGCGGAGATACCGGCGGAGCGCTTCAGGCTCGATCAGCCTAGCGCGAGCGAACTCGTGCGTGTGGGCGAGAACGAGGGAGACAAACCCCAATGATGGGTGAGTTGATCGTGCGCAACCTGTTGCACCGCCCGCTGCGCACGTTCATCGGGATCATGGCCGTCGCCGTGGAGGTTGCGCTGGTCGTGCTGATCGTGGGGCTGACCTCCGGGTTGCTGACCGAAACCGCCAAACGCATCCAGGGAATCGGCGCCGACGTCATGCTGCAGCCGCCGGCCGCTTCCATTTTTCTGGGATTCAGCGGCTCGCCGATGCCCATTAAAATTGGGACGAAACTCGAAGAACTGAAATACGTGCAAGCAGTCGCGCCGGCGCTGCTGCAATTCAATTCGAGCGGCGGCGTGGAGGTGATTTACGGCATCGATCGCGACCGCTTTCACGCCGTGTCCGGGGGATTCGTCTTTCTGCAGGGCCACGACATGGAAGGCCCGGACGATCTGCTGGTAGACGACTGGGAGGCGCGCGCGAAACGCATCAAAGTCGGCGACACGTATACCCTGTTGAACCACGACTGGCACGTCGCCGCCATCATTGAACACGGAAAAGGCGCACGGCTGTTTGTGCCGATCACGACGCTGCAAGAATTGGTGGGCGCGCGCGACAAAGCCTCCATTTTCCTGCTCAAATGCACGCGGCCCGAGCATACCGATGACGTGATAGAAGAGATTCGCGCGGTGCTGCCCGGGTATACCGTGAGGCCGCTGAGGGATTTCCTGTCGCTGATGACTTCCACGAATATCCCGGGCCTGGAGACCTTTATCCACGCGATGATCGCGCTGGCGATTTCCATCGGATTGCTGGTGATCTTTCTGACCATGTACACGACGGTGATTGAGCGCACGCGCGACATTGGAGTATTGAAATCGATCGGAGCGAACCGCGCGTTCATCGTGCGGGCGCTGCTGACGGAATCGGCGGCGCTGTGCGTGTTTGGGATCGCTGCGGGGATCGGACTGAGCTACCTCGTAAGGGCGGCGTTTTTGGCGGGCTTTCCTACGCTGTCCATCCTGATTACACCCGATTGGATTTTGCGGGCCGGGGGAATAGCGTTGCTGGGCGCGATCCTGGGGGCCAGCTATCCGGCGTGGCTGGCCAGCCGGAAAGATCCGGTTGAGGCGCTTTCTTACGATTGAGAAGAAGCAGGGACTCCGCCGGAACATCGTGCCGGTTTTGACGCCGGGCGGAGCAAGCCCCGCCCCTACAAACATGTGCTCCGTGCGGAGTTTAGAGATAGGCAAGAATCCACACACGTGTACTCCATGCGGGGTTTGGGGATAGGGCAAGAATCGACAAACATGTGCTGCAAGGAGTTTGGGGATAGATAAGAATTGGCGCACACAGCGCGAGGGTAGAACAGAAACTGCGTGTGAATGACTTCGCGCGCAACCTAGGCAGGGATGGCAAACGCAGCTACAATACGACTACTTGCGAAAAAGCCGATTTTTCCAAGGCAAAACAGCGTGGAGTCGATACTTAAAACAGAAGGTCTGTGGAAGCTGTACCGCGCAGGCAAGGTCGAAGTACCTGCTCTGCGCGGCGTGAATTTCGAAGTCGCACCGGGAGAATCGGTGGCTGTGATGGGCCCTTCGGGTTGCGGCAAGTCTTCGCTCCTCTACGTGATTGGCGGCCTGGCGCAGGCTTCCCGAGGTCGAGTGCTGGTGGACGGCAACGACTTGACCACCATGAGCGATGCCGCGCGCACCAAGCTACGGCGCCACAAAATCGGCTTCGTGTTCCAGCGGTTCAACCTGTTGCCCACACTCACGGCTAAAGGCAATATCGCCATCGCGCAGTTCATTCACGGGGATGGTTTTGATCCGCACCGCTTCGATGTAGTGACCAACATGCTGGGCCTGGAAGGCCGGCTCCAGCACAAGCCTTCGGAACTTTCCGGCGGCGAACAGCAGCGCGTGGCCATCGCGCGCGCGATCATCAACGAGCCGAAGATACTTCTGGCGGACGAGCCCACCGGAAACCTGGATTCGAAGAACTCGGAAATCGTGCTGCAAATGCTGCGTCGGTTGAACAAAGATTTGGGCCAGACCGTGGTGATGATCACGCACAACCCAGAAGCGGTCACCTATTTCGACCGCGTGGTACATATGCGTGATGGCGTGATCGTGGACGGCATACCCGCGGATTGAAATGGCCAGCTTCAAAACCATTCTGTCGCGAACGATTCTCTGGTCGTACGAGCGGGGCACCTGGCAATACGATCTGGCGGTGATTCTCATCCTGATTTTCGTGCTGGCGACGCCGGCCCGATGGTTTCACGATGAGCCGCAAGTGGGCGTGCCTGCGTCGTCTAGCCAAGTGGTACTGGTCGTGGGATCTGAACGCGATGCGAAACAGACGTATCGGGTAGACGCCCGCGTCCTGGCCCCGCCCGAGAAGACCCCGGCGTTGCAAAACGATCTGCACAATGCCTTGAAGAAAGCATTGCCCGAACTCCGCAATGGGCGTTTTTCAATCACCAACATCGAGCCGGTGCGCGACGAGGCGGGGACCGTGATCGCCTACCAGGTGGAGATTCACCGCTAGCCGCGCGACACTAGCGGCTTTCTTTCCGCTGTGCGCCTCGGGAAACGTGCGGTGCAAACATTCTCTCGCGTTCGCGCATCAGTCCCTGTGTGCTACGATTAAATCGAGCGGGATTCATCGGCCGTCCATCCGCCTTAGAGGCGCATTTGACACGTAAAATTTGGTCCGCTGCCGTGTTGGGGCTCTGTGCGATAGCTTGTGTCATGTCCCTGCGGGCCGGGCAAGCTCCCGCGCAAGCGACCACGGAAAATGTCCTAGGAATGATGGACAAGTCGGCGGCCGATTTTCGCAGCCTCACCGCTGACCTCGAAAACACCAAATACACCGACGTGGTGAAAGATAGCTCCACCGAAACGGGGCGGATTTTTGTGCGCAAGGATCAAAAGATGCGCATCGAGATCTTGAAGCCCGATCCGCGCACCATTCTGCGGACGGGAGATTCGCTCTTTGTGTACACACCGAAGATCAAGCGCGTCGAGGAGTACGACCTCGGCAAAAACCGGGCGATGGTCGATCAATATGTCCTGCTGGGATTTGGCACCAAAAGCCAGAACATGCTGAAGAGCTACGATATCAAGTTGACTGGCGAAGAGCCGCTCGATGGGCGGAGGACGTTTGTGTTGGAGCTGACGCCGAAATCGGATGACGTGCGCCACCAGATCACGAAGATTCAAATGTGGATCGACCAATCCTCGTGGTTGCCGATTCAACAAAAGTTTTACGAAACCGGATCAGGCGACTATATACAGTTTCACTATGCCAATGTGATGAAGAATCTGAAGATCGCCGACTCCAGGTTCAAGCAGGACTGGCCGAAAGACGTAAACCGGGTGAAACCTAGAGGTTAGAAGTTGGAGGTTGGAAAAATAAGCAACCTCACACCTCTGAGCCTCCGCTTCGAATCTCTAACCTCTAATTTCTGACTTCTGCTTCACGGGCCAGGAGTTGCTCCTTGCGCGTCAGGCCCCAGCGATAGCCTGCTAGGTTGCCATCTTGGCGCACCACACGGTGGCAGGGCACGACGATACTCACTGGATTGGTTGCGCACGCGCGGGCCACTGCGCGGACGGCTTTGGCGTTTCCTAGGGCTTGCGCTACCTGAGAGTACGTGCGAGTCGTTCCTGCGGGAATGCGTTGCAGCTCTTGCCACACGCGGCGCTGAAACGCTGTCGCTTGGAGGTCCAGCGGCAACTCGATGCGTAGCGGCTTGCCTTCCACGCGCTGCACGATCTCTTGCACCCAACGTTCGAACGAATCGCCGGCTGGTGCGAGCTCCGCGCGTGGGTACTCGTCTTTCAATTCCTGCACGAGCCTCGCTTCGGCATCGCCAAGATAAACGGCGGACACGCCGCGATCGGTGGCCGCGACGAGCACCTTGCCCAGCGTCGATTTCGCAATGCTGTAACCGATCTTCATACCCTTTCCTCCCTTTCGATAGGTTGCCGGAGTCATTCCCAATTGTGCGTTACTGCGCTCGTAAACGCGGCTCGATGAGCCGTAGCCCGTTTCGTATAGCGCGTCGGTGATACTCTTGCCGGCGCGCAGCATTTTCTTGAAGCGGGCCAGTCTCAGCGCCTCGGCGAGTTCGCGGGGGCGCAAGCCGGTCACTTGCATAAACGCACGACGCAAAGTTGCGGGCGTGGTGCCAAGCGACCGCGCCAGAGCTCCAAATCGCACTGTGTCTTCGCCGGACTCTAATAGCTGCCGCGTGGCCCGCTGGACCAGCGCGACCGGCCCGGCGACTTCGTTGGGTTTACACCGCAGGCATGGCCGGAAGCCCTGTTTCTCGGCTTCCTCGCGGGTGCGGAAGAAAACGACGTTGCGGCGCGACGGCCTGCGCGCGGGGCACGACGGCCGGCAGTAGATGTGCGTGGAGCGAACTGCCAGCACAAAAGTGCCGTCGGCGCGGACATCGCGCGAGAGCGTGGCGCGCCAGAAACGGGCCGCGGCGCTGGGAGGAATAGTCGATCCAGGCTGAGCTATGTTTTGAGTCATCCTGCTTTGATTCATGCTGGTTTGGTTCGTGGTGTTTTGGTTCATCATGGCAAGGCCAAAGTAACGCAAGCGAAGAAACAAATCTATCCGCAAAGGCTCGTCAAAGAAGAAATCGGGACCTGCGGCCTCCGCGCGCCTGGACGTTACGCTTCGGCGGTTTTGGGAAGAGCGGCGGCTTCCCTCACAGCCTGGCGATGCGGCGCGGTGATCACCAGCAGCACCGCAGCCAAAATTACCGCCGCGGCCAAAATCGTGCGCCGGGTGATCGATTCGCCCAGCAGCAGCCATCCTAGGAATAGCGCGACCACTGGATTCACAAACGCGTAGGTGGCTACTCGTGTGGCGGTGCTATGCTTCAAAATATAGATATACGCCGTAAATCCCATCATGGAGCCGAAAAAGATCAAATATCCCAGCGCCACCCAGGAACGCGTCGAGACGGCGGCCAGATGCAGGGAGCGCACTTCACCGGATAAGCCGCCCACAATCCAGAGTGCGATTCCGCCGGTCAGACTCTGCATCGTCGCTCCCAGGAGCGGCGAGCTGGGCATCTGCCCGTGCTTGGAATAAAGCGACCCGCAGGCCCAGGCGAAAGACGCCACCAGCAGAATCGCAACGCCGACCGGATTGATGCGCGCCGATCCGCCCAGATCTTTGGGCCCTACCAGGAGCGCGAGTCCCGCGAAGCCCATCAGCAAGCCAAGCAAGACCCGAGGCAGAGGCCGGACGCCGCCGGGGCGTAGCCAATCGACGAGAACCATCCAGAGCGACACCGTGGCCACCAGCAGCGCGGTAACTCCGGAGGGCACGGTCTGCTCTGCTACGCACACGCCACCATTCCCTACGAACAGCAACAGGAAACCGGTAAAGGTGGCGGTGCGCCAATGGGCGATTGTTGGCCGTATTCCGGTCTTCCAGCGCAATAAAGGGTAGAACATCAGGCCGAACGCCAAATGCCGCGAGCCTGCCAGCAAAAGGGGTGGGAAGGACTCGACTCCCACGCGGATTGCAAGATACGTGGAGCCCCAAATCGAATAGACCGCTGCAAAGGCGATTAGCACAAGCGTCGTACCACCCGCTTGGCCGAGTTCAGGTTTAGGATTCGGAGGGTTGCCGGATTTCAATGGGGAAAGCGTGGTTGTCGACATGGCCTAGGTCACAATGGAACGTGCACCGAGCACCGGATAAAAGAAATAACGTAGCGGCGAAACGCTCGCAAGTACAGCGCCATATTGGATAGTCAGCGCGATGTGGGGCCGTGCTTGGTTAAGCCCCTCCTAGAGCACAAGTTGAACCGTAAGAACGGGCAAATCTATCCGCAAAGGTGATTTAAACTTCGGCAAGGAAGGTTCGGGCGGAGTTTTTGTATATCCTAGGTACTGTTACTTCTTATTGGAGCATAGGACACTTCAATTGCGTTATACGGATTGACGGGGACGCCGTGTGGTGGCATTTTAGCGGCCCATCTTCGGTGAGTGGGAGCGGCTTCATTTTAGCCGTCAGTGCGTCGGTCGCGTACAACATAACTGGTGATGTCAGCGTCTCTGAGGGCGAGATGAGGGCTACAAACCTTGCAACGGTAATTGGGCCGGCGTCGAAGAATGCGCTGGCGGAATCGCCGATGGCTGCCACGGTGGCGGTGCCGCAACCTGAGGTTGCTGCTACCCGCGTGCCGGTGCTGCGCGTCGTGCCGCTGGTCACCGAAACTCAACCGCGGCGTTTTGCCCGGGTTCCCACGCATGCGGTTGGCGTTCACCCCGAGCATCGAGAATACCCGCGAGCGACATTGCGCCTGCCGCTGCGGCTGCGCAGCGTGAACAACGTTCCGGAAGAATTTCCCATTACGCTGGTTACGCGCGACATCAGTTCCAGCGGCGTCTTCTTTCTTTGCCCGAAGAAGCTGGCGATCAGCACGTTGATCGAGCTGGAAATCGTGATCGTTAGCCGTCCCATGGGGCGGGGTAACGTTGTCGTTGCCACTACGGCTCGCGTGCGGCGATTGGAACCGGCCGCTACGCCCGGCTGGTACGGTGTTGCGGTCTTGTTCGATGACATGTCGTTCGACCGCGACGATCGCGTGCCCTCGCGGTTTTTGAGTTTGTAGGTCTGACCCTAGCTGAAACGCATATTTTCCGTGCATCAAAATTCGCGATACTCAAGCTGCAAAACTTTCCACATATTGGTTTCCGCTTGCACTTGCCGTTTCGTGGACTTATAGCCTAGACTCTCGCCAGCTAGGTTCCGTCAGTCCTTTGCCAAATTGGAAAAGCTCGCACTGCGGAATCGGGGGGCTGTCTGGGGAGACAATCTATGAAAACGTGTGGACTCGTTCTATTTGTATTTGTGTCGCTGCTCGCTTGCGCTTCAAGGGTTTGGGGACAAGCCCAAATTACCACGGCTACCGTGCAGGGAAATGTTCTGGATGAACGAGGTGGAAGCGTTCCGGAAGCATCCATCACGGCGACTAACCTCGATACCAACTACGTACGCACGGAACCTTCCGACGCGGACGGCCACTTCGTCTTTCTGAACTTGGCGCCCGGACGTTATACGCTGACCATCAGCAAGCAGGGATTCGCCACCATCCTGCAGGAAAATGTGAATCTGACGGTCGGCCAGGTCATCACCATTCCGGTGACCATGAAGGTCTCGGCGGTTTCGCAGCAAATTGTCGTAACGGATATGCCGATCGTGGAGGTCACCAAGACCGAATCGTCCTCCACACTGGATGAGGCGGCGGTAGCCAATACGCCGGTGTTGGGGCGCAAATTTGAAGATCTACTCACATTGACTCCGGGTGTCAGCATTTCGCAGGGTCCGGACGGCGACGAAATCAATATCAATGGTCAGCGCGGCATTTTCAACAACATCAGCCTCGACGGCGGCGACTACAACAATGGATTCTTCGGCGAACAGGCCGGTGGACAGCGCGCGGCAGTGGACATCACGCTGGAGGCTGTCAAAGAGTTTCAGATCATCGCCAGTGGCGCCAACGCCGAATACGGGCGCACGGCGGGCGGCGTCGTCAACGTGATCACAAAATCCGGCACCAACGAATTTCACGCCAGCGCCTTCGAATATTTCCGCACCGAAGCGCTGACGGCCGCGGCGTCCGACGGCACGCCGCTCACCGGCTTTCGCCGTAACCAGTTTGGCGGCACCGTCGGCGGGCCGATCATCAAGGACAAGCTATTCTTCTTCGCGGCCGGCGAAGGAATCATGGAAAACCTCACCCGCAAGAACCTCAGCGTGCCGCTCGGAACGCCTTGCGGCATCACCAGCCCGGTCTTCGGGCCCGGCGGTACCATCACGGATGCGCAGATTTCCGCAAGCGGTGATTGCCAGCGCCAAACGCTCCTAAACTTCTTCCAGACCAATTTCAAGGAAAATGACGGCTTGCCCGTAGACCACAGCGTCCGAAATGCGTCGGTTTTCGGTCGCGCGGACTATAACCTCAATTCCAAGAACCAGATTTTCGCGTCCTACAGCTTCGACCGTTCCAACAATCCCAATCAGACCTTTGATGTGCCTACCTATGGCACGACCGCCAACGGCATCGAGGGCGCCTCCCACATCCAGTCGGCGAATGGAAACTGGTTCAGCACTCTTTCCAATAGCAAATTGAATGAATTCCACTTCACGTATTCGCGGGAGACTCGCCCGCGCGCGGCTATCGATCCGACTTCAGTGCCGGATACTGCCATCGGCTTTTTCCCGAATTTCCGTTTTGGCCAACCGTTCTTTCTCGAGCCCACAGTCGACGAATTGATCTACCGCACCGATGTTCGCGACAACTTCTCTCTGATCCGTGGCAAACATACTTTTAAATTCGGCGGCGAATGGCTGCATACCCGCAACACCCAGGTGTTCCGCGGCTTCTTCACCGGCCGCTACATTTTCGATAGCGCGACCGGCTTCCTTCACTACGCATCCCCCGCCTCGCTCGGTCCAGGTTTTGGACCGACCACTGCGGAATGCGCCGACGGGTCATTCACCGACATCTCCTTGGTCACCGGCATAACCTCGTCTTCCAACGGAACCTGCCCAGGGGGCAGCGCCTTCACCGGCGGTCCTCTGTTGCTCTATCTCCAACACGGCCCGACAACCGCAGGCGAAAGCCTCGACGCTTCCGGCGCGTCGAGCATCGCCAACGAAGACTATTCGCTGTTCGCGCAGGACACCTGGAAAATTACGCGAAATATCACGGTGAACTACGGCCTGCGATGGGATGCGCAAAAGTTCCCGGATCCCACGATTCCACCTTCTCAAACCGCCTATGGCGCCGACCTCGGCAATCCCGCCTTCCCGTCCACCGGGAAACTCCCGAACCAATACAAGGAGTTCCAACCGCGCGTCGGCTTTGCTTGGGATGTGCGCGGCAATGGCAAATCCGCGTTGCGCGCCAGTTGGGGCATCTTTAACGCGCGCCAGAACATGCTCACGCAAGTTGGCGCCATCACCACCAATGGCGTGCAGCAACAGTCCATCGCCGCTGGAAGTTGCCTTTTCAAATTTACGGTTGCAGGTGTAGGGCAATGCGGCGAAAATTCGGCCGGAGGACCACCGCCGACTTTTCCCAACACTGTACCCATTCCGCTACTCGCACCCGGCACGTTTCCCTTCCAGTCGGGAGTCACCGTTTTCAGTAAGGACTACGCGAACCCGCGCATCTACGCGACGAATGTCGGGTACGAGCAGCAATTGGTCGGCGACTACGCGGCTTACGCCGACTTCACACTTAACAAAGGCGTACACCTCACACGCTTCACCAATCCAAACTCCGGCACCGGTTTTCTTCTACCCACGACTGGAGCCGATACGGTCACTTACACCAACGTACATGGTGTCTTCCCGGACCTGGGGGACGTCACCGACACGGTGAGTTCCGCGAAGTCGCTCTATCGCGGTTTCACGGTCGGCTTCCGCAAGCGCATGAGCCATCACTTTCTCTTCGACGCCAACTATACCTATTCGATCGACAAGGATGACGACTCCAACGAGCGCGACCCTTTCACCTTCCGCTATGCGAACCTGTTCAATCTTGCTGCTGAATATTCCAACTCCGACCGCGACGAGCGCCACAAGTTCAACTTCTATACCGTCGCCAATCTGCCCTGGGGTTTCGAAGGCGACGTTCGCATGCAGGCGCATTCCGCACAGCCCATCACGGACAACGTCAACGGGAACGGCACCGGCGCTCCTTGCAGCGAGCAGAATTCCCTAACACGCTTCGTGGTCTCCGGCACGACCGTAATCGATTGCGGCCGGAACCATCTGCGCAAGGACAACGCCTTCTTCACCTTCGACTTCGGCATAGCCCGCCCGATCCATCTTGGCGAGCGCTTCGCAATTATTCCGAAGCTCGAAATGTTCAACACTTTCAACAACACCAACAACGTGAACCCGCTGTCGTCGCCGCAACTCTTCGACTTCAACGGATTCCTGCGCGTTGGCGTCGGCGACCCGCGCCAGGCGCAATTGTCGGTTAGGCTGACGTTCTAACAAGCTCGCCAGGCGGGCGAACCAGCGTCCTAGAAGGGGTGCTTGCGCACCCCTTTTCTTCTCTGTGCTCCCAAGCGAGCCTGCGCCACTTCTCTGCTACTCTTTCCAGGCATGTCCGCGAAACGCAAGCATCCGATCGAGGCCGTCCTCTTCGATTGGGACGGCACCCTGCTGGACTCCTTCGACGCCGATTCCAGCGCCTATCTCGCGATGTTCCGCGAAATGGGAATCCCCTGGGGACTCGACCAGCTCGCGCTCCACTATTCGCCGAATTGGTACAACGTCTATCGCGCCGCGAAGCTTCCGCGCGCCCGCTGGGATGCCGCCAATCTCGCCTGGCGCAAGCAATATGCCGAACACAAGCCCAAACTGGTGCCCGGAGCACGCCGAGTCCTGGCCCACCTGAGGCGCCGGTACCGGCTCGGGTTGGTCACCAGCGGCGAGCGCGACCGCGTTACCTCGCAATTGCGCTACTTCCAGTTGACGCGTCTTTTTGCGTCGCGAGTTTGCGCCGACGACACCACCCAGAAGAAACCCCATCCAGCTCCGCTGCGTCTGGCGCTGAAACAAATGCGACTGCGTCCGACCGCCTGCGTCTACGTTGGCGACTCTCCTCACGACTTGGAAATGGCGCGCCGCGCGGGAGTCCGCGCAATCGCTGTCCTCGGGCGCTTTCCCACGGAGAAGGGTTTGCGAGCCGCGCGACCCGAGTTTTTGCTGGATTCCATCACGAAACTTCCCGCGATCTTGGATCGTCTCAATCGCAACTCTTAACCTATAGCGAAAGCGTCACGATTGAACAGGCTGCGGAAAAACTAAGCGTTTCCTCAGGGGCTGAAGCCCATTGGCAGGGAGGTCTCTATGTCGGAGCTGAAGCTCCGACCCCGGGAGAACCCCACGGGAAGAGCAATCTTTTTCCGCCACCTGGTAAGGCAATGGCCTGCCAATGGGCTCAGTCTCTTCCAGCCCATGCTACCCGAACGTGGATTCCACGCTGCACGAGTCGCAAGTGGCAAGGATCGATTACGCGAACGGATTTTCGTCGGCGCTAGGGCCGTAAATTGAGGGAACCGGGACGTCGAGCATCCGCAGATATACCGACAGTTGGCCGCGATGGTGGTACCAGTGGTTGAGCATGATCGTTCGCAGCAGCACCACGCGCGGCATGGACAGCACTGCCTTGCCCTTCGATGTGTCGCGCCAGGTTCCCAGGGCTGCGGACTCGCTGACCGTGCCCACATATTCCTCAGCGGCTTTGACGCTGGCATCGAGTGCGGCCAGAATCTCCTTCGCGTCGGTTGGACCCGGTGGATTGAAATTCGCTTCCGAGGTGTCCAAGCCGTCGCGCTGCGCGATCCTGCAAAGATTCCCGGGAATGGATGCGACATGCAACGCGAGCTCGCCCAGCGACATCGACTTCGGATGCGGCTTCCACGACAGTTTGTCGGGCGGGACGCGTTCAAGGACGCGTTTGGTGATAGCCGCTTCTTGTTGGATTTCATTGATCATTGGTTCAAGCATTCTGGTCATTTTTGCCTCCCATAACGTTGCCAGGGCTAAGCGCCTCGATACGACTTGCAGCCGACCGAGGCGCCTCCAATAGAGCGGGAATTGATTCTGTGGTAGGCCGGAAACACCATCAAGCGTCGCAGCCGCAATTGACGCTATGTCTTCGGTGTACCGGCAATTTGGCCGTCAATATATTTGTCGTGGTGGCGAACCCATGCCATCCCATGCGGCAACCCTTCTTCGTCGCGGCCCTTGGGCATCAGGTCCAGCCAGTTGTACGCGCCAATGAGAATGTCTAGCCCGCGACCGAAGCTGGAATAAGTATGAAAGATATTGCCGGCCTGATCCTTGTAAAACACGCTGGTACCGGGCCGCTCGTCGCTGGGGAATTTCCCCGTCGCGTAGTTGTAATACACTTCGCCCTTCGCGATTTCTTCTTTCGTTGCGGAGACTTGATAGTCGTGATTGAAGTCGCTGCCGAAGGAGGACACCCAATGAAAACCCCAGCCCATGCGCTTCTGGAACGCTTGGATCTCCGCCAGCGGAGCTCGCGAAACCACCACCAGCCGGACGTCTCGCGCGGCGAGATGCACTACGCTGGCGTTGATATGGTCCGAAATGAACGAGCAGCTCGGGCAGCCCTCTTTCCATCCGGGACCGAACATGAAGTGATACACCGCCAGCTGACTCTTGCCGCCAAATAGATCGGCCAGCGTCTCCTTGCCTTTCGGCCCATCAAAAACGTAGGCCTTTTCTACTTTCTCCCAGGGAAGTTCGCGGCGCTCGCGGCTCAATTGGTCGCGCAGACGTGTGAACTCCTTTTCCTTCTTCAACAGCTCTTTTCGCGCGGCCAACCATTCCGCTGGCGGCACGACTTTTGAGTTTTCGGGTTTCCTTGTTGGGGTTCCCATGATCACTGCTCCTTTCGTTTTTGTTCCTTGGGCCAAAGTTTGTTGAAGGTGGGTTTTGAGCGAAGCAGCCTGGCCGCTAGCGCCGCCACTCCGCCCGTAGACATCACTCCAGCCACCATCATTGCGGTGCTTGCGATGCACGCTGGACACATAGGCTTCCTCCTCGCGGGATTGCTCTTACTTCGAGCGCTGCGCTTCTGCGCGCTTGCGAGTGCTCTCGTTCATGTGGCTCCAACCACGGTTCACACCGGTGCGATGCTCGTCAGTGATGAGTCCGAACGCGGTGTGATGGAACTTGATCAGCGTTCCGCCGTCCACCTCGCTCAGCCGGTATTGCACGTTGTTGACGACGGGATACGACATGAACAGAGGGCCACTGAACTCCAGAAGGGTCGGCCGCTTAATGGCTTGTACATATCCCCAGAAATGCCCGTTGCCGGCCCCTAGTTCGCGGTACCAGCGACCGCCGGGCCAGGCCTCGAGCTTCATGGGCATGGGTCCGTGGTCGGGCGTGTCGTTGTAGGGTCCCAACTGCTCGAGCAGTGCAGCGAAAGTGGCGTCGAGCGAAGCGCGCACGTGGATTTCCTGCGTGACGCTCAGCGTCGCATCTTCAATTCTTGTTGCTGTCGAGATCATGTTTGCTCCTTGGTGTGAGATTAGAACTGTTGGACGGATCGATTTTTCTTTCGGCGCGTTCCTTGATGCGATTCAACTGGTGCTGCCAGAAGCGCTCGAAGGTGCTGGTCCACTCATGCAGCGGGCGAATCGCCTCGGCGTTGGTCCGGTAGAGCATACGGCGACCGTAGCGGCGCACGTTCACCAAGCCTACATCTTTGAGGACCCGCAAGTGCTTCGAGACCGAGGGCTGCTCCAGGCTGAGGCTGTCCACGATCTCGCCAACGGAACGCTCCTGCAAGGCCAGATAGTTCAGGATGTCGCGGCGGCGGGGTTCGGCCACCGCGTTGAAGGCATCGGAGGTTGTGGAGGCGCGCGGCATGGGGAGAGAATACATGCCCATATGGGAATATGTCAAGCAAAAGTTAATCGACCGATCAGAACGTCCTCGTGGCGTATTACCGTCGCTGCCGCACCGGACCCTGACCCTCGCTGCCAATCTTCTGGTAACGGTGACAAGATTAAGGGAAGCTCGGAGATTGGCGGAGAGAGAGAGGGATGAATCGCTGGCGGACATGCGGTGCCGAAAAGAAATCGCGGAACGGGTAGGACGCCTGCGAGTGGACACTCAACGGCAATGGGGAAAAATGTCTGTGCACCAGATGGTGTGCAACTTGGCGGATTCGTTTCGCGGAGTGATGGGAGAGGAGAGAGGTCGCTAGCCCCCAAACCCACCTTCGGTCACGGAGTCATCAAGTTGATCGCGCTGTACGCGCCGCTCCAGTGGCCGCATGGCCTGAAGACCATGCCGGAGGTCGATCAGGAGATCGGTGGAACCAAGCCCGCGGAATTTGAGGCCGATAGGCGAGAGTTGCTGCAACTATTCGAAAAGTTTACGCGCCAGCCCAGAAATTTCGCGTGGAAGCCTCATCCGATGTTTTTGGAAATGTCAGAGAAGAACTGGATGCGCTGGGGGTATCTCCATATGGATCATCATTAAAGACAGTTTGGCCGTAAGCGAAAAAGAAGTAATGAAGTAACGACGTAAAGATGTAACGAAAAAACGGAACCGAGCACATCGAGCCGTTTCTTATCTCATTACTTCGTTACTTCTTTGCTTCGATTTTCTCGCCTCAAAGCGAAGTCGCACATAATCAGCATTCCATTTGCCTTCCGCGTCGCAGAGTCTAGGTCGAAGCGCTTGTTGGACCTCGGCCAGGTAGGCGGGGCGTTCGCGGGGCGCGAGAGTTGCGGTGAAGTTTTGGGCGAAGGTTTCGAGCCACGCGGTGACGTCGCCGGGTAGCGGGGTTGGGCGCGGAATTAAGGCGATATAGTTTATGGTGAAGCCGGAATTCGTGAGGCGCGTGGAGTAGTCCTCGACCGTCGGAAAATACCACGGGTCGGCAGCTGGCCCGTTGATACCTCGCCGGTCCAGGGCTTCGATGAGTGCGCGCTTGATCGTTTCCACGCAGCCGTGACCGCCCATTTCCGCCACGAAGCGTCCACCTGGGCGCAGGGCGCGCCAGACACCAGCGATTACGGAGTCTGGATCGCGCATCCAGTGGAGCGCAGCGTTGCTGAAGACGGCATCGAACTCGCTGTCGAAATCGAGTTGCTCCCCATTCACTACGTAGGCTTCCACGTCAAGTTTTTGTGTGGCTTGTACTTGAGCGGGGCTGGCATCTACACCGATGACGCGGCATCCCATGGCGGCCAGTTTAGCGGTGAGGACGCCGTCCCCGCAGCCGAGATCGAGGATGTGTTCCCCTGCGCGAGGCGCAAGGAGTTCGAGAACCGGCGCGCCCAGGTCGGAGACGAAGCGAGCATTGCGCGCGTAGCTTTCAGGATCCCAGGTTTGTTTCGTTTGCATTGGCTGAAGGCGTCCCCTGAGTGTGATGCCGTGCGCTGAAGAAAGGGCGAAGTTCTCTCACTGGAAATGCATGGTGACTCGGTTACTGATGCTATCATTCGCCGGCGCGGGCACGGCAGTGACGTGCCCCTACGAGGGTCATGGGTCTCTACGATCGCCTAATTCATCGCGGACCATGCGATCAAGCGAGGGTTGATGGGATTTGGGCAGCGGCTGGGAGAGATTCGCGATGGGTTTGAGCGGCCGTTTTGGGTTGCTAACGTCAGCGAGATTTTTGAGCGGCTTTCTTACTACGGGGCTTTCTCCTCCCTTGCGGTTTACCTTCAGGAGAAATTGAACTTTTCCACCGAGGAGACTGGGACACTTGCTGGAATTTTTGGCGGGATGGTTTGGTTTTTGGCGATTTTTGGCGGGGCGGTTGCCGACCGGTTGGGATTTCGGCGGGCGCTTTCGCTGGCTTATCTGATTCTGGCTGCGGCTTACTTTTTGATTGGGTCGGTGGGGGCTTCCTGGTTGGCGCCGATACGCAATGCGGTGCCGCTGGGATTGTTTGTTGGGTGCATTTTGATTTTGCCGGCGCTGGGGATTTCGCTGGTGAAGCCTTGCGTGGTGGGGACTACGGCGCGGGCTTCCAAGGAGAACGTTCGGTCGATCGGATATTCGATTTACTACACGATGGTGAATATCGGCGGGGCCGCGGGGCCGTACATCGCGGGGTGGGCGCACCAGAAGCTGGGGCTTGAAAAAGTGTTTCGCATTTCGGCGCTCAGCGTGTTTGCGATGTTTTTTCTGGTGCTGCTGTTGTTTCGCGAGCCCAGGCGCGCGGAGGACGAACCTGCGCCGAGCGTTTCGCGGACGCTTCGCAATTTTCTGGTGGTGCTCTCGAACCCCAAGGTCATGCTGTTTCTGCTGATCTTCACCGGCTATTGGATCGTTTTCTGGCAGCAATACATCTCGCTGCCGCGCTACGTGCACGCGTACATCGATGCGAACGCGAGCGTGGAGTGGATTCTGATGACCGACTCGGTGTCGGTGATCGCGCTGACGCTGCTGATCAATTATCTAACGCGTCAGATTCCGGCGTTTCACGCGATTATTATTGGAACTTTGATTACTTCGCTGTCGTGGTTGATTCTGGCGTTTCATCCTACCGCGTTGGCCTGCTACGTGACGATCTTTGTGCTGGCCTTGGGCGAGATCATCCACCAGCCGCGGTATTACGAATATATTTCGCGGCTTGCGCCGCCTGGGCAGCAGGGGACTTATATGGGATTTGCGTTTTTGCCGCTGGGGATTGGGTCATTGGTGGGAGGCTGGTTTGGTGGGAGGGTGATGCACCATTTTGGTGAGGTGACGGGTAGGCCGGAGCGGGCTTGGTGGGTGATTACTGGGGTGGGCGTGGTCACAGCGTTGTTGCTTTTGATTTACGATCGGGTTGTTAAGCCATCGGGGCAAAAGCGAAGCAATGACATAACGACGTAATGAAATAACGAAGAGGGAAAAGCACGGAAAAAGCTTCAACGCAGAGGGCGCTGAGATCGGAACGGCGAGGACACGGAGACAGCGTGATGGAGGTGGGAGCTAGCGCTCGAGTTGACGCCGGGCGGAGCCCTTCGAGGCTCAGGATAAACAAGCCCCGCCCTACAGGCAGAAATTTTGTTAGTTGACCATGCGGTGGCTAGCGAGCGGCGCGCGACGAAGGCTAGGAGTTGCGGGTTAGGGAGGCGGCTTCGATTATGGGGTTGGGGAGCTGGCGCATGGTGCGGACGAAGAGGGTTACGATGTTGGCGTCGAATTGGGCGTTGGCGCAGCGCTCGAGTTCGGCGAGGGCTTCGGCGGCGGCGCGGGCTTTCTTGTAGGTGCGGTCGCTGGTGATGGTGTCGAAGGCGTCGGCTACCGCGATGATGCGGGCGCCTAGCGGGATCTGTTCGCCGGAGAGACCCTCCGGGTAGCCGGAGCCGTCGAAATATTCGTGGTGGTGCAGAACCATCTCGCGGACGCGGGCCAGCGGCGTGAGCGGTTCGAGAATCTTCGCGCCGAAGGTGACGTGAGATTTCATGGTGTCCCACTCGTCGGGATTGAGCGGGCCGCTCTTGTTCAGGATATTTTCGGGGATGGCCACCTTGCCGATGTCGTGCAAGACCGCGCCCAGGCGGATTTCCTCGACCTCGACGTCGCTCATTTCCATGGCTTCGGCAATCAGAGCCGCGTAGGCCGAAACTTTTTGCGAGTGGCCCTGCGTGTAATGATCCTTGGCGTCGATGGCGAAGGCCAGCGAGGTGACCGTGTCCAGGACCGCGGGCGGCAGCGAGGAGGGAACTTCGGGGGGTTTCGTGGCATCGATTGGACCTTCGGTGGAGGCCAGGGATTCGGTGAATTGCTTGAGGCGCGAGTAGATTTCTTCGAAAGCTTCGGGGCCGGTGGAGAACAGACGCTTCAAGGTGACGCCAAGATAGGCTTCGAGGACGTCGCGCTTCCACTTTTTGGCTTCGTTGGGATCGAAATGGTCGGCGGTGGAGACGGCGTTGCCTCCCTGATGCTTGGAGAGATACATGGAGGCGTCAGCGACCTGGATTAATTCTTGCGGCGTGGAGCCGTGGAGCGGGTAGCAGGCGATGCCGAAGCTGGCGCTGATATTTTTTTCGCGGAGCAGCGGGTCGGCGGAGATCCAGCCGCGCAGCTTGGTGGCCAGCTGGCGGGCGTGCTCCATGTTGGTTTCGGGCATGAGGATGACGAATTCGTCTCCGCCGTAGCGCGCGACCACGTCGGAGCGGCGGCAGTTGTTTTCGAGGATGTGTCCGACGCGCTGAAGAACGAGGTCGCCTTCGAGGTGGCCATAGAAATCGTTGACGAACTTGAAGCGGTCGAGGTCCATCAGGACCAATGCGAAGGAGCGGCCGGCGCGCGTGGAGCGCTTCCACTCGGCGGAGAGAGCTTCCATGAAAAAGCGGTGAGTCTTCACGCCGGTGAGGCCGTCGGTGATGGCCTGCTCTTGAGCCTTCTGGAAAGTGAGCGCGTTGTGCAGGGCGCCGGCGATCAGGTCGGCTAGGGTGCGCAGGAGCAGGATTTCTTCTTCGGAAAAGTCCACGTGGACGGAGGATTCCACGTAGAGAACGCCGTGCAACTGCTCGGCGTAAAAGACGGGAAGCGCAATGGCCGCCAGCGAATCGGGCAAGAGCGGCTTGAGGCCGCCGTCGATGGGGTCAGAAGCATTGTATACGGCCATCTGCCCGTTGCGGGCGACGTGACCCGCGAGGCCGGCACCGAGGGGAACGCGCTGGCCAACCGCGCCGCGGCGCGCGCCGGATTCCGCCTGAATGACGAGTTCGCGCGTGGAATAGTCGAGCACGCCGATGCCGATGTGATCGTGAGTCAGGCCGCGTTCGAGCTGTTCGGTGATCTTGGCGAGCATCTCGTCGGGATTCAGGGTGGAGATGGCGTTGCGCGAAATGGTATTGAGGAGCGCGAGGTGGCGGGCCTTGGTGCGTTCCTCCTGGAACAGGCGGGCATTCTCGATGGCGATGCTGGCTTCGCTGGCGAGAACGCGCATCAGCTCGAGATGACCTTCGTCGAAGGCGTGGTCGTGGTCGGAGAACACGCCCATGGCGCCGATGGCGTGGTCGTAGGCGACCAGCGGCACGACGCAAATGCAGCCCTTTGCGCGAATGGGCTCGACACCGAGCTTCTGCACTTCGGCGAGGAAGTTTTCGCGAATCAAGATGGGTTGCCGCGTGCGGATCACGTACTCGTTCAAGTGATTGCCGACGGGACGTGTGCGCTTGGGCATGCGCATGCCGTCGATAATCTCGAGGTCGAAGAGGACTTCTTCGCCGGAGGCGTCGAGGCCGACGATATAAAAATTTTCGACATCGAAGAGGCGGCGAAGCTCTTCCCAGATTTTGCGAAGCAGGTCTTCCTTGTTCAGCGTGGAGCTCAAGGCGCGGCCGATTTCATTGAGGACGTGCAGCTCTTCGGAGCGGCGGGAGGTCTGCTGCACCAGATAGCTGTTTTCGACGGCCATGCCGATCTGGTGGCCGAGAGCGAGGAGCAGACGGAGTTCGGCGGGAGTGAAGCGCCGGCTGTCCGGGGTGCCCAGCAGCAAGACGCCGAAGGCCTGTTCCTTGGCTTGCAGGCTGATGATCACCACGCTGCGAAGTCCCTGAGCGAGAGCCAACTGGCGGAAACGGCGAATGCTTTCTTCCTTTTCGAGGGCGGCGAGCGAAGAATCGCGCAGATCTCGGAAACCGAGAAGGCCGCCGAGTCGCGCGACCAGGCTGACGAGATAATCGTCGAGACCTTCTTCCTGAGCGACGCGGCAGAAGTCGTCGTTTAGGCCGGCGGCAACCACCGAAGTGGGCCCTCCGGGATCGCCGTGATGCAGGAATAACGCGCCGACGGGCAAGCGCACGACGCCCAGGACGCGGTCGAGGGCCTGTGAGAGCATGCGTTGAATCTCGCCGCCTACGAAGCTGGAGGTGGCCAGGTTGAGGTTGGAGAGCGCGAGCATGTTGCGTTCGATGCGGCGCTTTTCTTCTTCATAGGTGGCCATGACCATGAGCATGGCGACAAAAGCGGACGGCACTGCGGCGATCGGGCGAAAACCGATTTCGTCGGGCGCGGCGGTTTGCGTATGGATGAAGAAAACGGAAAGGCGAAGGAGCGCCCAGGCGAAAAACGAGACCGCCAGCAAGCGGTCGGCAAGCGTTTCCTGACGTCGGCTCTCCAGCCAGAAAACGGCGGCAACGGCGACAAACAGCAAGATGGATGGGACCACGACAGCTGCTTTGGGTAGAAAATGGAGGGCGTTCGCGGCGTCCGCGAGACCAAAGAGCGCCGCGGCAATGGAGCAGGGCACGATCCACGCTTTTCTTTGCGCGTAAAGTTGCGCGCCCATGAAGAAGAACAGCGCGGCGAGGGCGTAACACCAGTGGTTGAGGGCCTCCTGGAGCGGGCTGCCGGAATACAACCCGGAGAGCGCCGGGCCAACGTAGTGCAGCGCGAACAGGCTCCAGCCTATAGTCCAAAATAGCACATAGGTTTGGCGCTTCAGGTTGTAGACGTACGCGAAGAAGCCAGCCACCAACGAGGTGGCTGCGAGTAGTGCAACCGCAATGAAGCCTTCGTGAGTCAAGGTCGAGACTGTTCTCCGTGAATGGGGCGACCCGCCTGGCGCTCGCGCGATCCAAACAAAGCTCTAATGATGCGAGTGTTTATTGACCCTTGTCCGCGACGCTGCGAGCGTTTTTAAAGCGCCGGCAATCGGAGTCCGCCAAACAAGCACAGTACTTTCGTTCGATTATGGCCCACCAGATTTGGGCTGGGCAACCGTACCGGCGTACTGGTTGCTAAACAGATAGTAGAGCGGAGGGTACTACTGAATTATAGCCAAAACCATGCTCTCAGCAAGCGGCGTCAATCGCCTGTAGTGATGGGTCGTTTGGGCGGAAGTTTACCTAGGTAGGCGCATCTTTTTCAGGAGGTCGGCGTAGCGTGGGTCGGCGCGCAGGCTCTTCATCAGCGGACCTGTTTTCAATTCTGGTGTCCCGGGATCGCGCTGTTTCAGGGCACGGTTCAACCACTGAAATGCCTTGCCGGTTTCTCCGCGATAGGCGTAGACCTCGGCAATCTGATAGGCGCAGTCGTTTTGGTGCGTGGCGATGAGTTTTTTCAAGGCTACCTCGGAGTCCGCATTACGGCCGAGCGCAAAGTAAGCCAGCGACTCACCCGACAATTTCTCCCACTCGCCGGTCTCCTTTTCCATTTCCGCCAAAGCCTCTGCCTGCCGCCCTTGCGAGAAAAGAATGTTGCCGCGAGTGAGGTGGAGAGATGAAAGTTGCGGGTTCAATTCCTGAGCTTTTTGTAGCGCAGCCTGGGCTTCTTCATATCGGCCGACGAGATACAACTCGTACCCTAACGATAGGTGAAAATTGCCTCGCAACGGGTCGAGTGCTATCGCCTGCTTGTATAACGCGATGGACTCTTCGACCTGGCCCAGGGTTCGCGCCAGGTACGCCCGATTCGCTAAAACCGCGGCGCTGCCCGGTTCCAACAGCCCCGCTTTCTTCAGAGAGGCATCCGCACCTTCCCAATCCCAATCGTAGGTAATCTGGACTAACCCCAGCGCCAAATATCCAGCGGCCAGGTTGGGGTCCAGCGCAATAGCCTTTTCGGCGTTTTGACGCGCCGCGCGAAATCCCTCAGCATCGGGGATGAGCTCGACTCTCGCCAGCGATTGCAGTGCTTGCGCGCGCTGTGCCCACGCCGGCGCGTAGTTGGCGTCCAGCTTAATGGCTTGGTCGGCAAACGAGAGGGCCTTCTTGAGGTCTTGCTTGTCTTGACCCCGTGCGACGAAATATTGGCCCTGAAGATAGGCCTGATACGCTTCGGGATTTGTGCTCCGCGAACTCGCCGAGACCCCGGCGCGGTTGGCGCCGAGTAGCCTCAACTGGAGAGCCTGCGTTACCGCGCGCGCGATTTCGTCCTGCGCCGCAAAGACGTCATCGATCTTTCGATCATAGGTTTCCGACCAAAGTTGAAACCCGTCGTCCACCTTGGTCAGCTCCGCGGTGATCCTGACGCGATCGCCGTCCTTGCGCACGCTGCCTTCCAGGACGTTAACCACTCCGAGCTTTTGTCCTACAGTGCGCAAATCTTCGTTCTTGCCCTTGAACTGAAATGCGGACGAGCGTGCGACCACCTTAAGGCCCGCTACTTTGGCAAGGTCGTTAATCACTTGCTCGGACAGCCCATCGGAAAAATACTCCTGGTCCTTGCCCGAACTCATGTCCGCAAAGGGGAGAACCGCGATGGACGTATTGTTTTCTGACGAGCGAGCATGCGTCCTGCTTCGTGCGACCCAGTAGCCAGCTACAAGCGCGAGCGCAATGGCCACGAGCACGGCAGGAACCGCCAGCCTACTCGGTGTGACTTCGCCAGAGGAACCTTCACCGGAGGGACCTCCCTGGTCCGGTAGCGGCGTTTCGGAGCCTATCGCTTGTTGCGTTGTGCCCGAAACAGGCGAGACCGGAGGCTCAGTGGCGCTCTCATCGGTAACGGGAGCTATAAACCGGTAACCCCGTTTCGTCAGCGTCTCAATGAATACCGGTTTATCTGGCCGGTCTCCGAGGAGTTTGCGGATTTCGAGAATGTATTTTCTGAGGACCTCCGGATTTACGTAGGTCTCGGGCCAGAGAGCCTCAAGAAGCTCGTTCGGACTAACCAGGCGTCCCGCGTTTTCGACCAGGTGACGCAGGACATCGAAAGCTTTCGGGGTGATTGCCAATCTTTGTGTTCCGCGCCAGAGGGAATGGTTCGTCACGTCAAGCCGGAAATCCTGAAACGACTTCATCTTGCCAAGCCTGCTTTGCTCTGCACTGTGCGATGGCATCCGCATAAATGCAATGCAGTCTGTATTCTACGCCAGCGTTACAGGGGGTTGCGTTACGCGGCTGTAACAGTCTGTAGTCGTGGCAACTGGCTTTGATGAACCGGCGGCTGCCACGTCACAGAGACTCAACGAAAACCCCACGGGAAAGTCACACCTGAATTTCTTGCGTTTGGCCAAATTGAAATCGTTTGGACATGGCCCGAATGCCCACGCCCATGGGTGGGTCCGCGTCCAGCTACTTCGTTCGCACCTACAATGCTCAAACGTCGCAACCCTCGTGCACCCCCATGACCACTAGCGTCACGTCGTCCGTCTGCGGCTGCCCATCCACGAACGCGGACACCCCATCCAGGATGCATTTGATGATCTGCTCTGGTGTTCCATGACCACAAGACCCCCTTGGGTCATGGCGGAGTGAGTACGCTCGCCAATCGCGATGTCAGACTAACCGAGGATTAATCCTTTTGAGCCGAGCACGGCTTGCTTTCCGTCGTGAGCCACTCATTATTCACGGGGTGGTTGGACGGGCCTGCGGGCTTTCGCTACACTGGAGTGTTCGACTCTAGCTCCAAGATGCGATAAGCGATGACGGAACCTCAAAACAAGACGGCAGGCGGTGTGCGTGTGAGATTTGCACCCTCGCCTACCGGGTATTTGCATGTCGGCGGCGCGCGTACGGCTTTGTTTAACTGGCTATTCGTGCGGCAGCATCGCGGGACGATGATTCTGCGCGTGGAAGATACCGACGCAGAGCGGAACAAGCCGGAACTGGTGCAGGGGATTATCGACGGCCTGAGCTGGTTGGGCGTGGATTGGGATGAAGGGCCGTTTTTCCAATCGCAGCGGCTCAATTTGTATCGCGAAGCCGCGAAAAAATGCCTGGCGAACGGCAGCGCATTTTTGTGTTACTGCGCGGCGGAGAAGTATGCGGGCGGCGATCACGCCGCGGATGGCGGCTCGGGAACGGAAAAGGTGCGCCGTGTGGCGCGGTGCTCTTGCCGGGATGGGAAGGCGTCCGTGCCGGACGTAAAACCGGCGATTCGCTTTCGGGTGCCGGCGGGCAAGACGGTGTTTACCGATGAGGTCTTCGGGGAGCGCGAATTTGACAATGAGGAGATCGAGGATTTCGTTTTGTTGCGCTCTGGCAAGGTCGGCGAGGAGTGGGGCATGCCGACCTATCAGATGTGCGTGGTGGTTGACGACATCGATATGAGCGTCACGCACGTGATTCGCGGCGCGGACCATTTGTCGAATACGCCGAAGCAGGTGCTGCTGTATCGGGCGCTGGGAGCGGAGCCGCCGGTGTTCGCGCATCTGCCCTTGATTCTGGGTAGCGATAAGTCTCGGCTGTCGAAGCGGCATGGCGCCACCGACGTGAACATGTACCGGACCGAGGGATTTCTTCCGGAGGCGTTTCGAAATTTCCTGGCGCTACTGGGGTGGGCGCCGGGCGGCGATGAGGAATTTTTGCGCACGAAGGAATTGGTCGAGAAATTTTCGCTGGCTGGGGTGAGCCGGACGAACGGAGTGTTCGACCGGAAGAAGCTGGAATGGTTTAACACGCAGTATTTGCAGAAATTGCCGATCGAGGAGTTGCTGCCCGAAGTGGAAGCGGAGCTCAAGCGCAGCGGATTGTGGAAGGAAGAGTGGGCGACGGGCGCGGGGCGCGAGTGGTTCGCGAAGACGGTGGATTTGTTGCGGCCGCGAGTGCGGCTCCTGCCGGATTTTTCGACGTGGTCGCGGGCGTTTTTCAGCGACGAGTTCCCGATCGAAGAGGCCGGGAAGGCAAAATTTTGGAAGGATCCGAAGGTTCCGGAGTTGCTGGCGAAGCTGGCGGAGGCGCTGGCGGGCCTACCGGAGTGGAATCATGACGCTTGCGATCATGCGCTGCGCGCGGTGGCTGAGGCTGCGGGCGTTAAGGCGGGGTTGCTGATCAATGCTACGCGTGTGGCTATTGTGGGGCAGTCGGTGGCACCGCCGTTGTTTGACACGATGGTGGTGCTTGGGCCGGAGCGCGTGGTGCGGAGGTTGCGGGCGGCTGTGGCGGTGGTTGGTTGATCTTCAGAGTTGCAAGAGTGCGCGTGCTACTTGCTTTTGCTGTCGCCGGATAGTTGTTTCTTGATGGTTTTGTGGAAGACGCTGACTCCTAGCGTTGGGGCTTCGCGGGTTCCGGTGATGGTGATGGGTAAGACCGTGCCGGCTCCTTGCTTGCTGAAAAAAGGATCGACGGCTTTCAGGAAGAAGGATTTTTTCCCCGTCACCGTTTGTGAAATTTTGGCTCTGAGGCGGAGATGCCCTTTGAAGTCGAGTTTGCTCTCCCCGACGTCGTAGTTGCCTGCCAGATTTACTTGCGCTCCAGGAACACCGAAGCTCAGCTTGCGGAACTGGACGATGGCTTTCTCCAATCGAAAATCACCTTGAAGATCGGAGACCGAACTGCCGGCGTCCTCGTTTTGCGGTTGGCCTTCGGCGTGGCGGCTTAGAGAAGCAAGTTGGTCGCGAATTTCCGGGCTGGACCACTGGGCATCCTCGAGCCCAACCTGTCCGTCGAGGATCATTTTCCGCAGGACTTTACCTTTGCCGGGGGGGATGAGCAGGGTTGCCTTGATTCTTGCGGGGCCGGTCATGAAGGGTTTGTCGGATTTCATGGCGAGGCTGAGGATGTCCTGAATGCGAGCGTTTGGCGCGCTGATATTCAATTTAACGATGTGGCCCTGTTTTGTTGCGACACGAATAACGCTGCCTTCGGCGATGATCAGCGAGCAGCCGAGGACGGCACGCACGGGGTGAAGATAGGTGTCGCCGTCGGTGCCGTTGACGGTGGCGGAAAAGTCAGTGTGCAGCGGAACCGGATGTCCGACGGGGTCCAGAGAAAAATTCGGCGTGTCGGTTTTTCCTGCAACTTCGATCTTGTTCAATTGGCCGTGATAGTCGCCGGTAGAGGAGAGCGTGCCGGCGATTCCAGGAAGGGGACCGAGGTCGGCGTCGGTAAATTTATACGAGCCCGTTACCGACGTATCGCCTGGTTCGTCGGCATCCCAGGGTCCGAAGGTTCCCCGCGTGGCGATTTCACCTTTGGGCTTGGCATTGGTCAGATTGCCGCGGAAGTCGAACGGCTTGTTGCGACCCACGGATTGCAACACGAGATCGTGAATATCAAAATCGAGGGGGTCTTTGCCTTGGGTCTTAGGCACGATGATGAGGTCGGTGTCGTTGCAGACGATCTCATCCACGATTACCGGCGGTATTGGTTTCGTTCGGAAAGGCGCTGCATTTTCGCCGCGCGGCGGGATCGTGATGGTCATGTTTTCCACGTAGATGCCGGCGATGTGGCGCGGTGCGCGTAAGATCCCGAGAACACCCAGATTGAATGAGAATCTCTGCACGCGGAACATGGGCGGTAAGTCGCGACGGTTGTGATAGCGGATGGACAAGCCTTCGCCGTAGACGCTCATGCGCGGGAAGAGGTTCACGTGGAGCTCGTCGAGATCCACTTCGCTATCGAAACGTTGCTGCAACTGCGTGATGACCCATTGACGGGTGCGGTCTTCGATATTGCGGGTGCGGAACAGGACAAAGAGCACGAGGCCCGCGAGTAGGCCGAGGAAGGCGGCGGCGACGTAGGGCCACTTGGGACGCGGGCTGGAATCAGCGTGCACGGCGTGCTCCTCGGATGGCGGGTGTGAAACTGTAAGGTAAGATGCTTTAGCGTTGCGATTGGAACAATTCGGGATGCGTTGGTCGAGCGGAGGTAGCGGCGGAGGCGATGGTCACGGGGGCGTCAACGTCGAGCGTTACGGGTGGCAGACACACGTCGTTACTGCAGGCTTGATAGCGGAGCTTCAGGGGAATGTGCTGGGTTCCGAGGGGGGCATCGGGCAGAGCGGAGACTTCCATACGGAGAATGACCCTTCCCTGATAAACGTTGAGGGGCGTTTTCGAGAAGGAGAAGGTGTGCAACTCGCCCTTCGGATAGGTGACGTCGCTGATCTTGAATCCCTGCGGGGCTTGGGTGCGGAGATCGGTGGCAATGAGGTAGTCCGCGGACTTCTCCCTGGCGTTAATGTGGAAGCCATCGCGAATTTTGAGGATCACGGCAATCTGGAAGGATCCGCCGCGAGCGACGGGATCAAAGGAGGCGAAGGCGCTGGGGGACACCACTTCACGGCCGGAAGGGATCTGTGCAGGTGGCGGGGCTGCGACCGCGATGGCCGAGCCGGCCAGAACGCCGAGAAGCGCGAGGCTGAGTCTCAAACGGTCACCTGCTCGCCGAGTTGCTGCGAAATTACGCGACTCATCACGGCGTACAAATTTTCGCCGGTCTTTTCGAGGATGAAGGAATTTAGCGTGTCGGACCAGCTGAGTTTGAAGCTGGTGGACAGCGCTGAAATCCAGATTTCGCGCACCGGGGTGTTAGGGGAGATCACGAATTTAGCTTCTTCGGGCTCTTCGAAGATGACTTCAAGTTTCCCGCTCTCGCCCTCAACGTCGAAGCCGTGCTCATCGCCTAACGGCAGGAGCCGCCGCTTCAATGCTTCAAAGGCGGCATCCGCTTTTCGTCGGAAGTCTTGTTCGTCGAGCATGTTCTGAGGGTATCAGAGTTGCGATTCGACGATCTTGGAGAATTCGTCGGCGTTAATGGGGCCGGTGACGCGCTTGATCTGCTTGCCGTTGCGATCGATCAAAACGCTGGTGGGATAGCCCAAAAGGCCGCCGAACTTTTCGGCCGCGTCGTCATTGCCGATCACAATCGGAAAATTCATCTGCGACTTACCGCCGCTCACGTCGAAACGCTTTGTTTCCACAAAGGGCGCCACGACGCTGCGGCCTTCTTCGTCCATGGCCACGCCCAGGACGGTAAAGCCTTTGGCGCCGTACTTCTGCTGCATCTCGATCAGCTCTGGAATCTCATATTTGCAGGGTTCGCACCAGGTGGCCCAGAAGTTGACGAGCACGACTTTGCCTTTAAGCTGCGCGAGGCTGAGGTTTTTGCCGTCCAGGTCCTTCAACGTGAGGTCAGGTTCAGGTTTGCCAGAGTTGGGGGCATCCATCTTTGCGGCGGAAACGGAGTTGGTGGAGTGCGGCAAACGCGTGGCTTTGTCGGCATAATGCGCGCCGACCACGATTACCGCTAATATGCCGATCACGATTAAAGCTGACTTCATCATTTCAGTGCCTCATCCTCAATTTTCTCAGAAAGTGCCGGGGCAATCCAGTCGAGCGGTGGCCGCAGCGCCGCTCACTTTGCTCCCGTCAGTGACCGCTCCAGCCAGAGCACGGCGGTATTCAGAAAGCTCAACTTACCAGCGAGCCAGGCGAGGCGGTTGACGAACACCAGGCCCCCAGCGAAGAGAAGTAACGCGCCGCTAAACAGTTCGACGGCGTGGAGATACTTTCGGAAGCGCTGATAAAATTTCAGGAATTGGCCGATGCCGAGAGCGGTCAGTAAAAACGGAACTGCTAGGCCCGCGGAATAGACGGCCAGCAGCAAAACACCGCGGGCAATAGTGTCGCTGGCCGCCGCCAGGGCCAATACCGTGGCAAGAATGGGCCCGATGCACGGTGTCCATCCAAAAGCGAACGCGAAGCCGAGGAGGAAGCCGCTCCACATGCCGGGCTGCGTGCCGCCGGTGCGCAGGTGCACATCGCGATTCAGCCAGCGGGTCATCGCAGGGCCGAAGAATCCGATGATCGAAAGCGAGAAGAAATGAACCGCGCCTAAGCCTGCGAAGAGGGTGCCGCCTCGCACCAGGGCAATTACCCCGAGGATGGCGAGCGCGACTCCAATGATCAGGCCCACGCGAATCGTGAGTTTGCCCAACAAACCCAGGAGATGCAGCCCGAAGAGAAGAATCAGTGCACCCGCTATGGGAGCCAGCGTCCCTCGATGCTCCCGCAAAAACGCGCCTACGACGCTGGCAGACGCGCCAAAGGAAATAAAGACCACGGAAAATCCGAGAACGAAGGCGATCGCTGAGGCAAAGAGTCCGCCGCGAGGTTGCTGTCCCTGACGTAGTTGCTCCATGCCGATGCCCGAAAGCATGGAGATGTATCCGGGAACCAACGGAAGAACGCACGGGGAAAGGAACGAAACCAGCCCCGCGAGAAAAGCTGCTGCCAGGGAAACGTCGGTCATGCTGGGTTCGTCCTCAGTTGTCTGGATACGTCAGGGGCCATAGGTGCATTCGGATGTTGGAGACCGCGCAAGTTTCTCGAGTTTCTATTGTCCCACAATGTGAGGCGTCCTCTTTTCAGGCGAGCCATTTCGGGCAAGGCCATTTCAGGCAAAACCGTTTCGCGCAAACCAGGCTGAACGAAACGGGCGATTTCTTCGAAAGACGGCTGTGTCCATGAACCGTTGCGCGCACCGACGTATGATTCCGAAGGGCGCATAAAAGTAACCTGGCTCGCTGGTTGCTTATTCCCATTGCGGGCGTCGTGTCTTGGCGCTTCCAAGCCGGCAATGAGAATACGTAGGCGAAAGGGCGACAGATGAAAGTTTTCGATGGCGCGGTTGGTGTCTGCCTGTTAGGGATTGCCTGTAGTCCATTGATATTGCAAGAGTTAATTCACTGAGACTTGGCAACCTTGGTGCATCGTCCACGGCTGGGCTCGGTTACAGGGCGCGCCTGACGGGTGCTTTTGGCATGCGGTGGACTCCAAATCGAGTGACTCTGCTTCGCGTGGTCGTAGGTTTTGCCGCGGTGTGCCTGTTTGGCCGCGGCTCGTGGATGAACCTCACTGCTGTGGCCCTTACCGTTGCCTCGGTGGCGCTGGATGGCTTGGACGGACACATCGCGCGGCGCAAGAACTTGGCCACGCCGGTGGGCGCGCAGATTGATATTCTTGGCGACCGCATGATCGAAAACGTCTACTTCACCTATTTTGCGGTGGTTGGGATGGTGTCGCTGTGGCTGCCGGTGTTCTTCTTTGCGCGCGGTGCCGCGACGGATTTCGTGCGCGGGTTGGCGCTGCGGGCCGGGCACTCCAGGTGCGGCGCGAACGCTATGCTGCAAACATGGTGGGGACACGCGCTCGTGACTTCGCGGTGGAGTCGCGGCTTGTATGGTGCGATGAAGTGCCTGTGCTTCTGCTACTTGGGGTTGGAACTGGCTTTGACGCGGGGTCCGGTGGCGCTTCTGGGGGAAATTTCGCCGGATGCGCACGGCGGGATTCGTACCGGGGCGCTTGCGTTGACTTCGGCGACGGCGGCGTTTTGTTTCGTGCGGGGGCTGCCTGTGTTGTTGGGAGGGTGGCGCCATATTGCGGGGAATCTGGCGTCTAGGCGTGGCGGAAAAATCTCGGCGGGAGGCGTGGGATGATCGCCGGCGAAGGCAAGAATCGCGTTGCTGCGTTTTTCGATCTGGACGGGACCATTTTTCCGCTTCCATCCCTTGAGTGGCGTTTTGCTGGAAGGCTGCGCGAGGAGGGAGCGTTTCCCTTGCGGAACTACTTTTTGTGGCTTGGTCGGGCTGTTCGGTTGGGTGGGCACGGGCTTGTTCGAATGAGTGGCGCTAACAAGATGTACCTTCGGGATGTGGCGGTCACTTGGGGTGCGGACGTCTTTGCCGATGCGGCTACGGATGTGAGTGCGATTACGGCGGCGGCTTCGATGCTGACGGGGGCGCAGAGCCTTCTAGGCTCAGGGTTAACAGGAGTGTCTGTGCTACCTCGGTTCTTTCCTGGGGCGCTTGATCGGTTGGCTCGACATGCGGCGCAGGGGCATACCATTGTGCTTGTTACGGGTACGTTGGAACCCCTGGCGAAACACGCTGCTCTGGCGCTTACCCTGCGTCTATTAATTCGGGACATTACTGCATCCGTTGGAGTGTGCGCCACGCGGCTGGAAGAAATCGACGGGCGCTGGAGTGGCCGCATCACCGGCGAAGCCATGCTTGGAGAGGCTAAGGCGCGGGCCGTGCAACGCATCGCGGCATGCAGCGGTTTCGATCTGGCGCGTTGCTATGCGTACGGCAACGCGACCGATGATCGGTGGATGCTTGGCGCGGTCGGGCGGCCCGCAGCGGTAAATCCTTCGCGCGAATTGGAGCGTATAGCGCGCTTGCGAAACTGGCCGATCCTGCGCTGGAAGGAAAAGGAGTCGCCGCGCGCCACAGCAACAAAGGCGGAGGGCGGGCGCGGCGTCAAAGGCGCGGTTCCAAAGATGAAATCGGAGATTGTGGGATGAATCGTTCACGCACGACACAACGGCGGATCGAAGAGTCGGCATTGGCATGGCAAGCAACGGTCGCGGCCGAGGAAGGGAGCGGTTCCGCGACACTTCCAGGGCGGCTCAGGATTTTTCAGGGGCTGCGCAACGAATGGCTGGCGATCGGCGCGGCGTGCGGCCCTTTTGAGTGGATTGGCTTGGGTTATCTGGCGGTGTCCAGCGTCCTGATTGCGATTTTTTCGGATAACCTTGCGCATCCCATCCGGTTGTTGGCTACGCGGGCCTGCGTACTGGCCCTGATTGTGCTGCTGTGCCGCGGGAACGACATCCTCGTTGGGTCGGAATCGCATTTCAGCGCCTTCACCCAGAAATTCTGGCATTTCTGGCGGCACTGGTATCCACACCTGTTTTTCTTGTTTTGCTTCGAGGAACTTGCGCACTTGGTGCATCTGATTTCACCGCAGTGGCAGGACGCGAAGCTCATCGCGTTTGACCATTGGCTGACGGGCGTTCATCCGTCGATGTGGCTGGAACAGTTCGCAACGCCCGTGCTTAACGAATTCATGCAGTTCACGTACATCACCTATTTCATTTACCTGGTGGCGCTCGGCGGGATTTTGTATTACCGGAAGGACTGGCGCGGCTATTGGTCGGTGATGACCTATTCGGCGGCAGCCTACGCGATCGGCTACCTGATCGCGATCTCGTTTCCCATCGAGAGCCCCTGGTTTTCGATGGCGGGCTCTTGGCACGGGGAGTTGCGCGGGGGACCGTTCACGGCATTGATCAACTTGATCGAACACTACGGGCGGGTGCGGGGGGCGGCGTTTCCGTCGGAGCACGTTGCGGGATCGTTTGCGGCACTGTGGGGGGCATGGCGGCACCGGCGTTGGTTGTTTTGGGTGATGTTGCCGCTGGTGCTCGGCATGTGCTTGTCCACGGTTTATGGGCGATATCATTATGTGGCGGATATTTTCGGCGGGATGGTTACCGGGACGTTGGGGTATTTGCTTGGGCGCTGGCTGATGAGGGAGAGTTGCTTGCCGGCGGCGGAACAGGTGGGGAGTCTGAAACGGAGCTTCAGGGGCTAAAGTCCGTTGAGAGCGCTGGCTTACGTCGGGGCCGAAGCCTCGACCTCCTGTTGAATCGGAGTTCTGTGAGGCCTAGAAGATTTTCTCGGAGCGGTGGACGTTGCCGAAGCGGCCCAAGTTCGAAATGATTAACGCGCCGCCCCATTGATTTTCCGTGCGCACTTGGCCTAGCGCGATGCGCCGGTATTCGGTCACGATTCCGCAGCAGCCGCCGTTGTATCCGATTTGCACCAATTGATTCTGCAGGACTCCGTTGGTGATGTCGTAGCTGACGCCCATGGTGACGTTCCAACCCTTGCGGGTTGGGCTGCCGTAGCCGACCAGCGTGCGGATTTGATTGGCGCGCGGTTGCAGAATGAGGGGATTGGCATCCAGGCGGAAGTCCGCGATGGTGAAAGAAAAATTCTTGTAAGGCTTGATTTTCGCAAGGGTGCCGACGGTGGTGAGCTGCCCATTGGTGCCGCGCTGCGTGTCGTATTCCAGAATCTGCTCGAAATCAATCGGGCCGCCCGGGTTCAGCTTGAAATCGCTGACGATGGGCGACCAATTGCGCGGAGTGTCCGCAAAGGCGAACGGCGAGATGTCGTCGAGCGTTTGAAAGACGTTGCGCGTGCCGGGAATTAAAGCGCCACCGAATGTTGAATCGAAAAAGTGTTTCTGGACCAGGGTCCAGGTGATGAGTTCATTGGGCTGGTCGTCGCCGTTTTTTACCCAGAGCCGCTGCGTCACGCCGTATTCGAGCTCGTTGGTGTTAGTGAGCGTGGAATCGGAATCGAAGCGGATGATCTGGGAAAAATTGTGAATGCCGGTCACATAGTCGTAGTTGAAGTACGGTTCGATGGTGTGCTTGTACTTTTTCCTGGAGTGCGGCCGCTGGAAGATGCGCTCAAAGGCGGGAAGACGGAAATCGAGCTTGAATTCGCCGTCGTTGCGGCTGATCGACTGGCCGCTCAATACCGGAGTGGTGAGAATGGAACCGGGGACGAGGGAATCGCCGTAGTAGGTGGTGCGGAACGCAGCGGTGGCGGTGAAATCAAGCCACGGTCCGAAATGGAGGGGCATGGTGACGCGAGGCGCAAACTCCGTGCGATCCACGATCTCGGGCGTATCAATCTGTGGGTCATCGCGATGCACGCCGCCGGCGGAGACGTCAAACCCAAAATAAACGGGCACGCGGCGCCACGGCGCCTGTTCAACGGAACCGAATCGCGCCTCCGGAGCGCTGCGTAGAGAAACGCTGGTTGCCGGCATAGCTGGGCTCGTCGCGGTGGGTCCTGTCGGAAGGCTCAGGAAGGTTGTGTCGTTGAGGCGGGCGAGGTTGAAGCTGAATCCATGGAAATTGTTGGTGAGAAATATTGCGGTGCGCACTTCGGAGTTGATGGCGTCGCCGAAGGTGTCCGCGAAGGCCAGGCGGAAGGTCAGGGAAGACAGTTGGTTGACGTCGGCGACGAAGCGCCAATTGTGTTGCAGGAGCGACTTGACCTCTAATTGCTGTTCGTGGCCGCCCTGAGACACCAGGGCAGTCACCTGTGGCGGACCCGCGCTGAAGACGGTGGGGATACCGCGATCGACGACCCCGAAATAGCTGTACTTGACGGACGTATTTTGCCAGGGGGTGGCTCGGAACTGGCCGCGTTGCTCCGAGCCGCGGCTGCTCAGATACTGCGCGCCGATCGTAGTGTCGAGCCAAGTGGTGGGCGCCCAATAGAAGGCGTCTCCGAAGACAAAACCTTTGCGGTTACTATCGGCGATCTCCGGAATCAGGAAACCAGACTGACGAACTTTCGAGCCGGCGGGTAAGGTGGCGTAAGGTAGCCAGACTAGCGGGACTCGAAGCAATCGAAAGTTGTCGTTGACCAGAGCCATCGTTTTGTCGATGCGAACGCGGGCATGAGCTGAGTAGAACTGCCACTTGGGACGGTCCGGCTCGCAAACGGTGACCCATGCTTTGGTCAGAAAGAAGAGATCGTTGCCGAATTTCTCGACGGTGCGCGCTTGGAAGTAGAGCGGGTTGTCGGTGATCAGGACGGTAGGATTGGGGCGGCGTACGATTTTGACGGTGCCGCGAACGTTGGTGAAGGTGCCGCGGCCGGTGCTGACGTTGTAATGCGCTTCGTCCGCCTCGAGGTGCTCATTCTCATAGTCGTAGACCACGTGGCCGCGGGCGATGGCTTCATTGGTCTCGTCGTTGTATTCGACGTGGTCGGCTTGCAGGCGCTGGTTGCCGTAGTGAATATCCACGGCGCCATCGGCGAGGGTGAGGTTCCCCTGCTTCTTCTGCGGACCAGTGGAGGAAAGCTCGGCGATGCCGCCCTTTCCGGAGGGCCGCGGAACTTGCTGGGCAAGCGTGGGACTCGCGCAGAGGACGATGATCAGGAGCCAAATCGGGAGCAGCGCCGTCAGAGGAAATACGGGGCGAGGCACGGGCTGATTTCGGGCACCGAAGTGGCGATTCGCGCTGAACATTCAATTCGTAAAGGCAACCAGTAAAGGCAATCGGTAAAGGCAGTTGGATAGCCTAGCATGGTTCCCGGGATGCCTCTTGCGGCAAGAAAGGCGCGCCGCTCGGCCGGTCAGGTATTCCTTGGGCGGATACGGGTCGTTCACAACATCGAGGTCGTTCACAACATCTGGATGCGCGGTTTCTCCGCCCGGAGTATTATGCCCCGCCGCGAAATAAACGAGGGCTTGTCCGTCGACGGCGAGTGCGAAAGCGAGTTTCAAGTGCAGGGTCCAGGGCGGGCGACTCAGGTCGACCAAATTCAATTTTGAATTCTGGCACGGGGGAAAAGGAATGATTGCGAAGCAGGTTAAGCGCTTTAGCGCGAGCGTGTGGAGTGTCGTCCTGGCGGTATTTCTTGTAGCGATTGCTGGAGGCGTGAGGCCGGCGGGGGCGGTTGGGAAATCGGACGATGCGGGCGGGCAAGAGAGAAAAGACGAGAAAAAAGAAGAAAAGAAAGACGACAAAAAGGACGATAAGAAGGAGAAAAAGGGATTACCGCTCAAGCCTGACCGCAAAATCGAATTCACGACCGACGAGGGCACGTGGCTGTCGCTGGACGTCTCGCCGGATGGCAAGACGATCGTGTTTGAGTTGCTTGGCGACATCTACACGCTGCCGATCGAAGGCGGGGAAGCCAAGCTGATCGACGGCGGCATGGCGTTCGATAGCCAGCCACGATTTTCGCCTGACGGCAAGTGGATCGCATTCATCTCCGATCGCGAGGGCAGCGAAAACATCTGGATCATGCATCCCGACGGGACCGAAGCGAAGCAGGTTTCCAGAGACCCGAACAACGATTTTGCTTCGCCAAACTGGTCGCCTGACGGGAAATACGTTTTCGTGTCCAAGGCCGGTTTCGGGATCACCACTTATGAAATCTGGATGTACCACGTCGATGGCGGGACTGGCGTGCAAATTACCAAAGCTAAGCCCACGCCCACGACGGAACGCAAAAACCGGCACAACGCCATGGGCGTGGTGGCGTCGCCTGACGGCAAATACCTTTACTATGCGACGCGGAAAGGGCCGTTCTCCTATAACGCGCAATTTCCGCAGTGGACGATTGTGCGGCGCGACCGCAAGACAGGAGACGAAGACCCGCTTATCGAGCAACTGGAGAGCGCGTTCCGTCCCATGCTTTCGCCGGACGGAACGAAGGTGCTCTACGTCACGCGCTATGAAACCGAAAGCGAGCTGCGGCTGCGCGACTTGCAGAGCGGCGACGATCGCTGGGTGCGTTACCCGGTCACGCGCGACGATCAGGAATCTCTGTTTTCGCGAGATATCTTTCCCGGTTATGCGTTCGTGCCGAGCGGAAACGAAATCGTTTACAACCAGGATGGGAAGATACGACGGCTGAATCTGTCCACGGGAGCGGAAAGCATCATTCCGTTTACCGCGAAGGTGTCGCAGGACATCGGACCGAAGCTGAACTTCCCACAAAGGGTGGAGCAAGGGCAGGTGAAGGTGAGGCTGATTCAGGACCCGGTCGAATCGCCCGACGGCAAGAAGCTCGTGTTTTCCGCGATGACTCACCTCTACACGCTCGATCTTCCCGGCGGGAAGCCTCAGCGAATGACCAGCGGTAATGCTCGCGAATTTCAACCTGCGTGGTCGCCGGATGGTAAGTCCATCGCTTACGTGACGTGGTCGAGCGAAGGCGGAAAATTGTGGAAGGTGCCCGCGGCCGGCGGCACTCCGCAACAATTATCGAAATCGCTGGCGGTGTACAGCAATCCGGCGTGGTCTCCCGATGGCACGAAGATCGTTGTGCTGCGTGGAAATGCCTACGATCGCGAAAACAGCGAGTTTGACGGCGGCCAGACGGCCAACGCCGACTTGGTCTGGGTTCCCGCCGAGGGTGGTGACGCGAATCTCATTCTGCCGGCGCGGGGCGCTGGCGGCCCGCACTTTACACACGAGAAGGACCGCATCTACGTATACACCCCGCAAGGACTGATTTCTCTCCGCTACGACGGCACCGATCGCCGCACGCACCTAGTGATTAAGGGTAAGGGACTGTACTTTTTTGAGGAGCCGATTCCGGCTGACGATGTGCAGCCCAGCCCGAACGGGCAATGGGTCCTGGCGCACATTATGAACCAGCTCTATGTAGTTGCAATGCCGGTGGTCGGCGGGGAAGCGCCGACGGTGGACATCTCCACGCCGTCGGTCGCGGCAAAACGCCTGACCGACATCGGCGCCGACTACTTCGGATGGGCCGATGACGGCCAGACCATCGCTTGGGCCGTCGGATCGAGCTATTTTCGCGAGCCGTTGAGCGCGATCACTTTTGAGCCTCCGAAGGACGAAAAGAAGGAAGGAGAAGGGAAAGATGCCGAGAAGAAGGATTCGGCGGAAGCTAAGTCGGACACCAAAACGGACGCCAAGAAAGACGAGAAAGAGAACAAAGACGAGAAGAAGGAAGAAAAGAAACTGAAGGAGCAGGATAAAAACGTCACGGAGATCGCCATCGATCTGGAAGTTCCGCGGAAGACGCCGAAAGGCACCATCGTGCTTCGCGGCGCGACAGTTGTGACCATGAAGGGCGATGAGGTTCTGAAAAACGCCGATATCGTGGTTGAGAACAATCGCATCAGTCGTGTTGGCGCGCGCGGAAGCGCCCCCAACGGAGCGAAAGTGTTCGACGTCGCCGGCAAGACGGTCGTGCCGGGCTTCGTCGATACGCACGCGCACTGGTTTGAAATCCGGCGCGGCATTCTGGACACACAAAACTGGGCCTTCCTCGCCAACGTCGCTTACGGCGTGACGTCGGGCCTCGACGTGCAGACCAGCACCAACGACATGTTCGCCTACCAGGATCTGGTGGACAGCGGAGACATCATCGGTTTGCGCGCATTTTCCACCGGGCCGGGCGTTTTCTCTGACAATAATTTCCAATCCATGGAAGAAGTGAAAGGGGTACTGACGAAATACAAAAAGTATTACGGCACGCCCAACATCAAGAGCTACATCGTGGGCAACCGCAAGCAGCGACAGTTCATGGTGCAGGCGTCGAAGGAACTCGGCATGATGCCGACGACCGAAGGTGGGCTGGACCTGAAACTCGATCTCACTCACGTGATCGATGGTTTCCACGGCAACGAGCACACGCTGCCGATCACGCCGCTCTTCAAGGATGTGCTGCAGATTTTCGCGCAATCCGGCATCGCGGAGACCCCGACGCTCATCGTCAATTATGGAGGACCGTTCGGCGAGAACTACTGGTACGAGTACAGCGAGGTTCACGGCAACACGAAGCTCAACCACTTTACGCCGCACCGCATCATCGACGAGAAGACCAAGCGGCGTCCCGAGTGGTTCCGCAAGGATGAATACGCGTTTCCGAAGCTTGCGGCGCAGGTGGCCAAGCTGCAGCGCGCAGGCGGTTTGGTGGGTGTAGGCAGCCACGGCCAATTGCAGGGCCTGGGTTATCACTGGGAAATGTGGATGCTGGCGAGCGGCGGCATGACGCCGCTGGAAGTGTTGCGCTGCGCGACAGTGAACGGATCGAAGATCATCGGGCGCCCTGATGATCTAGGCTCCATTGAGCCGGGCAAACTGGCGGATCTCGTAATCCTGGACAAAAATCCGCTCGACGACATTCACAATACGAATACCATTCGCTGGGTGATGAAAAATGGCGAACTGTTCGATGGCGACACGCTAAACCAGGTTTGGCCGGAGCAGAAAAAGCTGGAGCCGCTGTGGTTCTGGAATTATGACACGCCGAAAGCGGGGGAGCCGCTGAGCTACGGCAAAACCGTTACTCCGTAGCATCTCGCGCGGCGCGTGCGTTTTCGTCAAGATGCAACGGCCGGGCGGAGCAAGCCCCGCCCCTACGGCACGCACGACGAGTTGCTCGCGCGTGAACAGGTTCGGGTGGGATGCGACGTCCTGAGTAATTAATGGTTGGAATACGCGTTTGTCACCGTGCGACTACGCGAATTCGCTCGGCGTGGTGCGCTTATTTTGTGGGCGCGGCGGCCGGGGCTGGCACTTGTGATTGTGCCTGAGCCGGGGCTTGAGCTTGCGCGGCTTTCCCTTGATGGGTCGTTTTGTACCACTCGAAGGTGCGGCGGAGGCCTTCCTCGAAGTCTACCTGGGGGTCGTAGCCTAGGAAGTTGCGGGCTTGGGTGATGTCGGCTTGTGAGTCGCGGATGTCGCCTTCGCGTGGGGGATCGTGTTTGGCTTCCATGCGATGGCCGGAAATTTTGGAAAGGAGCTCGACGACTTTGTTTAAGGGCACGCGGCCGCCGACGCCTACATTGAAAACCCTGCCCGAAACATTCGGGGCTTCAAAGGCGAGCAGGTTGGCCTGGACGGCATTTTCCACGTAGGTGAAATCGCGGGTCTGTTCGCCGTCGCCGAAGATTACGGGTTGCGTTTGTTCGAGGGCGGCGGTGCAGAACTTCGCGAGCACGCCGGAGTACGGCGAACTGGGATCCTGACGCGGGCCGAACACGTTGAAATAACGCAGCGAAACATTCTCCAGACCATAGCAGCGGCCGAAGGTCTGGAGGTACAGTTCGCCGACAAACTTGGTGACGCCATAAGGAGAGATAGGCGCCGGCTGCATCGTCTCTACTTTGGGGAGCGTGGGGGTTTCGCCGTACGCCGAGGAAGACGCGGCGAAAACGACGCGCTTCACCTTGGCGTCGCGCGCCGCCACCAAAACGTTGAGGGTGCCGTCGATGTTGATGCGGTTCGACTCGATGGGATCTTTCACCGAACGCGGCACGGACGTGCGCGCCGCCAAGTGAAGAACATAATCGGCTTCGTGCATGGCTTTGCGAACGGTTTCGATATCGGTGATGCCGCCCTTGATGAACGTGATCTTGTTGCGAACTTCGGCCAAATTCTCTTCCTTGCCGGCCGAAAGGTCGTCGAGCACCACCACGCTATGGCCGCGTTTCACAAGCTCATCCACGGTATTCGAGCCGATAAAGCCGGCACCGCCTGTCACCACATAACGCATGCGAAAATCCTCCCATTTAAGTGCGACCGCAAAGCCGCCAGCGTGATAGCCGCGCGTTGCTGGCCTGAGTTGCCGCCGCTAAAGTCGATGAACCAGTCTGTGGGAGGCGGGTCCTACCGCGGACAAAGACGCAGACCGTGAAAGACGATCCGTCCCCGTTTTGATACGCTCCAATGAGATGCTCGCCGGGCCGGTTTAGCCTCGGCCAGACGGGTGCGAAATCGTATTGTACGATGGAAGCTAGGAAGGCAAAGGTTTGATTCGGAAACGAGTCGCATAAAGACTATGGGTTTGGCGAAAGTGGGAATAGGTGTTTTGGCGGTGGCGCTTCTTGCGGGCAGCGCTTACTACGCGTTGCACCAGCGGGAGACGCGGCCACAGCCCGCGCTCGCGTCCGGACGAGAGACAGCCGCGCCCGCTCAGCCAATGGCCGACAGCGCGCCAGCGACGGGGGACGCTGCCAAGGGATTCGCGGCTCGATCGGCAGAGAAAGCGGATCCAGGCAAAGCGGATCCAAACAGGGCTGCTCCGGCCGAGCCGCACCCGGGCTTGCCCTTGCGAACCGGCGAAATTCTGGACTACACGGCGGACGTCGCCAAGGTCAGCAACGTCGCGACCCTGCGGCTGCAGGTGGCGGAGCGGCGGAATCTGGTGGGCAAGAACGCGTGGCATCTGCAGGCGTTCGCGCACACGCAAAATCCTCTGCGCATGGTTTTCGAACTCGACGACCAGTTTGATTCGTACAGCGACGCGGGGACGCTTGCGAGCCTGCAATACGAGATGCATCTCAACGAGCGCGGGCAGAAAGTGGATTCCGTCCAGCGCTTGACCACGACCGGCCAGGAACCCGCGACGGCAAACGCGAGCCAGACCCATGTGCTGCCCGGCACTCGCGATCCGTTGGGGATGATGCAGTATCTCCGCCACGTGGATTGGTCGAAGACGCGCGACGTTCACGGCCCGGTCTACGATGGACACAAACTATACGACGTGCGGGCCACGCTCGCCGGTTCGGGTCAGAGCGTCACGGTGCCGGCCGGAACGTACGCGACCGACAAGGTTGAGATCCGAGTGTTCGACAATGGCGCGGAGATGAAAGACGCGCACTTTTTCGCCTATTTCGCCGGCGACGAGGCTCGTACGCCGGTGTTGCTGGAAGCCGAGATGCCCTTCGCCTCCGCGCGGGTCGCTCTCACAAAGAGCAAGTAGATGCTTATCTGCGTCAGACGATGACGACAACCTTGCCTGAACACGATCAACAAGCGATTTGGCCAGCTGAAGTCGAACTGGCGTGTGAAGCCGCAGTTTCAGGTTCCATAAAAGATTGAGCGACTGCTTGAATTGCGTTGATCACGAGGTCCGGTTGATCTTGCATGATCCAGTGGGTGCTCGCTTCCGCCAGCACGTGATGGCCTCGTGGCAAACGCTGCGCGATGGCGATGTGCTGCGCGCGTCTCTTTGGAGGTGTGGATTTTGCGGACAGGATGACCACTGGCTTGTCACAAAAATTGCCCTGTTCCATGACGCTAGCGGCTGACCTCGGAAGGTTTTCCAGTTGGCTCGCGATGGTGTAGCAGAACTTTTCTTGAATCCAAAAGACCGACGCCATCTTTCTTTCGTTGGCGGGCAAATTCCAAAACCACGGACTGGACACCGACCCGGACTCGGCTGGTGTTCCTCGGCTTATCAGGCGAACCAGTCGACTCGCAACTTTCTTTGCGCCCGACGATAGCAGGAACGCAACAAACCGAATAACGCCTGCGCGACTGAGCACAGCGGCGCGACGGCATACTTTGGAACCAATCTCGGCCAGCCTCCGGTCCTGATCCGAAGGAGGATTCCATTCTTCCGGGACCACGGGGTCGACCAGCACCATTCCCACAGTTTGGGCCGGATAGCGTACTGCAAACAAAGGCATCATCAGTCCACCGAAAGAATGTCCGACCAGAACATACGGCGGAGGAATGGCGGCCCGGTTCAACAAAGAATGAAGTTCGTCTATGATGCGCTCGGCCGTTCGCGGCATGGGACCGACGTCGCTCCAGCCTAGCCCAGCACGATCGTAGGAGAGGACGCGATACGATCCAGCCAGTTGCCGCTGGATGTCACTCCAGCTCAGCATTGTCGACATCAGCCCCGCTTCTAAAATGAGTGTTGGGCTTCCATGCCCTTCGTCCAGCAAGTGCAGGCGATGTGTTCCCAAATCGACGAACCTGCCCGGCGGCGGATACAGTCTACGGTCCCTCCGCTGGCCGAGTCTTTGGTAGGCCATGCCCGCGAGCAAGCCGAGCAGAAGCAATCCGGGAGTCCAAATGAGCGTGTGGATCAAGTTCGCGCTCTCCTGCGAATCCGCAAACATTCGATGCTTCAACTTTGGGAGCGGATATGCAGCAACTCTGCGGCCTGGAAACCCGTTTCGGCGCAATCGCCGATAGAACGTCCAGTCAAGTAGTTACCGGCAAGGAAAAGGCCTGGCATCCCGCTCAAAGCTTCGCGAATTGCCTTGATTCTTTGCGCATGACCTACGTTGTATTGCGGCAGCACCCGTGGATGTTTCCACACCATCCGGTCGATCGGGGCACCCGTGATGCCCAGAATCGTAGCGTTTTCCGCCTGCACTGTTTGCACGAGCAGGTCGTCGGAGGCTTCCCTCGAATCAGCGTCGTTCTCGCCTCCAACAAAGCTGGTCATCAATACCGTGCCTTCCCGCGCCTGCGTGGGAAATAAGGACGAATTCCAGAACGTGCAAATTGTGTGCAGCCCCTCCCGGCGAGGAACCATGAATCCGAAGCCGACCAAGGGGTGACGGACTTGGCTCCGATCGAAGGCCGACGACACCACGCTGATGGGAGCATGGTCGATTGCTGCGAGTAGCGAGCACAGCTTGGGCATGCTGTGACCGAGCAACATTGCAGCGACGTAGGCCGGGACAGCTACGACGAGGGCGTCGGCACTGATTTCATCACCACCGAACAGGTGTATCCGCCAGCCTGGTTTTCCTGCGTCACTACCGTTGTGCGCCGCGACGGATTCGACTTTAGCCCGAACCGAAGATCCTCTCCCAGCTTTCCTTCCAGGCATTCGACGAGCGCGCCCATGCCGTGTTTGAAGGAACCAAGAGACGGTAGCGCATCAGTGACGTACAAGTCCCCACGCCTCAGGGTTGAACCCGTTGATGAAAGCTCCGCTACGGCGACCTTGGCATTGGCAGCTCGCTTAGCTTTATATGCATGAATGGCACCGCGTACCACGCTGCCCCGACTTTGTTCCCATTCAACGAGTGACGGAAACGCGCTGTGCATGCCCATTTTTCGCGGGTCGCCAAAAAAGATCGTTGAATGAATGGGTCGACCAGGTAATCCAAGACCTCGTCACCGAATTTTCGACGAACAAATTCCGCCAGGGACTCTTCTCCAGCAGGCGGACATGCACGACGGAATACTTCGCTAAGTAGAAGATATTTGGCCTTGAGACCAACCAGACCCGTCGTCAGCAAGCCACTCGCGGAGAAAGGCGCCCGGTGCAACTGGCCGTTTCGCAAGATATAGCGCTTCGCCCTGGGATCTCCCGCCACGAATTCGTCTTCGAGCCGCAGCTCGTGGATGAGCGTCCACACGGACTGGGGAAATCGGGGAGATTGGGGACCTGCCTCAAACAAAAACCCGTTTCTTCTGGCCGTCGAGATCACACCCCCTGCTTTTCCGGAAGCCTCCAGAACTAGGGGGCGCATTCCCAACTGTCGCAGGCGAAATGCGCACGCCAGTCCGGTGATACCGGCGCCGATCACCACTGCTTTGCGTATCTCTGCCACAGCATGTAATTTTATCAAATGGGTGGGTTCGCGAGTCTCGCAGGAAGGCGCCGGGTATCGATGCGTGAGTTTTTAACAAGTTTTCTGCAAGGACAGCCGTGCAATCGCTAGTCGATTTTGTTGCGAAGTATTCAGCAAACGGGAACGACGCTGCTGTGCGCCGCCGCCGCGGCTATCGCATGGAGACCTGGAGCTATGCGCGAATTGCCCAGGGTGCCAATCGCCTGGCCCGCGAATTAGAATTTCGCGGTATAGGCAAAGGCGATGCCGTTTTGTTGTGGGGCGAAAACTCGCCCGAATGGATCGTCGCATTTTTCGGGTGTCTGCTGCGCGGCGCCGTGATTGTGCCCGTAGATCATGCCTCTACAGTTGACTTCGTGTCGCGCATCGCACGCGAGGTCAACGCCAGGCTGATGTTTCGCGCTCGTACTCTCCCTGACCCTAAACTGCCGATTCAACCCATCGTCCTGGAATCCGTCTCGGAGGTAACAGCACACCGAGACTCTTCGCCCTACCCTGCGCCACTGCTCTCGCGCGACGACACGCTGGAAATCATCTTTACTTCCGGCACCACATCCGAACCACGTGGCGTGGTGATCTCTCATGGCAATGTGCTCGCCAACATCGAGCCAATCGAGCGCGAAATCCAGAAGTATCTTCGTTACGAGCGCCTCTTTCATCCTTTGCGCTTCCTGAACTTGCTTCCCCTGAGCCACGTGTTCGGACAAATGCTGGGTATATTCATCCCGCCCTTTTTGGCAGGCACCGTCATTTTTATCGATTCCCTGGAGCCTTCCGAGATGATCGACGTGATTCGGCATGAGCGTGTGTCTGTCGTTGTTGCGGTTCCTCGATTCATCGAATCTTTGCAACGCGAAATCCAACGCCAGCTGGAACGCGACGGCCGGACGTTGCAATTCAACGAAGATTTCGCCCGTGCAGAAGAGGAGCATTCTCTTTGGCGCTGGTGGCGTTTCCGGCGTGTTCACTCACTCCTTGGCTGGAAGTTCTGGGCCTTCATCTCCGGAGGAGCTGCCCTGCCCGAACAGGTTGAAGCCTTCTGGGCGCGACTGGGATATGCCGCGATTCAGGGTTACGGTATGACGGAAACAACTTCGCTCATCAGCCTGAATCATCCCTTCCATCCCGCAAAGGGCTCGATTGGCAAGGTCTTTCCTGGGATAGAAGTTCGCGTCGACGAGCACGGCGAAATCCTGGTCCGTGGTCAGAATGTTGCCAAGGCTTATCGCCAGGAGGATCGAGCGCAACCGGTCGCAGAGTCTGACGGGTGGTTCCGCACCGGGGATTTGGCCGAAACCGACGAGAATGGCCGCCTGTATTTCAAGGGACGCAAGAAAAACGTGATCGTAACGCCCGCCGGCATGAACGTGTATCCCGAAGATTTGGAAAAAGCGGTGCGCCGGCAGCAAGGTGTCCGAGATTGCGTGGTGATCGGACTCGAACGAGACGGCAACGCCGAGCCCTGTGCCGTGCTCTTGATGCACGGCGCAGGCTCGAATCCCGAGGCAGCGGTGCAGAGCGCCAATCGTTCACTCGCGGAATATCAACAGATTCGGCAATGGTTCCCGTGGCCCGATCCGGATTTCCCGCGCACGCCAACTCTGAAGCCGCTGCTTCCGCGAATCCGCGAGGTTGTAAATGCCAAAATTGGTGCCGCGCCATCCCCAGACGAAAATAGTGCGTTGGCCGCTTTGATCGCGAAAATCACGGGACGTCCTGTCTCGTCGGGCTCACGAAACGCCGGCCTGGAGGCCGACTTGAAAATGACTTCGCTCGATCGTGTCGAATTGATGAGCGCTCTCGAAGACCGCTATCAGACCGACCTCAGCGAGGTGCGGTTCAGCGAATTGGGAAGCATCGGTCAGTTGGAAAAACTTCTCACCGAGACTCACAGCCCGTCCGTTGAGCACAGCTATCCGCAATGGCCGCAGAATTGGCTTAGCACAATCATCCGTCTGGGCGTCTACTACCTATTGGCCTGGCCGTCTACTTATCTTCTTGCGGCGCCTCGCGTCCGGGGTCGCGAGAATCTGCAAGGATTTCATGGTCCGGTTCTGGTGATCTCCAACCACGTGACCTACCTGGATATCGCCTGGATCCTTCCGGCGTTGCCGGCACGCTTTCGAAACCGCCTGGCCACCGCCATGGGCGGTGAACGGCTGGCCCGAATGCGGCGTCCTCCCAAAGAGATGAATCTGTTTGGACGTCTTCACGAACGCTTCGATTATTTTCTGGCGTTGTCGCTTTTCAACGTATTTCCACTACCCCAACAGTCCGGCTTCCTGAAAAGTTTCTCGTTTGCCGGCAATCTTGCGGATCGTGGCTGGAATATTTTGGTCTTTCCGGAAGGCCAGACGACGGTAGATGGGCGCATCGTCCCGTTTCGCTCCGGCATTGGCCTTCTTGCGAAACAACTGAACATTCCAGTCGTTCCCATGCGAATTTCGGGGCTCTTCGATCTGAAACAACACAATCGCATCTCGGCGCCTCCAGGGCACGTCCGGGTGACCATTGGGCAGCCGGTTCGTTTCTCCCCTGATGCGGATCCGAACGAGATTACCCGGGAGCTTCAACGCCGCGTCGCTGAACTTTAGCCCGCCGGGGATTGCTGGCTTCTACGACCAAGCGGCATCCAGCGAATCGCCGCGAACACTGCTACCAATGCCACAACTATCGCGATGGAAGCGGACTTTTGACGGAGGACAAATTCCCTCGCCATCGCTCCATAGCGCATGCCTAAGAAGCCCTCGATAAAAAAGAGCGCTCCACGCCCCACAAAAGTTCCCACCACAAACGGAACGAAAGGCACCTGAAAGACACCCTGCGCAACGACAAACGGCTTAAACGGCACCGGGAAGGGAGCAACCGCCGGCAGCAAAACCGACGTCAGCGGGTGTTTCTGAACCCACCTGTGGATCCGTCCGGGTGCGCGCTCTCGCCGCTTGCGGTAGTAGGCTTGACCGCCCTTCCGCGCTAACGCATAGATCCAGATACAGCCCGCCAACGAACCTAATGCTGCCATCGCGGCGTAATACGGCATCCTCGCAGCATGTCGGCTGGATAGTTCCATCACAATCAGGTCCGTAACCAAGGGAAGTGGAACGAAGGAAGAATCGAGAAACGCCGAAAGAAAGACTCCCACACCACCTAGCGCCGGCAACGCGCCCTCTACCCAGGGAGTGACTCCAGTCCACTTCAATGCGTCACACTCACTGACAACCTTGGGCCACAGGAATCACAACTAGTGACTGCTCTTCTTCGATCTCTTTCGAAGGTCCGGCCAGAATTCCTTAATCATATATGTAACTGCATCCCAGGCCATTTGCGTACCCCACACACTTATCACATTGCCGGCGCTCTGCTCACTCTGTGGATGATAGGTGTAGGTCGAAATAGCAGCGGCAGACACTCCTCCTATCAGCTCGGAGTAGTTAAGCTGTGTGTGGCCGGAATCGGAGCGCGTGATGAGAACTCGGCCCACAGCATGACCGGCGCGTCTCAGGCTGCGGCAGCGCCTCGACACCGGCAGGGGCAAAATCAGCGACGAAGAGCAAACGCGCTTAACGCGTCAGGGCGAAGTGATGGCGCGGCAACTACAGCGCGAACAGGACGAATATCAGGAATATGTGAACGCCGCGCAAGGGGAAGTATTCGACCGCATCGGCCGGAAAATGGTCGACGTCATGGATCGCCACGCGCGTGAAAACGGCTTTATCCTCATTCTCGATTCATCCGCGCAAAACACGCCGATTTTGTTCGCTTCCACGAACATTGACATTACTCAGGATATCGTGCGCCTTTACGACGCCGCGTATCCGGTGAAAGGCGGCGCTGGCGCCTCCGCTCCTGCGGCAAAACCCGCCGCCAAGCCTGCGAAGCCTCCCGCTCAGAAGCCGCCGCAGCGATAGCGGCAGGGGGCATAGACTGGTCGACGGCGGGCGTCAACTTCATCTCGAACCATCTAGGTTCAATCCCCCGGAATAAATTCCGGGGGATTTCTTTTCGCCTTGCTGCTTTTTCCGTTCCCCGGAAGACCTATGAGAACAACAAATCAAACTGGGTGCTATTGTGGCGGTCGCGTCTCTTCCTTGGGAGGCGCTTCTTTGGGGGCGCTTACTTTGTTGGTGGTGTCGACTGAAAAGAGGGCGTAGTTCGAGAGGGTGTGGCGATGATGGTACCGGTGGCCGTGGAGTTCCAGATACATGTCGGCGTACCACGGAAGCCATAGTTGGGTTTTGCTGCGCTCGAAATTTACCGGGCCGTAGTCGATTACCAGGTGATCGCGGGCTAGTTCGAGGTCGTTCTGCGGTTCGCGCAGGTCGGATTCGATGTGAAGAACCTGGTAGGTGCCGGCAGATAGCCAGACACGGCCCTTGAGGGGGATTTCGTAAGTAGCTCGCTTGCTTTGCCAAAGGCGTAGATAGGAGCGCTGGCCCGGGCGCTGCTCAAAGTGGATTAGCCATACGGGTCGGCCCTGCCATTGGCCAAGTCCTTCACATTTGAACTGGAGAGAGCTGGCAAATCCTGGATGAAAAACGTCAACGCCCAGGCCGAGAAGGCCCACGGTGGCAAGCCCCGTCGGAAAATCGTCCACGCCTTTTCCGCCATCGCGGCGCTCGTCCAGAAAGACCTGGCCGTCTTTATCGTGATCGATGAAGGCGAGGTAAGAGAAATCGCGCGTCTTGACGTGGGCTGGCCTGCCATATTCGTCGACTTCCTGGTGCTCGATGTGTTCGGTGGCGATGAACTTTTCGAAGTTGTCGAGTTGTTCGCTGGTGGCGAGGGCGACGCGAGCCACGATATCTTCCGCCGAACAACTCACATCGGGAGCAACGCCGGGTGAGACGGCGTCTACGTTGGGCGGAGCCCAGGCGAGCATGGCGCTGGGAGAAATCGGAGCGAGGTTCGCCGGCGCGATCGAGACATCGGAAATTTTCAACGTCGGAAGGCCCGTTGGTGCGAAGCTGGTTGCGTCGCTGTGCGCACGCGGCGCGGTTGTCATGAGTGTAGCGGCAGCAGTCTGGTGGACACCCTCGGCGGCGACGATTTGCGCGAGAAATGCCCGCGCGACGGGAGCATTTTCTCCGGCGAGTCCGGCCGCGATTTCGGCTTCGGATTCGGCTTTGGCGTATTCAAGCTGCTGAGCGTATGCATTGGCCAGGAGTAAGTGCGAACGCCATCCGGCGCGGTTTACGGCCAGGGCTTTTTGCAGGGTTTGCTGGGCCGCAGCGTACCGAGCGCTCTTGACCTGGACCTCGCCGAGGGCGACCAGGGCGCGCTCGTGCGTGGGATAGTAAGACAGCGCGCTCTCGAATTTCTTTTGCGCCGCCTCGAGGCTGTTCTGTCGATAGTCGATCATCCCGAGGAGATACAGGACCTCCGGATTCTGCGGCGCGATAATGGCGGCCTTGGCGAGATGCTTGCGCGAATCTTCGAGGTGATTCTTGTTCATGGCCTCGAGAGCCTTGTCGATCTCTTTCATCACATTGAGAGGGACGGGCCGAGAGGGCGCCGAAGCGGGCTCAGATTCGGAGTGGAGATAGACGTAAACATACTGGTTGCGGGAAGCGTAGGAGTCGGTGACCGTGGTGCGTTCGCGAGACGGTTTGAATCCGGGAGCGGTGACATCGACGTTGCAATCTCCCTTGGGAATACTGAAAAACTGAGCGAGGCCGGTATTTTTGGTTGGTCCGCTCAGGGATACACCGGCGAGTGGGCAGGAGAGCTTGACATTGGCGCTCTCGCTTAAGGGAAGACCATTGGATTCGCGAACGCTGACATAGATATTTACTGCGGCAGCCTGTGAGACGCCGTCGGCGGGGTTCGAGCCCGGAACGCCAAGGGTCGAGGGCAAGCTATCCTGGGCGGCAGCTCGCGGAATACAGGGCAGGAATAGAACGCCGGCCGCAAGAAACTCCGGAACCCATTGCCAGAATCTGATCTTCAGGAACATCCCCACTGACTTTCAAGTTCCCCACTGACTTTCAAGTTTGGCGCTGCGGCTCTTTGGCGCTTACCAGGGCCCCGCGCACCAGGCGGCCGTTGACCGCGGAAAGGAGAAGCCCTTGCCGGACTCTTAAAGAGACAATAGCGTCCGCGAAGGACTGGGGTCAAGGGCAAGGAGCGTACACTACCCAAGTTAAGCACGCTCCGCAGACACCGTGGGTTCGCGACGTGCTGGGCGCGCCAGCAGGCGATGACGGCACCCCGTATCTTGCTTTTACCGTGCTGCGGGAATATACTGCTGTTTCGCTCTGAAGCAGGTCGCACGATGAGTGGGCGCGAAGCCCACTTTTTTGTTGGCCGGTTGCAGTGCTCTTGATACCGGCATTGGCCGGGGAGTCTTTGCGTGAATCTGGAGAAAATCCGGGGGGCCGCTGAGCGAGTGGCTCGTTCGGAAGGGCTGGAAGTCTTTGATGTCGAGTGGAAGATTGGGAAGCAGCGATTTTTGCGGGTGTACATCGACCGAGTGCCGCCTCCGGTAGGATCGACCAATGCCCTAGGCTCGACAGGTGGCGCGGCAGTTGCCGGGAATGGCGCTGCGGCTGCATACGATCCCTACGGCAGCATTAGCCACGTGGACTGCGAACGGGTTAGCCAGCAGTTGAGCGTGATCTTGGATGTGGAAGGGTTGATCGAAGGGCCCGGATATATCCTGGAGGTGAGTTCTCCGGGGCTGGACCGGGCGCTGAAAAAACCGGCGGACTTCGACCGATTCGCGGGCAAGCTGGCGAAAATTACCACCACCGAGCCGATTGGCGAGATGAGCTTCTTCGAGGGGCGCCTGGCGGGAATGGCGGACGGGAAAGTCCGCATGGAATTGCAGGGCAAGCAACCACGAGTCGTGGAGGTGCC